>ENA-OYWJ01000008-OYWJ01000008.1-human-gut-metagenome-genome-assembly--contig:-NODE-8-length-111561-cov-20.646719_pt1 | contig 111561 bp, 78 predicted proteins | sample MGYA00244169_ERZ653395 | MGnify/ENA primary metagenome ERZ653395 (study PRJEB26926, sample SAMN06165120) | human gut metagenome | biome: ENVO:00009003; feature: ENVO:2100002; material: ENVO:00002003...
ACAACGGAATCTATGACTTCTAAGTGTGCGAATATATTCATACCCAGAATAGCAAATGACTGTTCGTCAATGATGTAGAGTTCTAGGTGCGAATGAAAATGAAACGATGTCTCACGTTGTGTGGAAAAGCAAAGTATGTGAAAGGAAAAAACGGGCGGCCTATTGTGGCCGCCCGGATTGGGGATAATGGGAATGCCGACCGGGATGAGCCAGAGGGCATACAGTGCTGGAATTACTTCTTGGTGATGGTGAAATCGTTCTGGATCACTCTTGCGTAGGCCGCGCCAGACAATTTGAGGTTCTTAAAGGCATAAGCACTCTTCTGTGAGCGGATAAGAGCGGTTCCTGCGGTGCTTTCGGAAGCGTATCTATTCACGAGAATACCGACTACATCATATTGTTTGAAGGCAGCGCACTTCTGACCTTTTGCGAACTTGACAACGATGTTGCCGGAGGAAAGATCTACTGAACCATAATAGTTGAACGCGCCACCGTTGCCGAATCCAAGGCACCAGTTGCTGCCCTCCATGAGTTCAGTCGCAAAAGCAGCATATTGACCAAGATCTTTATACATTCCTGAAGTGATAAGATAGCCTTGTTCTCGATGACGAAATTCATCCCGAAAGTCTGCTTCTCGTAGTCAATGAGAAGATCGACAGGCATCACGAGATTCTCGTAGATGCCCTTGGCACACATTACGTGTTCACCTTCCGCAGCCTCCAGGGTGATGTCAATGCTGGCACCCTTACCATCTGCAATCCATGCCTGATCATACCAGGATCCTTTCGTTACACCACCCAAGGTCCCATACTTGACACCAGCCTGATTATCTGTCGTTGCCTTTGTCGCGGCACCGCCCTTGGTAGGAGTCCTGACATCACCGGTAAGGGTGTAAGCACCAACGAAAGTAGCGACCAGATCCTTAGGATTCGCCTGCCACATCTCGAATGAAGAACCATTCTTGAATGTGAGCTTGGCATTACGCAAAGCCCCAGTAGTGTTGGCTGTCCATGAAATCTTTCCTTCCTTGCAGGAAAGCCAATCACTTGTCAAGTCCTCGCCACCGCTATATTTGAATTCAACCGAACCAGCATCATCATTGGTCCACATAGTTACAGGTTTAACTACATTCGTTATGGTTCTGGTAACATCATAGACCTTACCAGCCTCCAGGGTCTCCTTCTTGAGTTCAAGAGCAACACTGTAGGTGTCTGCACCCTGAGCCACGGAAATCTTGCTGTCTTTAAAATTGTCGGCAGCCCAGACACAGGCATAAGCGACTGCGACGTTCTTCTTGCCCAAAGTGTCAGTAGGATAGAAAACAATATCACCCTTGGCACTTGTCTCGGCCAGTTCGCCCCAAACGATGTCAAGGGCATTGTGTACAGTGTTACCGGCATTATTGAGGGTGATGACGGTATTCTTGTCCATCGTAACCTTAACATCCTCAGGGAAAGTCAATGTGAAGCGAAGAAGCGCTGTTTTGTAGGCGAACTTGAGATTCGCTACAGCAACACCATTCGCATCGGTTTTGATGTCGGCAACATTAGACGTCGCATAAAGAATATGATGGGATTGAGCGGCGCCGAGATTAGCCTGAAGGCTAAGGTCGGTAGTGGCCTTCTCATCAGTGTAGGTTGAGCCGGTACCTGAATAGAGATAAGCGGCGAGCTTGACAGCGTCTGTAGGGATCGTAAGATCCGTGGTCTCGAACTTGGCGGTTCTGCCATCATCCGAGATTGAATAGCCATTGATGCTGAGAACACGGCTGAGAGCGACACTGTTGTCGGCCTTAAGGAAATAAAGGCTTATCTTCTCCGACGAAGTGAACTTGGCGGTGAAGCCATTCTGGTCATTCTCAGTGTAGCCGAGCCTTGTCACAGGATCTCCTACAGAGGCCGTGATGACAAACTTCTGTCCTTCAAGCGCAGGAGAAGGAGTCTCGGACGCCTCTTTTGAGCAGCCGACAAAAGCGGCGGCGAAAGCGATTAACGCAAATATTTTCTTTTTCATTTTGATTCCTCCTCTAATTAGATCTGTCCACCGTTGCCAAGGTCATAGTCTCCGCTTCCGAAGTCAGAGTAGGAAGGATAGACAAACTTAGGACCGGTTGTCCAGGAATAGTAAGAAAGGTTGCCGTTTCTCCAGGCGTTAAGAATGTCAACAACCTTGTCGTAGTTAACGTCCTTATAGGAGAGAATAGTCGCAAGCAGGCCATCAGCGCCGGCAGCCGAGATACAGCCATAATTAGTATATTTGGAATCGTTGCCTGTCATCTGATTGCAAGAAGAATCCAAGTAATAGCAATTACTTATGACCGGGCCGGTGCCGCCACCATTCTGCGCATAGCCGATAATACCGCCATACAGAGCGCCTTTGACAGGATCTCCGGCAGCAGGGCCAACTTTCCCGGAATTATAGCAGTTTAATATTCCGGTACCACCAGGGCTTCCCTGATACAATCTTCCGGCGATACCTCCGGCATTAGGATAAAGCGCTGTGGCGTCCGCATACACTACGTCTCCTGTGTTCAGGCAGTTACTGATGTTTATACCCTGCTTTACCCAGTTGGTACCCATAGAGCCGCCAAGGATTCCACCGACAAAAACGTTAGTCTTTGCCCCAGTAGCCGTGCCTATGACCTTACCATGATTCTCACAATTTGAAACGTACATCTTTGCCCAGGTACTTTTTGCGTACATTGGATTAGCAGCTCCGATTATACCGCCGGAATAGGACGGGCCGGAGATTTCAGCCTTATTGATACATCCTTTAATCTCCAAAGTACCACCATTGCCACCATTATCCCAAGGCTGGGCATAGCCAAGAATACCAGCCGCGCCATTTCCGCTCTTAACAGTCGCTTTGCCATCATTGACACAATTCACAATCTGTACCGCATAAGAACCCGTGTTCTGAGCCTGCCCCACAATACCAGCAGCCTGATACATTTCATTGTAGACCTCACCTGTATTATGGCAATTATATATCAATGATTTAATAAGCGCCCAACCAACGATTCCTCCTGCGGCCTCTGCTGTGGCACTTACTTTCCCGCTGTTATCACATGAATAGAGATCTGTCCAAAAAACCGCTCCAGCGACTCCGCCAACCTTGTTGACACCAGAGATAGTACCAGAGTTGACACAACGCTTAAGAGTGATGTTCTGAGCATACGCTGTAATACCTGCGGCTCCACCGCGATAATCAGCATTCCAAGTATTCTTATTTCCGCTCCATTGTCTAACGCTATAGAAATAGCCTGCGGTCGCAGTAGCTGTGATGCTTCCTGAATTCTTGCAATCCAAGATTGACCCCATATAAGAATAACCAGCGATACCGCCGACAAAAACGGATGACTTCACCGAACCGGAATTCTCACACTTGACAAAATTCGCCCACGAGGCATTTCCGACAATTCCTCCGACATAAAGGTTCTTTCCCGTCACAGTACCCTCATTGGAGCAATTCTCAACAGCAATCGAGTTAGCCTTATTTGTGTTGTCAATCCATCCGATAAGGCCACCCATATAGTTATCACCACTTACAGAGGCTTTGTTCTTACAATTGACAATACGGATGAGAGTCTTACCGTTTTCCTTGGTCCTCGTACGCACAAAGCCACTGAGTCCAGCGGCGTGCTTATAGGTAGAGGCAACATTTCCGGCAATAGTAAGATCGTGAATATAAGCTGAATCCGCAAGGTTAGCGAACAAGCCGGACGATGCCCTTGAAGTATTGTTCAGATCAACAGTGACAGTCTTGCCATTGCCATCGAACTCTCCTTGGAAAGGAATGTTTCCGACACTGATTTCCGTGCCGACACCAGCCTGACCGCCCACACCAAGGACAATGCCTTTGCTGTCAAACAATATGCTTCCCACAGAAGTCTTCACACCTTTGATGTCATTCATCAACTTGACGCTCTGGCCGCGCATAGTCTTTCCAGAGTTCACATAGCTGGTGAACATCAGGAACTCGGCGTAGTTGTTGATCAGGTAAGGTTTGGCGGCAGATCCATCCCCACCAAGAGGTTGGAGATTCGCTCCGATGTTTCCAAGGTCATAGTAAGCGTTGACCTTGAGTTCCTTGTCTGAGACAGTGGTTTTGTTCTCGATGGCCTTGTTGATGTCAAGGGTGACAGCGGACATCGTGAATCCGGCCTTGTATGTTCCAGGAATGACGGTAGCATAGAAGTTATTACCATTGTTGCCGTCCGTCTTAACGGTGACACTTGACGTGTACGTGTTCTCCGCCGGGGTCTCAACGACCGGCGTGCCGCTCGTAAGATCCACATTGAACTGTCCCGCCACATTATTGTCAACCGAATTGATCACTACGGATGTCACTGGGGTGATCACCTCTTTTGGCACCCTGAACTTCAGAACTGCGGTCACATTCTTCATCTTGACATACCTGTCTTCCGCTATGGCGCATGCAATGTTGGCGCTGCCGAACTCACCGTTCTGAACCTCAGGAATCTCAAGAGTGAACTTGCCGTCTTTGATTTCTTTTACAGAGTTATAAGGATAAACCACATAAATTTTGCCCTGAAGTGTCGTTGTGAACTCGAAGTACTTCTGTCCAGCAAACTTTGAGTCAACTGTAAGAGTGTCAGACTCTGTTCCATTGGAAACAAGAATCCTGTCACCCTCTTTCCAGACGGTCTTTCCTTGCTTGGTAATTTCCGTTCTAGTCTGGGCATCCTCGTCAATAGCGCAGGTGAAAGTCCTCGACTCTCCTCTGGTCATCTCGCTCTCGAAGATTTCCTCACGGGCGCAAGCCGCTGAAACTATCGCAAAAGCGGCCGCGAAAAACATTTTTATAGTCTTTTTCATCTTAAATCCAATTCAAAGATTACTTGTTCCAATCCCAGCCTGGTTTGTCATAATCCTCAGTACCAGTGGAATTGTCTGGTTGAGTAGGTTCCTCGTTCTTCTTTACCTCAATCTTGAGAATCTGCCAGATACCGGCGGACTTACCCTCTTCGCTGGTGTACTTAAATGCGAACTGTACTACGGATCCGATATACGCATCAAGCTTGATGTCCTCAGAAACAGTCTGTTCACCAAGTTCATCCGGGTAAGAGAAAGTGATGGCAAGTTTGTTCCATTCACCACCTTCCTTTCTCACCCAAACGGAAGTCTGCTCTTTCGCCACATCCATGTCCGCAAAAGTTCTGCCGACCATGTGTTCGAAAACCAATATCGGCTTCTCTGCATTTTTAAGGTCAACTTTCTCAGTGTATAAAGTTGCCTCTGTCGTGTAGTCCACATCATTCTTGTTTCCGGAGGCCTGCCAACCTGTGGAGGCGCTCCAAGACCAAAGGGCATCGAAAGCCAGAGGGAATATCTGGTTGTTGACGATGACACCGTTCTCGGCGGTCTTGTAGTCGGCGGTGTAAGGGAATGACTTTGTTCCGGCCGTGTCAGGGCTTGGCTCTGAATATTCCTCATACTTCACAAGGTAGGCATAGACAAACTTGCCGCCCTCATAGTAACCGATGATCGTGACTGTGCCGCGCTCCTTGACATTGTCAAGCTTGCCGCCCTGGGTGCCGTAAGCGACCTCAGAGGCACTGAGACCTGCGACCTGAACGGAGCCGGTGCCGTCAACGAGGTTGAACGAGCCATCGGACTTGAGGCTCTTCACAACTCCGGTGAGCTGGAAGCGCTGGTATTTGTAGATGTTCGCCAACTTGCTCATCGACGAAACGTCGATGGTCTGTACCTCAGGGATATATGCTTCCTGATTGATGGTGAGTTTCGCGGTGAGGGCACCGTCGGTCTGCTTGAATGTGACAGTGGCGGTGCGTTCCACATCCTCGTTCTTTGAGACGGTGACTTTCACAGGCTGGAGTTCCTTGGAAGGATCTCCCGCCATTGGTTCAACCTTAACCCAGGACGCCGAGTTCTCAACGGTCCATTCGACCGTGGCGGTGAGGTTCACTGTCTCGGAACCTCCGTCCACCTTGAAATTCAGCTCACCCGGATTAACCTTAACTGCAGGATCGCCGTAGCCGGGATCCTTTTTGCATGAGGAAAACGCGAAAATCGCGAGAACCGCTGCGGCCAGTGTTAACAAGTGTGATTTCATTGTGAATAAAATTTGTGATTAGAGATTAATATTTAGTTTCTTTTGAAGTACATCCCATCAGTGTCACTGCTGTTGAAGTTGGCCTGATAGATCACGTCATAGTCAGATGCCAAAGTGGTGGCACTCGTCGAGGTCGCCTTCACGCAGGAGATGCCGCAGATGTAGTGGTTACCCTTTGAGGTTTTCTGTCCCTTGTCCTTGAACACGTACCTTAAAGTGTTAAAGTCCTTGCTCACGCTGAACCACAGCCACTCGTAATCGCTGGCGGAGAAAACCCCTGCTCCCGGAGCGAATACATATTTCCCGGCGGCCCATCCGCTTGTCTGATTCAACTCGGGAAGAAACGACACGAATCTTCCGCCCCCGGCATCCAGTGCGGCACGTCTGTCAAGGAACACCCCAAAGTTGACTGACTGTCCGGCGTAGTCAATCTCCACCACGGCGTCCATCACGGCGTTGAAATAAAGCCCCTTGACACCGAGGTTGTTGGTGTGTTCCGTTCCCGACGCGTCTTTCAATTTTTCGGTCTTGAGAGGTTCGCCTAAAGTCAACGGGGAGGCATAGCCAAGGGTGTTGCCTTTACCGAGGGTCTTGTTCGGGTCGAACAACTTGGAGTACAATGTCCAACCGCCCTTGAAATCATCCGCCGAGATCTGGGTCACTGAATATTCAGTAGCGTCAGGGAGGGTAATCTTCGCCGTTCTTGGCTTGCCGGTGGTGTTGGCGGTCCAAGAGAGCGTGCCATTGGAATATGTCAGCCAATCTTCCGAAGCGTTGCCGCTGCCTCCGGAGACAGACTTGCTTCCAGCCTCATCATTTGTCCAAAGACTGTTGGATGTAGAACCAACCTGAAAAGTCTTCTTGAGCGGTTTCGCGGCTGCGTCCCAAGAGTCGAAAGCCTCAAGGGTCAGCTCGTAAGTCCCATCCGTGACGTTGCCGAGTGAGCGGGTCCACTCCTTCCTCATCCCGGAGGTCTTGGCGCTCTTGTAGAAGTCGGCGAGGATCTTCATGGTCGTCACGACAGCGCCACCCTTCTTGAGGGTGAGCACGTAATGATGCACGAACTCGTCATCCGTGCCGGCGGCCCACTTAGCCGTGGCGATTCCATCTGTAACATCAACGTTTAACGTTGACAGTGACGGAGCCGCGTTGGCAAGGCTGAGTGTCGTGTGATTGTATTTCGTCAGGTGCCCCTTGTCGGATGTCGGATAAGAGGACACGATAGGTTCCCCGATGACATCTTTGTTGTAGAAGTCCATCCTCAGCACACGCATGTTGCCGCTGGCGTCGAACTGGAGCAGGTTGCCCTGCGAGAAGTCGTTGCAGTCCTGCATCACGGTCGCGCTGGACATGTCCTCATACTTGCCGTTCTCTATGGCCATGTAGCGGACAGAGCCACAACCGAAGACCGTGAAATCGCCTTGCCAGACACTGCGGGGATCGTTCAGCGGGAAGTGAAGATGGCCACCGAAGACAATGACCTGAGGGTACTTCTTCAGAACTGGTGTCAGTGCGTCCGTCGCCCAGTAGTGAGACAAGGATGATGACCAGATTCCTCCCTCCTCGCCGAGACGGCTGCCGTAGACTGTGTTCTTGATCATCGGATGGGTGATCAGGATCACGTACTTGTCAGGCTCGGCGGAAGTGACGGCGGCAAGCTGGCTGTCAAGCCATGACACAACCGCCGGATCATAGACGATCGGCTGGTCTCCGTTCGGTGAGACGCTGAAGATGTGACAGTCTCCGACAACGCAATGGCGAGCCTCATAGCGGGTTCTCATGTTCTGGTCCTTGTCATAGAGGTAGTAATCGTCGCCGAAAAGATTCCTCATGTACGTGACATCGGACGGCATGGTCGCGGCCCAGGCATAACTCGGCACATCGTGGTTGCCGACCGTGTAGACAAGCGGAGTCTTCTTCACGTCCAGCTCAGATTCAAGGGTTGACTTGAAGAGGGACAGCTGGGTATTGTTAGGGTTGTCGATGAGGTCACCGGCGACAAGAACACCTGCCAATCCGTCCGGGTCATTCTCAAGAGCCTTGGCCTTGAGCTGCTGAAGAGCGGACTTCCACTTGTCCGCCGTCCACTGAGGATTGACGTGGACATCGCTGACAACTCCCAAAGATAGCACGATGTCATTCGCATTGAAAACCTTCGAGGTCACTACATCACCACCGAAGACCATCGGGGTGTAGGAGGAGGCGACGTTACTGATGCCGTCAGAGATGTGAAGCGACACACTTGCGGCAAGGCTTCCATCAAAGAACGCATTGTCGAGAGCGTCGCACTTCACCTTGACTGTCAGGAAGTCGCCGCTGACGGAAGAATTCGTCACCTCAAGGTCAACGACATCCCCAACGGCAGCCTTGGTAGCGGTGTAGAACGCTTTCACTGAATATTTCACAGCGCCGCCCTCGGAGAGTTTGGCCAGAGTGCCGGAAGGCAGAACCTCGTACTTAATCGTGAGGGTGTTCCAGCCGTTTCTCCTGATGACACGTGCCGCTCCGTCCGAATGTGTCGGAACGACGTTGATGCAGCCGATCATCGAGACAAGGCTGCCGTCTGACACGGGGATCTTGAAAGCAGTCCCATCAGCCAGCACGACATTCACGAATCCACCATCAAGGGTCACGCTTTTGAAGATGTCCTTCTCCTTGGCCTTGCCGAGATTCGTCCAGGTCTTGCCTCCGTCCTGGGAGATGAACCAGTTGTCGTTCTCTATCTTGAACTTGGGAGTGACGGCGTCCTTCCCCTCGGCCCTCACTTTCCTCCCGCCGGAGAGGAGCCACTCACCGTCCACTGTCCAGTAATAGATCCCGTCAGTGTCAGCCTTCACGCCGATGACAGGGGTGGCGCCGTTCTGGCCGTCCTTGCCATGATAGAGCGTGATGCTCTTGCCGGAGGCGAAGGTGATTAGGTAGCCTGACCTGTCGGTCAACTCGCTGAAACCAGTGACAGCATCGTTGCTTTTGGACGCCTCCACGAGTGCCAGAATGGACTGAGTGTTGGCGTTGACCGCCGACTCAAGTTTGGCCACGCGGTTCTCCAACTCATTCACCTTGTTCTTAAGTTCGGTGTCGTCATAGCTGCCGCAGGAGACCAGCATCAGCGCTGACGCAAACAGTGCAGAGACTGTGGCTCTTATAACACTTTTCATTTTACCTGTCATTTTTAATCAGCCTGCGAAGGGATGTAGCCGTAAGGGACGAGTTCCCAAAGATCGATGAAGCCGTCCTTGGTGTTCCATGAATTCTTGAACACGACGGAGAAATAACGTCCTGACGCTCCTTGCGTGGCAGATGCCGTAGAAACTTTGCCTTCCGTGCTGAACTGAGTGCCTATGAACGGGATACCATAGTGATTGAGATAATCATTGTCATCAGGGTCATAGTATGTTGAGCCGACATAGATGACGATATCCTTGATGTAACGAAGTGTCGGTTGGTCAGGATGCTCATAAAACTCGAATCGAGTGAATGAATACTCCTCGCCGAACGCTTTCTGCGTGTCAACTGAAAGTATTTTTGGGAATATATTCTTTGTAGCGTCCGATTTGGAGCTATGCCAGCTGAAAGCAGGGAGATCTTTGTTACCGTCAAAAATGTTGTCTGCCACATTGATTCCGAAATACTGGTTCTTTGTGACAGCGACATTCCACCTCTTGCCGTCCAAAGCATATGAGATGCCATCAACAGATTTCGTCCAGTGGCTCCAGACAGTGTCCTTTCCCGCCGCAGGGCAGAAAGAGGATGAATATTCAAACCTCTTGCCTCTGAGGGCGTTCGGGAAGGTCACCTCGTTCTCGCCCGGCTTGAGGATCGTCTCGCACTCAACCCATTCATCCTGAAGGTTCTTGTAGCGGAAGCGTGTGGCGACCATCTCGTCCGTGGCCTTGGACATCACGATTTTGGCATCCCTGCCGTCCATTCTCGCGGAAGTGACCGTACGCTCGGAGCGGGATACCATCCAGCTGTCACCGTAAGGTGAGACAGTGATCTCGGCGGCGAGGGACTTGTTGCCGACCGCGTCGTAGTTTACGATGTCGAAAGTGTAAGATCGGTCCTCAAGGTTTCCGACCTCCATAGAGACCTTTCCATCAGAATAGTCGGCGTAGTCGATGCTCTGTGAACTTGCGTAGTTGTCCCAGAAAAGGGTGGCCGTGGTGACAGCCGGATCCATCGGCTTCTCCCAATTGATTATCACACTCTTGTAGCCTATCACAGAAGAAAGGTTGACGGCCTTGGCCGGATAATCGTAGCCGCCTTTCTTGACCCACTCCTTATAGATCTCGTCCTGACCACCGCATGAGGAGAGCGCAACGGCCACCCCTACGGTCAGCAAAATGCTCAAATATGTTTTTCCTGTGTTCATAGTCTCAATTTTCTGTTTTGGTTACCCGGCCATAAAGAGATAGTTCTCCGAACTGTGCGGCGGCATTGGCCGCGTCAGGCATCTCCCATGCCATGTAAGACGTTAGAACTACCCTTAGGTAGCGGAAATGGTAGTAGGCATCCGGATAGGCCTCGCTGTCCAACTCGAAATCATTGCCTTTGTTGAAATACTCCCTGTCTTCCTGGGTGACAACTCCAGGTGTGCCATCATCAAGATAGCCGGATGGTTTGAACTGGATGAACTTGCCAAGGCACTTCCAGCTGTCATCGAAGCCGTGTTCTCCCTCTCCGGGAACACCGGACGGATTGTTGCTGCCCCAAAACTCGAAGTTACGGATGTGCGCGTCACCGAAGATCTGTGGATAGTCAATTCGAGGAAGAGTGGCGATACGGCTGAGTTCCACCTCGCACCCAAGATCAATTGTGAACCAGCAAGGGATAGGAGCTTTGTCGACGGCAAGGAAATGCGGAGATTTCGACTCTCCGGAACCATCCCAGAGACCTTTGACAGGGAAGGAAGACCTCTCCGACTCATACTTGAACAGATTGTCGTCGAGACTCCAGACTGCGCCACTGTTATAGGAGAAGCCTTTGGCGTTCCCTGGCTTGCCGTCAACATCCACTGCCGTCGCCGCCTTAGGAATCATGATCTCAGGCAGCGGAGCCAGCACTGTTTTGACAGTGTCGGATATATTCCCCCAACGGTCACGCACATATACTCCGAACACAGCCTCTGTGGCCTCAATTCCCCTTCGTGTGAGGGTTATGTCATTGCTGGCCGTAAAGAGGGTTGTGACCTCCTTCCACTTTATATCACTTACCGGCTTGTCGGCGTTGTCCACATTCTCGTCGCGAAGCAGACAGACGGCAAGATCAGACTTGCTGTCGTTGCCTGTGATCTTGACTTTCACGCCTCCGGCGGCGGCTATCATGGTCGGTGTCACTTTACGGATGGCCGGAGTCTCCGGAGTGAACTTGACAGTCACAGGTTTGGACTTAACCTCGTTCACGTTGAAGGAACACACCTCAATTTCATGCTCATCGGTGTCGGCGTAACCCTCGACCTTGAGGCTGTCCACGTAGCGGGAGACCTTGGCCTCGACATTGACACCGCCACGGGTGTAGGAGGCAACCACGCCCTTGATGTTCTTGTCATCCGGGATCTTGACCCAGAGGACGGCTCCTCCGCTTATCGGCTTTACCTTTGTTACCTCCACAGGCTGCGGGGCCGGGAGGCTTTCATCAAGCTGGTCGAGCCTTCCGTGGTTGTCCTCGGCGCAGCCGAAAGCCAGAAGCAGGGCGGAAACTATTGTAGATGCAACTATTGTTCTTTTCATTTGCTATGATTCTTAACTGTTACCAACCAATGTTCTGCACGAGGTTTGGATTGACCTCGATGTAAGGTGTGTAAATCGGCCAGAAGTAATCCTTGAGACCGAATTTCTGCTCGTAGATGAACTTCTTGACGTAGTAGTCCTCAGGATTCTTGGCGGTGATGTCGAACCCGTATATTCCTTTCTGGTACTCGGCGGCGGCCTCCTTCCATCTGCGAAGATCCCAGAACCTCTGACCCTCGAAAGCCAGCTCGTTGAGACGCTCCCTGTGGATGATGGCACGCATTCCGACCTTGGTGTTGTAGTAGCCAGGACTGTTGCTGTAGGTGTCCCAGGCGGTCTTCACGTCAGGGATCTTCGCGCGCTCACGGACGGCGTTGATGTACTTGAACAGGTCACCACTGTGCGCTCCGTTCGGGCCTTCCGCCTCGTTGATCGCCTCGGCATAGAGGAGGTAGAGGTCGGACAGACGGATCATCGGCCAAGGATACCATGTGGTTCCGGCTCCTGTGAATGTGTTTGTTCCTGTCCATGTAGCCTGTACAGGGAAATGCTTCTTCGGGAAGAAACCCGTCACCGGACCGGTCTGGTTGCCTCTCTTGGCATGGATTCCACCCACACGGCAGGCCACATAGTGAACATCCTCCGGTTTGAGGTCGTTGAAGTTACCAAGCTGCCCGAGCCAGTTGCCTCCGTCGAATCCGAGAGAGGCGTAGTACCGCGGCTCTCGGTCGAAGTTGAGCTTGATGGTGGTGTAGCCCTTGCAGATGTAGTAGGCATGCTGGTCATCGCCGACACGCAGATCCATCGGGTTGATGTTCGCCCATTCGGAATCGTTGGCGATAGGAAGCCCGTGCACGGTGTAGAACTGCTCGGCGATCTTGAGCGGAACGCCGATGAATATGTAGCCTCCGAGCATGTCGGTGTACCCGTTGAGGATCGGCATGCAGAGCTTGTGGTACATATTCATTGTTCCGGGATCCGGCTGTGTGTTGCCCCAGATGAGCTCGCTGTTCCACTTCTGGTTGAATGCGTTGCGGAGGGTCAAAGTGGTCTTGAGGGAGTCTGTCATGCGGTAGGTGATGTCATCGCCCTCGTAGAGGGAGATGTTAGCCTCCTCGGAGACTGCGATGGCCTCGCGGCAGGCCTCCATGGCGGCTGTCCAACGGACGAGCTTCTCATCATCTGTCTTCTCCGGAAACAGCCTCGTGGTTCCGTCTGTGTCCACGAGAGCCGCCTGTTCGGAGTTGCCGTTGAAAAGCGGGCTGGCGGCGTAGACCGCTACCTTGGCCTTGAAGGCGGCACAGATGGCCTTGTTGACGCGACCATATTCATCAACCGATGGATTGATGAGCGGAAGGTCAGGCATCGCCTTGTCCAGAAGTTCAATGATAAAGTCGAAGCACTCATCGATGTTGTTGCGGTGGACACGAACCTCATCGACAGAAGAGTCGATAGGGAGGCTCTCGCGTACAATCGGGACCGGTCCCCACTTGCGGACAAGGTTGAAGTGGAAGTAGGCCTTGAGGAATGTCACCTCGGCGATCCACTGCGCCTTCTCCGTCTCATCCATGTCCGGAACCTTACCGATGTTGTCGACAAAGATGTCACAGCAGCGGATTCCTTTGTACATGTCTGCCCAGTCGTTGGCGAACACGCTGTTGGCGGTCATGTTGCCTCTGGCGATGTAGGACATCGTGAACGGCACACGGCCGGAGGTGTTGGTCGTGGTACGGCCATAAAGATCCCAGTACTCATCGCTTCCGAGCATGGCCGGGTCGTTGCCCATAGAACCCTCAAGGGTCATGTAGGAATAGCAGGTGGCCAGATAGCGGATAGCCGAGGACCTGAGGTTGAACGCGGTCTCGATCGACGGCAGACCGTCGTCAGGAACCACGTTGAGGAAGTCGTTGCAGCCCGCCGACCCCAGCAGCAAGGCCGCGGCCGCAAGGGAGGACGCTATTGATTTATGAATATTCTTGCACATGTTCATAGTCGAAGATTATTTGAATGTCACGTTCACACCGATGTTGAAAGTCCTCTGGATCGGGTAGTTGAATCCCTCTCCGGCGAGCTCCGGATCCCAGAGTTTGAACTTGCTCCAGCACAGGAGGTTGTTGCCCTGGAAGTAGACGCGGAGATTGTCGATGTGGATCTTGTTGGTAAGCTTCTGAGGAAGGGTGTAGCCGAACTCCATCTGCTTGAGACGGACGAAGGAGCCGTCCCTCATCCACCAGGTGCTGACCTGTGTGTTGTTGTGGTTCTCGTAGGCGCTGTAGCGCGGGTAGAGGGCGTAGATGTCACGGTTGTCCTCGCTCCAGTGGCTGTCGGAATAGGCCTTCAGAAGCTGTCCGTTGTTGACAAACGGAGCTGTTCCGTACTTGTTGTACTTCGTGCTGTAGGCGCTTGTGGCGTCAATCCAGAAAGACTCGCGCCCCAGACCTTGGAAGAACACCGAGACATCGAAGCCCTTGTGACCGAGGGACACACCGAACCCGTAGATGATCTCCGGGGAGGTCGGATAGCCGATCGGCACCATGTCCGCGTTAGTGATCACACCGTCACCGTTGACGTCGGTGTACTTGATGTCACCGCCGCCGTACTGGCTACCGAAAGCGGCCTGCGAAGGGCTGTTGGCGGCATCCTCATCATCGATGAAGAGACGCTCCGCGATGTAACCCCAGGTCTGCCTGATCGACCTGCCGGCGTGCTGGCGGTAGGATTCAGGGTAGGTAGGCTCCTCATAGACATCATACTTGCCGGTGGAGTAGGTGAAGTTCGCCCTAGCGGATGCCCAGAGGCCGCTGGCCCAGGCCTGCTTGTAGTCGGCCTGGATGTCGATACCCTTAGAGCGGGCCTGGCCGATGTTGCCGTAGACGGCGGCCTGGAGACCCATGGTGTTAGGGATGTCGGCGCGCTGCATGAATATGTCGGTGCGGTGCTCGGTGAAGTACTCGGCGATGATGTCGAGCTTTTTGAATAGACCCAGCTCGAGGGCGTAGTTGCTCTTGTAGGACTTCTCCCAGGTGATGGCCTCGTTGGCGTAGCGCACGACTCCGATACCGTTGTAGCTCACGTTTCTGGTCTCGCCGAAAGATGCTCCCAGACCGCTGTTGTTCATGCTCATCTCCGACAGGTAGTAGAAACGGTTGGAGCTTGAGCCGATGTTGTCGTTGCCGACAAGACCGTAGGAGTAGCGCAGCTTGAGATTGCTGACAACCTTGGTCAACGGCTTGAACCACTTCTCGTTGGACATCATCCACGCGAGACCCGCCGAAGGGAAGAATCCCCAGCGGTGGGATTTGTGGAAACGCTCGGAACCATTGTAGCCGAAGTTATATTCAACAAAATACCTCTTGTCGTAGCCGTAGGTGAAACGTCCGGAAAGGCCGGCGTTGCGTGATGGCAGGGACAGCTGGAGTGAGCCGGCGTTGGCGGTCAGGGACTCGCTGGCGGTGAGAACCAGAAGTCCTGTCACGTCGTGCTTTCCAAATGAGCGGTTGTAGTTCAGGCGGGTCTCGGAGTACATCGTGTTCTTCACCGTCTTCCCACTCTCGGAATATGTCAGGTAGTCCGTTCCGTTTTCGTTGATGCGGTTGACGTGGTACTCTCCCGTGTAGGAGTCGTAACGATCCAGCCTGTACCAATAAGGATTGAACTGGCGGTTCACTGTAAATTCGGACAACCTTGTGAGGTTGAACAATGTCATGAACGACAGACCCTTGGTGATGAACTTGAGATCCTGCTCAAGCTGTACGGCGGCGATCATCTGGGAGCGCTGGTAGTTCTTGTAGCCCTTGACAAGGTTGGCATAAGGGTTGATGTAGGAGCCATCCTCGTAGTTACCGAACATGATGTGCTGGATCCCCACGTGCTCGTCGTCCACAGGGTAGTAGGCCGGGAAGAGCACAGGGTCGGAGTGCATGACCTGGCGATAGACATCGCTACCTCCGTTCAGAGGGCCTTGATAGTCCCTGAAGTTACCGGTCAGGCGGACAGCAAGCTTCGTTGTCGGGGTGACGTTGATGTCCACGTTGGAGCGCAGGGTGTAGTTCTTGTCGTCGATGTTATTGTTGAAACTGTTGCGCTTATCGACTTTCAGAACACCCGTGTCCTCGGTGTAGGCACCGGACACATAGTAGGTCGCAACCTTGCCTCCACCACGCGCTGAAACGTTTGCGCGGTAGCTTGTGGCAAAGTCCTTGAAAAGCATGTCGTACCAGTCGTTGGCCGGATAGATGAGGCGGTTGGCATCCGGTTTTCCGGTCTGCTCGATCTTGTCGTAGGTGTACATCAACTCTCCGAGAGGGTCACGGGTGGAGATGGCCTCGTTGTACGACTTCATGTAGGTCACAGGGTCGGCGAGTTCCACGACATCGGTCGGGGCGGAGATCGAGGTCTCGACACGGGCGAAGATTTTCGCCGGGCCTTCCTGACCGCGCTTGGTGGTCACGAAGATCACACCGTTGGCTCCGCGGGCTCCGTAAAGGGCCGTCGCCGTGGCGTCCTTCATGATCGAGAAGCTCTCGATGTCGTCCGGCTGAAGGCGGGCGAGGTCAGTGGAGGTAAGCTCGATGTTGTCGATGAGGATCAGAGGGCTGGTGTTCGCGCCGAACGTGGTGATACCACGCACGAAGAAGTCGGCGTTGTCCTGTCCAGGCTCACCGGTACGCTGGTAGGCGATCACACCTGCCACGTTTCCGGCCAAGGCGGTGGTTAGGTTGCTGGAAGGAACCTTCAGGGTCTTGACATCAACCGTGGAGATGGAGCCGATGACGCTCTCCTTCCTCTGTTTACCGAAGGCGACCACAGTCACCTCGTCAAGTTCGTTTGCCGCGTTTTTGAGTTTCACGACGAAGTTGGTCATAGTACCGACCTGCAGAACCTGAGTCTCCTTTCCAAGGCACTCAAACTTTAGCTTGTCGGTAGGCTTGACACCGGTCAGCTCGAACGAGCCGTCAAGGTCGGTCATCACACCTCGGGTGGAACCCTCGACGGAGACCGTCGCTCCCGGCATAGGCTCGCCAGTCTCCTCCTCGTAGATCACACCCTTGACGGTCTTGGTCTGGGCCACGGCCACCATTGATGCGAGGATGAGCGCAAGCGACAATGCGATCTTTTTTAAAGACATAAATACTTAATTTATAAATTTAAAGCGTTATTACCTTATAGCAGTGCTTCACAATCAACCCTTTCTTACAAACCGATTTAATGAACAGAAAGCATCTTAAAACAGTAAGGGTATGAACACAAATTTAGCCACAATTTAACAAAAAACAATAGTTTTACGTATATTTGACCTATGAAATTTAAACTGTTTAACGCAGGACTGTTCCTGCTTCTCTGCGTTGGCGCGTCCGCGCAGCAGCCTTCCTCCAAGGCAAGTTATGTAGATCCGTTCATCGGCACCGACGGAATGGGACACACTTTTCCGGGGGCGTGCGTGCCTTTCGGCGGAGTCCAGCTTAGTCCTGACACGGACACCATCCCTCACAATGTGAACGGGAAATACCAGCCGAGGGCTTATGAATATTGTGCCGGCTACCGTTACTCAGACCCTACGATCGTCGGGTTCAGCCACACCCACTTCAGCGGCACGGGACACTCCGACCTGGGCGATATCCTGCTGATGCCGACAACGGGAGCGCTGAGACTTAACCCCGGCACGGCGGACAACCCGGACGGCGGCTACCGCAGCCGCTTCTCGCACTCCACGGAGAAAGCCTCGGCGGGACGCTACGAGGTGACGCTGGACGACTATGGCGTAAAGGCTCGTCTGACCGCCACCACGAGAGTCGGAGTCCATGAATATTCATTCCCGAAAGGAGTTGACGGACAGGTGATTCTGGATCTCATCCACGGAATCTACAACTACGACGGCAAGACCCTCTGGGCGGAGGTTCAGGTGCGGAACGACACCCTCCTGACCGGCTACCGCATCACCAACGGCTGGGCCCGCACCAACTACACCTACTTCGCGATCTCCTTCTCGCAGCCTATTTCTGAATATGGCTACGCGGACCGCGAGAAGATCAATTATAAAGGAGGCTGGAGCAAGTTCGACCAGTACCACAACTTCCCGGCGATGGCCGGACGCAAGCTGGTGGCCTGGTTCAAGTTCGCCACTTCCAGGAACCCGGAGCTGACCGTGAAGGTTGCCCTGTCGGCCACAGGCGCCGAAGGGGCGCTGAAGAACCTTGCGGCGGAGGCCTCCGGGAAGTCTTTCGACCAGATCGCCGCCGAGGCGACATCGGCTTGGGAGAAGGAACTCTCACAGATCGATGTCCAGGGAACCGAGGACGAGAAGAGGATGTTCTACACTTCCCTCTACCACACGATGATCAACCCGTCAGTTTACATGGACGTGGACGGGAAGTACAGAGGCCTCGACCACGAGATCCATCAGGCCGACGGCTTCACGAACTACACAGTGTTCTCACTTTGGGACACCTACCGTGCCGAGCATCCGTTCCTGGCCCTGTTCAAGCCGGACCGTGACAGGGACATGGTGGAGTCGATGCTGGCCCACTACGACCAGAACGTGCTGCACTTCCTTCCTGTCTGGAGCCATTGTGCCAACGAGAACTGGTGCATGAGCGGCTACCATGCCGTCCCTGTGCTGGCCGACGCCATCACCAAAGGGCTGGACATCGACCGTGACCGCGCCCTTGAGGCGATGGTAACCACCTCAAAGGCAGACTGGTACGCCGGGCTTGGGGAATATATGAGGCTCGGCTACGTGCCTTACGACAAGATCTCCACCGCCGCCAGCAACACGCTGGAATATTCCTACGACGACTGGACCATCTGGCACACCGCCCGGCTCGTGGGTAATGACAAGGTGGCCGATGAATATCTCGCACGCGCGCAGTATTATAGGAATGTCTTTGACACGGAACTCGGTTTCGCCCGTCCGAAATACGCTGACGGCTCCTTCAAGAAGGATTTCGACATCATGCAGACGATGGGCGAGGGCTTCATCGAGGGCAACTCGCTGAACTTCTCTTTCCACGCCCCGCAGGACGTTTTCGGCGTGATGGCGCTGATGGGCGGCGAGAAGAGGTTCATCTCCGCGCTGGACGAACTCTTCTACCACGACCTTCCTGAATATGCCTACGCAACCAACGAGGACATCACGAAAGACTGCCTGATCGGTGGCTACGTACACGGCAACGAGCCGAGCCATCATATCCCTTATCTCTATGCCTGGACAAGTCAGCCGTGGAAGACACAGTACTGGATGAGGGAGATCATCAACAGGATGTATCGTCCTGATATTCACGGATTGGGAGGGAATGACGACTGCGGTCAGATGTCCGCTTGGTACATCTTCGGCGTGCTTGGATTCTATCCTGTCTGCCCCGGAAGCGACCAGTACGTGTTCGGCGCTCCGTACCTTCCGTACGCCCGTATCGCCCTTCCTAACGGCAAGACCCTTGAGGTGAAGGCCGACGGCGTCAGCGACACGAACCGCTATGTCAAGAAGGTACTGCGCGACGGCGTTGAGTTCAAGAAACTCTACATCACCCACGAAGACCTCCTCCAAGGAGGCACCCTCGAGTTCGTCATGGCCTCCAAGCCGAACAAGGCCCGCGGCCAGAAGCCTGCCGACAAGCCATACTCGCTTTCCGCAAAAGCAAAGTAACTTTCCGCGGAGGGTAAGCCTCTGTTTCACAGCATATTAAGCGAAGTCCTTCAGCTGATATCAGCTAAAGGGCTTCGCTTTTGTAATTGATTTTCAATCGCTTATTCCCCACTGCGTTCGGAGAAAGTTTTTGGGCGCTGTGCAGCTCTTCGGTTCTGATACGCTGGTGGTCTGAGCTCGTCAAAGCGTCTGCCAGCGTACGGCAACAGAGTCTGCCGAACCATGGTTTGTGAGCCCGAACCATCGGGCTAGCCGCTTAGATAGGTTCCAAGTGGTATTTAAGGGAGTAACAACCGAAAATATTTCTGTTTTTTATAATCCGTATATGTTTCTTTTCGTTATTTACATTTATTGTGCATATTATTGCGGTTCAAATATTCATTTAAAATTTGAACTATGTATTTCAATGAAAAGAGACAAGAGCTCGCTCCGTTCGTCAACCTGCGGAGCGACGTGGGCTTCAAGGCCGTGTTCGCGGACAGGAACAACAAGGACATCCTCATCGGGGTGCTGAACCAGATCCTGCCTCCCGAGGCGAGGATCGAGGACATCAAGGAATATTCCGACCGGGAGCAGCAACAGGATGTGATCTACGGGAAGAAGACGGTGCTCGACCTGGTCTGTGTGGACAAGGACGACAGGACGTTCATCGTGGAGATGCAGGCCTCGGAGGAGGACAGCTTCTTCGAGAGGTGCGTCTATTACGCGTCAGGACTGTACCATCTGGAACTGTCGGAGGGGGATCTGTACGGGAAGCTCCACCCGGTCTATGTGGTCTCCTTCCTGAACTATCGCCTGAGGCACGACGACGAGTCGCTCTGGGACACCGACCACTTCATCTCCTACTGGCAGTTCACGGAAAAACGCACCGGAATGGTTGCGAATCAGACAATTAGTGTTATCTTTGTGGAGATGACACTGTTCACCAAGACGCTGGAGGAGTGCGTGACGGAGTCCGACAGGCTGTTCTACATATTCAGGAACAGCGGTGGCTTCCAAAAGATTCCGGAGTGGATCGAGGAGGCCGGAGGAATCTCCAGACGGCTCGCCGAGGCGTGCGAGGTGGCGGCGTTCGACAAGGAGAAGAAACTTAAATACGAGATCGACAAGATGAACGAGAGGGACATTCTGGCGCAGCGCGTATTCGCCGAGCGCAAGGGCTTCGAGAAAGGCTATGCCGACGGAGAGGCCAAAGGAATCGCAGATGGCATGGCCCAAGGTATGGCCCAAGGCATGGCCCAAGGTAAGGCTGAAGGAATAACCGAAGGTAAGACCGAAGTAGCCAAGGCCATGCTTGAAATCGGTATGCCGATAGGGCAGATCCTACAGTTGACCGGGCTTACCAAAGAGCAGATAGGGGCTTTAAGGTGATGTTTTTAACTGCCATTGCCAAAGAAAGAAGGCGGCCGGGGTTTCCGGTCGCCTTCTTTTGTTGGATTGACTGAATGCAGGATTACTTCTTGAAGTACATGCTTTCTTCGTTGCTTCCGTTGTAGTTGGCCTGATAAATCACGTCATAGCTGCCTGCAATGGAAGCCTTGTCGGTTGAAGTGGCCTTCGGAATAGAGATTCCGCAGATGTAGTACTTGCCGTTACTGGTCATCTGACCCGCACCATAGTACTGGTACTTTAGGGTCTTCAGGTCTTCGCTTACCGTGAACCAGAGCCACTCGTAGTTGGAATCAGAGAATCCCTTGTCACCAGGAGCAAAGTTGTAGTTGCCCCAACCGTTTCCGCCAGAACATTCAGGAATATATGTGCAGAACTTTCCGTCTGCGGCTTTCTGGGCTGCGCGGCGGTCAAAGAACACACCGAATTTGACAGTCCTTTCATTGTAGTCAATCTCGACACAAGCGTCCAGAACCGAATCAAGATAAAGGCCCTTGATGCCAAGGTTGTTTGTGTGCTCTTTGCCAGCGGCATCCTTCAAGGTCTCTCGCTGACGTGGCTCACCGAATGTGACAACAGTTTTGTCCGCATTGGTGTTACCCTTACCCAGTGTCTTGTTAGGGTCAAATAATTTCGAGTAAAGCGTCCAGCTTCCCTTGAAGTCGTTGGCTCCGATCTGGGTGAAGATGTAGGTGTGACCGTTGTCAAGCACAACCTTTCCGACGCGTACGCTACCGGTCTTGTTCTCCCCGACTGTAAGGACACCATCCTTCACTGTGATCCACTTGCTAGCGCTCTCAACCTTCGCATAGACATCATGGACTTTATATTCCTCATCGCCGATCCAATAGTTGAACTCTTTGGCGTCAACACCCTGAACGATCTCGGTCGTCTTTCCTGCCGTGATGTTCGTGACCTCAAGCGCATTGCCGTAGGTGGTAGTCTGGATGTGGGAGATGAGGTTGGTGTTGGTGTACTCTCCACCTACAGGCCAGATGGCGACGTAAGCGGTGGAGGTGCATTTCACCGTGTCAACAATGGCAGGGACGGTGATTGCACCTTTCGTGCTTGACTTTTCAGGAGAATCAAGCATCAGTTCAATCTTGTTGTACTGTGCGTCTCCACCAAGCGTTATTGTGGTCTCGCCCTGTTTGACTCTGGTTCCCTCCGGATAAGACACCACGATCTTTGCGATACCGGTCTTGTAGGCGAGTGATACGGAGCCCTTACCTCCTGACAGGCCGCTGACAGGGGTGGAGCCAACAATCACCTGATGTGCCATGGCATCAGCAAGCGTACCTTTCTGACCGCTCAAATTCACAAATGTCGGAGCGGATCCATAGTTCACGAGATTAGTCTCGTTGTTGTCAACATAGACGAAAGCCGTTTCTGCGTCATTCGGCACGGCCACACGGTTGCTGAATGACGCGGTCTTGCCTTCTGCCGCCTCGCCTCTGAGGATCTGGGTTCTTCCCACTGAAGTACCGTCAGCCTTCGCGAAACGTATACGGAGGAAATCCTTGGCTGTGAAAGCAGTCTTCATGCCCTCACCTTGTGCGGACGGAAGGGTAGCCTCGATTGTCAAGGCCTTCACTGTAGCGTTTTCATCCTTGAACTCCTTCACATCCTCTCCCTTGTCGCAGGCTGAGAACATTGCCATTGCGGAAAGAGCGCAAGCGAATGTCAATAATATTTTTTTCATCTGAATATAATTCTAGTTGTGGATAATGACTGTTAGTTCCAGTAAGGATTGCCCTGACGCTCCTTCTGAGGAATCTCCCAAGTGAAGCCTTCGGCAGGAATCTGAGTCTCGCTCCAATGGTTCGCTCCACGGGCGTTCTGAACGCCCCAGCGCTTCTGGTTGAAGAACGCCCAATCGCCTTCTCCCCACATCTCGATGCGCCACTGAAGTTTGACCATCTCCATAACACTCTTGCCAGGCATCGTGTTGTCGCATGTCATGGCGGTGGCGCCGCTCTTTGTGCGGGCCGCAAGCAGTTTGTCAAGCAATGCCTTTGCCTGAGCGTCCTGCCCACCCTGAGCGTATGCCTCAGCGACCATCAGCAAGACGGCTGAGGAACGGAGGTATATGTTGTCGGATGTGGTAGCCTCGTTCGTGTGGTTTTTGTAACCGATAGCCGAGGATGCCGCCCATTTGAGAGACGTGTATTTCGGCATAGTGTACTGGTACCATGTCGTGTCTGCTCCGTTGTTGGTGTAAACGTGGAAATCCTCGAAATCCTCAGGGAGAATGCAAGCCTTGCGGCAGTCATCATCCGAAAGTGCGTCATAGATTCCTTTGTCCACCTGATAGTAGCCTGAAGGGCTGCGCTTGAGGGCATTGAGACCTGCGTTAGTCCAGAAGATGTTGGATGAGCCTCTGGCACCGCCGAAAATCGCCTCTGGATTCTTCTCCAGATTGTAGAAGGCGTTCTGTGTGGCGTTGAAGTCGGATCCGTTCCAAGAGGTTCCCTGAGGCAGGGATGCGGTGACACCAGCGCGAGAGTTCACAGAGGCCAACAAGCTTGCCTTCATACCATAATCTTCTGCGTTGATCAGGTTAGGGAAATGGCTGAGGAGGTCATTCCCCGCCTCTATCACGGTCTTCCAGTCCTTGCTGTCGAGGGCGGCGCGACAACGGTAGTACTGTGCCACGGCACAGTCTATGTCGTAGATCTGGGCAGCCTCGTTACCGATGGTATAGCCTTTCTCTCCGAGCGTGGAATCGTGGAAAAGATCCACTGCCTCCTTGAGCGTAGTGTTGATCCAACTCCAGGTCTCGGCGACCGAAAGCGGAGCCTTGGCGGCATTATAGGTGTAGGCATCGTAGATCGGCCAGCCCTGCTTTGTAGTGGAGGTTACATCCTGAAGGTCTGTGTAGCGCTCCATCAGCATCATGTAGCAGATAGCCTTCATTGTCAGTGCCTGGGCGCGGCTGGAACCCATTCTTGGATACTTCTCGACACGCTCCTCGGTAAGGAAGTCAAGCGCCTTGAGTGCGGGTCCGAGCTTGAGTACAGGGGCGAGATAGTAGCCATAGTTCTGGATCTCCTGATCTGTTCTCCAATAAGTGTTGTTTGCAAGATTCTGATACCAAGTCGAGTATGTTCCTTGATTCAGTCTATCTCCTTCAACCACATCGCCAGACTGGCAGAAACGGCGAAACTCAAAATTGGATTCGTAAGCGGAAGCGTTGGAATAGCCACCGGCGATCGCAGCGTTGTAGATGTTGATGTAACCCGGCAGAGAACCAACGAGACCTGTCAGAACCTGCTGCTCAGCTTCCTCGCTTCCATTGATGAATTCTGCCATCTCATCATCCGTGAAATAGTTCGGATTGTTGACATCCAGCAGTGAGGTGCAGGATGAAAAGCTCAAGCCAAGGATCGCGGCAGCCAAAAGACTTTTATATGTTTTCATATTTATTCGCGTTTAATTTTAGAAATCAAGATTCAAACCGATGGTGAGAGTCTGCATCTGTGGGTAGATGAAGGTGTCAACCTCTTTTCCTCCGATTGTTGAGAAAGTAGGATCCACACCTTTCTGCTGAGAGAAAATCAACACGTTGTCAGCTGAGACGAACGCACGGAGGGCACTGATGTTGACTTTTTTTGTGAGTTTCTTAGGCAGGGTGTAGCCGATGGTCACGTTCTTCACACGGAAGTAGCTTGCGTCAAAGAGGCTCATGTCTGTGTAGTTGTGAGAGCCTGGCAGCAAAGATCCATCAAGATAGTAACTGCTTGCACCTGAACTTGGGAACCACTGCATAGGGTAATAGGCACTGGTGTTGTCCGGATTCCAGGTGTTGCCCACGAGATCCTTTGAGACAGGAATACGCTGTCTGCCCATAGATGAGCCGCGGAACAGATGCTGGGAGTACTCCATAGAGAAGAACTTGCCTCCGATCTGGTAAGCGGAAACGACGCTGAAATCGAAATCTTTCCATTTCAGGCTGAGGGTAAGACCTCCGATCCAATCAGGAGTGGCTGATCCTACCTCGTAGTAAGATGCGTCTGCCGCCACGTCTGTCTTGACATTGTCACCCACCTTATAGTTGGCGTAACGTCCTCCGTGCTCGTAGACACCTGTGGTCTCGTTCATATTCACATCATAGTAAGTGACTCTGTGCCAATAAAGCGGAAGACCGGATTTTTCGTCCACACCGGCATATTTAGGCATATAGAGGTTGAAAAGATCCTTCCCTTCTCCACGGAGGTAGAATATTCCTCGTCCGGCGTGGCTTGCAGTTCCGGCCTGCGCCATATCCTCAGTCGCGACGGTCCAGCAGCCCTTAGGGAGATCCATGGTCTCGTCGTAGTTCGGAATCTGGTCGGCAGGAACGCTCAGAAGCGTGGTGCGGTAGTGTGTTCCGTTGATGCCAACGCTGAGGGTGAGATCTTTCTTGCGGATGATGTCAGCGTCGAGTTCTATCTCGAATCCTCTGTTGCGGACCTTGGCAGCGTTTCCAAGAACGGTGGTGTAGCCGGCGCTGGCGAGAGGGGAGACTGACTGATTGAAGAGAGAGTTGACAGTCTTGTGGTCATAGAAGTCAAGCGCACCGGTGATGCGGCTCCTCAGGACACTGAAGTCAAGGCCGAGGTCAAACTGGTGGATGTTCTCCCAAGTCAGGTCGGAACGAACCAAGTCGTTGCCGGTTCTGATGGCGGTTGAGGCAGGAACGCCGGTACCGCTTGAGCTTGTCTGCCACGTGGCGACAGCGTAGTACCAGTAGTGGTTGAGATAATAAGAGGTAAGACCATTGGAGTTACCCGTCACACCATAGCTGGCGCGCAGCTTGGCGTTGTCAAGCCATGTCTTCATCTCCTTAAGGAAGCTTTCCTCTGAGAAACGCCAACCGGCTCCGACTGACCAGAATGTACCCCAGCGGTTGTCCTTTGTGAACTTGGAGGCGGCATCACGCCTGAGGGATCCAGACAGATAATATTTGCTGTCGTAGTTGTAGTTGAAACGGCTTAGGTAAGACTCTGTCCTGTAGATGTTTGTACTGAAGCCAGGGGTAGTGGAGTTCTCACCACCAGCGTTGACATAGCGGCCGATGAAGTTTCCGGCGATGGCATAACCCGGAATCAGCTCGTAACCAGTGCCGAAATTGAGGTCATCCCTGTTCAGATCCTCATACTCGTGACCTAGCATAGCGTCAACGTGATGCTTGCCGAAGTCCTGATTATAGGTAAGGATCTGCTGGGTGTTGATGATTCGGCGCTGGTAGGTCTTGATACCGAATCCTCCGTTAGGAGTTCCGCGGCCCGCGACACTGTTCACGTACATCGTACGTTTCCAGTGTGACTCGTCCATATTGAAGTTCACGTTGAAGTTGAAATACTTCAGGAAATTGACATCGGCGAACAGACGGGTTGTCCATGTTGAGATGTCCTGACGCTCGATGTTGGTCTCGGCGATGTACTTGAAGTCACTGCCATAAGGACTTGTGGCGACACCGAGCGGTGAATACGAGGCGTTCTTGGTGTTCAGAATCTTGTCACCGTTGGCATCGAGAACATAGTCACCGTTCTTGTCAATGGTGTAGACTGGCTCGATTGGCTGCCATCCTTTGACGTGAAGCATGGCGTTGCCATACGCTCCACCGATCTGACGGGAGCCCCACTTACCGGCCTGAGCTCTGGTGCTGGTCTTTGAATAGCCGACATTGGCGCCGATCTTCAGCCACTTGAGAGCCTGGGCATCGACATTCATACGTCCGCTGTAACGCTTGTACGAGCTCGCAATCAAGAATGAAGGCTCGTCCTGATAACCTAGGGAAGCGTAGTAGTGGATCTTGTCTGATCCGCCGCTGGCCGAAAGGTTATATTCCTGACGGAAAGCTTTTTTGAACATAATGTCAGCTGCGTCACCATTGTAGAGCAGCCTTGCGTCCTTGTTGATTTTTCCGGTTACTGGATCGACAAGGTAAGCACCACTCATAGTCGCGGATGCGTTCGAGCCGGATCCCGTAGGCGTGTAGATCGCCCCAGGAACATTGTAGGCCATATTGTTGCCGAGTGCGTTCTTCTGGAACTGGGTCTCGCTTCCGTTGTAGTCGAACAGGTGCTGGCTGGCAAATAGCCTTGCCTCCTCGTCTGTGTGGTTCGGAGTGGCGATGTTTGTGTAGTAGTTGCCGTTCGCATCAACTCCAGGAAGACCGGTTCCGTTCACGCCGTAACGGTAAGAGTTGTAGATTGACTGCCAGGCATATTCATAATACTCAGCGGCGGTGTCGATCGAGTTGACGTTGTAGTTTCCGATGGAGTTCCATCCCCAGCGGCTCTGGAAGGAGATCTTTGACTTGCCTTCGGAGCCTCTCTTGGTGGTGATGAGGATGACACCGTTACCCGCTCTTGATCCGTAAAGAGCGGTTGACGCCGCATCCTTGAGGACAGTCACGGAAGCTATGTCGTTAGGGTCCAACTGGGAAAGAGGGTTCTCATAAGTGGAGTTGGTCTGCTGGGCCACACCGTCGATCACGACGAGGGCGGCGGCAGAGGCTCCGTTGGTGGAGCTGACACCACGCAGACGGATAGCCATGTCATAACCAGGCTGGCCATCGACCATTGAGACCTGAAGGCCTGGAGCGGCTCCTTCCAGTGCTCTGGAGACCGTGGTCGTGTTCTGAATGGCGACGATGTCTGACTTCACATCGGTGATGGAACCGGTCACATCTTTCTTTTTCTGAGTACCGTAGGCGACAACAACAACCTCATCGAGGAATCTATTGTCACTTTGAAGGACCACATTGATTACGGATGAGGTTCCTACTTTGACCTCTTGTGTGCTATAACCAATGCTGGAGAAGACGAGGATAGAGCCCTGCTTCACGTGAGGCAGGCTGTAGTTACCATCCAAGTCTGTCATTGTGCCGGTCGTGGTGCCCTTTATGAGGACATTAGCGCCGACACAAGGCTCCCCAGCCTCGTCCGTGACCTTTCCGGACACGGCGGACTGGGCGAACGCCTGCACCCCAATAAGCAGAAGCGCAAGCAAAGCTGTGAAAAAACGTTTACCCATAAACTGTTATTTTAAAAATAATGGTTTTGTGATTCTCTCAATCAGTCTTGTCAAGTGGATTGCAACAGTGTCACGAATATGCGGGGACATATTGCCGGACAAGCCGGCGGCAGCGTAAAACGGCAGAAGCAAGTACGAGTATGGTCATAGTTTACCTTGTGCTATTATTCTGTGACATTTAAACCAAAAACATTGGTAAAAGTAAGGAATATTATCCCCCGCTTTTTTGAAATATTGATAAAAATACTTTGAAATTTGATTTATACCTAAAATTTTACGCAAACCTTTTCGCAAAACAGCGCAAAATGGGTTCGTAATGTGAAATTTATGACCAAAATCATACTGCGGTCTCATAATTTGTCAATCTACTGATTTGATAAAAATCCGATTGAAAATCAGGACACGACACAGGAGGGCAGGAACATTTTTCAAAGTACTTTCACCAAAAATTTTCCGATATATTCTACTATTAGTTTTATATTTGCGCTTTATGTACAATATTTATGATTTTGTGATTTTGCTAAATCAGTAGTTTAACAAAACCATTATAAAAAGCAGTTATGGGTAAACGATTAATTACGACTCTGCTTGTGCTCCTGACAATCGGGGCGCAGGCATTCGCCCAGTCGTCTGTCTCCGGTAAGGTCACGGACAAGACTGGTGATCCACTCGTAGGTGTGAATGTCCTCGTCAAGGGGACGACCACCGGAACTATGACAGAACTTGATGGTTCCTGGAGCCTCCCGGATGTGAAGTCCGGCGCAGTTCTGGTCTTCTCATCCATCGGCTACGCCACACAGGAAGTAACTGTTGGCTCACAGAAGCTCATCAATGTCGTTCTGACCGATGATTCCAACTTTCTCGACGAGGTTGTCGTCGTAGGTTACGGCACAGCCCGCAAGAAGGACGTGTCCGGAGCCATCGCAAGCGTCAACTACGGAAGCAACAAGGACATCGCCAACCTGCCTAACCCTAACGCATTCGTGGCGTTGTCAAGTAAGGTCGCCGGTCTCCACTACCTTCCTACGAACTCTGCTTCGGGAAGCAACCTCAGCACGATGACCCTTCGTGGACGTAACACGATCCCTTCAAGCACATCAGCAAATGCTGAAAGCACCAACGCCCCGATGATCATTGTCGACGGAGCGATCTTCTACGGTTCCATTCAGGAGATCCAGACCAACGACATCCAGAGCATCGACGTGATGAAGGACGCTTCCTCAGCGGCCATCTACGGATCCCGCGCCGCCAACGGTGTGATCGTCATCACGACCAAGAGCGGACGCTCCGACAAGCCGACCGTCAACTTCAACGCCGACCTTAAGTTCAACAGATGGGGACGCAGACCACAGATGCAGACCGATGACCAGACTTTCATCGAGCATCGTTTCCTTGCGATGAAAGCCGTCGGCAAGGTCACCGATGAGGATCAGGCTCTCCCTGGAACGGTGTTCTCAGAGCGCGAGCTTGAGGTCTACAACAGCGGAAAGAAAGTGGACTGGTTCGACGAGATCTCACAGAGCGCTCCTTCACAGAGCTACAGCCTGAGCATCTCAGGAAGGAAGAACGCCACATCCTACTACATCTCCGGCGGCTATGACAGGACCAGAGGTGTGCTCAAGGGCGACAACTACCGCAAGTTCAACGTGATGTCCAAGGTGGACACCAAGGTGGCCGACTGGCTCACCGTAGGTCTCACAGGACGTTACCTCGGAGCCAAGAGCTGGGGATGCACCCCTTCGATGCAGTCCGCGACCTGGATGAGTCCATATTCCTACACCCACGCCAACATCGCCGGCTACGAGGACTGGATCAACTCCAACCCTACAGGCGAGGACAAGGTCAACCCGCTCTGGGGACGCGAGAACGCCAGCTACCTTTGGACTGACAACCAGACCGTCAACTACAACATCGGCGGAGTGGCTTATGCCCAGATCGACTTCCCGTTCCTTCCAGGACTGCAGTACAAGCTGACCCTCAATGCCCAGCGCAACACCTCACAGCAGGATCTGTTCAACAACCCTCAGCTCTACCTTGACACGAGAGTGGAGAGCGACCTTGCCAATCCTTATAAATATGTCGGAAGCGCCAAAGGTTATGTTCGCGACTACCACACGTCAAACTGGAACATCGACAACATTCTCACCTACACGACCGACATCAAGCAGCACCACTTCGACGCTCTTGTAGGTTACACACGCGAGGCCTACAACCAGGAAGCCATCAGGATCGACTTCAGCGAATTCGACATTCCTGCCGCCGCTGACCTCGGAACCTATGGTCTGGATCTGTCCAACGCCAGCAATCTGCAGGCCGCCCGTCAGAGAACCAGCTGGCAGAGAATCTCCTATCTTGGCAGAATCAACTACAACTACGCCAACCGCTACTACCTGACAGGTAACTACCGTCGTGACGGTTACTCAGCCTTCGCTGACGGGAACAAGTGGGGTGACTTCTTCGGAGCGTCTGCCGCCTGGACTCTCAGCAACGAGAACTTTATGAAAGATGTAAGCTGGCTCGACTTCCTGAAACTCCGTCTTTCCTGGGGTCAGAACGGATCCAGCACCGTGGCCGCCTACTCCACCATCGCCGGAATCAACAAGACCTACACATGGATCGGAGAGCAGAGCGTCTACGCCCTCTATGTCAACGGACTTGAGAACAAGAGCCTTACCTGGGCCACCACTTCCAAGTGGAACCTCGGATTTGACTTCGCTGTCCTCGGCTCAAGACTTGACGGTACAGTCGATGTCTACACTTCAGCGACCACAGACCAGCTCCTCAACAGGTCAATCCCTTACGTCGCAGGATTCCCTTCAGTGGACGCCAACGCCGGCAAGGTGACCAACAGAGGTGTCGAGATCACTCTCCATTCTGTCAACCTCAACGGTGACGGCGTGAACACGCTGAACTGGGAGAGCAACCTCACCTTCGACCTCAACCGCAACAAGATCGTGAAGCTGTTCGACGACAACAACAACATTGATGTCGCCGGTGTCACAAAGACAGGCTACGACTCAAATTACGCCCTGATGCCAGGACACTCTATCACCTCCGCCTGGGACTACAAGCTTCTTGGAATCTTCCAGAGCAAGGAGGAGATCGAAAACTACAAGAGTTCAGACGGAACAGTGATTATGCCTGACGCGCAGCCTGGTGACCTCAAGTTCGCGGACATCGACGATGACGGAAAGATCACCACAGCCGACAAGGACTGGATCGGAGATATGGATCCTCTCTTCACCGTCAACTTTGGCAACACCTTCAGCTGGAAGAATTTCTCTCTCTACTTCAGTTTCCGCTGGATGCAGGGCAACGACAAGCACTTCCTCGGCTACGATCCTAACGGCTTCGGCATCGGAACTACCGACAACCAGCTTGACATCAACCCTTGGACTGAGGAAAACCACTCCGACAAGTATCCGAGATACGGCTACGGCAACCCTTATGGCTACAACTACTGGAATCAGCGCAGCTTCCTGAAGCTGAAGGATCTCACTCTGTCCTACAACTTCAACACGAAGCTTCTCCGTAAGGCGAAGATCCAGGGTCTGCGTCTCTACGTTTCAGCCACCGACCTCTTCACCATCACAGGATGGTCAGGTCTTGATCCTGAGAACGGAGGAACTGTCGCCGCTGATATGTCAAGTACACGTTACGGCTCGACACCTACCTACAAGACAGTATCCCTCGGAGCCAACATCACATTTTAATCAGAAAGCGTTATGAAGATTAGAAAATATATTCTTGCGACAGCGGCCGCCATCGCGACGCTCGCTGTGACGGGTTGCGAGAGCGACAAGAATTTCCTTGAGGAAAAGTCCTACACTCTCAACACGAAGACTTTCTACAACAGCCCTGCCGACGTTGAGCTCGCCATCAACTATGGCTACGCCAGAGTGCAGTACCTTCTGCTTGGAGTAATGCACAACTCTTGCTCTTGGCTGCTAATGGGTTGCGGCCTTGACACGTTCACCACCACCAACAACAATGGAATCGGCGGTGGCAACTGGGACAACGGCTACAATGGCAATGATGGTTTTATTGATCACTGGTTCAGGAACCAGTACTACGTCATCTATGACATGAACAAGGTGATCCAGACCATCAACACCAAGGAACTCAACTGGAACAACGACGCCCAGAAGAACGAGTGCCTCGCTGAGGCAAGATTCCTCAGAGGCTGGTTCTACCGCAACCTTGCCGGTCTCTACGGTGGAGTGCCTGTCGTGACAGAGCCTACCGAGGAACTTTGTTTTGACTTCCCGAGAAACACCCGTACAGAGGTTTGGGAGCAGTGCTACGAGGACTTCAAGTTCGCGAGCGAGAATCTGCCTCAGGCCGCCTCAGCGACAGGCCGCGCCACCAAAGCAGCGGCTGACCACTACCTCGCCGAGATCTGCAACACTCTCGGAAAATTCGACGAGGCGATCCAGGCCGCCACAAGAGTGATCAGCGGAGCCGACGGTGACTACCACCTTATGACAGCCCGCTACGGACAGCGCAAGGATGAGTCAACCGACCGTTACGGCCACTCACTCAACCCTTACTGGGATCTCTTCCAGATTGGCAACCAGAACTTTGAGGACGGCAACAACGAGGCCATCTGGGTAGCTCAGTTCAACTACGGTACCTACAGCACCGGTGGTGGCGGAAACTCTTGGTGGAGATGCCGTTACAACCAGGCAGAGGCTGCGATCAACTCCAACTGGATCCGCTCCAACAACACCCGCAAGACCATCGACGGCAAGGAGAATGTAAGAATATTCGGTGACGGCGGCTTCTATTTCGCCGACGGAAAGACCGAGGCAAGCTCCGCCCGTCCTGACTCAATCGGAACAATCGGAGTCTACGGCCCGGCTATGCGTCCTACAAACTTCTTCATCTACAATGTATGGAACGACAAGAATGATTTCCGTGGATCAGAGACCATGATCCAGCACAACGTTTGGCAGCCAAGCGGCGAAAAAACATGGCCTCAGGCCATCGCCGACGTCGCAAGACTGTACCCGTCCTACACGCTTACTCCTGCCGACACTGTAGGCTACTGGCCACGCCTTTGGAAGTTCTCGACTGACAAGCGCGGAACAGAGTCTTCAGGACCGACATGGCAGCAGTACAACTGCGATTGGTATATCGCCCGTGTGGCAGAGACCTACCTGCTTCGCGCCGAGGCTTACCTTGGCAAGGGTGACAAGGTCAACGCCGCCAACGACATCAACGCCCTCAGGAAACGCGCCGGAGCAGCTGACTGCTCAGCCTCCGATGTCACCCTCGACTACATCCTCGACGAACGCGCCCGTGAACTCTTCGGTGAAGAGCATCGCCGCGTGACACTCTCTCGTCTGTCCAACAACCCTAACCTCGCTTCCCTCAACTACGGCAATGTCCTTGTCAACAGAGTTAAGAAGTACGGTTGGAACTACCCTAACTCGACAGACGGAATCGTTCGTCCTAACATCCACGACTACGACTATGTGTTCCCGCTTCCTAACGGATTCATCCAGTCCAACACCGGAAGCCAGATCCCTCAGAACATCGGTTGGGACAACGGTACCTACGACAACAGCAAGTAGTCTGACTGCTTGACAGACACGATAAGCGCTGGCTCAAGGGCCAGCGCTTTTATTATATTAAGAAACAACTATTTACGAAAAATTACATCCGTACCGGGCGTGTCTCGTAGGGCGGTGGCGATGTCGTGGGGATTGACTGTGGCCTTGCGTTCCATCAGTTCGGGAAGGTTGTAGGAATTCATCTGGGACTCGTAGTACTCCAGAGGGTCTCTCTGAGGGAGAAGGAAAGGTTTGGAAGCCTTGCCGTCACCGTCGATGTGGCAGATGAAAGGCCTTGTGTGAAGGCCGTCCAGACGACGGCTGCTGAAGACCAGCCAACGGCTGTTGCCGCTCCACGAATGGTAGCTGTCCACATCGTCGGAATTGGCTGCGTCAAGCGGGAATATCTCACCGGACGAAAGATCCGCGGCCCAGAGGTCGGCGTCCTTGTGCCAGATTGAGAAGTTGCCATATTCACAAAGAGTGAAGACAAGGAATCTGCCGTCAGGGGATATTCTTGGAAATGAGACGCTTCTGTCGTTCGCCGCTCCGTTGTAGAGCGTGTCCACCGCATCGCCGAACGTGGCGCTCTCGGGGTCGAAGTCAATGCGGCAGAGGCTGTACTTGACTTTTGAATATTCATCTGGCATCGGCGAGACCGCCTTGGCAGAGCAGAAGTAAAGGCTACGTCCGTCTGGCGAGAAGGTCGGGAAGGTCTCGAACGAGTCCTCAGAGCGGGTCAGCGCCGACCAGAAGATCTCGTGGCTCTCCACGTCATAGACTACCACGTCAGATTCGGAGTCATAGACCTCGATGCGGTTCTCATTGTGGCTGAAGAAGTTCTGGTTCGTCTTGTTGACCGAGAAAGCGACATATTTCCCCGAAGGATGCCAGTAGGGGTAGACAAGGGCACTGATGGTGGAATCGGTCTTGGTGTTCAGTTTCTCGACCTTGTCATTCAGGATCATCGCTGTCCCGCCGAACTCGGATCTCGCATGGAAAAGCATTCTGGAGGGATCCCTCTGGCAATAGGTGTGACAGTTGACGCAGTTGCCTCCGGTCAGCGAATTTTCGAAAACAGCGGTCTGTGAATATGTCTCCAGACACCTCTGGTAAATCCCCATCTTCTTCCAAGCCTGATAGCCGGGAGGGATGAGCCTGTAGGAGAGGTACGGATCGATCTCGTCCGGCGACACGCTGATTGTGAACGGCTTGAGCGACACCCACTTCTCCCCTCTCTTGACTGCGACGGTGAGTGTGATGTCATCCCCCGAGTTCTCGGCCATAAGACTTTTCCAGGTCCTCGAAGGGAAAGAGAAAAGGCCTTCCTTTCCCTTTATCTGACGGTCTCCGGACTTGCCGCTGACAATCAAAACCGCCGGCTCGTCCGAACCGACATAAGAGAAATTAAGAGGAGCGATGTTGACAGGAACTGTCACCCCGGCGTAGTCCGGAAAGATTTCCGGAGTGTCCTCAGATGTTTCGGAAACGCTGACTTTTCTGCCGCAAGAAACGACAAGAAGCAATGTCAGAGCCAATGATGTCAAACGTATGGTTTTCATTAGTTTTCAGAGATTTGAGTGAACAGAAGATAGTACCAGAACGTGTTCCTGAAAGAAGACAGAGAGGATTTCGGATCAGAACTCCGCAAGGCTTTGCCGTACCTCTCCTTGAAGGATTGAAATCCGGCAAGGCTTTCTGAGGTGACTCCGTGCGCCAGACACCAGTCTAAATTATAGGACTGACGACGCGCGACCTCCTCGGCAGGCATTCCGTGGCTGGCGGCGAAGTCCACATCCATCGTCCCGTAATAGTCCGAATAGAAAAGCAGACATTCCTGAACCGGAGCCGGAAGCTCACGCAGCGCCGGATCTCCGTAATGCTTCGCCACAAACTCCACGACATTGTCCATATCCTTGGCCAGCAGGAGATAAGAGAGAGCATATTCCATCGCCATCCGGTCAGACGGATTGGCATCGACTATTCTGAACAGGTCGTCCATCGGGTTGGTGTAGAGCACGAAAGCGTCCTCGCACTGAAGATCACGCCTTCCGTTTCCGAGCAGCTCATCATTCATAACCGCCTCGTCATCACCTAAGAAACGTCTCTGAGAAGTTGCCCATTCGGAATGTCCCAATGACTTTTCCATCAGCCTTATGTACTTCCCCGCCGTGGCATACGACCCTCTCATCAGGTCTATCTGAAGCACCATCCGCAGCATCGACGGGACGTGGTCTCCAAAGGCTTGGTCGGCGTTGAAGGCCGTGCTCTGCGCCGCCGCCATATTCCCCATCGCAAAGAGTACCCTGCTGAGCCTCAGCAAGTCGATGTCGTTCTGGGATTTCACGTCGCAGATCAGCGAAAGCGGCCCGTTCTGACGGTACTTGAAAAGATCCTCGACAAGGAACCCCTTTCGAGCCAATGCGAGATTCCTGTAATTAGCCTCGGCTTGCGACCGTACGTCATTACCGTACAGTTTGAGGATTCTGTCCCAGTCCTCGTTCGTGGCAAGGCACTCCAGCCTGTAGAGCCTCGTCTTCGCGTCAGACTTGTAAGCGTCGGTGAACGACACGAGCGACAAGATGACCACAACCGCGCACAGAACGCTCACACCGACCTTCGCCACGCCCCCCTTCACTATGATCCTGCGGGAAACGGCGGCGATGAATATGCACACGGACAGCATCACCCAGCTGACGAACTGAATCTCCGGCATCTTCAGGATGTCTAATTCGTAGTACATCCTCGGCGTGAACGCGTCAAGAATGGTGGCGATCTGCCCAGAGTGAATCATCAAAAGTCCAAGAGCGATGTTCAGCACGGGATAAACAACTGAGAGCAAAGCGTTTCTGCGTTTTACGAATATATCGAACAGCAGCGCCCGCACGGCGAACAGCAGAGCCACCGACCCTGCTAAAAAGAAAAGCCCGACCGTCATAGCGCAGCCCGCTATCAGCGGGACACGGTCGCTTTTGATCTTGGAATATTCCATCAGGCAGAAGACCGCCGCGACGTAGGCGATAAGCCCTTGATAAAAACTGTAGTAGTCCAGCAACGACACCGCTAAGAACACCGACGGCAACAGACATAGCGGGAATATTCCCCACACCACCGGCCTCCGAGATTCCCCCTCCGGTCGCTGTGGTTCGACCGGTTGGTGAGCCTGTCGAACCACACCAACCTGTCGAAGCGACTGAGCCTGCCCAAGCGCCCCGTCTCCATATTCAGCAAATCGTCCCCCCGTACAGGCGGTCCGCTCCATTATCCTCCAGACCATCCAGGCGTTCAGCCCAAGTGTCACAAGCGTGACCGCAGGCCCGACCCAGCCAACAGTGAAGAACTGCACTAAAAACTTAGCGATAAGTTCCGCAAGCCCCCCAGGATGAAGCAGAATGCCTTTGATGTACGTCCAGTCAAAGAGAAACATCTCCTGATGCCCTCTGAAAAGCAGCACCCACTTCTGAGAGGAGCAAAAGTAGAAGGCGAAAAAGGCCGCGCAGACAAAGCCTACGAGCGCAAGAATGAGATTGTTATACTTAACCCGCTTCATACTCCGGTGATAAATGATCCAAGGAGTACAAAGATAATGATTTTACAGTTACAATCGGCCTACGAAAAGCGTGAACCAACCGTCCAGACAGACCTTAAACTATGCGCCCGACTCCCTCCAGTTCTAAAAGCAGTTCCGGACGGCACACATCGGCCACGAGAAAATGCGTCGGAACATCCTTGAAATGATCCGAGAACACACCCTTGACGCATTTCAAATCCTCCGGACGGCGAACATAGACCCGAATCATCTCAAAGTCAAAAGCTTCACATCCAGAGGCGATGTTCTCCGGAGACACTAAACTCTCCACGACATCAATCGCCCCGTGAGCCTGCGCCACAGGATCCTCGGAGAAATCGCTGCTTTCCCCCCTTATCGCCGCGGTCCCCGACACGAACATCACATTCCCAAGAAGCCTTCCCCTCTCAAACTTAGGGGTGGTGCGGACACTTTCCTTCCCGGAGGCAAGAACCTTTTCTGAATATCTGTGAGCGGGAATCTGCAACGGGTTGTCAACAGGCTTGGACACCCCATCGAATCCCTTCACCGCATACACAGAAACCATAACCCCTCCGGCGTCACAGCCTATCCCTGTCGCCGCCGGGTACCCGTCCGACCAATCGGCTCCGGCATAGAAAGCGGATCTCGCATCATTGAACAACTGATAGTTCTGAACTCCCCCGTTCACGGCGGTGATGCTCTCGATGTAGTTCCATTGGCGGACGATTTGCGAGACCGCAAAGCCCTCGGTGTCAAGTACATCCTTGATTCGGGCGAACACCTTGCGGGATTGCTCCCCGGTGTCTGCGGCCAACGGGAAACCAATGGCCCCGGTAAGAAGCTCGGAGCATTCTCCGGAGCGAATGACAAGATAGTCACCGTGCCTTTCGACCTCCCCGACATCCTTCAAGTAAACAACCTCGGCCACAAGCCGGCCTTCCATCGGCCTCTGCGCCACAAGGCTGACCAGCGGACATTCCGGAAACGCTGCGGATGTCATAGAACGAAGAATCCTGTCACACGACAGGTAGGCCTCCGTCCCCGAGGCGGCGAAGAAGTAGACGACACTGACAGGGACATATTCATTGCCGATCCTGCCGAGAACATCGCCGCACTGGCGCTCCAGACTTCCTTCCTCAGAAGAGGTGATTATTCTTGTGAACTTTTCAGTCATTGAGTGATGTTTTGCTCCGCAGGCAAATTTCGGCATTTTCTATGGAATTATGCCAAAAATAAAACCCTATGCGACAGAAAAAACGATTATCTTTGTAAGATTGAAATAAAACCACAACGACGAATGAAGAAAATTCTGCTTGCCGTCGCCTGTTTTGCGATGACACTTCTCGCCCAGGCGAATCCGACGCACAAAGTGAAGATCAACGATGGCCTCACGGTCAGTGTGGAGGCATGCTCCGAGAGCATATTCAGGATCAAGGTGTCTCCGAGGAAGGATTTCACCGAGTCCCTGATGGAGCGCTACGAGCTCATCAAGACCGACTGGAGTGAAGTCAAGACCGACATTTCCGACAAGGGAGGAGTCTGGACGCTGAAGACTCCGGAATATTCATTGGCCATCAACAAGAAGACGGGAGTGATGACCGTGAAGGACTCCAAAGGCGGGAAGGTGATCCGCGAGGTGAGGTTCCTGCCTGAGAAGGAAGGGCTTTGCGGGGAGATGAGGTCATTCATCAACGAGAAATACGCCGATCTGAAGGTCGCTGACAACGGCGGAGGCATCATCGGCGACGACAACGGGAAATTCGGAGAGGTTGACAAGCACGAGATTCCGGCGGCGGACGCAGTCAGCATCCTCAGCTTCAGCATGGAGGACGGCGAGCGCTTCTACGGCGGCGGCAGCACCAGCCGCGACCACATCCAGCACAGGGGCGAATTCCTCAGGATGTGGACGACTTACCAGCAGACCGAGATACCGATGCCGTTCATGATGAGCTCGCGCGGCTGGGGAGTTTACAACAACTCGACCCGCAAAAGTTTCTTCGACATCGGTAGCCAGCAGAAGAGCAAGTTCAACATTATCAACACCTTCGACGAGGCAGACTTCTTCCTGATGATGGGCAAGGACATGCCTGCAATCCTTAATGAATATACCCTCGTCACGGGCCGTACCTATGTCCTGCCGAAATGGGCCTACGGACTCTGCTTCGGACCGAACATGCGCGAGGAGCAGTTCGACATCCTCAACGACGCGGTGCGCTTCCGCCAGTTCGACGTGCCTTGCGACGTGTTCTGGCTTGAGCCTCAGTGGATGGAGAAGCGCTACGACTTCTCGACCAAGAAGAAATGGAACTACGACAGGTTCTCTCCGGAGCCTTACTGGCTTCAGGATCAGTACCCTAAGACGATGCACAACCGCCTCTTCATCGGCAAGCTGCGCTCCATGGGCTTCCACCTCGGACTCTGGCTCTGCGAGGAGTATGACCTCAGCATCCAGGAGGAGGACATCATCGCCGAGCGCACGGGCGGCAAGCTTTCCGGCCAGGAGCATTGGATGGATCACCTGACCGTGTTCATGGATCAGGGTGTGGAGGGATTCAAGCTGGATCCTGCCCGAACGATCGACAACCACACGAACTGGGAATATTACAACGGACGCACCGACAAGGAGATGCACAACCTCAACCAGGTCCTTCTCCCGAAACAGATGCGTGAGCTTGGCCGTAAGTACAACGGCAAGCGTACCTGGCATCACTACTGCGGCGGTTGGTCCGGAACCCAGCGTTGGACGGCCTCGACTTCTGGCGACAACGGTGGCGGAAAGACGGCTCTCTACGATCAGCTGAACCTTGGTATGAGCGGGTTCCTGAACACTTCGTGCGATGTGATGAGCGTTCCGCGCGAGCTTGAGATGCAGGGGCTTCATTTCGGTCTGTTCCTGCCTTGGGTGCAGATAAACAGCTGGTTCTCAATGATGCATCCGTTCTACTATGCGAAAGAAGAGCAGGACATCTACCGTTTCTACGTCAAGCTGAGATATTCATTGGCTCCGTACATCTACTCGATGGCGCTTGAGGCGGCGCAGAACGGTATGCCGATCGTGCGCTCCATGCCGCTTTGCTTCCCGGACGACCGCAACTGCGACGACATGACCTACCAGTACATGTTCGGCGACAATTTCTGCGTGGGTATATTCACAAACGAGATTTATTTGCCGAAGGGGACCTGGACGGACGCCTGGAGCGGCGAGAAGATTGTCAGCAAGGGGGAGACTTTCACTCGTGAATATCCTTCCAACCGCGCGGGGCTGCTCTTCATCCGCGAGGGCGCGATCATTCCGACGCAGCCTGATGTTGAATATCTTGGGGCGCGTCCGTTCGACCGCGTCATCCTGAAAGTCTATCCTCACGGGGACAGCGCGTACACGATGCTTGACGACGACGGAGAGTCTTATGAATATGAGAACGGCGGTATCGCCTCGACGCTGTTCGAGTCGCATGAGAGGGATGGCGGTGTAGATGTTGTTGTGAACCCGGTTCAGGGATCGTTCAAGGGAATGCCTTCGGAGCGGGAATATTCCTTCCGCATCCAGAGGGATTCGCGTCCGGCTTCGGTTTCGCTTAACGGCGCCGCCGTTCAGGATTGGACCTACGAGGACGGAATGGTCTGTCTGTCAGCGGGGAAGATTGGCATTAGCGAGAAGATCGTTGTCTCTGTTAGATAGTTTGATTTTTGAAACTTTACTATAGTTGGCTATTGCCGCTTTATAACAGTTAGGTTTTGCCACGAGGCGCATACTTCCGAGGGACCTGCGCTTCGCGCCCTGTCCGGGTGAATGGTCCCTCGGGGGAAGCGCCTCGCGGCAAAAAGAGTTTATTATTGAATATGAAAAGAATCGCGATAGTATTAGGACTTGCTGCGGTGGTGATGTCGTGCGCCAGAAAAGACTGGCGGGACGCTTCGCTGACGGCGGAGGAAAGGGCATCGTTGCTGCTGAAGGAGATGACGCTGGAGGAGAAGGTCGGGCAGATGTGCCAGTATGTGGCGCCGTGCTATGTGGAGCCAGGGAAGGGATCGGCTCGCAAGAACATCGACGCTACCGACGAGAATCTGGGCAACAAGGATTTGTCCGATAAAGTCCGCAGAGGGGAAGTGGGAGCGTTCCTGCACGTGATGACTTCCACGGAGGCTGTGGCGCTTCAGAAGTTGGCTCAGGAGAGCCGGCTGGGGATTCCGCTGCTGCTGGGGATCGACGCGATCCACGGGAACGCGCTGATCGAAGGGTGCACGGTCTATCCTACGAACATCAACATGGCTTCCACTTTCAATCCGGAACTGATGGAGAAGATCGGAGAGGAAACCGCGCTTGAGATGCGTCAGAGGGGGTTGTTCTGGACATTCGCTCCTAATCTGGACATCGCCCGTGACGCCCGCTGGGGAAGGATGGGCGAGACGTTCGGCGAGGATGCGCTGCTGACTTCCGAGATGGGGAAATATGCCATCTGGGGATTTCAAGGGCGTGACGGGAAATATTCAGGGAATCACGTGGTGGCTTGCGCCAAGCATCTGATCGCGGGTGGCGAGCCGGCCGGTGGACTGAACGCAGCGCCGATGGACATCTCCGAGCGCAAGTTGCGTGAGCTTTATCTGCCTCCGTTTGTGGCGGCGATCCGTGACGCTAAAGTCGGGACGGTGATGGCGGCACATAACGAGATCAACGGGATTCCATGCCACGGTAACAAGTGGCTGCTCAATGATTTGCTTCGTGATGAATTGGGATTCGACGGATTCGTGGTCAGTGACTGGATGGACATTGAGAGGCTTCATTCCATGCATCATTGGGTACCGGACTCGACCGAGGCATTCGTGGTTTCCGTGGAATCGGGAATTGATATGCATATGCAGGGTGATAAATATTTCGAGGCTGTGGTCGCAGCCGTGAAATCCGGCAGGATTCCGGAGTCCCGCATCGACCAGGCCGCCGGCAAGATTCTGGCCGTGAAGTTCGCCCTCGGGCTGTTTGAACAGCCTGTACCGGAGATTCCTGAGGTCCTGGACGGTGCCGCCGAGCATCGTCAGACAGCCCTTGAAGCAGCTCGTCAGGGACTTGTGCTGCTGAAGAACGACGGAACGCTTCCGCTGAAGAATCCACGCCGGGTTTTCGTCGTCGGACCAAACGCCAACAGCCAGACCATTCTCGGAGACTGGGCAGTGCCGCAATCAGACGATAATGTCATCACGGTTCTGGACGGTCTCAAGGCCGCTATGCCTAACGTCTCGATCGACACGCTATGTTTCGGTGGCAAGATCTCGAATGTCAATGCAAAAGGTGTCCAGATGGCTCGTTTCAAGGCCTCTGCGGCTGACGTTAACATCGTAGTGGTCGGTGAGAATTCGCAGAGATATTCAGCTTTCGGTCGCACCTGCGGTGAGAACTGCGATCGTGACGACCTCAGCCTTCCGGGGATGCAGCAACAGCTTTTGGAGGCCGTCGTGGCTTCCGGCAAGCCGACCGTTGTCGTGCTGATGACGGGCAGGGCACTCAGCATCGGTTGGGCTAAAGAGAATGCCAACGCCATTCTGAACGTCTGGGAGCCGGGCCAGATGGGTGGACAAGCTATCGCCGAGGTGTTGACGGGGCAGGTGAATCCTTCCGGCAAACTGCCTGTGACAGTGCCTCGCAACGTAGGACAGGTCCAGACCGTTTACAACTACAAGCATTCGCAGTATTCCCGCCTGTTTGCGACCAACGAGACCGGAGCCCTTTGGCCATTCGGTTACGGATTGAGTTATAGCACGTTTGAATATTCAGACGCAACGCTCTCAAAATCAGAAATCGGAGTCTCCGAATCGCTCAAAGCAAGCGTGACCGTCACCAACAACGGCCCGTACGACGGCGATGATGTGGTTCAGCTCTACATCCGTGACGAATATGGTTCCGTGACCCGTCCGGTCAAGGAGTTGAAAGCATTCCGTCGCATCAGCCTCAAGAACGGTGAAAGCACCAAGGTCGAGTTCGACATCACACCTGAGATGCTCCAGTGCTGGGGTGTCTCCGAGAAGTGGTCCGTCGAACCGGGAGATTTCACCATCCTCCTCGGCTCCTCTTCATCAGACTCCGACCTCACTCCCCTGCCGCTGAAAGTTAAGTAATCAGACCAAGCGATCGGTTAACCACGCCCTCGCTTCGTCTGCCCCTTGCACTATCTCTTAAGGGAATCGCTTTATCCGGTGAAACGCCCTTTCACCGGATAAACTATTGTTATTGATCCGCTTGTCCGGCATAACCCATATTTTGCCGGACGAAATGCAGATTTTGACCATTTTCTCCGGCAGGAAGGCTTCTCACCGGACAAACCACGGATTGCCTCTGGCATATTCTTTGGATAGGTTGGAGGCCTGACTAACTATCAATGAAATGAAAAAGTTACTTGTGGTGTTGGCGGTGATCTCGCTGACGGGAAGCGTGGCATCCGCTCAGAAGGTGCATTCTGACAATCAGGACATCCGGTTCACGGCTGGTGTGAGAATTCCGATTGAACATTCAAGGGCTAATTCAGGAGAGGTTATGAGCCTCACCTACGGAAAGTACAACGACAAAGGGTTTGGATTCCACGGCGGAGTGCAGTGGATGTTCGAGAATATGGACATCAATGATTACCTCGGCTTACCTCTGTCCGTGTCCTGGAGCAGTGGACGGCGCACGTTCAAACAAACACTGGAGGACGGTCTGGAAAACACTTTGCGTAACACCTACCACAACAAGTACTATTACAATCAGAACCCTACAGTAGATAATGTCGTCGGCAGTTTCTTCACCGGACTGTTCAACAGAATCGAGTTCTTCGCCGGCCTGACCCCAGGATATATTTTCGGCCCAAATGATGATTCCCCCCGACACGGCACATACGGCGGAGTCAAAGGAGAAAGCTATATGTACATCAAGAACCGCTTCAGCCTCACCGCCGACGCCGGCTTTGGATTGTCATTCAACATCTGGCGCTTCAAACTGAGCGTCCTCCCGTCAGTGCACTACTTCATCACAGACAATTACAGAGAGGTCAACAATAAAAGTTACACCACACCAACCGGCACGGAAAGCGACTTCACGGACCAAGCCAGATCCTGGCAGTTCTCCATCCAAGGCGGCCTTAGCTTCTCGTTCTAGAATATATTCATTGAATATAACAGGGCATTCATCGCAAGGTGGATGCCTTTGTTGTTCGCCAGCTTCCGATCGCTTCGACAGGCTCAGCGACCGAAGATTCCATGATTATAATAGATTATAGATACCGAGGAACTCACAACCATCGCAGTCCCATAGAACCACCATCTGATATGTCGGTCTTAAAAATTCAGGTCAGAAAAATAAAATCCAAAATTTTGGTAACGTGCAAAATTTTGGATTTTCTTTTTTTCTGACCATCCCCAATTAAACCAAAGAACAGATCAATTCCACCAGTATGTATTAACAAACGGCAGGGGAAAAATCAAATGGCTGATTTTGGTAACGTGCAAAATCAGCCATTTGCCTTTTTTCCCCTGCCGTCACATATTAATTGTGGCAAGTTGGGGCGACAATATGTTAATCTATCGCATATCCGAGTAGCAGCCGTCAACGGTGACGTTACCCCCCTCGATGATGTAGAGGTCATCCTTTGTGGCCGGGTAGCGCAGGATGAAATCCTTGAGAATCACGTTCTTGCAGTCCTTGAGATAGACAAGCGTCGGAACGACCGCATCCTCAGGAATATGCTTCATCCGGATCTGGGCGGCAATGTCATCCAGAAGGGCAGGACCACGACCGTCAATCACACCGGTGCCGAATATGGACATATTCTCGACACCCTCTCCCCAGAAGATAGCCTTGTGCCCCTTGTAGGAATAGATGTTCGTCGAGCCCACGATCACAGCACCCTCGCGAAGCCTGATGCTGACCCCGGACTTGAGCTGCACGGCACCCGTGACATAACGTCCCACGCTGAACTCAAGCGTGCCGCCACCCTTGGAGGCGATGAAATCAATCGCCCCCTGGATGCTCGTGGTGTTGTCATGGACACCATTGCTCTTGATGCCGAAATTGGACGCCTTATAGACATTCTGGGAGAATCCCATTACGGAAAACAGCAGCAAAGCCGTCAATAACAATATTCTTTTCATTTCTTCTTGATGTTCTTGGTGTCCTTTGTAATGATCTGTTTCTTGCCCTTAGGAGCGGTCTCCTGATTGATCTGAAGATTCTTCATACGAAGGCCGTTCACGTCATCGGTCACGATGGCCGGACGGTAATCCTCGCCGTCAACCGTGAGCTTCACGTTGTCGAAAACAATGCCGTCAGCGTGACGGATGTAGAATCCCCATGCCGGAAGCTCCTTCCAGTTGGAGAACTCAGGGTAACGGGTCTCCTGCTCCTCGATCGCGTCAAGTTCCTCCTTAGAGGTACCTGCGTAGGCATATTCAGGATCGGCGTGGCCCGGATAGACAATCTCGATGTTCTCCATACGGACATTCTCGATGCGAAGGCCAGGCAGACCGGCGATAATGCTCGGGCAGACGTTGCGAGGCAGATCCTCGACAGGGCCCTCATAGCTGTAGCCAGCGTCCGGCTTGTCGAACGGAACCTCGGCATACATATTCTTGATCACCACATCCTTAAGGCAAGGCACCTGACTGCCGTTGACATTGCGGGTTCCCGTACGAAGGAAGATCGGGTTGCCGGTGTTCAGGCTCTTGAGGCTGTCGATCTCCACATCCTCGATCTGAGCTCCGTCCACGGTAGCGATGGTGATGGCGCTGCGGTAGGTGTCGAATATGGTCATATTCTTGAACCTGAAGTGCTTGAACTTGCCACGGGTGTAGGTTCCGAACTTTATGCCGTTGGCGCTGCTTCGTCCGACGCAGTTCTCTACAAGAATATTCTCGCTCACGCCATCGTTGCTGTGGCTCTTGAAGCAATATGAATCGTCGGAAGAGTCGATGTAGCAGTCACGCACGATGACATCGCTGCAATCCACCACGTCCAGACCGTCGTTGTTCCAGTAGCACTTGGCGTCAACCGTGATGCCCTCGATCAAGAGGCCACGGCACTTGTCGTACTGCTGTGTCCAGCAGGCCGGATCCTTAAGGGTGATGTCCTTGATGGTAACGTTGTTGCAAAGGTACATATGGATATTCTCCGGCCTGATGGTCTCGTTGACACGGTCGTTGCCGAGCTTGTCGTCAATGAGCCCCATATGGACGAAATCCACGAAACGGACTCCGACATCGAAGCCACGGCCGTCAACGATGCCCTCTCCCGTCAGACCGATGTTCTCCTGCTTCACGGCAAGGATAAGCGCGGTCCATTTGGCGTCCGGATCCTTCACATAATCGTAAGGATTCAGAGAGCCGACAAGCGCGGCATCCTTCTCGATGTGAAGGGTGACATTGTTCTTAAGATAAATGGAACCCGAAATGTAGTCCCCTTTGTCAAGCACGACACGACCGCCTCCACGTGAGGAAGCGAAGTCTATCGCGGCCTGAATGCTTGCGGTGTTCAGAGTGACCCCGTCCGGCCTCGCACCGAAATCACGGGCGAAAAAGTCCGTGGCTCCAAGCGAGAGAGCCGAACCGGCGAAGAGCAGCGCTGCGGCCGCGATTCCAAGTAAATTTCTCATCATTAATGTTTTATTAATATAGTTTCACTGGTCCTATCAGTCCCGCGCTGACGTAAGGCTGCTTGCGTTTGATGACAAAACGCTGCGCCACCTTGTTGTCCTTGAGGGTCTGGATATAGTTGCCCATAAGGGTCGTGACTTTTATCTCGATGGCGTTCTCGCCGGAGCGGAGAAGGCCGCCCACGTCATACACGCGCTCACCGAACCACTTGACACCCAGCGGCTTGCCATTCACCCATACCTCACAGATGTCAGCCACCTTACCGAGATTCAGGAACTTAGGAAGCTTACCGGACAGGGTCACGGTCTTGGTGTAGGTCACCTCACCCATAAAGTTCCTGAACGTGGTGTCCTTCATGTCCTTGAAATCCTGAAGAACGTCCAGACTGGCTGTCCAGGTGGAATCCGGCCAGGTGTGGTGCATCTTAAGATCCCACCCGCCTGTCACCTGAATCTCGTCCTGTCCGTCAAGCGGAAGCTGTTTCCAAGCCGGAGCGCTGCCGCCCATCTTGTTGAATACGAACAGGTAAGTCTCTGAAGGGCCGAAGCGGAAATGCATCCTGCCGTCCTTGCCGACAGGAAGGACGAACCTCTTGCCGGAAGCCGGATCATAAAGCCAGGCGTGTTTCCCTGCGGTCACGGATTTCGGGAACGTGATGTCCGTCTCCCTGGCCTCGCTCATGTGAGCGTTCATAAAGAGGAACATGTCACTGCCATCATCGGTAACGTACTGGTTCTGAAGCAGGAATCTGTCCGGAGCAGAGATTGTCAGGGTGTGCGGAAGGTTGTACTTCTCCATCACGCCGGCGTACCACTCAAGGTACTTTCCGTCAGCCGGTTTCTCAAGCAGGACGAAATTGTCGTTGTACTTATCCTTCAAACGCGCGACAGTTTCGGCGATCTGCTTGTCACGAGCCTCGAAATCCTTGAGTCCCAGCGACTTCTCTGGATATTTCCCGATGCAGAATACCCTGCCGCCACCTTTCACGAACTCCTCAAGCCTGGCGAGGGTCTCCGGTGTGGTGCTGGTCACCTCGACGAGGAACAAGGTGCCATATTCCTTAGGCCCGTAGCAGATCTTGCCATTGCGGATTGTAGCATCCTGGAGGATGATCTCGCTGACATAGTCCGCTCCGCCGCCGTTCTTGTGGATGGCCTCCCAGATCAAGGAGGTGTAAGGAATATTCAAGGCCACGGGGAACGGCTCGGTCTGCACGCCCATCGTGCTCCACATGTCGTAGTTGGCAGGGAGGATTGCGATGTCGGTGTACATATCAGCGTTCTGGAGCTGGCTGGCGATCCTCGCGCGGTAGTCGTTCAGCTTGTTCACGTAAGGCCACCAGGTGTTCCTCTCGTTGTGGAAGGTTCCGTACTGAACCCAGCCCGGGAACTCGGCCTCAAGCGGGGAGTAGTTGAAACCATGCCAAACAGAATGGGTTATGCCGGAGATCGCGCTCATGTCGGAGCCGACCTTCAGGAACTCAAGACTGGTCGTGAACACCTTGTAGGTGTTGGTCATCTCCTCGGCGCTGACAAGACGCTTGCCGGTAAGGTGGGCCGCCGACGAGACATATTTGTCAATCATCGTGTAGGCGCGTCCGCGGCGGTAGTCCTCGTCGCCCATCTCCTCACCGATCCTGTGCTTGAGCCAGTTGGTCGTCCAGGACTCCCCTTCCGGAATGTCCTGGCCAAGGGAAGACTCCTCGATGAAGAAGCCGTTGCCATAGGCCTGGGAGCGGGATTTCACACCCTTCTCCCTGCACCAGGAGAGGAACGTGTTCATGTACCGCTCGTTGAGCAACTCGGCCTTCGTGAGTTCAAAGTCGAAACGCACACGGTTCACCTGGTCCTGGAACTTATCGCCTTTCTTTGAGCCATAGTCGAAGCTCTCCACATTGCCAAGTCTGCCGACCTTGAACATCGTGAACGGAAGCCAAGGCATCAGGTCGTAACCTCTGCGGGCCTTGAACTCCTCAGGGAAGTCGCTCGTCCAGTTGCAGCCCTCAAGCTCCATACTGTCCACGAAGAAAGCCCTGAGATGCTTTGACAGAGGTCCGAGCCTGGCCTCGATCGTGTCGGTCATATTGTCAAGATAACGGCGCACAGCCTCAGCGTCCATATGGTTCAGGATCGAACCGGCCGCACCAGGAGCGCCGTTGATCACGCAGGCGAAGGAATCGTACTTCACCATAGCGTAGAACTGCCAGTTGCCCTTAGGGACATCCACAGTGATCACATCGCCTTCGATGTTGCCCGACAGATCAATCGCCTCGCTGAGGTCGTTGATCGGATCCGGAGCGAGACAGACCGACACAAGTTCCGGAGTGCGGCCGGTGTTCACCTTCGTCACCCCGGGATCTATATTCTTGAATATGTTGAACTTGGACATCTCGAACCTCTCGCCCCCCGTCACCTTCTGCGCGTAGGTGAGCATCACGGAGGCACGCTCCTCACGAGGCAGGGTCTCCGCTCCGAAAGGCCATCCTGATCCGATGATCAGGTCGCAGGTCATTCCAAGGCGTCCGGCCTCGTCGAACACGACCTTCAGCATGTCTATCCATTCGTCACTCAACCATTTGAGCGGCTTGGTGTCCATCGCGTCAGCTCCGTACGGGAACGAGATCGGATTGATCTCCACTCCACCGACTCCCGCATCCTTGAGGATGTGCAGCTCACGCACAAGCTCCTCTGCCTCAACGCGGTCGCCGTTCCACCACCAGCGCACGAACGGACGGTAGCGGCTGTCCGGATTCTGGAACTGTTTGTAGAGATCCTTGGATGTCGTCCTGGCCGAAGATTCGGACGAGAAGGCAACCAAGGAGGCCAAAGCAACAGATGCTGCCGCTAAAAATCTGAATATCTTCATGTTCCTATTCGTCAACGTGATTTACAACCTTCGGCTTGCTTGAATATACCAGATAGTTGTCGATGACGATGTTCATGTTGTCCTGCTTGTTGAGGAACTTGAAGGTCAGAGTGTGCTCGCCTTCAGGAAGATCGTACTTCCAGTAGAGGTCCGGAGCCGCTCCGTTGCCCTTGATAGGGTTCTTGGCCACAGCGGAGAGCTTGCCGTCGAGGTATATCTCGACCTCGCCGACGTAACCGGTGTTGTCGTTGTAGCCGGCTCCCTTGTAGTAGTGGCTCTTCACAACGATGCCGTTGCCCTTGAACTTGATCTGGCCGATATTTGTGATGGTCTTCTTGACGTTGACCTTGACTTGAGGATAGTGCCCCTCGAAAGCCTTCTCGTAGCGCACGGCCTCCGGCTTCTGAACCTTGATTGTAACATTGTCACCATCAATTGAGCCACCATTACGCTCGATCACCTGAAGGGCTTGGCTGAGGGAATATTCAGTGGCCTTGTTGATGGAGATGTCTGTGTAGACGAAAGGTCTGTCCTCTACCACCTCGCAAGGCTTCCTCCAATATTCAGGAATATTCTTGTAACCCATCATTACTCCGAGGATTCCGGCGGCCGACGAAGGGTTGCAGTCAGAGTCCTGGCCGCAGCGGGTGGAGATGTCGATGGTGCGGTAGAAGTTCTTGTCACCGTAGAGGAGACCGATGAGGATGTAGCCGCTGTTGATGACGGCGTCGATGTTGAACTGGTTGTCAACCCCGTCCGGGCAGCCGATGTCGTAGCCATAGTGCTTGTTGAACAAAGCCCAGGTGATGTGCCAGTCCTTAGGGTACTGCTTGTGCCATTTGATGACATCAGCCATCGCCTTGTAGTAGTTGCTCTGTGCAGGGATGGCCTTGAGGGCCTCATTGACAACGAAGTTCATGTCATCGCTGACGAAAGCGAGAGAAAGCATCGCGGCGACATACACTCCGCCGTACCAGCCGTCGCCGTAGTTCATCATGTGGCCGATCTCGTCGCAGTAGTAGGACGAGGCGTTGACCATTCCCGGAGCCATCAGACCGGCGTAGTCGGCCTCAATCTGGAAGTCGATGTCGTCGGCGTGAGGGTTGTTGCGCCAGTGGCCGGACTCCGGAGGCATCACACCGTTCAGGATGTTGTAGCGTCCGAGCTGGTTGGCGTGCCAGAGCGGGTATGGGGCATGGGCGAACGCGTTGGCGAAGGACTCGATCGGAGCGTCAAGGCCTTCCTTCTGGAACACCTCCACGAAAGTGAGGTCCATGTAGACATCGTCGTAAAGCCCGGGAACATTGTCGAACCACCATTTGATCGTGTGCTCGTGCCATGGAATCTCGATCTCGTCGTTCATGAAGCCGGAGTACTTGAACTCTGTCGGTCCGCCGTAGGAGCAGCCGATGGTCTTGCCGGCCCAGCCACCCTTGATCTTGTCCATAAGAACCTCCTTGGTCATCTTGACCTCCTTCGGGAGCTTCTTGGCGGCCGCGTCGAATGTGGTTGTCAGCATAAGGACACCAGCGGTGATTAGGAATAAATTCTTGATTTTCATAATACTTTAGTTATTAATTATTTGTTGTTCGTAAAGACTCACTTATCCATGAGATGCCTCCCCACAGGATCTGGTTCACGGCCTGGGACTCGTGTGAGAGGGTCGCGAAGATCATCCCGAACTGTAGCGGAATGCCGTAGACGTAGGCCATCGCCGAAGAGACCAGAAAATGGAACGCGCCGAATCCGCCGGGAACCGGGATGACAGACGAGATGCTTCCCACAAGCATCAGAAACAGGGCGTCTGTCAAGTTGAGGCTTTGCAGCGCGTCCACGGTGAAAGTCAATTCCGGGTTGACGGCTCCGGGGGTTATTCCCTGGAGAGACCACAGGATCGTGGCGCTCATCATCCAGTAGCAGAACCACACTCCGGCGGTCAGGGCTATGAATTTCCATGCTCCTTTCATACGGAGGCAACTGATGAATCCCTCCCAAAGCCCCTTGCAGAAATCGCGCACCTTGGCCAAAGGCTCCCACCTGTCAGCGAAAAGGATTGCGCACACTATGGCGGCGACAACTGCCAGACCAACGGAGATCAATGCGATGATCTTGCCGACGCTGACACCTCCCGAGGCCGCGCCGAAGACCACATCGAAGAAATAACCGCCGAAACGTCTCCAGGTGAAAAGCAGGAACACAGCCATGACCACCGCCATCGCCACCAGATCGGCGGCACGTTCCATGGCGGCGGTGCCGAGAACCTTGTCAAAGGATGCCAGACGATGGTTCCCCTCCTCTGTCTCCGGATCCTTTCCCGAATGGGCGGTGATGTAGCCGCAGCGGACAAACTCCCCCACACGGGGCAGTACAAGATTCACCAAATAGCTGATGTTGACGGCGTTGAAGCAGGTGAGGCGGGATGTCTCCCTGTCGATCGGGAGCAGAAGCTCGCGCCAACGGAGGGCTCTGAGGAAGAACGCGAGAAGCCCGAACAGCATCGAAAGGATGACAAACTCCCAGCGGCATGCCTTGATCCCTTCCATAAAGTCCGTCCAGCCGACCCCACGGAACGAGAAATACAGCAGCGCCGCCGCAAGAGCGATGGAGACCCCGTATTTAAGAATATTCCCGACCTTCGTCTTCATGTTACAAATTTAATCAAATATTCCTTAACTTTGTGATTTGGCACGGAATGATAATCAAAATACGACAATATGAAATCAATTTTGGGAATAGGAAACGCCCTGACGGACATCCTGGCCGTCTTTCCTGACGAGACAATGCTCCGCGAGTACCATCTTCCTCCGGGAAGCATGCAGCACGTGGATCTGGAGACCGGCGACCGTATCTGGTCCAAACTCAAGGAGTTCGGAGTGAAGTACGTACCGGGAGGCTCGGCAGCGAACACTATCACATGCACGTCGATCTTCGGCATGCCGTCCGGCTTCATCGGCAAGATCGGCAACGACGAGTTGGGGCACCTGTACAAAAGCACCCTGGAGCAGTACGGCGTGAAGACCACCCTTCTGAACGGAACCAAAGGCTCCGGACGCGCGATGTGCTTCATCACGGGAGCGAACGCCGAACGGACCTTCGCGGACTACATGGGAGCCGCCCTGGAAATGGTGCCGGAGGATCTGAAACCTGAATATTTCGAAGGCTATGACTACTTCCATATCGAGGGCTATCTCGTACAGAATCAAGATCTTATCCGCAGAGCGGTACAGATGGCCAAGGATGCGGGCTGCAAGATCTCCATCGACATGGCCTCCTACAACGTGGTAGAGTCCAACGAGGCCTTCTTCCACAATCTTGTGGACCGTTACGTGGACATCGTGTTCGCCAACGAAAGCGAGGCGAGGGCCTTCACGAAACAGGAACCGCGCGAGGCTCTTGACACGCTGGCAAGCCAGTGCGAGATCGCCGTCGTGAAGGTCGGCAAGAACGGCTCGATGGTGAAGGAAGGTGATGAATATCACTACATCGAGGCATGGCCGGCGGCCACGATCGACGCCACCGGAGCAGGAGACACCTACGCCGCCGGATTCCTCTACGCACACTCTCTCGGGATGCCTCTCAAGGTTTGCGGAGAAGTCGGCTCAATAATTGCTGCAAAGGTCGTCGAGGTTATCGGCACCAAGATCGATGTTCCGAGATGGAAGGATGCCAAGCGTGAGATCCGCGAGCTGATCGCCTCCGTAAATCAATAGACTATGCTTGATTTTTTAAAGACATATTTCAGAAAGAGAAGCCTGCGCAAAAACTCCAGCACAACACCGACGGGGATACTCCCGCTCGGCAAGATCCGTTCCTACGTCGCGATCATCGATGCGGAAGAGGGTACCTTTGACTCATGCAAGACCGCGATAATGAACTTTTTCCGTTCCAATGACATCAAGGGCTGCGTGTTCTTCCAGGATTTCAGGAAGATCGGAAGCGAGGACAGACTGATCACCAGCATCCAGACCACCATCACGAAAAAGGATCTGGACTGGCTCGGCAGACCTTCCCGGTACAAATTGAACGTGCTGGAGGAACAGGCTCCGGATCTGTTCATCTCGCTGGTCAAGAACCCGGACTTCGCCATAGAGTACATGGCACGCACATCAAAGGCCCGCTTCAAGATTGGCCGCAAGCAGATGGACGGCAATCTTTTCGACCTTGTGATCAGCGATCCGGCCGGCAAGAACATCTCGCAGCTTGAGAGTTTCACGGCCATCAAAAGCTATCTTACAAAGATTCAATAATCGCAATGTCAAACATTCTAAAAAACGCCGCCGTCGCCCTTAAGGGTTTCGCAATGGGAGCGGCAAATGTCATCCCAGGCGTGTCCGGAGGCACTATCGCCCTGCTCACAGGAATATTCAATGAACTCATCGAGGCGCTGAACGCCATCCTGTCCGTCTCGTCATGGAAACTGCTGATCAAAGGAGAGGTCAAGGAGTTCTGGAAGAATATTCATGGGACATTCCTTCTTTGGCTGTTCGTCGGAGTGATCGTGAGCGTGTTCTCGCTCGCCAAGCTGATGGAATACGTGCTCGCTTACCATCCGATCCAGACCTGGGCTTTCTTCTTCGGGCTGATCATCGTCTCGGCGGCCTTCATGCTGAGCGACATCAAGAAATGGAAGACCGCCGACACCCTCTGGCTGGTCTTCGGCATCGCCTTGGGAGCGGTAATCTGCCTCCTGTCCCCGACTCAGACGACAGACGCTGGTTGGTTCATCATGATATGCGGCGCGATCGCGATCTGCACGATGATTCTTCCGGGCATCTCCGGCAGCTTCATTCTCGTGCTTTTTGGTAAGTATGAATATATTATGTCAGCGATCAGCGAGCTTAACTGGCCGGTCCTCATTCTGTTCGGAGTCGGCTGCGTACTTGGAATCGCCGCGTTCTCGAAGTTCCTGCACTGGCTGATAGCGCATTATGAGAGGCCGACGCTGATCACCCTGATCGGTTTCACGCTCGGGTCCCTTGTCAAGGTCTGGCCGTGGAGCGACAAGTTCAGCGTGATGATGGCCCAATGGATGCGTGAAGGGCAGACCGCCGAAGAGGCCCGGATTGGCGTCGAGGCACTTGTTGACATAGGCACGGATCTCTCCACGCTCATCAATCCGCAAATCTTCTCCGCCCTCATCTGGATGCTCATCGGCGCCCTCCTCGTCGTCGCCCTTGAATGGTTCGGCCACAAGAACGCCAAGGCCAACTGAAGCAAGATTAGTATATATAATCACAAAGGGCTGGATCGGAATGATCCAGCCCTTTGTGATTCCGTAGGGATTCGAACCCTAGACCCACAGATTAGAAATCTGTTGCTCTATCCAGCTGAGCTACGGAACCGTGCCCCGTTTCTGTTCCGCAGAACAGGAAACGGACTGCAAATATACGAATTTTCCATCGAAAACAAGCACATGCGGAAGATATTTGTGTCAAATCAAAACGCCGGAAGAAATTCATGAATATTCCCGAGCGTCCATTGAATATTCATGTTCCTAAGTAACATTCAAAAAATAACCTGCATCATCTTAAGGAATCTTTTCGGTCTAGATCTCTTTTCTCATCAGTCATGTGCCACCGGCACACTCCTTCTTCAAAAAAAGATCTATCCTCGAAAATCTTCTCTTAATCTGAAGCAACTTATTATTTTCATGTTCCTAAAAGTAGAAGCCGGTGTTAAGGTACATGACCCCGGCGCCGTCCTGGGCGGATAGGGCACGGGCATATTCAATGTTCAGGACAAAGTTGCGGTTGAGGATGATTTTCAAGGCAGCACCGGAAGAGAGGTGGAGGTTGTCGCCTCTGGAGGTGTCGATGTATTTGTCGTAAAGTTTCGGAAACGCTCCGGTACGGTTGGTCAAATCGAAGTACCTCAAGGTGCTGATTCCATCGCAGAAGCCACTGAGCATCAAGCCAATATCCTGTCCCCAAATGCTGAATCCGGCGAACTTCCAACGCAACTCGGCGTTCACAAAACCGGTCGATGAGCCTGCCACCCTGTTGTACAGCAGACCACGGACTGTCCTGTAGCCACCTATCGCGGCGTTGTCGTAGATCGGGCCTCCCGGGGTATAAAACGGAATGGCGTACCATGGAGCATCGCTCAGGAATTCCTGATAGTCAAGGCGGTAGGCAAAGACAAGATTCTCCTTTATTATAGGAATATAATGCCTCAGCGTCGCATGGATCTTTAGGTAAGACTCCGAAGAGCCCAGAAAACCAGGCGCGGCGAAGACATGCGCCCCGGCCAGAACTCCCTTTGTAGGTACACCCTCATAGTCACGCGAATCATAGACAAGGCCGGCACGGACGGCGGATGAATATTCCTTTGAAACCTCCTCGGACGGAACCATGCCCCATGCCTTGTAGAGCCCGAACAAGGAGATTTCCTGATCGGAATCCTGAGGATGATAGTCCTTGACTTTGAATTGATTGAAATGATAGCCCACCTCCCAGGACAAATGATCCGAAATCTTTCCGGAAAAATCCGCCTTGATGTTGAGAGTAGCCCTGTCATACTTGTAGAATCCATCAGCCATAGAAGAATCGTAGAACGTCCTCCGGCCGCCGAAACCGAAGAACTCCATGGCGTTGTCCGCACAGTAGCTGGCCGCAAGATTCATCCGGACTTCCGGCAGAAGCCTTCCTGAATCGTATGATGCCACGAAAGTCTTGCTGCCTCCGGTGTAGCCGGAGACCTCGAAATATGCGCTGCTTCTGGGATTCGGATACGTCGAACCATCCCCGAAGTTGTACACATTCATCAGCCCGCCGAACAGAAAGCCCTTAGCCCCGTCGAATCCGACCATAGGGAACGGCACAAAGGAATGTCCGGTCTTGACAACCGGTTCCCTGTCCTTTGCCGCATGTGGCCACACGGTCAGGAACAGGCAAAAGGCCAGTGAAAATATTCGTAATCCAAAAGTCTTCATATTCAAGAAATTCCATTGCAAATTTACAACAAAAATATTAATCACAACGCTCATGGACTTCCGGTGAGCACATTTGCACAGTTCATCAGAAACAGGGGTAATAAATTGGATTTCTGACCAGTAAGGCTTATCTTTGACGGACAAACTGTTTAGCTAAGTAGCTTATGATACGTAAAAAACTTTTCAAGGTCATGATTGTGGCAGCCGCCGCTGTGATGACAACATTCTCAGGATTCGCCCAGAATCCAACCGATGCCGAGGTTCTTAAAAGTCCGGACGGCAACCTTGAGCTCAGGTTCGCCATCACCGCCGCGGGGACACCGACATATTCATTGAACTATGGCGGCAAGGCTGTGATCCTACCGAGCAAGCTTGGCTACGAGATTCGCGGCAAGCGCCTGAAGAGCACTTTTGAGGAGAAGTCCGGCAGGTTCTACGCCGGGCCGGAAAGTCTCCACGACGGATTCAAGATGACCGGGGTGGAACGTGACTCCCTCGATGAGACATGGGAGCCAGTCTGGGGTGAGGAAAGCCACATCCGCAACCACTACAACGAATTGGCTGTCACTCTTGAGCAGGGTCCGGTGAACAAGAACGGTCCAAAGACGGTGATGGTCATCCGTTTCCGCCTCTATGACGACGGTCTCGGATTCCGCTACGAGTTTCCGGAGCAGAAAAGGCTCAAGTACTTCGTCATCAAGGATGAGCTGACCCAGTTCGCTATGGCTGGCGACCACACCGCCTGGTGGATTCCCGGAGACTATGACACTCAGGAATATAACTACACGGTGAGCCGTCTTTCCGAGATCCGAGGACTATCATCCACAAAGGCGGAGGGAAACGCCTCCCAGCAGACGTTCTCCCCTACCGGAGTGCAGACCGCCCTTCAGATGAAGACCGATGACGGGCTCTACATCAACATCCACGAGGCCGCTGTGGTTGACTACCCTACCACCAACCTCAACCTGGACGACAAGACGATGACTTTCAGCACTTGGCTGACTCCTGACGCGGAAGGGTGGAAAGGCCGCGTCCAGACTCCGGCCAGGTCACCATGGAGAACCGTCATGGTAGTGGACGACGCCCGCAAGGCGCTGGCTTCCAGACTGATCCTCAACCTCAACGATCCTTGTGTCCTTGAGGATGTCTCATGGATCCATCCGGTGAAGTACATCGGAGTGTGGTGGGAAATGATCACCGGCAAGACCCAATGGTCCTACACCAATGACTTTCCGACCATCGAGCTCGGAGTTTCAGACTACTCCAAGGCGAAGCCTCACGGAAAGCACGGAGCCAACAACGAGAACGTGCGCCGCTACATCGACTTCGCGGCAGAGCATGGCTTCGACGCGGTACTAGTCGAGGGCTGGAACGAAGGTTGGGAGGATTGGTACGGCAAGCAGAAGGACTTCGTCTTCGACTTCATCACCCCGTACCCTGACTTCGACATCAAGGCTCTCAATGAATATGCCCGCTCGAAGGGCGTGAAGCTCATCATGCACCACGAGACCTCCGCTTCAGCCCAGAACTACGAGCGCTGGATCGACAAGGCGTATGATCTTATGAATGAATATGGTTACGATGCGGTGAAGAGCGGCTATGTCGGCGACATCATCCCTTACGGCGAGCATCATTACAGCCAGTCGATGATCAACCACTACATGCTTTGCGTCAAGAAGGCAGCCGACCACCACATCATGGTCAACGCCCACGAGGCGGTGCGCCCTACCGGTCTGTGCAGGACCTACCCTAACCTCATCGGCAACGAGTCCGCCAAGGGTACCGAGTACCGTGGACAGATCATGCCTCATCATGTGACCATACTTCCGTTCACACGTCTTCAGGGCGGTCCGATGGACTACACTCCGGGAATATTCGAGATGGACATGTCGAAGATGAACCCTGAGGATCACCAGCGTGTGTTCTCGACAATCTGCAAGCAATTAGCCCTGTATGTGACGATGTACTCGCCTCTGCAGATGGCCGCTGATGTTCCCGAGCACTACGAGGAGCACATGGACGCGTTCCAGTTCATCAAGGATGTGGCCGTTGACTGGGAACAGAGCCGGTACTTGCTGGCCGAGCCTGGAGACTACATCGTGATCGCTCGTCAGGCCAAGGTGAAGGAGGCAGGCAAGGAGGGTGACTGGTTCATCGGTGGAGTCACCGATGAGAACGCTCGTGATCTGGAGTTCCCTCTGGACTTCCTTGACAAAGGGGTCAAGTACACCGCCACGATCTATGCAGACACTCCTGAGGCCGACGGCATCGGCGACGTCAAGGTGCAGGATTCGGTGCAGACATATTCCATCACCACGAAGAAAGTCAACTCCAAGACCACGTTGAAGATGCATCTGGCCCGCTCCGGCGGGTTCGCTATCCGCATCCAGAAGGTGGAGGGGAAATAGTCCGATCGAGCGGCAGCCGAAAAAAGGCAATATCAAATATAGGTCATGCTGTGAAATAATGTGTGACGACAGGGGGAAAAAGGCAAATGGCAGTTTTTGCACGTTACCAAAAACTGCCATTTGATTTTCCCCCTGACGTTCGTTAACATATATTGACTTCATCCAGGTCACTATCTTTGTACTGATTAAAACACTTTCCTGACGTTCGTTAACATATATTGACTTCATCCAGGAGATATCAATCTTGTTGTAATGGGTCAGAAAAATAAAATTCAAAATTTTGGTAACGTGCAAAATTTTGAATTTTCTTTTTTTCTGACCTTACTCTCACTTGGTACGCTTCGACACCAAGTTGACAGGCTCAGCGACCGGTAATGGAGCTACTGAAAGGGTTTTACGCCAGGAAACGGAGAACGTTTTCGGTCCAGTCTTCGCCGTTGGTGGCCTGGATGACGTTGATGCCGATCTGGCGGGCAGCGGCGATGTTCTTGGGGCCGTCATCGATGAAAAGGACCTGGGACGGCGCCACCTTCTCGGACTCAAGCATAAGGCGATATATTCGTTCATCCGGCTTCATGACCTTCAGTTCATAACTGAGGTACATGCTGTCAAGATATTCATCAAGCGAGTGGCCGTGGCCGTCAAACTCTTTGCTCAGAGCCCATTCGACGATGAAAGGATTGGTGTTGGAAAGGAGGGAAAGGCGGTAGCCTTCGGCGCGCAGTTTCCTGAAAAGCTCAAGATTCCTTTCCGGAACGGTCGAAAAGAATCCCATGTAGGCGTCGCGGCACTCATCCATGCTCACTTCCCTTCCGACCTCCTTGCCGACACGGATCCGGAACTCCTCCTTGTCTATCAAGCCAGTCTCGAAATCGCCAAAGAACCCTTGTTGGCGGACCATGTTCAGATATTTCTCTATATCCTCAAGTCCCAACGCCTTGAACTTGTTTATCACAATACTGAGATCCGCCGGAGCGACCACCCCGCCGAAATCAAAAACAACATTCGTGATGTCTTTTCTCATATTCCAAAAATATAAACTTACCGGGCCAAGAGATCTGTCAAATACTGTGTAGCCTTCTGTGAATCAATCTTGTTCACAAATGCTTCATCGTTCATGATCTGGTTCAACATTTTACTATTCATTTCAACCGAATAGCGTTTGATTATATTCTTCGGGACGAGGGTGTTTGACACTTGTGGATTTCTTTTGTGGATTCAAAGTGTTACGCTCCCAGAAAAAGCCGCCGTTATAGCCCTGGATCTCCAGATCCTTATCCGCTCGCGTCAAACGTTTTGCCGCCCAAAGACAATATTCCTCATCAATCTCGATCCCTAAATAATGTCGGCCAAGTTTTTTTGCCACAACACATGTGGTTCCACTTCCGACAAATGGATCCAAGACAATATCTCCAGGACGGGAGGATGCAAGAACTAGTTTTGCTATCAGTTTTTCGGGCTTTTGGGTCGGGTGATCAGTGTTCTCCGGCATTGACCAGAAAGGAATGCTGATATCATCCCAAAAATTCGAGGGGAAAGTGATTCGGAAATTGCCTTCATCCGTTTCTTCCCAATCTTTTGGTTTCCCGTTTTCTTTATATGGAGCGATGACCTGACGTTTCATCTTCACCGAATCCACATCGAAGTAGTAATTATCCTTGTCCTTGACAGCGAACCAAATATCCTCCATGGCATTCTTCCAATTTGTCTTCGCACCACGCCCTTTCTCCCGCTGCCATGTTATTCTATTGATGACAGTCAACTCTTCGCTGATGACTTTTTGTTGCGATGAGGAGCTCTTCCAGTCTCCGCACATATATAGGGAGCCATCCGGCTTTAGCTTATCACATACTTTTTTGAACCATGTCCGTAAATATTCCTCATACATATTATCAGACATGGCATTGAACTTCGAGGAATTGAATGTCTTGCTTAAGTTGTAGGGGGGATCAATGATTATCAGACTCGCGCACTCATCTGGAATCTTATCCAAAACGGTCAATGCGTCAGCATTGATAAGCAGATCGACAAAAGAGGATTTACCAGAGAGTTCCTCAGGGAAGGTAATAATCCTCTTCAGATCTGGAATCTCTTCTTCAGAAACAGTCAGGGTGCGATTCCGGCCAGCACGTATTTTATCACTGTTCGCCATAAACAAACTTAATTAACCTTAGATTTGCAGCGTTGTTCTCTGCCCAAAGGTTGTAGAGACAAAATTAGCAAATTTATGCCGATATGTAAAGTTCGACAAAGGACAATAATGTCGTTGTTTTGGCAATTTCGGGCCAAGGCCACCACGATTCTTCATGATATCATGGGAAATTAGTATATTCACAAAAAATTTTGAGCGATGTACACATTCAAGCAGGATGGCGACAGGTTTGTCGTCAGCATTGACAACCATCAGGAACTGATGGGGGCGATCGCGGCGTTTTGTCAGGAGCAGGGGATTCTGGCGGGAGAGGTGAGCGGAATCGGAGCGGTGAACAACGCGACGCTGAGGTTCCTCAACCCTGCCACGAAGCATTATGTTGACAAGACATTCGACGAGCAGATGGAGATCTCAAGCCTTGTGGGCAATATTTCCGAGAAGGACGGAAAGGTCTATCTGCATCTTCACGCCAACTTCGGGCGGGCGGACTACACGGTCGTGGGCGGACACCTTCTCACAGCGACCATCAACGGAGCGTGCGAGGTGTTCATCAGACGCTACAACTGCAAGGTTGGCAGACACTTCGACGAGGAGACGGGACTTAATCTGTACACCTTGTAGTCTGTGCCGCCAAAGCAATCGGTAAAAGGATAACCGGATGGAGAGAATCAACATCATCGACTGCCCGCTGGGGGAGGTTGGAAAGCACCTCGGCGGCTACGGGAACATATTCATAATCCACGACCGCAACGTTGGCGGCATCGTGGAAAGGCTTGGCGTTCAGGCTCAAGGAATATTCCCGATCGAGGCCACGGAGGAGAGGAAGACGCTCGCCACCGTGCTGGAAATCGAGGAGTGGCTGCTGGAGAAAGGAGCTGACAGAGAGGCGTTTGTGCTGGGTGCCGGCGGCGGAATCACAACTGATCTGGTCGGGTTCGCGGCTTCCGTTTACAAACGTGGTGTGAGGTTCGGATTCATCCCGACCACCCTGCTCTCACAGGTGGATGCCGCTATCGGCGGAAAGAACGGCGTGAACCTCGACTCCTACAAGAACATCATCGGGGTGATCCGCCAGCCGGAAATGACATTCATCTGTCCGGAACCGCTGGAGACGCTGCCTTACCCGCAGATTCTGTCGGGTGCGGCCGAACTGCTCAAAACCTTCATTATCAACAACAAAGGCAATGAATATGAAAGGGCTGTGAATATGCTTATGAATATTCACGATCGTGCGTCGGAAGGGGCTGCCGAGGCGGCTGTCCTGGAATATTCAGAAACATTCCGAGAGTTGATCGCCGCTGCGGCGAAGGTCAAGGCTGGCATTGCGGGGAGGGATCCGAACGAGCGCGGGGAGCGCCGGCTGCTCAATCTGGGACACACTTTCGCACACGCCATCGAGAAGAATTCCTCCGAGGCGATCCCGCACGGGCAGGCAGTCTCCATGGGCATCATCCTGGCAGCGCGGTTGGCCGAGTCTTTGGGGCTGACGGATGGTCTTTCCGAGCGTCTGGAAGCGGATTTCACAGCCTGTGGCTTGCCGGTCGAGTGTCCGTACAGCGTTGACACTCTTACGGATGCGATGAAGAAAGACAAAAAGGCGGATGGAGCGTTTGTTCATTTCGTGCTGCCACTGGGCATAGGGCACGTTGAGACACGGGAACTTCGGGTCGAAGAGGCCGTGGAGGCGTTGACTGGAAAGAGATAGGGAAACATATCAACCTCTCTTGTTTGTTGTACCGTTCTGGCTGCGGACAGGTCTTCCGGCAGCCTCCGCCGAGACGGAGAAGGTGTATGTCTTGGTATTTTCAGCCGAGTTTAATATATTTACACGAAATTTAATAATATGCAAAATTTGAACAGACTCAAAGTTGTTATTGTGGAACTGGAACGGACGGGGAATGACTGGCCGAACTGCTTGGCAAGTCTACTTGTTTCGTAAGTAAGTGGACTGATTATTATGACAAGCATAGTTGAACAGCAGCAGGATTTGTTCTTTGAATTTGATTTTGAGCAACCTGCGTCAGTGGCAGATGGCATAATAGATGTTGCCAAATGTAAAAAGGACATTTTTCTTATAGGGTGTTTCCGGAATGATCAGAAACACCAGATTGATTGGATCATCAACAACCCGACAACCGGAGACAAGGGCAGATACAATGTAAGGTTGGGGAAAGGGCGCAACGGTTGGATTAACAAAGAGAATCCTCGGATAGCGAATCCGAAGTATGTCATATTGTATGAATTCGGAAACGAGGACATCGTCTATGGATTTAAAGCGGGCGGCAGCAAGGTCTATTCTGAAAAGAATATGACAGACGCAGGATATGACACGCCTGACGGAGACTATCTCGTTTACCGGCTTACTGATGAATGCCAAATAGTCGGGGTTGATGTAAAGAAGGTTTTGGCTCAATATCGTGAACGAACTAATTGGGTGGATGGCAAGCCTATATACCTCACCGGTCAGGAAATACTGTCGGCGGAACGGCCTAAAGTCAAAAGGGAAAAGCAAACCGATGCCAACATTTTTAACGAAGATGTCCCCTCTTTACAAGATGTGATCAATGGTATAAACCATAATTTCAGATATTCAGAGAATGCCCTAACCTCCATCGACTTATTTTCTGGATGTGGAGGTTTAACAAAAGGGTTTTCAATGGCTGGAATACGTTCGATATTCGCTTCTGACATTGATGAAAATTGCGAAAAAACATTCAAGGCAAATTTTCCTGGAGTTCCGTTTCTCTGCAAGGATATTACACAAATAACAAAAGACGAAGTTGATGCTTTGACAGGTAATGTCACACCTGATATCATCATTGGGGGACCACCATGCCAAGGGTTCAGTTTAGCAAATAAACGTAGGAACCAAGTAGCAGATGACCCAAGGAATCGTCTATTTTACGGATTTGTCAAATTCATCAATTGGTATTCTCCAAAACTGTTTGTTATGGAGAATGTCAAAGGGTTATTATCGATGAAAGACGGTGCTGTTCTAAAAACAATATTGGATGAATTCAGGCATGCTGGTGGTTTCGGTGGATATGATGTCGAGTATAAAGTGCTCTTGGCATCTGATTATGGCGTGCCACAAAATCGGGAGCGAGTCATCATCATCGGCACTAGACATGATTTAGGATTGGAGCCCAAGCATCCGGAGCCATTGCATCTTGACCACAAGGTAACAGTTGATGAGGCTATTTCCGACCTTCCCCAGATCAATGCCTGTGAAGGCTCGGAAGTTATGAATTATCCTATCGCTCCACAAAATGAATATCAGTCACAGATGCGGCAGAATATGCAGTATGTGACCAATCATATTGCCATGCATCACACTAAAAGGCTGATTGACCGGTTCGAAGCCATCAAGCCTGGGCAGTCTTTAGTGGATGTTTGGGATACGCACGGTTCTGTCAAAAGAGGATCGCCTGGAGAGAAGTCTGATGTAAAGTTCGGACAGAACAACCAGCGCCTGTGGGGCAATCAGCCAGCGCCTACAATAGCAGCTTCCTTCCAATCCAATTTTATTCACCCTCACTTGAATCGTAATTTTACGGCAAGAGAAGGCGCTCGGCTGCAGTCATTCCCTGATGATTTCATATTTGAGGGGATGCGTACGAAAATGAGTTGGGAAAAAGGGTTGAGCCAATATCAGCAGATTGGGAATGCTGTTCCTGTCTTAATGGCCAAAGCAATAGGTGAATGCGTAATTAATACACTCAATGGAAACGATGGAAATTAATAACAACTACGACTACATTTGTGAGACGAAGGGGAAATATCCCCAGTTAAGTCATGCGTCAAACATTATTACAAAATATTCAGGCAAATTGAAGAGTAAAGAGGAAGACGCTTTAACAAAGCTGATTCCAGAGTATTCAAATTATTTACATAAGATGATGGAACTTTCTGCTTACGACAAGTATGCTATAGAGAAGAAAGTGGATTATCTGAATGAATATTACAACTTTATGCACAATAACGACCTTGAGAATGCATTTTCTTCTCAAGGAAAGTTCCGCCCGACAATTCTTGAGGAGTTTCTATATTTGCTTTTTAAAGACTATGTGGAACTCGTCAAACAACGCTATGATGACAACGATGTTCTTGGAAGTGGTGCAGTCAAGGCATATTCAAATCTGTATTTTAAAGCAAAAGACTTTAAGGACTTCATCAAGACTCCTGAAATAGGTGTCAATGAGAAGGATCAAGACTATGCCATCTATCGAACATTTGATATTACAATAAACGAAAAGACACCATTGCAGATTCGTATTCCCGCGATTGCGATAGAGGCAAAGACATATATCGACAAGACTATGTTGGATTCTATCATTGCAACTGCTGAGAAGATTAAGAGCGGCAACCCACACACTCGTTTCATTGCGGTTGCCGAACGATATGATGTCAGTTATGCTGTTGATCCTGCATACTCCCGCATTGACCAGATCTACATACTGCGAAAGTCCATCCGGAAGAACGACTGGGCTGACATTGACAAGGATGTTGTGTGGAGATTGTTTGAGGAGACAACACAGCACTTGGAGAGACCGTGGTCAGACATAGGGGCGAGAATAAGGAACGAAGGTGTCGTGATATAATAATCAACAAAAACGGATCAAACACAAGCACTGAAAGACATTATGATCTGCACAACAATCCAGAACCGAACCCTGGAAGAGATAATGAACCTGCTGGAAAGCAGCGAGCCACGGATTCAGATGGCCGAAATCAGATTGGACAGATGTCCGCTGAGTATCGAGGAGATCGAGTACCTGTTCTCATCCTCGGACACTCCGCTCGTGGCCACCTGCCGGGTCGTTGATGACGGCAACGGGACTTGGGAAGAGGCCGAGGAGAAACTCACGGCCGCGGTCGAGGCCGGTGCCGCGTTTTTGGATCTGGAGATCGAAGCTCCGAAAGAGATCGGCAAAAGGCTCCGGAGGGCTTGCACTGAATATGGCACCACGATGATCCGTTCGAGTCATTTCTTTGCCGGGACACCGTCAGATGATGTGCTGCGGAACACAGTGGAGAAATGCAGGAAGTTCGGCGGGGAGATTGTGAAGATCGCGGCTATGGCGACCTCTGCAGAGGATGTCGCCAGGGTGCTGGGGCTTTACACGGTCAGTGATCTGAATCCGTCGGTCGCTGAACCGGTCGAAGCGACCATCCGTACTGCTGAACAACAGTCCCTTCGACAGGCTCAGGAACCAGTTAATGTAAGAGTTCAGCGACCACAAGAGAATCAACGGTCGTTTGAGCTGATCGCCTTCTCGATGGGCGAGACCGGCAAGGACAGTCGGCTGGAATGTCTGAAACTCGGTAGTCCGTTCACCTACGCCGCGCTAAGCGAAGAAGAGGCCGCCGCTCCTGGACAATGGACTTACTCTGAGATGATTGCCGCCGTCTATGGTGAAAGGAGACCTCTTCATTGCGACACTGCCTTGAATATGCCGGCCTCAAAGAGTTTCGCCCAGCGCGCGATCATCGCCGCGGCGCTGGCCGAAGGAGAATCCCGGCTCGGCGGCTACTCTCCGTGCGGGGACAACGAGGCGGCGATAGAGGTCGCCAAGGCGCTCGGGGCCAAGGTTCGGATAGAGAGTGAGGGCAGTTCTTTGCAAGTTGGTGCGCTTCGACAGGCCCAGCGACCAACCGATCCGGTCGCTTCGAGGGTTGGTGAGCTCTGCCGAACCACAGGCTCAGCGACCGGAAGCACCCTAATCATAGAAGGCATAGGCTCGTCAGCGAATATCCCCGAAAAGATCAACGTCGGCGAATCCGGCCTCCTGACCCGCCTGATGATCCCTCTCACCGCCGCTCTCGGCAACGGCAACCAAATCGAAATTGACGGCATCGGCACCCTCCCGACCAGACCGCTGAAAGGCGCATCCGAAATCATGGCCGGCTTTGGCACAGTCCTGAGGCCACTCAACCCGGCCCCGGAAGTCCACGTGCCACTCACCGTCCAAGGTCCTCTGCTCCCTGGCAAAACCAGCATCTCCGGCAAAGGCGGCTCGCAGCTGATCTCCGGTCTACTGATGGCCCTGCCGCTCCTTCCGGGAGACTCGACCCTGCATATTCATGACCCCAAGAGCATCCCGTATATGTTCATCACAGCGGACGTGCTTCGCCGTTTCGGCATCAAGATCGGCTCCGAGATGGAGGGTGGAGAGGATTTTCTTGAGACTCAGGACTGGAGTCTCTGCACCGGCATCACATTCAAGATCAAGGGCGGGCAGAAATATTCCCCGGCCGCTTTCGACATCGAGGGCGACTGGAGCGCCGCCGCCAATTTCCTGGTGGCCGGAGCGCTGTTCGGAGACGTGAAACTGACCGGTCTCGACACAACCTCCCTTCAAGCCGACATCTCGATCATGGACATCCTGATGGAAGCCGGAGCCAGCCTTTCGCAGATTGATGATGGGCCGCAGGACGGAATCACAAACGACGGCTCTTCCAGAAATGAAGCGACCGATGCTGCCTCCAACAAAACTTCAGACAATGAAGACGCTCCGGAGGCCAATGCCCCGCAAGGTCACCGCGGCCTGATCACCGCCCAGAAAGCCCCGCTCCGCGCCTTCGATACAGACCTCAACAACTGTCCGGACCTGTTTCCGATCGTCTCCATCCTCGCCGCCTTCTGCCACGGACGCTGTAATATTCAAGGATTCAAGAGGTTGGCAAGCAAGGAAAGCGACCGCGGCACCGCGATTCTGAATATGCTGACCCAGATGGGCGTGAGCGCCTCCGCTTCCGGCGACACCCTCACCATCGACGGGGAATCAGTCGAGAGCCGCCTCCTGAACGGCCATCTCCTGAAAGGTGGTGAATATACCTCCTCCCACGACCACCGCATGGCCATGGCCCTGACCGTAGCCTCCTGGTGCGCCGACACCCCGATCATAATAGATGACACCACCTGCGTCGCCAAATCCTTCCCGGCCTTTCTCGACACCTATGCCAAACTGAAGCGTTAGTACGTCTGGAATGCCAACCAACTATTCGGCTTTATGAATTGACTCCAGAACAAGGGCCAGGGCGGCCGTGTGCTTTTCCAAAATGCGCTTATGACGGTTTCCGGCTCGGGCGATGTTGTTCCGGAGGTCATTTATCTTCACATTGATGGCGGTGGAGTTCCCCGAAGCGATGATCGCCCGGACATATTCATCATAAGACATCCGCTTTTTGTCGTGGGTCAGAAGCTTCAGAGCCTCAAGCACTTCCGCCGAGAAACCATATTCATCCAAATCCTCGAAGGTGACATCAGAGTCCTCGACAACATCGTGAAGGAAGCCGACTATTTTCTCGTTCTTGGTCTGCCCGGCGATGCCAACGGCGAGGGAATGGAGGATGTCGGGGTTGCCGTCAAGGTCCCTCTTGTTGCGAAAGACAGTCGATGCGATGGCCACCGCCTCATCAATCCCGGACTCAAAATATTCCTTGAGATCCTTTGTGCTCCAATATGTGCCGGAGCCAAAAAACTTCAACCTCTCAACCACTTCAAACAAAGTCAGCACACTGAAGTACATCTTCAGATTGTGTAAAGGAATATGAAAGTTCGGACCGTCTCCCTTTGTGTCCGTAAACTCCACCCTTGACAATTCCTCGGTTCCCGTGAAATCTACTTTCGTGTCACAGATCCTCATCCCTACAAATCCATATTCCTCATCCATCTCAACAACTTGGATAAGAATCTTTTCAAATGAATATGACTGTGACAGGACCAGATTTAACTCCTCCTCGTAACCGTCCTCGACCCATCCCACCAGTTCATTGATTCCCACCTCTCGACGGAAATCCATATAACCGTTCGTCTCAATATGGACCTCCAGTCCATACGATTTCAGGAAACTGAGATCTTGAAACTCCCTCACACTGACAGGCACACGATACCGGGCCTCAAAGTCGTCCGCGTTCTTGTAGAACGCCGCAAAGATAAGATACCTCATAAGCATTGTTTTTGTTACCGGCCTTGGTGTCAGACAAAAACAGTCGCCGTCCTCGGCAGCCGTCCTTGTCATCGACAACCACTGCCAAAATATTTATGAATTGAAAATTACCGGACAGGCAGAGCCGCCTGTCGCTCACAACACAAAAATAAGAAAATCCCTTGAGATTGCAAAGCCATTTATGAAGATTCGCTTTTACCGTCCCTCTGTCCAATAAGGTTGCCAGGAATTCTTTGCGACTCTCTCTTGGGACCGTGGCAGGTAAGTGGCTGATTTTCAAGCAAAACAAAGATGTCCTAGTGCTGGATTCCGCACCAGGACATCTTCGTTTTTATTCATTATCAAGAGGTTAGATGCCACGGCCTTTTAGGTCGGCGAGGACGATGGCAGTGACGGCCTCGACGATGACGGGGGTGCGGAGGGCGAAACAGACATCGTGACGGCCCGGAACGTTGAGGGTGGTTTGCTCGCCGGTCTTGATGTTGAGGGTGGTCTGGGATTTGGTGATGCTGGAGGTCGGCTTGAAGGCTACACGAAATACTACCGGAGAGCCGTTCGTGATACCGCCGTTGATGCCGCCGGAACCGTTCTTCACGGTGGTCACAGAACCTTCTTTAAGCTCAAGAGAGTCATTATGTTCCGAGCCTTTCATCCGGGCGGATGCGAAACCGTCACCGAACTCTATGCCACGGACTCCAGGGATGGAGAACACAGCATGCGAAATCAGGGACTCGACCGAATCGAAGAACGGTTCTCCAAGACCTGTCGGCACACCAGTGATCCGACACTCGACTATTCCTCCCAACGAATCACCGTCCCGGGCGGTTCTTTCCAGAAGGGCATCCCATTTCGACTTGTCGGACTCTCTCCCGATTTCAATCAAACTGGCCTCAAAGACGATTCCCGGACACATTTTCTTGGCAATAACCCCGGCGGCGACCAGCGGAAGGGTTATCCTGCCCGAAAAATGCCCACCTCCACGAGGGTCATTGAAGCCGTTCCACTTGACGGAAGCGACATAGTCGGCGTGCCCTGGACGCGGCACAGCCTTAAGAGCCTCATAGTCAGAAGACCGAGTGTTGTTGTTCTTGAATATGACTGCGATCGGTGCTCCGGTTGTGTGTCCATCGAAGACTCCGCTCAGAATCTCCGGCTCGTCCGCCTCGATGCGTGGTGTGGTACCCTTCGCTCCACTCTTGCGGCGAAGAATGTCCGGCATGAAGTCCTCTACACCAAGCTCTATCCCCGGCATGACACCATCCACGACAACTCCAATCGCCGCCCCGTGCGACTCCCCGAAGATCTCCACCCTGAAATTACGTCCGAATGCGTTCATTGTATATTCAAAAATTAATAAGTCCGTCCTTGCAAAAATACACTTTTCTTGTGGAATAAAATATGCTATCTTTGTAGTAATATCCTCAAAAGGCCGTTTTGTGTTCAAACACGGCGGATTATGAGGGTGAAACTACTTATTGGAATGGACATTAAGGAAGAAGACAAGATAATTCAGGAGGTCACCAGACAGGAGTACAAGGAGGGCTTCGTCACCGATGTCGGCCAGGACTTTATTCCCCAAGGGCTGAACGAGGACATCATCCGTACCATCTCACGGCTCAAGGAAGAGCCGGAATGGATGCTGGAGTTCCGGCTGGGCGCTTTCCGGAAGTGGCAGAAAATGGAGATGCCCGAGTGGGGGCATCTGGACATGCCCGTAATTGATTTTCAAGACATTATCTACTACGCAGCCCCAAAAAAGAATTCGGAACGCCCGAAGGAGATCGACCCGAAGCTGGAGGAGACGTTCGAGAAACTTGGCATCCCGGTAAGGGAGCGTGAGGCTCTCGCCGGAGTCGTGGCCGTGGACGCGGTCTTCGATTCGGTCTCCGTGGCCACAACATTCAGGGCATCGCTGGCTGAGAAAGGAATCATATTCTGCAGTTTCTCGGAGGCCGTCAAGGAGCATCCGGATCTGGTGCGGAAATATCTCGCCTCGGTGGTTCCGGTAGGGGACAATTTCTTTGCGGCACTCAACTCGGCGGTCTTCAGCGACGGCAGTTTCTGCTATATTCCCAAAGGGGTCAGGTGCCCGATGGAGCTTTCAAGCTACTTCAGGATCAACGCCGCCGGCACAGGCCAGTTCGAGAGGACGCTCATCGTGGCGGACGAAGGGTCTCAACTGAGCTACATGGAGGGCTGCACGGCTCCGATGCGTGACGAGAACCAGCTTCACGCGGCGGTGGTGGAGATCGTGGTCGAGAAAGACGCCGACGTGAAATATTCAACGGTGCAGAACTGGTACCCAGGGGATGCGCAGGGGCGCGGAGGAATCCTTAACCTCGTGACCAAAAGGGGAATATGCAAGGGCAGCGGCTCGCATCTGAGCTGGACGCAGGTCGAGACGGGTTCGGCGATCACTTGGAAATATCCTTCCACGATCCTGAAGGGAGACTACTCCTCGTCGGAATTCTACTCGGTCGCCGTGACCAACAACTATCAGCAGGCGGACACCGGAACAAAGATGATCCACATCGGCCGCGGCACGAAGAGCCGGATCGTAAGTAAAGGAATATCAGCGGGTCACAGCCAGAACAGTTACCGTGGTCTGGTCCGGATGAACGCCGGAGCGGCCGGAGCGCGCAACTACTCGCAGTGCGACAGCCTGCTGATCGGCTCGCAGTGCGGGGCGCACACGTTCCCGGACATCCAGAGCGCCAACCCGACCGCGATCGTGGAACACGAGGCGACGACCTCGAAGATCAGCGACGAGCAGCTGTTCTATTGCAACCAGAGAGGGCTCGGGCCGGAGGATGCAGTCGGCCTGATCGTCAACGGCTATGCCCACGAGGTGCTTTCCCGCCTCCCGATGGAGTTCGCCGTAGAAGCCACCAAACTGCTTCAGGTCTCCATCGAAGGTTCGGTGGGCTAATGAATATATTCACAAGCATTTCTGAATATTCCGGAAGTGCCTGAACAGGTGGGCAATCACCTTAATAATTCTTCAGCAAACGATTGCCGGTTTGCGGTGACTTGAACATTTATGAAGTTCTTTGATATAGAAAACATTGCGTTCACGCTTGGCGGAACGGGAGTGAGCTTTCTGGAGCTGATCGGAGTCATCGCGGGACTTACCTGCGTGGTGATGGCCGGACGCAACAGCAAGTACAACTTCTGGGTCGGCTACCTGTACAACATCCTGCTGTTTACGCTGTTCTGGCAGCGGCACCTCTACTCGGCGATGCTTCTCCAGCCGATAGCGTTCGGAATCAATGCCTTCGGGCATTGGAGGTGGACACATCCAAGGCCGGAGGAACAGAGTTCGAAAGACGCCTCGGCCTTGAAGGTGACACATCTGTCGATGCGGGATTGGTGCACTGCTCTCACGGTCGTGGCCTTTGCCGGAGCCGCCTGGGGATTCGTGCTCAGCAAATTGGGCACGGCCTGGTTCACGGACATATTCACACCTGATCCAACCCCGTGGCTTGACTCGTACGGCCTGATGCTGACGCTGTTGGCGCAGTTCCTTTCCGCCCAAAAGAAGTGGGACTGCTGGATCGTGTGGCTGGTGGTGAACATCACGAACATCACCCTCTACCTCAGCGCCGGCCTCGTGTTTATGCCGATCGTCAGCGCATTGTACCTTCTCAACGGCATCTGGTCCCTTTGGACTTGGTACCGATTATACAAGGAGGAAAGGTAGCACATTTCGGTCACTGAGCTTGTCGAAGTGACCTTACAAACTTAAACAAAATACGATGAATATGACAGACATATTACTGAAGATAAAAGATCTGCACGCAAGTGTCGGAGACAAGGAGATTCTGAAGGGAATCGACCTTGAGATCCGCCGCGGTGAGATTCACGCCGTGATGGGTCCGAACGGGGCTGGGAAAAGTACCCTGTCCTCTGTCCTGACCGGCAAGCCGAACTACGAGGTGACGGCCGGATCAATCAAGTTCGATGGCAAGGATTTGCTGGCGATGAAGCCGGAGGAAAGGGCCTGGGCCGGACTGTTTATGTCCTTCCAGTATCCGATCGAGATTCCGGGAGTCTCCATCACGAACTTTATGAAGACGGCGATCAACTCCAAGCTCAAGGCTCAGGGGAAAGAGCCGATGAAAGCCGGTGATTTCCTGAAGCTTATGAAGCAGAAGATGGCCTTCGTGCAGATGAAGCCGGAGTTCGCCAAGCGTGAGGTAAACGTCGGATTCTCCGGTGGAGAGAAGAAGCGGAACGAGATCTTCCAGATGGCGATGCTCGATCCGACCCTCGCTATCCTCGACGAGACGGACAGCGGCCTGGACGTGGACGCGCTCAAGATCGTGGCCGATGGAGTGAACGCCCTGCACACTCCGGAAAAGTCTGCGATCGTCATCACCCACTACCAGAAGCTTCTTGAATATGTAAGGCCGGATGTCGTGCACGTCTTGAAGGACGGCCGTATCGTGGCCACCGGCGGTTACGAACTGATTGACAAGATTGAAAAGGATGGCTTTGAACAGTTCTAAAAACATAGACCACGGCAATTATATTCCCTCGCCCATCTTGCCGGGAATGAAAGTCGCTGACGGAGAGCATATTCGCAAGGTCTTTGTGCTTTCCGCCGATGATGTCGCCGCAGGAGCCGAGGTCGCTGAGCGTGTCGAAGCGACGGTTGGTTCGACAGGCTCACCGACCACCAAAGTGACCGAGATTCCGTCCAACATCGAGGTGGGGGCGGATGCGGCGCTGGATCTGACGGTTATAGTGCTGCCGGGAGTGTCGGCTCGGATTCCGCTGACGATCGACTTGACTGGAGCGCATTCCGAAGTCCGCCTTTCGGGAATATACCTCTGCTCCGGCCACGATGAGGTGACGTTCGACATCACGATGCATCACCGTACTGGAGACTGCCGTTCCCGGCAGACATTCAACGGGTTGGCTACCGGGGAGGCCAAGTGCGGATTCTTCGGCAAGATTGTGATCGCGCCCGAGGCGCAGAGAACCGAGGCGTTCCAGGAGAACCACAACATCTTGCTTTCCGACTCGACCAGGATCAACACAAAGCCACGGTTGGAGATCTATGCCGATGATGTGAAGTGCTCGCACGGCGCCACGGTCGGGAAACTGAACGAAGACGAGCAGTTCTATATGCGCTCCCGTGGCATTCCTGAGGAAGAGGCCAAGGTGCTGCAGATGATCTCGTTCGTGGCCCCGGTACTGGAAAACATCCCGGAAGACTCCACAGACGGCACTCCAGCCAGGACCGCCGTCGCTGAACTTGTCGAGAACGCAATCAGGGGACTGTAAGAGCGTGGCGCATAAGTGGTTATAACACAGCGCAATAAGCTTTCTCCTTAAGGTGATTCCAACCGAAGGCTGCCAAGGATTAGACTGATTTTCAAAGAGTTGAACGCCACGACCGCAAATTTGGATAAATATGATTGTCAAGACGAATGTCAAGCTGAATCTGGGACTGAGTGTCCTGCGGAAACGTGCCGATGGGTTTCACGACATCGAGACGCTGTTTGTGCCGTGCTTTGATTTCGGGGACACTATTGAGATCATTACGGGAGATGACTACAGCCGGAGCTCGGCGGCGTTGTTCGCGAAGTATGGAGCCCCGGACGGACGCTTTGACGCTTCGACAGGCTCAGTGACCGGCAGGCTCAGCGACCGGCAAGAAGCATCGGTTGGTGAGCCTGTCGAACCAACTAGGCTCAACGAATCAGCCAAAGAAGACGGAAAAGAAACGACTCTCTCGGGAAATGTAACCGCATCAGAGGATGGAAGATTAGTGCAAGGAATATCCGAGGACGGGAAACTGATGATCACGATCGCGCGGGAGGAGGGTGTTGACTGGAATCCGCTCAAGGATCTGTGCGCAAAGGCGTACAACATTCTTGCACAAGATTTTGACCTGCCGCCGGTCAAGATATTCCTGGAAAAGAAGGCAGCGGTAGGTGCCGGGCTTGGCGGCGGATCGGCGGACGCGGCTTTCACTCTCAAAGCGCTGAACGAGCTTTGCGGCCTGAACCTTTCCGAGCAAAGGCTTTCTGAATATGCCGCGAAACTTGGCAGCGATTGCGCTTTCTTTGTTTTCAATCGCCCTATGATCGGGTCTGGGCGAGGGGAAATCCTTGAGCCTTACGACATTGACCTGTCCGAGTACGAGATCAAGGTTCTGATTCCGGAGGGAATTGTGGTCTCCACAGCGGAGGCTTATAAAGGAATAGTGCCTCGGGAAAGTTTGAAGCCCGGGTGCTTCGACACTTCGGAAAATTCAGATCATCGCAGACTCATCGACCAAAGCATGACAGAATCGTCAGAGGAATACCTATACCTTCCCGGAAAGCGAATGATGAGTGGCCCCAGCCCAACAGGACTCTCAGATTTGAAAACAGTGCTTGCGGTGCCGGTCACGGAATGGAAAGACAATCTTGTCAACGACTTTGAGGCCACTGTCTTCAAGGCGCATCCGGAACTTGCCGCCATCAAGCAATCCCTCTATGACTCCGGAGCGGTCTATGCCTCGATGTCTGGCTCCGGCTCCGCACTCTTCGCCCTCTATAGAAAATAGTCGCGCTAATTGCGCAACTCACACGTAATAAGAGGCTGCGTCCCCGACCTCAGAAGCCGGTACCGAAAACGCCGCCGTGGCCTGAGTCCGGGTTCCAGCCGCCGGTAGGGCAAACGCCGGAACGACACTAAGCAAAACCGTCAGCGTAATGAATATTGTTTGTGACTATTTCATAATTTGTACCTCTTGCAAATTATCATTATATTCGGAACGTTTTAAAACTTTTAACGCATGATGAAAATCTATCCTGCATTAGTTCTATTTGTTTATGCACTAATTAGTTGCACACCCTCCATAACAGAGATGGTTCCTGAAAATAAGATTCGTATTTCAGAGAACATCTTCTTTGACAACAACACTAAAAGGTATGTTTATTATGATAAATTACCATTGACAAAAAGCAATATTGAAATAGATACCTTCAGACTCCGCTAACTATACAAAAAACAAGAAATATGTTAAGAAAGCTGCTACTTACAATCGGATTTGCTTTATTGTTTTTTATAAGGCCATTGGAGTCAGGCGCACAGGTGCCGGTCACAATCAAATGTGAGAATAACGCCAAGACGGTCACTGACATCAGAGTGCAGATCACCTTCCCGTCCGGTGAAATGAAAGCGTATGACGGGAAGAATCTGGAAAGCGAGGTTCTGGAATATCACATAGAAGGAACCGGAGAATGTAAACTGTTCATCCATTTCAAAGAGGAAGGGGTCAAGGCACCTACTTTCATCTCCAAAAAATTCATGATTTCCGGAGAAGAAAAAAGAATCGATGTTTACACTTCAACGAATCTCAGGAGCATGGTGACTCCTTGTAACTCAGAGTACTCAAACAGAAAGTACTGCATCCTGTTCATAAAGAAGATTTATCCTGAATGTCCGGAAGGGCGATACCCTAAAGGATATGAGAACGATTCTGAGCGGACGAATCTCTGGGAATATTCCCTCCAAAGCATAGTTCAAAAATAGCAGGCAAACAGGCTCCCTGTACGTAAAACAGTTGTCTGGCGTACCAAAGGGACTTAAACCCACGACCGGTACAGGATAGAGCCCTCTGGCGTACCAACGGTTTTCCGGCAAGACAGGGGACGGCGAAAAAGAAATACCCCCAACATTCCTATTCACCAAAGTTCCTCGGCGCCGCCGTAATAGTCATAGACATCCTGATAGTCAAGGTTGAGCTGCTCCAGAATCTCCTCCGAGGAAAGGCCGGTTACGATGCTCCTTCCACCGGAATTCAGCACCACACCATCTCCCCGTCCACCACCATCAAACAACGACCTTCCCCGCAGACCTACCGGATGGTTCAGAACCGTATCCACCGGCCGGATGGCATATTCATAGTACCGCACCGGCCTACTCTTCATCGCTTCCACCTCCCTCAAACGCCTCTTCTCCCCAATCATCGCCACCACCGCCAACGCCACCGGCAGAAGCAGCACCGCCGTCACCGCCAACTTCTCTTTCAATGAATATGTCTCATCGGGGTCTTTGCGCATCACTTTTCTTTGATTTCCTTAACCCATATAGAAAACAGCTCTTCTTGAGTAAGATGAGTGTTTGCCGAACTAGTACTTGGCATTTCCACATTCAAACAACCATAATCCAAAGCCTTCCTGTAAGCCTTTCCGCCATTGAACAAAACCTTCTTTATGGACGGATTAGAATTGATGAGTGACTGTACATCGTTCTGCTCCCCATTCTTAATATTAGAGTCCAAACTACCTTTACGTTCTGCTGAAGCATAGACATCCCACAACGCAATATGAAGCTGATCCAACAATCTTAGCCTTTTTGAATAATCTTCCGGCAAAGGTTTGTCTGCTGCCTTAGCGATTATCTTCCAAAAACGGTTGCTACGATTAGCATAATACTGCTGAAGACGCAACGATTCTTTTCCAGGCATGGTGCCAAGAATTAATATACGAGGCGAAGCTGGAACATAGGCCTCTAAACAAGCACAATTATCCATTGAATGCAATGATCTAGACTGGCTCTTATTTGATAACTCTTGACTCCTGCCTTCTTCGATACTTATGTCTTCATCTTCGACAATAGTAATCTTACCATCTTCAATTAATTGTGAGAAATCATCAACGTCAAAGCCTTTTTTGTCCGTGAAATCTGATATATAAAAATTCATATCTCTCATTTCATTTCGAATATTCTTTTGTTCCGACTTGTTAGAATTCACCTTACGCTTAATTAGTCGCTTTAAGATTGCACATTCCGACTTTGTAAAATTACTTTTTCCTTTCATAGAACTAATCCTTTTAAGTAAGCGTTAAAAAATAAGTTGAACTAAATTTTGTGTCAGATTTATGAGAATAGATTTCTTTTGGAAGAAGGAGTGTGCCGGTGGCACATGACTGATGAGAAAAGAAATATAGACCATAATGATATACAAATTGTTCAAGTTATTTTTTAATGATTACTAAATTAACAATCATTTATTCCGTTCCAACGCTGCCGCCCAGATAGCGTTCATCCGGTCCTTGAGGGACTGGGGTGCGAGGATTTCGACGGAGGAGCTTCGGGAGAGAAGGGCCATCACGAAATCGTTGGTAATCTTCAGGCGGAGAGTCACTTCGACATATTCCTCGGTCTCAACGGCGACCTTTTGAGAAGAATGAATAGGGAGGGTCTTGATGAAGCGGCCATCCAAGGCACTGAACCTCAAGCGGATGTCCTCAACAGGCATCTTAGAGTCATCCCATATTCCGAAGCAATCGCGGAAAAGATTCCCGGCATGGACACTCTCGTCACGGATGAAATCCTCGTCAAGCACCTTAAAGGATTTGAACCTGCCCAACTCGAAGCACTTCAGGACTCCCTCAACCATCGCCACAAGATACCAGCGGTTCTGCGACTGCTTCAGGAAATACGGCTCGGCGAGATATTCCGCCTCCTTGCCTCCAAGCCTTGGCAATGAATATGAAAAACGCACCTTCCGTCTTTGCTTTATCGACCTTAGAATTTTCTGAATATCAACGCTGAACGTCATCCTCCTCTGCTCCGGAATGATATAGTCACGTGTCCCGGAGTCAGAGCCGACAGTACTTATAATCTCGAACTCAGAAAGTAGTTCCTTGAACCGATCGGTGTAAACGGGGTCTCTGCCAACAATGTGATACCCTTTCCCTCTGACATTCTGAATCTCGATCCCGAACACTTCCTCAATGGTCTTGATGTTCCGCTGAAGAGTCCGCAAAGAAGAGGGGCCATTCTCAGCCATTTCGCCTGACATGGCCTCCAGCAGAACCTCTTTGCTGACATATTCACTGATGCCGCTTAGTTTGTTCACTATCGCACTTAACAACCTGATTTGTTTAGACATATTCAGAAGTGTTTGCCGCAAATATAACAATCAAAAGCGACAGATCTTGTCGCATTGAAGAGAAATATACAACTAAGAAGCTGTTTTGAATTGTTTGAAATGTTCTTTGAGGTGAATAATCTTCTTTTTCTTCCCGCTTCTTCAGCCAGACAGCACCGCTATCCTCCTTGGAAGAAGCGGTCGAAACTGAAGTTTATCACTCTCAACCCAGCGCCCGAACCAAGGGCAATCGAACTTGTTCGGGTTGCCGAGGTGGGCAGCAGGGGAAGAGCTTGCTCTTAACCTTCAAACAAACAATTCAAAACAGCTTCTAAATGATGGAAGGACCCAGTTATTCAGCTGCTCCTTTCCCTAATGTTTGTAATAAAAGCAAGGTTTTGTAACAATGGTATGCTCTTGTTTGGATAATACCAAAACGGGATATGCCCTGCAGACCCAACAGGGCCTGACACTGTTCTCCTACAAGCGACATTCAGCCTCATTCACGCTTTTAGAGGGACAATTGTCACTCCACGAGCGTCTTTACGCCGAAATCCCGCTCGTAGAACACGAAGGTTCTCCGCTCTAAGCACTTTTAGGGGGAGACTGTCTTAATACCCTCTCCGAGGATTGAAAATTCGTTGTCGCTCCCGTACAGGGGGGGTACAGACTTTTCAACTCTCACCGAGACTTTTCCTGACTTTGGCAATGATTCACCCTACTTGTTTACACCTATGTACGAAGCTTCTTTCAAAGGCACGAAAAGGTGATGCGATTCACCCTGAAAAATCCGCGCTCTTTACAATATATTGATTATCAGAACGTAAGAAAAACGGAATTTTTAGGCTGTCAAAGTCAGGAACTCTCACCGAGACTTTTGTCTGGGGGCATGTACGCCTCTGACTTCTGAAGCTAGACCTCGCATATTCAAGAACAGGGTAAGAGCACATCGGTATATTCATGTGTCGTCTAAGGTACGCACTTATCTTGTTCATTGACAACACTATCGCCGGTCTTGCAAGGAGAGGTAATCCTTGAGCGCATCGACATATTCATTGAAAGCCTTGACGCCTGTGTCGGTCGCGCGGCAGGTGGTGCAAGGCTTCTTGCCCTTGAAGCCCTTCTCTACCCATAACATTTTGATTTACATATTTTTCGCCATTAACAGCTATGCGCTTTAACCTCAACGGCATTACAAATATAAATAAGTTTACAATATAAACCAAAATAACATCATTGAATATGATCAAAGATCAAGTGGACGTATACAGTGGGTCGCGCATCCGATTCTGCGGACAAGGCTGCAAAAAAGACTTTCCGAATTTTTGGTAACGTGCAAAAATTCGGGAAGTCCTTTTCGTTGGCGCCACCATGCAGATGGCGCTCTTATTCATCGACCGGGAATGTCGCTTCGACAAGCTCAGCGACCAGGCACGTGTACAACCCTGTGACCAGTTCTGTGACCAGTCCTGCAATCAAGTACGTGTCCAGGCACGCGAACAGGCATGTAATCAGGCATGCGATCAGGCATGCGTCCAGGCACGTGTCCAGTCCTGTGACCAGTCCTGCAATCAAGTACGTGTCCAGGCATGCGAACAGGCATGTAATCAGGCATGCGATCAGGCATGCGACCAGACACGTGTCCAGTCCGTAATTAATTAAGTGACCGAACCTGTGATCTGACCAGAGGCCAGAAGGCTCTGTGTGAAACCTTACGAGAGGCTCTTCGATGGCTGGTAAACTTTGTCGAACCTTTAGTTCTGCGACCGGTCAGTACGACCTTACGCAAAGGTTAAGCTTCTGTCGGTGGAGGATAAGACTCTGTGTTACAATGGATTAAGCGATGGTCTTTAGTTGATATCGACTAAAGACCATCGCTTTTATAACTGATTTTCAATCACTTACGCGAGACGCTTTTCGAGACGCTCGCGGATGGCGGCGATGAAGTCGGCGGAGTTCTTTACCTGAGGAGTCACGCCTTCCATGAGGTTGGCGAGATCCTTGGTCACGATGCCGGCGTTGAGGGTGTCGAAGCAGGCGGCCTCAAGCTGGTCGGCATAGTTGACAAGCTCTGGAATGTTGTCCATCTCGCCTCTCTTGCGGAACGCACCGCTCCACGCGAAGATCGTCGCGATCGGGTTCGTGGAGGTCTCCTCGCCCTGGAGGTGCTTGTAGTAGTGACGGGTCACGGTGCCGTGGGCGGCCTCGTACTCGTACTTGCCGTCAGGGCTGACAAGAACAGAGGTCATCATGGCAAGGGAACCGAAGGCCGTGGAGACCATGTCGCTCATCACGTCACCGTCGTAGTTCTTGCAGGCCCAGATGAAACCACCCTCGCTGCGCATCACACGTGCGACCGCGTCATCAATAAGGGTGTAGAAGTACTCGATGCCGGCGGCCTCGAAAGCGTCCTTGTACTCTGCGAACACCTCCTCGAAAATCTCACGGAAACGTCCGTCGTACTTCTTGGCGATGGTGTCCTTGGTGGCGAACCAGATGCTCTGCTTGAGGTCAAGGGCGTACTTGAAGCAAGCGTGGGCGAAAGAACGGATGGAAGCGTCGGTGTTGTGCATTCCCTGGAGAACGCCGGGACCCTTGAAGGTGTGGACTATCTGCTCTTCCCTCTTGCCGCTCTCGCCTTCGAAGACGAGCTTGGCCACTCCCGGTTCCTCGACACGGATGTCAACACTCTTGTAAACATCACCGTAGGCGTGACGGGCGATGGTGATAGGCTTCTTCCAGAACTTCACGGCAGGAGAGATGGAAGGGATGGTGATAGGTGTGCGGAACACTGTACCGTCCAGCATCGAACGGATCGTTCCGTTCGGACTCTTCCACATCTGATGCAGGTTGTACTCGGTCATACGCTTGGCGTTAGGAGTGATGGTGGCGCACTTCACGGCAACACCGTACTTCTTGGTGGCGTTGGCGGAATCGATTGTCACCTGATCGCCGGTCTCGTCACGATGAACGAGGCCGAGGTCATAGTATTCTGTCTTCAGATCAACAAATGGAATGATAAGCTCATCCTTAATCATCTTCCACAGGATCCTTGTCATTTCATCACCATCCATCTCTACGAGAGGAGTGACCATCTGAATTTTTTTCATAATTGAATATTAAAAATTAAAGTGTTTTACGAATATGATTACCTGGGCGCCTCAGGCTTGCAAGCCCCTGAAATGGACGCAAGCCTAAAGTGCGCAGTTATGATTATTTGCTCTTCTGGGCGGCGTAGAAGTTCATCAGGCAACCGTCGGCGAGAATCTCCCTCTCGTCAGCGGTCAGATTCTGGAAGTAGAGATGAATGTCCTTCACACCTTCGGCGCTGATCACCTTGGCGTCAATCTCCTCCTTGCCCGAAAGGATGGCCTCACGGATGCCGGGAACATAGACGAAATCGCCGGCTACATATTCAAAAGGAGTCTCCTTTGAGATGGTGAAAGGAACGATGCCCCAGTTGATGCAGTTGCTGCGGTAACGCTTGGTGGCATATTCATAGCAGATGTTGGCGTCGCCGCCGAGCACCTTCTGGCAGGAAGCGGCCTGCTCGCGGGCTGAGCCGTCGCCAGGCTTGTTGGCGAACACACACGAACCGAACGAGGTGTCCTCCGGCTTGGCACCCACCTTGGCGAGAGCGTCGAGAACGTGCTGCGGAGCCTTGCCGGCGCGGCGCTCAAGATCCTCCGCCTGGATGCGCTTGCTGATCCCGACATATTCAGGAACACGGCGTGAGAGAGCGAACTCGGAGAGTTTCAGCGGGTTGGAACGGTAGCTGGAAGTCTCGCCCGAAGGGATGAGCTCGTCGGTCGTGGTGACAGGGTCGTGGATGACAGCGGCGAGTTCGAGGAGCATGTTATCCTGCATCGGGTACATCTTAGGCCAGTCCTTGATGTTCGGTCCGTAGCGGAGCTCGACGGTAGGGTCGGCCTTGCCGAATCCGTAGTAGATGCGGCTCTTGTAGATGCGGTCGTCGAATGAATATGGCTTGTGCGTGTCTTCGTACTGGATGTCAGTGGCTGCCGTGATGACTCCACCGTTGGCGGCCGTGGCGGCGATAGAGCGCGCGTCCATCAGGCAGACAAGGGAGATCTGTCCCTGGCCAGGCTTCGAGCCCTCGCGGTTAGGGAAGTTACGTGTAGTGTGACGGATCGAGAGTCCGTTGTTGGCAGGAACGTCACCGGCTCCGAAGCAAGGGCCGCAGAACGCCGGCTTGATCACAACACCGGCCTCAAGCAACTCCTCGGCGATGTGATTGCGGGTGGTCGCGAGATAGACAGGGGTTGACTGAGGGTAGGCGGACATCGTGAAGTAGTCGTTGCCGATGGTCTTGCCCTTCATGATCGCGGCGGCCTCGCTGAGGTTGTCGTAGGTACCTCCGGAGCAGCCGGCGATGATGGCCTGGTCCGCGAAAGCCTTGCCGTCCTTCACCTTGCTCTCAAGATCGATGGTGATCTTGTCGCCGAAACGCTTCTTGGCATCCTCCTCCACTTTCTTCAGGATTCCCTCAGGGTCAGCCTGGAACTCATGGATAGTGTAGGCGTTGGATGGGTGGAACGGAAGGGCGATCATTGACTCCTGTTTGGAGAGATCGATGCGGATCATCGCGTCGTAGTAAGCGATCTCGCCCGGCTGGAGCTCTTTGTAAGCCTCAGGACGCTCGTGCATCCTGTAATACTCCTCAACCTTCTCGTCCGTCACCCAGATAGAGCTCAGACAGGTGGTCTCGGTGGTCATCACGTCGATTCCGTTACGGAAGTCGGTAGGAAGGGAGGCCACGCCAGGGCCGGCGAACTCAAGCACCTTGTTCTTCACGAAACCGTTCTCGAACACGGCCTTGACGAGGGAGATGGCCACGTCGTGAGGGCCGACACCCTTCTTAGGCTTGCCTTCGAGCCAAACCAGAACAACCTCAGGAGCGTTGATGTCCCAAGTGTTGTGGAGGAGCTGCTTCACAAGCTCTCCGCCACCTTCGCCCACACCCATGCAGCCGAGCGAGCCGTAGCGCGTGTGGCTGTCGGAACCGAGGATCATGCGGCCGCAACCGGCGAGAGCCTCACGGACATATTGATGAATAACCGCCTGGTTGGCAGGAACATAGATACCACCGTACTTCTTCGCGGCGGAGAGACCGAAGATATGGTCGTCCTCGTTGATGGTACCACCGACAGCGCACAGAGAGTTGTGGCAGTTGGTCATCGCGTAAGGGATAGGGAACTTGTCAAGTCCGCTGGCGCGGGCTGTCTGGATAATTCCGACATAAGTGATGTCGTGTGAAGCCATCGCATCGAACTTGATGCGCATCTTCTTGCCTTTGCTTCCGTCCACATCGTGGGCACGGAGAATTCTGTAGGCGATAGTGTTTTCGCGGGCCTCATCGGCAGATGGCATTCCTGCGGCATCGTTGACGATAGTCTTGCCATTTTTCAGGTAAACGCCATTGGGAATCAATTCTACCATAATAAAATTAGTTTTGTGTTAATAAATATTGTTAATTATGCTTTCTATAAAAATCGTCAGGGACAGCATGTCGGCGCTTCCGCCGGGCGAGATGTTCTCCCTGATGAAATCCTTGTTCAGAGACGACAATCCGCTCTCGCTGAAGTCCTCAAGAAGCCTTGCGGCCTCGGCTTCGGCGTGGGCGAGACCCTCCGCTCCCCTCCTGTGGAGGATGTTGGTGTCGTCAAGGGTCGTCATTATGTGAAGCAGCGTCTTATGGCAGCGGAAAGGATCGCCTTCCAGCGAACGATAGTACGGCAGCCAGTCTGTGAATAGTTCCGGATAGGCCGCGCGGGCGTTCTCCAGAGCGCCGACAGCCTTGAAACTTCTCTTGGCCTCGGCTCCGTGCGTACCTCGGGCGGAAGGGATCTCCGACGCGGCGCGCGACACAAGCTCTTTGAATGAATATGCCTCCACAGCCCCCGTGGAGCAAGCCAGGCAGGAGGCCGCGGCGACTGACAGGCCGATACAGAAGAGGGCTCCTTTGTGGGTATTCACTCCGCCGGTGGCCTTCAGCATCGCTTTTTCGGCCTCGATGCCGATCTCCTTTATCTTTGCCGGGTCAATGTCTTTGGCGGACTCCACAGCCAGTCTTGTCAGGTAAGGCCTTAACGCCGAGATGCTTTTGGACATCAGCGCATAGTCCATGTCCTTGTGGGCACCGTTGTCACGCCTGTCCACGAGTCCCGGTTTGGGGGTCGTGTCGAGTTCCAACCTCAACGCACGCTCGGCAAGGTCGGCGACCAAGTAAGGGACGGTGGATTCTGGAATATATTCCATCGCCTCTTTGAGGTTGCCTTTGTCAAGAGCACGCCTTAATGAGGTGGCACTGATCGGATTGCCGTTTTGTTCAAGTCTTGGAATCTCAATAAAATCTATTGGTCGCCGAGCCTGTCGAAGCGCCGACCCTTTGACAAGCTCAGAGTCCGGTTGGTGAGCCTGTCGAACCACAGCGACCGATGTTCCCGGCAGAATCTCCGCCATCAGTTCGTTGTAGCGACGGGTCAGGGCATCTTCCGGCTCACTGCCGGCAAAACGCACCGTAACTCCAAGAGGCTTAGCGATATGATTCACAAACAGATCCAGATCAAGGGCGATCTGCGTGTCCGTGGCATCATCCAACTTCTTCAGGAAATATGTCGGGAAAGTCGCCGCCGAGATGGCGTAGTCACTTCCCTCGCAGACAACCACATTGTCAAGCCCGGCGCAACCGGCCTTGATCATAGCCTTTCTTTCGACGTAAGGGAAACGCGACCTATCTTCCTTAACAACAATTACATAAAGATTGTCAACCTGCGATGCGGCCTGCTCAACCAGATAGCGATGTCCTTTAGTGAACGGATTGGCGTTCATCACGATCGCCCCGTTCCGGCCCGGACGGGCGAGCGACTCCAAGTACTTCTTGTACTCCGGAAGCCCTCCCCTGCCGTTCTCCATCAGAATGGCCTTCGGCGCTGACGCAAGCAACCCGAACCCAAGGCTTTTGAATATTCCTTCATTCTCCGGCTTGGTGAAGGCCTTGACCGATTCCCTGCCCTCCTCACGGGCAATGGCGATGAGGCGAGACACGAGAATATTCATAAGTCCCTCGCTGCGAGCGGATTCCGACACCGCGACGCACTTGATGACGTTGCCGTCCAGACCGCCGCCGGCAAGGATTTCGTCTCCGTCCTCGTCGCGTGTCACCACCACATAACGGTCCAGCGGAGCCAGTCTCAACCCGTTGGCGGCGAGGAAAGCCTCGACCCGTCTCCGGACAGAGTTCAACGACAGCGGAGCCTCGCTTATGTAGTGACGGTTATCGCACATAGGACTCAATCATTTCGTCAATCTTCGCGGTGAGCTCAGCCATAGTGTGGGTACGGTTTCGCATACAATAGCGAGCCTCGTTGTCACAGACAAGACATTTTCTCGGACTCAGGCCCACCGACTCCCTTGACATAGGAACTCCGTCAGCGTCAATCACATCCAAATCAAAAAGACGGCCGAGCGGATGAGTGTCCTCGATCCGGCAGGTCTCCTTTTTGGCTTCCTCATTGGAGAGCGGGATGACGAGATAGGCCTCGTAGCCGGTCGGCAAGTCTCGCAGTCTGAATTTGAGCATCGAGTCTCCGAAAGCCGAGACCAGAGCCGTGACAGCAGCCTGGGCGACCACAAGCGATTGCAGATTACGCTTGACCTTACCCGGCATTATGACCGTGAGGCAGACCAAGGTCTTTCCAGGGTAACCTTTCAAAAGTTCCTTCTGGAAAGAAGCCCGTTCCTCACGACTTGCCAGCAATTGGTCAAGCGTAATCTCCATAAAAAACAGTCTTAGTCCTCGATGTTCATTATGACATCCATCACGGAGCCGTCACGGTTCATCACGACTCCCACGACCTTCTCTCCGAACGGAAGCGGATCAGGGACTCCGATGGACTTCAGAGCCAGTTCCTTGAGGTCATGGATGTCCACGATCTTCAGTCCGGCCTCCCTCAGACGCTCGGCGATCTCAGGACGGCGCGGGTTGACCGCGATGCCATATTCAGTGACAACAACATCGACTGTCGAGCCAGGGGTGATGAGAGTCGTGACCTCGTCCACAACGCAAGGGATGCGTCCGCGCATAAGTGGGCAAACGATGATCGAGAGGGCTGAGTCAGCCGCCGTGTCAGGGTGTCCTCCGACGGCTCCTCTGATGACTCCGTCACTGCCGACAAGCACGTTGACATTGAAGTTGACATCCACCTCAAGAGCCGAGAGGATCACAATGTCGAGATAGTGCACGGCTGATCCCGGCTCATCCGCGCTGGCATATTCATTGGCGGAGACTCCCTTGTGGAAAGGATCGTTCTTGATTGATTCGGCTGCCACCCTGTCGAAAGACTGCACGTCGATCAGGCGCTCGATGAGGCCTTCCTCGTGCATCTTGACCATGTGGGCGGTGATGCCGCCAAGCGCGAAGCTGGAGTGGATGCCGCGCTTGATCATTTCCTCACGAATATATTTGACAGCGGCCAGCGAGGCTCCGCCGGATCCGGTCTGGATCGAGAAACCTTCCTTGAAATAGCCGCTGTTGACGATCACCTTCGCGGCGTTCATCGCAAGCAGGATGTCGCGAGGGTTCTTGGTGTCACGAATGGCTCCGGAAGAGATCTTGGAAGAGTCTCCGACTGAGTCCACGAGTACAACGTAGTCCACATCATGCTCGGAGATGGAGTTCGGTGTGTTCGGATAGTCAACGAGATCGTCGGTGATTATCACGACCTTGTCAGCGTACTGCGCGTCCGGCTTGGCGTAGCCGAGGGAGCCACAGATTGACTTGGCGTGCTCGGAACGGGAGTAACCGCTGGCGTTTCCGGCAGGGTCGCTGGAAGACGCGCCCAGGAAGGCCACGTCGATGTGAAGGTCACCGTTGGCGATGGCGCTTCCACGTCCTCCGTGGCTGCGGAACACAACCGGCTCCTTCATCAGACCGTGTGAGATTTCCTTGGCAAGCTCGCCACGGAGCCCGGAGGTGGAGATCTTGGTGATCACCCCGTTCTTGATGTGGTCGATCAGCGGAGCGTGAACGTCTGAGAGGCTGGATGCGGCGAGGTGGAGGTTCTTGAATCCCATCTCGGCCAGTTTGCCCACAACCATGTTCACAACCTTGTCACCGCCTCTGAAATGGTGGTGGAAGGAGATTGTCATTCCGTCCTTGAGGCCGCTGAGCCTGATGGCATCCTCCAGTGTAACCACCTTGGACTGAACCTTCTGAAGATCCTTGCGGAATGTGGTGTTTTTCGGGGTCTCACCCGAGTACACCTTCTTGCCCATTGCGGCGGCAACCTTATCGACAAGCGCCGCCCTTTCCCTTATATTACTCATAAACTTCCTCCTTTGTTAATATGCCTGAAGCGATGGCGAGATCGATGGTGCGCTGAGCCCTGATGACAACAGGACGGTCAACCATCTTGCCGTTGACGGCGATGACACCCGAGCCGCGTTTCTCGGCCTCCTTGATGGCGGCGAGAATCTTCCTGGCCTTCTCGATGGCCTTCTCGGTCGGGGCGAACACCTCGTTCACGATCTGGATCTGACGAGGGTTGATGATGGATTTGCCGTCGAATCCGAGGGTCTTGATGAGCTCTACCTCCTTGCGGAAAGTCTCCATGTCATCGAGATTTGAATATACCGTGTCGAGAGCGTCGATTCCGGCCGCCCTGGCAGCCACCACTATGGTCTCGCGGGCATAGAGGAGCTCGGCTCCGCCCGGGGTACGCTGGGTCTTGAGGTTGGCGCAGTAGTCCTCGGCTCCGAGGGCGATACCCATCATCCTCTTCGAGGCCTTGGCGATGGCGAAGGCGTTGCAGATGCCCTCGGCGCTTTCGATGGCGGCCATCATACGGGTTCTGCCAAGGCATCCCAGTTCTTTCTCGACCTTCTCAATCTCCGCCTCCAGCTCGCGGACCTCGTCGGCGGTCTCGGTCTTCGGCATGCGGATCACCTGCACGCCGGCCTTCACGACAGCCTCCACGTCCTTGTGGCCGTAAGGGGTGTTGAGCGGATTGATGCGGACAACCATCTCAGTGTCGCCGTAGTCTATTGATTTAAGAGCGTTGTAAACGAGCAGACGGGCAGCGTCTTTCTCGGCCATTGTCACGGAGTCCTCCAGGTCGAGCATGATCGAGTCCGGCCCGTAGATGAAGGCATCCTGCATCATTCCGGGATTGTTGCCCGGAACGAACATCATTGTTCTTCTTAATCTTTCCATAATCGTAACTGATTATCGGAATAACCCGCGCACCTTCAGTCCCTGGCGCCGCGACTTATTCCTCAACCTAAACTAAGCCCAAACATCTTTACCGGTGGCGCGCACGGCGGCGGCGGTTACCCTGGCGCGGATAGTGCAGTCACGGGCACCCTTGTCAACCGCTTTGATGTCAGCGTCCTCAAGGCCGAATTCGGTGAGTGTTTCTTCTATGACCCGGCGGATCTGCCTGCCAAACTGAGCGGCTACAGAACTGTCGAGGTCAATGTGCAGACCTTTCGTCTCTGCCGGGGCGATCTGGATCATGATGTCACCTGACTCCAGCGTTCCGGCTACAGCGTTCTTTACTTCCATAGCGAAATGTACGATAAATAAGTCATCAGTGTCCCTGTACCTCAGGGGCGTGTTAATAATTATGTGTCAATCTCAAACAAAATCAACCCTCGGCGACTACAATCTTTCACATTATTCGGAATATTCCGAAAAATATATAACCACCGCGACGGGTCGCATCTTGTTCCGCCAAAGGTAGGACACTTTTTTCAGTTGACCAAATTTCCGCCGTACATTTTTCATTTTTCTGAAGCGTTGACCGGAGACTACAAGGGTGTAGATCATTCCGGCGCCTGGGAGAAGATGATCAACTACTGTGAGAAGGAGAACCGTGCAGGCTGCATTGACGCCGAGCACATCAGTGTCTATCTTGATGACCCGATGACGACTCCGGCCGAGAAAGGTGGTCACTTCGACAGGCTCGGTGACCGATGTGGTGAGTTCAAGGTCCGATGCCCGGCGGGGATCACAGCAGGACAACGAAGGAGGTGCCGAGCGTGAGCATATTCATATATTCATTAGAAGATTTGCTGTGTGGCGGGAGGAGGTTGTAGTCCAGGAAAAGTCTCATTCCGTAAGAGGAATTGACCTTGAAGGACAAAGACATGCCGGTGCCGAAGGTGAAACCTCCGGCTGAGGGCACTGTCTTGCCGGCAAGGCTCAGTTTCGGATAGCGGACATAGCCGCCGAGCAGTTTTGCTCCGGCTGACCAGAAGGAAGACAATGGAAGGGAGAAGTAGCCTCCTCCAGAGAAAGAGACGGCATCAAAAGAGTTTTTCGCCTCATCGTCATCAGTGAATATCAACGTGTTGGTAGCCGTGAAGCGTCCCCCGATCCCGAAATGCCGCCAAGGAAACCAAGCCCCCTCAAGGCCGGCGGTGCTTCCGGTGGAAGTCCGGAACTCGTTGGTCTCGTCTATATCGTAATCACTAAGCGGCAGATTCACCCCGAGATAAAGGCCCAAGAAAGAAGTACTCGGACTTACATCATCGGGATAGTCGGCATAAGTGGCAGACAAACCTTTATCCTTGAATATCAAGTCGGTGATCCAGTACCCGGCCTCCGTGGCGAGGATTCCGACCCCGGCTCCCGTCAGCACATCGCTGAGCCAATGCTTGTTGTTCGCGACACGCATAAGCCCGGTCGCGGCGGCCACGGAATAGGCCCCGACACCGATCCATGGACTCACACTGCCATATTCCTTGGTAAGCATTGTGGCGGTCATGAACGCCGTGGCGGTGTGTCCCGAAGGGAAGGATCTGTCATCTGAACCATCCGGTCTGGTGACGTTGGTGGTGTTCTTCAGCGTGCCGACGATGCCAGCCATCAGAACGGCGGAAATAGCGTCCGACACCGCCATTCTCTCCCACGAGCTGCGGCTTTCCACCCCAAGCGCTTTCAGTCCGACCATCACCGCGAGCGGGGAATATTGCAGGTAGTCATCTGCGCTCTTCTTGAAATCAGGAATATAATCGTTCCTCAATCCCCGGAACCGTCCGTCCAATTTCTTGGCCACCAGCCCTTCCGCGATCAGCGGAGCGCTCACGACAGCCACCCTCCCCAACCGCATCTTTGGAAACTCGATGCCTGTGCGGATGTTTTGAGGCGACTGTGAATATGATTGTGCGGCTGTCGGTGACAGGTCGGACAGGTCGGAACTGCCTGACGAAAAGGTTGCGTGACGCCCTGTCTGCCACCAAGGGAGCAGATTTGACGGAGCTGAACCGTCTGACAGACTATGCGAGCCAGCCGGCAGAGCCAAAATCAAGGCGAGAGGTACGGATATGATTCTTCCAAGCATTATCTGTAGTCTGGTTGGTGATTTCCAATCGGCAAAGATAATCCTGTTTTTGAAGAAAATCTGTTTTTATTCAACTTTCAATCGAAATGATTTCTCAAGATACGTCCTTCCTTGACCCAAATGGCGGGATGACCGTCCCGACCAGAAGAGCACCCCGCTGAAAAGACTCCGTAAATAATAACCATGTGGAATGTGGCAAATAACCCAAGATTCCGCAGCCTTATTTTCGATAACCATGCGGAATGTGGCAAAAATTCCAAGATAACGCAGTTATCTCAAATAATATTCATATTTTTGCAAAATGGAAACGCTCCAGAAAGGCTCGCTTCATAGAGGAGACAAACACGCGCAAGGCCATGCACATCACAATGGTGACAACCTACGGTGTCAGGCACAATGAATATTTCAACGACATCCAATCCCAAGTCACACTGGATGACTTATTTGCCGAAGTATTACTTCTATATTTTTCAAGAATATGTCAGACGCGGCATTTGAAAAGACACTGACCCTCGGGGACGCCATCCGCCTTTCCGGACCGATGGCGTTCAACATCATGATCAAGCCCGCCGGGTCACTCTGCAATCTGGACTGCAAATATTGCTACTACCTCGACAAGGCCGAGATCTACGGCGGCAAGGAGCCCCGGATGACCGAAGCGATGCTCGAAAAAGTGGTTCAGGAATATATCAGCGCGAACGGAGTGCCGGAAGTGACCTTCAACTGGCACGGTGGCGAGCCGTTGGTGCTGGGGCTGGATTTCTACCGCAAGGCTTTGGAATTTGAGAAGAAATATGCCGATGGCAAAGTCATCCACAACACCATCCAGACCAACGGCACGCTCCTCAACAGAGAATGGGCGAGATTCTTCCGCGAGAACAATTTCCTTGTGGGAATATCCCTGGACGGCCCCAAGGATATTCACGACAAGTACCGCAAGGACAAGGGCGGCTTCCCGACCTTCGACAGGGTGATGAGCGGTCTGAATATTCTTAAAGGTGAAGGAGTTGAGTTCAACACTATGTCCACGGTCAACCACGCCAGCGAAGGCAGAGGGCTGGAGACGTATCTGTTTCTGCGTGAGGTCGGCAGCGGATTTATGCAGTTTATGCCTGTGGTCGAGCACGTCAAGTACCCGTTGAACGGGGCCGGGAAGCCGGACAAGAAGAAGCGTCCGTTCATCGTGGACCCGAAAGCGGACGGAGCGATGATCGCCCCGTGGTCGGTCAGCGATGTGGGCTACGGCCGGTTCCTCTGCGACATATTCGATTATTGGGTCAGGAATGATGTCGGCCGCATATTCGTCACGAACTTTGACGCCACCCTGGCCACTTGGGTCGGGGAGATGCCCGGCACCTGCACATTCGCCCAGACCTGCGGCGGCAATTCCGTCATCGAACACAACGGCGACCTCTACCCTTGCGACCATTTTGTCTATAAGGATTATCTCCTCGGCAACATCACCGAAAAGCCGATCGCCGAGATGATGCGCTCGGACAAGCAGACGGCCTTCGGCATCGACAAGCGGAACAAGCTCCCCACCAAATGCCTTAAATGTGAATGGCTTTTCGCCTGCAACGGCGAGTGCCCCAAGCATCGGTTCAACACCTACGAGTCCCGCCAAGGCAGAGGCGGCCTAAGGATCGAGACCGGCCTGAACGCCCTCTGCGACGGTTACAAGATGTTCTTCAGCCACGTCGCCCCCTACATGGACTATATGAAAGACCTCCTGTCCCGCAAGATGTCCCCCGCCTACGTCATCCCCTGGGCCAGAACCAACTCTCGCCGTATCTAATCATTAGCCCGTGCGTGAAATCAAGCGAACCACTCACGAGTTCGCCAACAACATCTTGTGAGCAGGATTGGGGCAATTTTGCACACGAACGGAGAGGAGAGATTATTCCATTTGCGTGGAGGGCAAACATCTGACCTTCAATCAATTACAAGTTCCTACTCTCCAAAATCGAAGGGCAGCAATTCTCAACAAGTTGGAGGCCAACGAGTGATGCGCCAACACCTGACTTTCAGCCCATTACAGATTCCCGCCCTCCCAAATTGACTGGCAGGATTCACGAATATGTTAACTAACAACTGATTTCGCTCCACGGCACTATTTTCAACGGATCGGTTCTCTGTATAAAAGCCAATAAATTAAAGCTCAATAGAATCGGATGATGCTCAAACGTAAGGGACGGAAATTTTCCGGAAATTGTCATTCCAATCCTGCACTTGAATATTTCTGCTGAATGACCTCAGTCAGCGATTCCGCACATTATCCATCGAATAATTTGTTCCACGGATAGTTCACCGTAGTTTTGCCGCAGCATTTGTACAAATCAATGCGGGGTTGTATCGTTACTTGGAAACATTATATTATATTTGTATCGGAAAACAAAATGGGCATAGGTAAACTAAAAGTTGTGTTGACAGAAGAAGCGCAAGCCTTTTTGGACGCACAACCGTTCAAGGCTCAACAGAAGATATACTATAACATCTTCAAGGTTGAGGAAGGGGTGATGAAAGTTAACATATTCAAGAAACTTGAGAATACCGATATATGGGAATTCCGCACTCTTTATAATGGTATTAGTTATAGACTATTCTCCTTTTGGGACACGGAGTTGGACACGTTGGTTATCGTCACGCTCGGTATAGTCAAGAAAACTCAAAAGACACAATCAAAGGAGATTGCCAAGGCAGAAGAGGTAAGGAAAGAGTATTTTAAAACAAGAGATAACAGCATTATGGAACAGATGAAACTGATCCCAGCGGATGATATGAAAGATAAGCTTTGGGGAAAGAGAGGCACCCCAGAGCGTGAGGCTATGGAAAATCAACTCAAAGAAGAAGTGAACGCCTACTTTGTTGGGGAGGCCATACGCAAGGCACGACTGGCACAAAAACTCACACAAGAAGAACTTGGTGAACTTATAGGTGTGCAGCGCGCCCAAATCTCCAAATTAGAAAAAGGGAAAAGCGTCATCACATTGCCTACAATGAGCCGTGTATTTAAAGCGTTGGGTATAGCGACAGCGACCCTGGATTTGGGCATTGCCGGAAAAATAGCGTTGTGGTAAAAGAAGAAGATTTCTCTATTTTCTCTGCAATTGAGTTTTCTCCGGTGATAGACCTCTTTGCCGGATAAACTCCGTTGGATCAGCAGTTTCTCCGGTAAAATGCCGTTTCGGTGGAAACACGTTTGTCGCTTGTTGTGTACCAACCAAGGTCAAGTCATAGTGTTCGAGTCAGGAGAGGAAAACTCTGGCTATTATCTCGGGTAAAAAAGAATGGTTTGCCCCACTGAAGTGGGCATCCTCTTATCCGACACCGAAACGATTGCTTCCTGCACAGGACATTCTGTAGAGGAGGTCGAGGCTCTATAGCATCCTATATGAGAAAGTCCCTCTGAACCAGGATAATCATCCATATCCAAAGGGATATTCATCAGATCAGAACCTGAACACTCCGGAGTCAACGTCCGAGTTCTCAAGACTCTTGGCGGAGTGGTTCTCCTTGCCGCGTTGGAAGAACCAGGAGATGGTGAAGCCGAACTCTCGGTTCTTGGTGCGAAGGTTTGTCTGTGTGATGTGACGGACCGGAGCGAAGGAGACCGTCTCGTTGGAGTACTTGTCGTCGTAGAACGGGAGAGGTCGATGCGGAAGCGTTTGAACTCGGTGGCGGTGTAGCGGTACATAAGGACGAGGTTGAGGTAGTAGCCCAGGTCGCACTCGATGGTCTGGACGGATCCGTCATCTCCGAGGGTGCGCATCAGCACGGCCGGGTCGTCCCTCCTCTTGATGAAGTTGGTGACATTCAGGTAGTAAGGTTGGCAGATAGGAGGAAATACTTATTTGGTCAGATAATGCCGTGTTCGTTTTTGCAAAAATGATTTTATTACCAATTTTCATTTTTGCAAAAATGTTTTTATTTTTGTCATCTAAAATGATTGATATGGAACTTTCAGACATTCGCCCTCTCATTGAATTTTATCACAGCAAGTTATCACAAGTATCGCTCGATTTCAAACGTTACTTGTACAATAAGATTAATTGGAAGGCCAGAATCATCGGCATCAGAGGCGAGCGAGGGGTGGGAAAGACAACTATGCTTATCCAGCGCATAAAGGAGAAGTACACCAATCCTGATGACACAATCTACATCTCATTGGATCATCTTTGGTTCAAAACGCACTCTCTTCAGGAACTGATAGGATTTCTGTACAATCGTGGAATCAACGAATTCTACATCGACGAAGTGCATAAAAACGAAGACTGGAGCCGTATAATCAAAAACCTCTATGACCAATATGCTGACCTTAGAGTTATCTACACTGGTTCTTCGATGCTTGAACTGGACAATTCTATCGTGGATATGTCCAGACGGCAGACTCCATATATTCTTAAAGGAATGTCTTTCCGTGAATTTCTCGAATATGACGGCACTATTGACATCCCGGCATATGGTCTTGAAGATATTCTTTCCAACCACAGCGCGATAGCGTTGGACATTGTGTCACGCCTTAAAGTTCTACGAGAATTTGACAAATACCTTCATTATGGAGTATATCCTTTCTATAAGGAGGGAGGCGACGATTTTTTGACTATGTTGCAGAACGTGGTCAAACTTGTTGTGGAAAGCGACCTTCCAGCCGTGGAGAAAGTGTCCTACCCCACCATCGACAAATGCAAGAAACTGTTCATGATCATCGCCGAGAATGTTCCACTGCAACCCAACACGGAGAAACTGGCTTCGTCAATGAGCACAACCAGAAACACACTCCTCTCTCTTCTCTATAAACTTGATGAGGCAGAAATCCTAAACCTTCTCACAACGGAACTTAAGAATTACAAAAGACTGGTCAATCCTGAGAAAATCTATCTCGGGAACACCAATCTTATGTATGCGTTTTCGCCGAAGATCAACATCGGAACCATGCGCGAAACATTCTTCATCAACCAACTGTCAGCGGTGTGTTCCGTGCAGATGCCGGCAAAAGGAGATTTTCTTGTAAATGGCGACTATCTGTTTGAGATAGGTGGCGACAATAAAAATTTTGAACAGATCGCGGACATCCCGACAAGTTACCTTGGCATTGACGGCATCGAGACCGGCTACGGCAACCGTATCCCTCTATGGATGTTCGGACTTTTGTACTAATTTGTGAACGTCTCGCGCGTGAGACCACGTGGAATTTATGTCAGAACTTGAACACACCCGAGTCAACATCCGAGTTCTCAAGGCTCTTGACGGAGTGGTTCTCCTTGCCGCGCTGGAAGAACCATGAGATGGTGAAGCCGAATTCGCGGTTCTTGGTGCGAAGGTTAGTCTGTGTCACGTGGCGGACTGGAGCGATGGAGACAGTCTCGTTGGAGTACTTGTCGTCGTAGAACGGGAACAGGCACTGGGCTCCGAACTGCCAGTTTTTCCATCCATAGGTCAAGGACAGGTACGACACCTTCTCCAAGCCCTTGCGGTACAGTCCGTCCAGCATCTTCCCGCCGATAGTCTGACGGCAGTACAGCGACCAGTCGCTGAAAGAATCGTGTCATAAACCTTACGTTACAGAGCACGCATTGGCTGAAATTAAGATCCACTATCTATGTAATGAATTCATATCCAAGAGATAACTCGACATAATAAATTTGAATTTAACCCATAATTCACATAATGTACTAAATATCAAGATATTAACAAAAACCGTGTTAGAATATAATCTTACTTCATACTTAAAAACAACCTTAGAAAGCATCAGAAAGACAATTTTTTGGCATTCAAGAGTTAGGTAATATTTTATGAAAACAACATCAAACACATCTAACTTTGCAGCAAGTTAAAAACGTTAAAAAATCATGCGCTTTTGGAGGATATCTTTTCACACATTATGTTTGGCAATTCTTCTATCACATTCATCCATCTGTGCCAAAAGTTTAGATGGTACTTTATGATTTTGTTTCAAGATATTATTTTTCTATCTTGGCAAGGATGAAGTACAAAGGAGAAAAGATAACCAATAATTTGTTTTAAATAATAACCGTATGAAAAAGAGTTTGTTAATCACCATTTTTGCAGCAGTCTCATTATTGCCGGTCCACGCGCAGCAGCCTGACAGCGTGATCACGGAGATCCTCTCGGCGTCGGTCATCACGGAGGGAAACATAACATATAAGGTTGACAGGACGACGCACTTTTTCTCGGCGGCGGAGGTGAAGGCGGCCAGGGACGGACGGGAACTTGTGGCGACGATTCCTAACCTGCTCATCGACAAGCAGAGCAACACGCTGGCGACTCTGGCCGGCAAGAAAATCCTCATCCTGATCAACGGCATCAAATCAACTGACACGGACTTGCAGCTGATCCCGGCCTCGAAAATCAAGAAGGTAGACTTCTACGATGTGCCTCCTGTGCGGTACATGGACATGGCGGACGTGGTGCTGAACGTGGTGACCTCACGGCTTGACACTGGCTGGAACGGGAGCGTCTATACGAGGGTCGGGCAGATGTACTCCCACGGCGATGTGGCTCTCAGCCGGGTGAGCGGGAACAACAAGCTGACAGTCAACCTCGGGGGTCATTTCAACCACAAGCGCAAGGTCTGGGATGAGGAGACCGGCGAGTTCTCCTACCGGCTCGGGGGTGATGAATATAAGTATGAATATTCCCAAAAGCAGCGGGAATGGGGAAACCAGTACAGCGGCGGTGTGGCGTGGCTGAACGGAAAGCCTGGTGACTATATGCTCCAGATTTCGGCTGACTATTCATTCTTTAATAACAAGATGAGTCGCGACAGATACATCGATTTTGCCCTTAATGGTCTGAAAGACACTCGTTCTGGGGTGGCGAGCAACGATGTCACCACCATGAAGCCAACGGTGGATGTTTATTTCGAGAAGACTCTCTCCGAGACGAGCACATTGATGGCTGATGTGACCGCGACATCATATTCAAATGACCAGAACGCTTTCACGTCCGAGACCGATGCTTTTGAGGATTTGCTGGATTTGAGAACCAGAAAGAACTCCGTCATCGGAGAGCTGGTATGGTCATACGCCAAGGAGAACCGGACGTTCAACGCCGGGTACAGGGGAGCGTTCGGTTTTCTGCGGAGCGACCTTTCGGGAAGCGGCGTGACGAACGTGCGGACCGGACGGCAGAGGCTTTACGGGGAATATTCCTCACGCCACGGCTCGTTCTCGTACCGTGTGAGCCTCGGGGCGGAGAACAACATGAAGGCCGGTGACGACGGCTTTTCGAGATTCGCCTTTTCTCCGACAGTGCTCTTGTCTTATAGGTTGAATAAGAGGAATATGCTGCGTCTGCGTCTTGACTCGGAGACCTCGATGCCTGACATACAACAGATGTCCGGCAACAGGATTCTGATCATGGAGAACTTCTACCGCAGGGGAAATGCGGAAGTGCACAACAGCACCGGCTACCAGTCGAGGCTTATATATTCCTATAACATTCCACGGAAGCTGATTGTCCAGACCGACGCGCACTACAACCGCACCGCAGGCTTCCTCTATGACGCGTTCGTGCAGGACGGTGATGCTTGGTATCTGGAGACGCGGAACGCCCACCGTTTCTCCGAGGCGGGTATGAATATGATTGTGACATATATCCCTTGGAAGTGGCTGCGCCTTGGAGTGGATGTCTCCGCTGACCGCCAGACAATCAAGGAGACCTCCTCCGGTGAGGCTTTCAGCGACTGGTTCTTCCCGGTCTATCTGAACGCATCCGCTGTCTGGGGCAACTGGTCACTGTCATGCCGTCAGACTTTCGGCGGGAAGATGCTGGACGGACTGTACCGCAAGGGCTTGGAGAAGGTGTCGTACCTGTCCTTGACCTATGGATGGAAAAACTGGCAGTTCGGAGCCCAGTGCCTGTTCCCGTTCTACGACGACAAGTACTCCAACGAGACGGTCTCCTTCGCTCCGGTCCGCCACGTGACACAGACGAACCTTCGCACCAAGAACCGCGAGTTCGGCTTCACCATCTCATGGTTCTTCCAGCGCGGCAAGGAGAACCACTCCGCCAAGAGCCTTGAGAACTCGGATGTTGACTCGGGTGTGTTCAGGTTCTAATGGGTCTGCATAGGCATCATCCTGTCTGTCGTCAGCGTGACGCGACAGATTGTGGGGCGGCCTGCCTTAAAATGATCGCTGAATTCTATGGCAAAAGACATGAATTACATAGTTAGTATTTTTATAAATAAAAATCAAAACAGTATGCACCTTTCCAGAATAATAGGCATTACACTTTTGCCATTGATGCTTACTTATTGTACTAACAAGGAAACGAAAGAGGCATTAGCTTCCGCAGAGTCTTTGATGTGGGTCAAGCCCGACAGTGCGTTGACAATAATGGAATCTATAGACACACTGAGAATAAATGGAAGAGCATCTAAAGCCCTATATTCATTGCTATATTCAATGGCTCTAGACAGAAATCATGTCGTTGTCACAGATTCTCGTATCATCACTCAGGCTGTCAAGTATTATGAACGTCATGGATCTCCGGATGACAGATTCAAATCATTATGTTACCTTGGTCGAATCCAAAATGCCGCTAACGAATATGATAAGGCAGTTGTAACATTTTCCAAAGCACTGGAACATGCCGATAAAGTAAAAAACAGAAAATTTGTGGGGTTTGTCTATTCAGACATCGCTCTATCCTATACTAATACCTATAATTATTCAGAATGCAATGACTGCTATGATAAGGCAATTGTTTGTTTCAAAGAATCCGGTGATGATGACTTCGTGCGGATGATGGAAGTCAATAAGGCAAAAAACTATGTCAGCATGATGGACTATCATGCCGCTGATTCTCTTTTTCGGAAAATAATCAATGATGAGTCATTCCCCCTATATTATAGAGCTTATAGCATGGCAGCATACGGTCTTTTGCTATCTTTTGGTCAGTTGGCAGATGAAAAGAAAGCTTTAGGGTTGTTTGAGGAAGCGATTAGGTTGTCTGGGGATCATGACATCCTTAGTCTAAATCAAGAATGTGCCTACGCATACTTGCTAGATATGGTTGGCAGAAAGAACGACTCGAAAAGAATTATATCAGAGCTTCAGAAAAAAGGGCAAGGAGAAAGTACTGAATTTAATTACTGCATGGGACGCATCTACAGATTGAACGGAGAAAATGGACTGGCTTTCGACTATCTTGTCAAATCCACACAAGACTTTGATGCGAAGGTTCTTAAAATGCAGATTCAATCATCTTCCGTAGCACAGAAGAATTATTATCTTGAACGAAGTCATGAAAGGGAAAAGGAGTTGATTATTCATCATTTCTGGACAATTTGCTATGTGATGGTCTCCTTAATTGTAATTCTAAGTATAGGAACATTATTTTACAGAAGAGCCCGTAGGGCAGAAGAGGAACGCAGGCAGATTCTTATATTGAAAGAGGCAGCCGATGTGAGATTGGATGAGGCAGACAAATCCATCGCACAAATCAAGGCTGACTATGATATCATCAAAAAGAATTATTTGGAACTATACTTGTCCCAAGGATCTTGGCTGATGAAATTGGCTGATATCCTATATTCAGCTCGAAACAAAGGATTAAAACCGTATGGATTGAGAGCGGATGTTTACGATAGAATTGCTGCCATGATTGGAGGGATCAATGTAGACGATGTGGGGCAGAGGCGTTTTGAAGTGGAATTGAACAAACTCTATGGTGGCATCATGACACAGTTCCGTAACGAATTCCACAATCTGCTGGATGAGACAGACATCAGATTCTTCAGTTGTGTTGTCGCCCGTTTCGAAGCCTCTATTATACTGCGGATTTTTAATCTACCAAGCAAAAGCGCAGTTTACATGAAGAAAAACCGCATTAAAGAAAAAATTCGCAAATCAGAGGCTCCTAATAAGGATAAATTCCTTTTGTTCTGAAAGGCACCTCTCACAACAATAACCTTTCCCAATGGAAGTTAACGAATAAGCATCACCCGACCTCCTCGATCGACTTGATGCCGTCGCGGGAGAGGTCGATGCGGAAGCGCTTGAACTCGGCGGTGTTGTCGTACTGGTACTGGAGGACGAGGTTTAGGTAATAGTCACGGTCACAATCAACGGTCTGGATGGATCCATCGTCGTCGAGGGTGCGCATCAGGACGCTCGGGTCGTCCATCTTCTTGATGAAATTGGTGACATTCAAGCGGATGATGTCATTGATGCCGCTGAAGGAATATTCAGAATTAGCCTGAAGCTTGTCCCTGTCGATGTGGACGGACTTGCGGTAGAGGATGATCTTCTCGGCGGTGACGTTGCCGCTCTCGACCTCGGTGAGGTGCGAGCTGTTGCGAAGGGTCATCACATCGGCGGGAACCTTTTCCGGCTCGATGAAGTCCACGCCCTCCTTCAGCCAGCCGAGCTCGGTGTCCTTGTGGATGATCTTCGCCTTGTTGTCGAAGTACTTGCTGCCGACACGGTGGGCGAAATAGTAACGCATCAGCTCCTTGATGCGGTCTTTCAGCATATAACTGATAATGAGAGCGATAAACAGCGGAAGGGTCAGCGAGCCGAACTTCTTCTGGAAGGCGAAGCTCACCACGGTGGCGAACAACATCGCCAGACCGGCGGCGATGCTGAAATAAAGCTGCTCCACGATCACCCCGTCCCGCCGCTTAGGAGCGCGGAGGTAAAGGTCGCTCTCGATGTACTTTTTCAGGATGCTGAAGCGATGAATGAATATGCGGTTGTGCAGCCGGTCATCTTTCCGGATCTCCGGGTAGCCGAGCTGCCTCATATGCTTCCCGATCCTGCGGTAAAGCGCCGTCGCCTTGCCGGCCAGCTCATCCAACTTCCTGCCTCTCAGCCACTCGATGAGTTCAAGAATATGCTTGCAGGTGATGTCGCAAATGAATTCGTCCCCGGAAAGGTACATCCTCATCACGCCCTCTGGAACGGTCGGAGCGTTGATGATGGTGCGCAGCCCGACATATTCATCACAGATTTTTCCGGCGTTGCGGATGAAGCCGTCGCACAGGGTCTCCGTGTCCGAGCCGATGCGGTTCTGCTTGATGTGCGCCAATTCATCGCGCAGGGCGCTTTTGACGATGGCCGCGAACATCTTGATCTGATATTCATATTCAGAGATCAGGGTCCGGGTCGGGTTGGACGCCATCTGGATGAACGCCTCGCGGATGTTGCGAAGCGGCAACGCCGGGCCTTCCACTATCTCGCGGAGCAGGAAAACGGGGGTGATCAGGCGGATGTTCGACTTTACATCCTGGTAGAACATATCCTTTGGATAGGTGGCCCTGTTGATGTCGAGACTGCCGGGCACAAAGAACCACATCGCCAGAGAGAAGTCGTTCATCCGCAGTTTCTTGCGGGTGACGAAGCCGACTTTCAGCTCTATCGAGTAGCGGTCGTGGATTCTGGTGTCAATCTCGATCATAACAAAAAACCGCCTCATTCTTCACCGTCCGCCATAACGATGCGGCTTCCAAAAAAGCCTAGGCATACATTTGCGAATATAACAAATTATCCCACAAAGAACAAACCCGGGGTGATGCCGAGCCATTTGAGGACGGTCTCGCCCCAAAGGAGGATTATCAGCCAGGAGATGGTCATCATCGTGATGCCGAACTTGAAGGCGTCCGTCATACTGTACTGGTTGGTGTTGTACAGAAGGGCGGCTGGCTTGCTGTTGAACGGCAGCACATAGACGTGCTCGATCAGCATCGAGACAGGAAGCGCGAGGCTGATGACCGGATAGCCGAACCGTTCGGCGATGCCCATCGCGATCGGCACGAAGATCATCGTCCTGATGGTCTTGGATTGGAAAACCAGACCGGAGTACATCATCAGGAAGGTCAGGATGACGTACAGCACCCAAAACGGAGTGTTGTCGGTGATGCCCATTGAGTCGAAGGCCGCGTTTACCATCGTGCCGGGCAGACCGGTGATGTTCAAGCCGGCTCCCAAGGTGTAGGCTCCGGCGGAGAAGAGCATCAGATGCCACGGGATGTCAACGTCGTTCCATTTCACGACCCCGATTCCCGGCATCAGGGCGATCACGGCACCGATGAAGGCCACGGTCGTGGCGTCGATCCCGTGCAGGCTGTCAGTACACCAAAGGATAAGGACACCCATAAATATTCCAACGGCCTTCCATTCCTCGACGGTCATCCTGCCCATCGCGTCCAGTTCGGTTTTCAGACGCTCCAGACCGCCGTCAATCTGCGGCTTTTGCTCGTCCTTCTTCATCGGGAAGAACACGTACATCCCCATCAGAAGACCGATGATCAGAATCAGGAAACTCATCGGGCCGCAGGACACCAGCCAGTCCGAGTAACCGAACTGGCTCGCCCCGGCGGCGCCGAAGATCAAGGAGATGGCCAACAGGTGGGCGCCGCTTCCGGTGTAGAAGGCATTCGCTCCGATGTTCACTTGGAACAGATTCTGGATCACGAGGTTGCGCCCGAAATTGTTTCGGTGACCGTCAGACGCTCCGTAGATGGCGCAGACAACCATAAAGATCGGAAGCATTATCGTGGCCTTGACGGTCGTGGCGGAGATGAACATCGATAGCACGATGTTGATTATGAGGAAACTCCACAGGACTCCCTTAGCGGTCTTGCCGAACTTGATCACGAACCACATCGCAAGGCGTTTGGCGAACTTGGTCTTGACAAGCATCGAGGCGAGCACGAAGGAAAGGATATTCAGCCACATCACCGGATGTCCCAGCTGGGCGAAGGCCTCCTTCTGGGTCGTGACACCGCAGAGGACGATGAGCAGGATGATGATCAGCGAGGTGAGATAGTTCGGAATCGCCTCGGTCATCCAAAGGATAAGGCCCGCCGTGAATATGGCCAACATCGCATAGTTGGACCTTATGAACGCAGGCAGGCCTATCTCGTTCAGCCGTGCCAGGGCCTTTCCCGACACGGATTCAGCGGTGAGGCTGTCGATGAAGCCGAAATGTCCGAACCAGTAGATAAGGACAAAGGCAAGTATGGCGAGCGGGCCGCCGAGACGCGCCATCCAGATCTCGAAGCCGCTTTTCTGCATCTTCGGAAGCTTTTCGAGGCGGTAGTTGTTCATATCCAGAGGGTCTGACATATTCGTGAATATTTTAAGTAAGCGTTAAAAAAATAAGTTGAACTAAATTTTTATCAGATTTATGAGGATAGATTTCTTTTGGAAGAAGGAGTGTACTGGAGGTACACGACTGATGAGAAAAGAAATATAGACCATAAAGATATACAAATTGTTCAAGTTATTTTTTAATGATTACTAAATTGAACTTTTGTGCTTTGAAGGTCACTTCGACAGGCTCACCAATCAAAGACCCTACTTCCAGTTCTTGTAAGGATTCTTCATCAGCATCGAGTTGTAGTACTTGGCGTCGCCGGTGACCTCCTCGCCGAGCCAGGACGGCTTGTCGAAAGCCTCGTTCTCGTCGGAAAGTTCCACTTCGGCCACCGTAAGTCCCTCATTGTCACCGTAGAACTCATCCACCTCATAGGTGTGCTCCCCGGCCTTCACAAGGTAACGGGTCTTGTCAATGACACCCGGCTCGCAGATCTCCAGCAAAGCCTTCACATCCTCGACAGGAATCTCCTTCTCCCACTCGAAACGGCTCGCGCCGCTGGCATTGCCGATTCCCTTGATGGTGATGAATCCCTTGTCACCCTTCACACGCACGCGTACAGTTCTTTCCGGAACACTGCTGAGGTAGCCTTGAGTGATTCTTGTAGCCTTGAACGCATCCGACTTGAAGTCGCCGTTCACCAAAAATTTCCTTTCGATTTCCTGTGCCATAATCTATTCGTTTGCAAGAGGTTTGTCAATCATTCCGATAACACGCTTGATGGCCTGGAGGTAGTTGATGTTCTCCACGCCCTCAAGACCGACATCCTTGATGGTCTTCTTGATGTCCTCGATCTCAGTGGACTCACTGTTGATGGTCACGACCTTGGCCCCGTTGATCAGCACGTTGCCGACCTCGCAGATCGTGTCGTTGACCATATAGCCGAAACGCTGCTTGTGGACACGCACGGCGGCGAGATCAGGGTTGGCCTTCACCATCGCGATGAACTCCTCGTAGGTGTAGGTGTCCTTCGTCAGTTTAGGCATCTCAACCATAAAGGCAGGGAAAACCTCCTCCTCAAGCACCTTGGCGCTGATAGGGAACTCGCCCTTCATCAACGGATTCCACTGCTCAAGGCCATCGACGGTCTGGACGTAGGTCTTGATGTCCATCTTGCCGCCTCGGATCTTGGTGTTGTTGATGTCGTTCTTGCGCGAGATGATGTAAATTTCGTCGCTTGAGCGCTCCCAGACCTTCTCAGGAACAGGAACGGACAGACGCGCCATCCTCTTGTGTGCCTCACAGAAGCACTGTCCAAACGAGCGGAACTCGAAGCGAGGCTTAGAGATCTCGCCAATCTTCATTTCTTCTTTTGCCATAGCAATCAATTATTTATGAATATATTAACTCCATTAATGCATACCCCCCGGTCACTTCGCGACAGCCCCTGAGGGACACGGGGAAAGGATTCACCAAACCCCTTCGGTCGCTTCGCGCTTCGCGCTTCGCGCACTTTTCATCCAACCCCCAGTCGCTTCGCGACAGCCCCTGAGGGGCACGGGGAAAGGTTTCCCCGAACCCCTTCGGTCGCTTCGCTCCGAATCACGTGACTTTGTGGGCATTATCTATAATTCTATTCCAAACCTTCGACTTTGTCAGCGGTCTCGTTGGCGTTCTTGGCGGCCGGGGTGGCGGAAGTGAAGTACCAAGCCCCTGTCCCGTCAGGAACACGGCTGTAGGACGCGCTTGCCTTCTTGACGAAGTTCACGAGATTGAAGCAGTCCAGACTTCCGCCTTTAGGGTCGAACAGTTCCACCTTGACAGCCTTCTTGGCGGAAAGGCCTGAGCCAAAGAAATAGCCTTCCGGATGCTCTGCGTGATCGGCCTGGACATCGGTGCTGTAAAGGAGAACTAACTCTCCTGATTTAAGGATGGCGGAAGGAGCCGTCCAGACATCCTTGCCGTCCTTCTGGATGGATATTCCTTTAATATGGATGTCCTCTTTCCCTTTGTTGTAGATCTCGATGAATTTGTCGTTGCCGTTGAGCTCGTTCAGAGCCAGGCCAGTGTAGTCGATCGGAACCTCACCGACGGTGTAGGAGACCTCCGGAGAACATTTAGTGTTCCCGTCTGTGCTCGCTTCAATGTGATAGACGACCTTTGTGCCGACCGGGGCGGCTGGGATAGTTCCTTGGTACACGCCCGCATCATTTGTCATTCCGGTCATAGGAACAGTCTTTTCCGCTTCTGTCCCCGCCTTGTACAGCAACTCAACCTTTGTGATCTCCACCAGAGCGGTGACTTTCGCTGTCACCGTCACGGCGTCATCCTCTGTGTAGGCAACGGTGTTCTTTATGTCGGAAATGCTGGCCACATCGTAAATCTTATCCTCAACGCAGGAGGCGAATCCGGCGAGAATGAGAGCCAACGCCGAAAACAATGCTATCTTTTTCATATTCATAATATTTTATAAATCAATTAGAAAGCGACTTGGAAACGCATCGCGAGCATATGGTAGTCAACCCCGGCCTTGCCGGCGCCCTCTACTACCTTGGTGTAGTCCTTGGTAGGATTGCCGGCGGCGTCGTGACCAACGAACAGCTTGCCCTTGCCGTTGGCATAGCGGTCATTGTTGTTGTACTGGTAGTTGATGACAAACTTCACGTTCTTGGTCGGGTAGAAGTTGATCCCGAAACTGAACGCCTCCGCGCTTCCTCCGAAGTAGTCAGCGGTGTTGAAGTCGCAATATTCATAACGCACGGCAAGTTCGACATCACCCCAGGAGCGCCCAGGAGTGATTCTGGTCGGTTTGGCGCCATCGTAGTCGTAGTTCTGACGACCGCCGAAAAGAAGATAGGAAGCCTGCGCGTACCAACCGTCGGCCCACTGGGTTCCGAGGTTGTTGATCTTCTTGTCCAGAAAAGCCCCGCGGGTGAGGTAGGCGCCCTCATAGCGCAGCCCTTTGTAGAAACCGGCAAGCTCTGCGGTCCAGGCAAGCTCATGGTCAAGACCTGTGATGACATCGGTGTCGAGGTACTTCTTCCTGTTGATGCTCGTAGAGTTGCGGCTGCTGTAGCGCGCGGCTCCGTAAGCGTCGGTGGATGTGACCTTCGGCTCACGGTAGGATATCGCTCCGCCAAGATGAAGAGCCGACTCCGAGCACTTATAGAGAGGACGGAAGACTACTTTCCCCGTGTAGGACAGGCCTGCGTTGCGGCCAAGATCCTTGTTGTTGTCCTTCATGGCCGTGGCCTCTTCGGCTCCCTTGAGCTCAGGTCCGAACACACCGCCGGCAAACCAGAACCATTTGTTTGAATATGTCAGATTCAGCCCCAGATGCCTTGACGGTGCGAGCGAGGTCACCATCGGGCGTTCCATGAACATAAGGTAACGGGATGTGGTGTTGCGCTGGATGGAGAAAGACTCCTTGAAATTACCTGCCTTGATCTCAAGCCCGGGCACTCCATTATAGGCCAGAATGGCATCCTTGAGTTCACATATTCCATCAGCCCAGTCAGTGTCAATCTCTCCGTACCAGTTCCTGTCCAGCTGGGCCTTGACGGCGAAACGGGCACGGCGGATGGACATTCCGTTTCCGATGTGGTTAGGATTATCCTTCCCGTCAAGTCGGGAAGAAGTGAAGTCCGGACCTCCGAAAAAGACAGCGGCGTCGCCCTGCACACGGATGTCGAACCACATCTTGTAGTCGATCTTCTTGGCGTCCAGCACCATGATTCCGTCCTGGATCTTTACCTGTCCCGGAGTGGAGTTCACCTGCTGACCATACTGGTTCAGTTCAACCTCTGAATCCTTCTTCGTGTCCGTTGTCTGGGCGGACAACGAGACTGCCAGAAAGGCTGCCAGAGAAACAAAAACAACTCTTTTCATACTTTACAACATTAAGCGATTAATAAACTTGGTTATATAGTTTTGACAAATTCCGTCAGATTCTGCCCTCTGGCCAGGCCAAGCTTCGCGCGGAGCCTGTGCCTGCCGATCTCGACACTTGTCGGAGCTATATTCATCAATGTGGCTATATATTTCGTGGAGAAACCGAGCCTTAGCAGCATAGCCAGGCGTCTCTCCTGTTTTGTCAATTGTGGGAACCGTTCGGTCATCCGGGTCGTGAAATCCTTGTGAAGGGTCTCGACCTGGGCATAGAAACTATCTATCTCGTTGGAGAAATTCCTTCTGAGATTGAGATCGGTACGGAGTTCGTGAAGAAGTTCGTCCTTCTTCTCCGGTTCCATCTCCGCCTGAGCCTGTTTGACCTTTTCGTAGAGTCCGTCCATGAACTCTTTCTGCTCGCTCAGGTTCATCGCCACGCTGACGAGTTCCTTGCGCTTGAGATCCAGCAGGTTGTGCAGGTTCTCATTCTCCGCCTGCATCGTCTTGATCTCCATCTCGTTGATTGCCCGGCGGTTCTCGTTCAGTTCATCGTCCATTTCACGAAGAGTCCTGCCGGAGGTTTTCGATGCACGCAGATAAAGGAACGACATGACCGTCAGACCGCCCGAGACAAGGGCGAGAAGCATAATGAGGAGCCCGACCTGGGCGTTCACCAAGGAGAACAGGTTCGGATGTATCATACCAGAGATAAGACAGGCGAGAATCATCGCCAGAAGCGGAGTCAGAAGCGCGTCCGTGCCGATCTTGGAGGCAAGAGGCATCCAATTGACCTCCTTGTTCTGAGCCAGTTCGCAGCCGGCAAGCCCAGCCAACATCAGAAGCCCCGGAGCCAAAGGAGTGGCTTTCAATTGAATATTCCCGATCCTCAAATCGAAAGAGAAGATCAAGGTGACAAGCGCGGCGGCAAGCGTCATCGCCAAAGCGGCCTCGGCATTGACATCGAAGCACCTCTCCATAAGTCTGTGCGAGTTGGCTCCGGCCTCGCCCTTTACCAGCAAACATATGGCTATGGCAACAGCGGCAAACACCAACAGTTGGAATTCCAACGTTGAGACCGACGGAACAAGCCCTCCAAGGTTGAACCCTATGGCAAGCATCAGCGCCGAGGCCGCGATCGTCATCGCCAGCCCCATCCTGTTCATCTTCGTAAGCAGATGACAATCAGACCTTGACGAAATCGCAGAGATTACCTTGCAAAGAATGATGGCGATAAGGATTGTGAATATGACCGCGGCCAGCCACGAAAGCGGCACCGACCACTTGATAGCCGACGAACCGCTTTGGAGCATCCGCGTCCCGGCTATCGCTCCGGCAAGAGAAAACACTATGGAAGCGTCCTTTATGAATATCCTGACGGCCACTACCGCCAAGGTCGCGGCGAAGATCACCACAGCGTAATCCCTGCCGGGAACAAGCAGAGGAGACACAGGACGGGAAAGGCCGACCCCGACAAACAGCAGAAGCATTATTCCCGGGACACGGAACCGTCTAGCCACAGTGTGGCAGGTTCCGGCAGGAGCCAGAGCAACGGGCAGATCCGTCACCGAGAACCATCCTGTCAGGATGATGACAAAGAGTATGAACACCGTCACTGCCATCAGATGCTTCTTTTGATTGACATAACCGACAGCTGGTCAGCCACTTTCTCGGCCTCCATTGAAATCTCCTCGATGTGGAGTGCGAAGTAGCGCAGATGGAACTTCTGGCTGAGCCTTAATTCGTCCATCGTATGGAAAACCTTCTTCTTGAGGGATTTGGCCTGCTTGTCCGCCTCCTTTTCGTAGAAATAGACCCTGTGAACCTTCTCGGTGATACTGTCCGAAGTCCTGAAATAGGCCTTGGCCGCTGGAATGGCCGTCTCCACAGCCTGAGTGGACAACTCAGTGAGTTTCAAGAAATCCGCATTCAACTCCACCGGAATGAACGGCCTCTCTATCTCGAACTGGAACAGATTGTCGTTCAAGGTGTCGATGATGTGGTCCAAGGCCTCCAGAAGACGCATGATGTCTCCTCTAAGCCTCACAAGACTTGACTGCCTGTAAAGTCCGGCCTCGATCTCCCTGCGAAGGAGTTCCGCCTCGTTCTCCAGCCGGGTCATCGTCTGAAGATTCCCTTTGAACGCCTCGACATTAGTATAAAGATAGTTCTTCACCCCCTCACCGAAAATCAGCAAGGCCTGGTCGATCGTGTCGAAGAACTTGTCGATGTCACCTATGATTTTATTGATTCTTTTCTGGTATAGCATATTCAGTAGTTATTGTGTCGCTTTAGTGTTTCGGCTTATCGCGATGCCGGCATTATCGGTCATCAGCACTGTCAAATTTAGACCAGAATCACGACGAATCAAAATGAGTAAAATGCCCAAACATTGTGTTGTAAAGTTTTCAACAATAACTAAACGGTTGAAAAACAATAATGTTCTTCAACCGTCTGTAAAGTTAGCAATAAAAACCGAACCTGGGCTTTATAGTGTTTGTAAAGGTTAAGTTTTATACCTCCCCCCACTCATGAGTGCGATTCCGAATGCGTTGAAAGCCGAATTCGACGCGTATGATTTCTTACAAAACACCTTCAGCCACACAGCCACTGTGATCCACCCTGGTGGCACCTTGACTGAAAAACTATAGCTTTAGGCTTTTACTTTTTCAGCCATAGCGTGCCCTCACCCACGTCTGTGGCACAGTAACATGAAAGCGTTCTGTAAGCGAGGGAACTTTTCGCCCCAGCTTGTAATGATTCAAGGCGGTATATTCACAAGTCCTAACTAATGGTCATCCCCAATTTGAACATCGGGAGGTACATCGCGATCAGCACGAAGCCGACAGCCACCAAGAGGAAACCGTGCGGCTTCTCGCATCAGAAACCATCATAACCGTAAGTGGGAATATGGAAAGCAACATCACATCAGTCCTTCACCGTCTCCTTCAGGTTCTTGTCCTGGTCAATCTCCCAAACGTTAAAGACTCCGTCCTTGTCAAAATCGACCACGGAGACAGCCTGTGCCTTGAAACCGTTCTCCCCGGCCTCCACGACCTCAATGCGATAATTGGCTTTTCCACCATCCGTCACAAGGGCAGTCTACTCAAACCCAAGCTCCTCCAAATCATCGGAATATCGTGAATAGGTGTAGAAATAACTCTTCTCCAACGAATGCAGGAAAGTAAGCTGCTGTTGCGCCTCCGTCGCCTTCGCCCTTGAGATCAACGGCATCAAGTTCGGCATCGCCACCAGCACCAGAATCCCGATGATCACAAGGACTACCAGCAACTCGGTCAACGAAAAAGCCCTCAACGCCTTCCCCCCCCTAAAAGTGTTTCGATTCAGGACATTCATAATTCACACGTTATATTCATAAAACATTCTAACGAACTTTGACTTTCTCATATGGTGGAAACATATGAATCTCTGACATCTCCTCCGTTGGCGGGTAAAATATTTGAC
>ENA-OYWJ01000010-OYWJ01000010.1-human-gut-metagenome-genome-assembly--contig:-NODE-10-length-110322-cov-20.143098_pt1 | contig 110322 bp, 94 predicted proteins | sample MGYA00244169_ERZ653395 | MGnify/ENA primary metagenome ERZ653395 (study PRJEB26926, sample SAMN06165120) | human gut metagenome | biome: ENVO:00009003; feature: ENVO:2100002; material: ENVO:00002003...
CTGTCTGCGGTTTCGTCTGCGGTTCTGTCTGCGGTTTCGTCTGCGGTTCTGTCTGCGGTTTCGTCTGCGGTTCTGTCTGTGGTTTCGTCTGTGGTTCTGTTTGCGGTTTCGTCTGTGGTTCTGTCTGCGGTTCTGTCTGTGGTTTCGTCTGTGGTTCTGTTTGCGGATTTGTCTGTGGTTCTGTTTGCGGATTTGTCTGTGGTTTCGTCGAACGTAAAGTTATAAACTATTTCTGAATATGTCGGCATTCTTTACGCTTCGAACCTCCCCGAAAGGGTAGCCGTGGAACGCAATGACTTGATTCTCTGTAAATAAGACATTCTTCTTTAGATGATATGAACTAAAGGATATTGCCTATCTTGCTCTTTATGAGGATATTACAACTCACATGCTGAAGCTGGGTCCGGGTGGATGTTAATGCATTGTTCATGAGTATCTTAACGCAGTCTCTTGGGTGGAATCCAACTGAAGGAAAAGTGCTATGATATTCATAGGCAACGGTTTGCACTCCTCGTCGTGATTATAGACGACCCTTGCCGCAAGAGGCAACCGCCGGACTCCTCGATTGATGAAAGTGGCCTGAAATGTTACTTAAGAATTCAACTTTCGCAAGTAGGCAATTACCTGCTGTAAAGTACAGACTGTGGTATGAATATTATGATGGTCCAAACCTGGCAAGGGTGATTCCCGATCCTGACGGAAGCAAATACGGCGGGAATATCTCCATTCCAGGACAGATCGAATATGGCGGCATCACATATTCGGTCGTTCAAATAGGAGCCAGAGCGTTCGACGAGTGTACAGATCTTAAATCAGTGACCCTTGGCGAAGGGATTGAATACATTGCAGCCTTTGCTTTCTATAATTGCCCAAATCTCGAAAGTATAACATTCTCCTCCACGATGGGATCGTTCAACACAGTCAATCCTTATTATGTACGCTGTCCGAAACTAGAGATAGTCACAACACCAAAGACCTCGGAAAGCCAGCTGTATTATTTCTACACCCACGGCAGGGCGTTGTATAAGCACTGCTATTATTCAGCAGATACTGGAGAGACAGAAGTACTCTCCTGGCTTCCTGAAAAGACCACCGGCGTGTTCGCCATCAAGGATGGCGTGGAGGTTATTGATCGTTATTCGCTTACTTTCACGGGTATCGACAAGATCATCGTCCCGGAATCAGTAAAGTATATCGAGCAAAGATTCTTCGATGACTCCAAAACCCCTCTTGAGATCGAGTTGAACTGGAGAACGAAAGAGGACATCGACAGGATTTCCACAATAGAGTCGGACCCTTCGAGATTCTTTTTCGTCCGCACAGACCGCTCAGCCGTCAAGGTCACCGTCCCGAAAGGCACCAAGTCTCTCTATGAGTCGCACTGGCTCTGGTCTCACCTCGGCGGCATCGAGGAGCGCCCGTAGAGTTCCCGTAGAGTCCCCGTAGAGTTCCTGTAGAGTCCCCGTAGAGTTCCTGTAGCGCACGACAGCTCCGAGGTTGTCTCGTGAGTGAAAAGCCGCGTTCTGCTCACGAAAGGGTCTGCCGCTGTGCTTCCGGGCGACGGAAAGGCGCGGAAGTGTTGCCCAAGCGTGCCGTGCTGCACTCTCGGGTGACGATATTGGGTTAAAATGTTGCCTGAGGTGGGGTGTGGGATCACATCGTAGTACATCACTGTTGGGACGCGCCGTGGAACTGCACCGTTGGGACACGCCGTGGAACTGCACCGGGGCTTCTACCTTATGTGGCTATACTGGCTATACCATGTTGAGGGCGGTGAAGAGGCGGCGGTAGGCGGCGGCTTTCTGTTCCAGGGGTAGGGGATAGGCTCGGGAGGAGGATGGCATACGGTAGAGGCGCATCGGGCGGCCTTCGAAATGAAATTCTGAATATTCACCGGTGGCGGGGGCGGAGGTGCCGAAGGTTTGGCAGAGGGTGTCGGTGGCTTTCTCGCCGGTGGTGACAATGGCTTGGCACTGAGGGATCTGCCTTAACAGGGCGGGGATGTCGGTCGGGGTCACTACCTCCAGAAACTTGTCGGAGGCGTTGTCTTTCAGGCGGCGGACGGCGGTGGCGGTGTCGTACATCGCTATGCCGGTTCCGGTGCAGAAATCCACTATGTCATCCAGTCTGAATTTCTTGGCGGCAACGTCCACGAAACGGTTCTTGTCGTTGAAAAATATCAGGCCCAGAATCCGCCACATGTCGTTGATGAAATTCGGGTAGTAAAAATCTATGCTCCAGCGTTTGGATTGGGGCGGGAAACTGCCCAGCATCAGCACCTTGGCATTAGCCGGCAGGAATGGCTCGAAAGGATGCCGCTCAACGGGAATTGGATTGCGGTCTGGAAACGACTCGTATGTGTTTAATCTTTCGATGGTTGAGCCTACATTTTCGGCCTCTGGGCTTGCGGTTTGGCAAAGTCCGCCAACCACCGAAGCGCCCGAAACAATGGTGTTGTTACGGCAAGTCGCTTTTTCGGCATCTGGGCTTGTCGAAGCGATTAAAGTTTCTCCGGTCACTGAGTCTGCTGAAGTGACCGGAGAGACAGCTTTCAATCCTTTTTGAATATTCATTACTTGGCGGCTGCGTCGGCTGCGCCAGCGGAACCGGCTGCACCGGCATCACCGGCTGAGCCAGCGGAACCGGCTGTACCTGCATCGTCGGCTGCGCCAGCGGAACCGGCTGCACCTGCATCCCCGGCTGCGCCAGCGGAACCGGCTGCACCGGCATCATCTGCTGCACCGGCATCATCCGCTGCACTGGCATCATCCGCTGCACCGGCGGCGTCGGCGGAACCTTCGACAAAGGCGACGATCTCACCTTTGGCGACCTTGTCACCCTGCTTGCCGAGGGTGGCCACTATGCGGCCGTCAACGGCGGGAACCAGTTCCTCCATTCCGTAATATGTCTGCACGAAACCTATGCCTTTTCCGGCCTTGACCTTTGTGCCGGCGATCGGCGCTACGGAATCGTCCTCCACATCGACCTGCCAGAGAAGCTGACCCTTGGCCGGAGCCTGGACAGGAACTGCGTGAGGATAGCGCCTGGCATATTCATCCACATCGAACTTCGGCATCTCGACCACAGGACGCACCACCTCGATCGGGGCGTTCGCCTTGGCCTTGAGGTCGGCCAGCTCGGCGTTGAAACGCTCTTTGGCCACGCCGCTCCGATAGTCCCTGTACTGGCGCTCGTGCATCGCGAACTCGAAGAGTTCCTCCTCGTCCTGACCTTCGTCCCAGCCCTCTTCCTTCATCATCTGACGGAATTTCGGAAGCTCGTCCGGGTACATCTCCTGAGGGTCGCCGGTGTAGAACTCCATGCCTTTCTCCTTGGCGAGCTGTACGATCTCCGGAGCGAGCTCTCCAGGGAGGCGGCCCATCTTGCCGAGGATCATGTTCCAGGTGTCCTTGTCGATCGTGGTCCAGCGAGGCTTGCCGTTCAGAAGGTTCAGGAGGTTCATCAGCGCGGTGTTCTTCGTGTACTGGCTGAACGGAGTCACAAGTGGCGGGAATCCGAGACGCGGCCAGACATATTCAACCTCCTGGAACAGCTTGACCATCAGGGTGTCGAGGCTGATCTCAGGACGGCCGTGAGCCCTTTCGGCGGCGTTGATAGCGCCTTGGAAGCCCTTGAGGTCGGCCATCATCGAGCCCATCATTCCGCCAGGAAGGCCGCAGCCCACGAGCAGCGAGCTCATCTTGGCGTTGGAAGGGTTGATCCAGTAGCCGAGGAAGTCGTCGATAAACTTCTGCGTGAGGCGGCGCACCTCCATGTATGCGTCCATATTCAGATCCTTCACAAGGAATCCGTCGGCCTTCAGCATCTCCCTGATGGTGATCACGTCCGGATGGACCTTGCCCCAGGAGAGCGGCTCGACGGCCACGTCCAGGACATCAGCGCCGGCGCGGGCCACCTCCAGCATCGAGGCAGGGGAGAAGCCCGGTCCCGAGTGTCCGTGGTACTGGACAAGAATATGAGGGTATTTCTTCTTGATGTCGCGTGTGAGCTGGCCGAGGAAGGTCGGACGGCCGATTCCCGCCATATCCTTGAGGCAGATCTCGTCGGCTCCATATTCAACGACCTTGTCGACGATGCCCATGTAATATTCAACAGTGTGGACAGGGGAGTTGGTGATGGAGAGGGCAACCTGCGAGATCATTCCGCCTTTCTTGGCGAATTCGACTGAGCGGCGCAGGTTCCTGTGGTCGTTGAGGCCGCAGAACGAGCGGGAGATGTCGGTGCCCTGCTTTTTCTTGACCTTGAACATCAGTTCCCTGACATCCGCCGGTACCGGGTTCATTCTGAGGGCGTTGAGGCCTCTCTCCAGCATGTGTGTCTGGATGCCGGCCTTGTGGAAAGGGGCTGTCCAGCGGCGGACGGCCACGTTGGGGTTCTCGCCGAAAAGTAGGTTCACCTGCTCGAAGGCGCCGCCGTTGGTCTCGACGCGGTCGAAGCAGCCCATATCAATGATGGCCGGTGCCACCTCGACAAGTTGGTCCACGCGGGGAACGTACTTGCCGGACGACTGCCACATATCCCTGTAAACGAGGGAAAATTTGATCTCTCTTGCCATAATGTTCTTGCTTATCTGATTTACAAATATACTTATAATTTTATATTTTTGCTTAGGGTGGAATTTTGACTAACTTTGTAAGTTATGAAAAATGCGTTTCTGACAATAGCGGTTATGACACTCGTCGCCACTGCGGTGACGGGCTGCGACTTCTTCCGAAGGCTCGCCGGACGGCCTGACTCTGAATGGATTGAGGCTAAGGCTGAGGCCATTCGTCAGGAAGAGGAGGCGCTGCGGATCCGTCAGGACTCGCTGGAGAGGGCCCGAAAGGCCGAGGCGGACTCGCTTGCCGCCGCCGATTCTGTGCGTCTTGCCAACCATCGCTATCGTTTTTGTGTGATTCTGGGCTCGTTCTCCAGCAAAGAGAATGCCGAGCGGTATGTCGAGGAGATAGCGGCGAAGGGGTATAAGGGCGAGCTGCTCACTTTCAGGAACAGCACGGCTGTGGGGGTGTGCCCGACAGATGACGAGGAGCAAGCCAAGAAGTCGCTGAGCGAACTGCAAAGGCAGGATTTTTGCCCTAACGGCGCGTGGATTTTAGAAAGGAAACAATGATGAAAGGAAAAATCACGATCATTTCGGCCATCTGCGCCATCTTCATCGGGATGATCCCGGTCAACGCACAATTCAAAAACGGAGCGTCCTACGCCGATCTGAATGACAGCGAGACAATCCGGGCATTCAAGGAACACGTCTCGACCATCTCGGCAGCCGTTATGGAGGGGCGCAAGGCCGGCTCCGAAGGCGAGAGAATGACCGCTGAATATGTCACCGGGATATTCAAGAAATATGGAGTTGACGTGCTGTCCGGAGAGGACGGCGATGTGTTCGGCATCCGTCAGGAAAACGGCGACACGCTTACTTCGCGCAACGTCTGCGCGTTCATCCAAGGCGGGGACAAGACTCTGAGGAATAAATACATAGTGATCGGCGCGAGGATGGACAATCTCGGCATGGACACGATGACGATAGACGGACGTACTGTCGAGCGGACATATTACGGAGCCAACGGCAACGCTTCGGGGCTTGCGATGATGCTGGAACTGGCGCGGATGCTCCAGACCAACAGCCCGCTGCTGGGGCGGTCGGTGCTGTTCGTGGCGTTCGGTGCCTCCAGGCAGACTTACGCCGGTTCGTGGTATTTCCTGAACAGGGCGTTCTCGGATGTGGCTGACATCGATGCGATGATCAACCTGGATATGGTGGGCACCGGCGGTGACGGATTCTACGCCTACACCTCCTCCAACGCAGATATGAACGAGGTCGTCAAGTCGATGGCCGGGCAGCTTCAGCCGATCCTGCCGACCCTCACGGCGCAGGAGCCTTACCCTTCCGACCACAGGGCTTTCTACGACAAGGAGATCCCTTCAATCCTCTTCACCACAGGACATTACCCTGAATATGGCACCGAACGTGACACGCAATCAATAATCGACTACGACACGATGGAGAGGGAACTTGAATATGTCTATAACTATTCAGTGGCTCTCATCAACGGTCCCAAGCCGATATTCAACCCTTCGGATCTGTCGGGATTGACGAGCGCGGACAAGGGTGATGATGCCGTTGTGCCGTATTATGATTGCGACTACAGACCGTCATTCCTTGGCAGCCGTGACCCGAGGGTCTTCCTTGAGAAATGGGTATATACCTATATGAAATACCCTAAGGAGGCCGTCAAGAACGGAATCCAGGGCCGTGTGCTTGTGGATTTTGTGATCGATGAGAAGGGCAAGGTCCGTGATGTCAAGGTGCTCAAGGGTGTTGATCCGCTTCTTGACGAGGAAGCCGTGCGGATCATCAGCGCGTCTCCGGACTGGAAGCCTGGTTGGCTGCGTGGCAAGAAAGTGAAGTCCAGAATGTCGCTCTACGTCGAGTTCCGGCTTGAGAAGAAAGGCAGTTTCGGACTGAAAAGACACGATAATTAATAAACAACAGTAATAAAATGGACTACGATTTCAGGAAAATTGAGAAAAAGTGGCAGGCCTACTGGGCCCAGAACGGCACTTTCAAGACGAAGGAGGATCCTTCCAAGCCGAAGTTCTATGTTCTGGATATGTTCCCTTATCCGTCCGGAGCAGGTCTGCACGTCGGCCATCCGCTGGGCTACATCGCCAGCGACATATATTCCCGCTACAAGAGACTCAAGGGCTTCAATGTGCTTCACCCGATGGGGTACGACGCTTTCGGCCTTCCTGCCGAGCAGTACGCCATTCAGACCGGGCAGCATCCGGAGGTGACGACGGTCAACAACATCAACCGTTACCGTCAGCAGATGGACAGGATCGGTTTCTCCTACGATTGGAGCCGTGAGCTTCGCACCTGCGATCCGGCCTACTACAAGTGGACCCAGTGGGCTTTCCTGAAGATGTTCGGCTCTTGGTATGACAATGACGCTCAGAAGGCTCGTCCGATCGAGGATTTGATAGCCGCGTTCGAGAAAGGCGGAAGCACTGCCGTAAACGCCGCCTGCACGGAGCACGAACCGTTCACGGCGGAGCAGTGGCAGGCATATTCCGAAAAAGAGAAGTCGGACGCGCTGATGAACTACCGCATCGCCTATCAGGGAGAGACGGCGGTGAACTGGTGCGCCGGACTCGGAACTGTGCTCGCCAACGACGAGGTGAAGGATGGCCTTTCAGTCCGCGGAGGCTTCCCTGTGGAGCAGAAGAAGATGAAGCAGTGGCAGCTCAGGGTTTCGGCTTATGCCGGAAGGCTTCTCGAAGGTCTGGACAAGATAGACTGGACCGACTCCCTCAAGGAGATGCAGCGCAACTGGATCGGAAAGTCCAACGGCTGCGAGGCTGTGTTCAAGTGCTACAACGGTGAGACAGAGCACGATGTGACCATATTCACGACTCGCGCGGACACGATGTTCGGAGTGACCTTTATGGTGCTTGCGCCAGAGAGCGACCTCGTGCCGCTTCTGACCGCTCCGGATCAGAAAGAGGCTGTGGATGAATATCTTGCCGCTGTGAAAAAGAAGACCGAGCGCGAAAGGATAGCCCAGACCAAGACCGTCACCGGCGTGTTCAGCGGCTCTTATGGAGTGAACCCGATGACCGGCGACAAAGTTCCGATCTGGATCTCTGAATATGTCCTTGCGGGTTACGGCACAGGCGCCATTATGGCCGTTCCTGCCCACGACAGCCGCGACTATGCGTTCGCCAAGAAGTTCGGTCTGCCGATCATCCCTCTGATCGAGGGCTGCGATGTCAGCGATGAAAGCTTCGACGCGAAGGAAGGCAAGATGATCAACTCCGGATTCCTTAACGGATTGGATGTCAAGGAGGCCATTCCAGCCGCCATCGACTACGTTGAGAAGCACGGAATCGGTCACAGAAAGGTCAACTACCGTCTCCGTGACGCGATTTTCAGCCGCCAGAGGTACTGGGGCGAGCCGTTCCCGATCTACTACAAGGACGGCATCCCGACTCCGGTTCCGTTCGAGAAACTGCCTCTCCAGCTGCCTGAGATCACGGAGTTCAAACCTACCGAGAACGGTGAGCCGCCTCTCGCGAGGGCGAAGGACTGGACCTACGAGGGTTATCCTCTGGAGACCAGCACGATGCCGGGCTTCGCCGGATCAAGCGCCTACTACCTCCGCTATATGGATCCTCACAACAACGAGGCTCTCGTCGATAGGAAGGTTGATGAATATTGGCGTGATGTGGATCTGTACATCGGTGGTACAGAGCACGCTACGGGACACCTTATATATTCCCGCTTCTGGGACAAGTTCCTCTTTGACCTTGGTTATGTCTGCGAGGACGAGCCGTTCCGCAAGCTGGTCAACCAGGGTATGATCCAGGGACGCTCCAACTTCGTTTACAGGATCGTGGGCACCAACACGTTCGTCTCACTTGGTCTGAAGGACCAGTACGAGACCACCGAGATCCACGTGGACATCAACATCGTCCGCAACGACAAGCTCGACCTTGATGCCTTCAAGAAATGGAGACCTGAGTTCGCCGACGCGGAGTTCATCCTTGAGAACGGTGAATATGTCTGCGGATGGGCCGTGGAGAAGATGAGCAAGTCGATGTACAACGTTGTCAATCCGGACAAGATCTGTGACGACTACGGTGCCGACACCCTCCGTCTCTACGAGATGTTCCTCGGACCTCTTGAGCAGTCAAAGCCTTGGGACACAAAAGGTATCGATGGCGTGAACAGATTCCTGCGCAAGTTCTGGAGGCTCTTCTACGATGGTGACAACTTCATCGTGACCGACGAGAAGGCCACTCCGGCCGAGCTGAAGGTCCTCCATAAGCTGATCACCAAGGAGCAGGACGACATCGAGCACTTCTCCTACAACACGACGGTCAGCGCGTTTATGATCGCCCTGAATGAACTGTCCGGTCTCAAGTGCCACAAGCGTGAGATCCTTGAGCCGCTGACAGTTATGCTCTCTCCGTTCACCCCTCACATCGCTGAGGAACTTTGGGAGGTCCTTGGACACAACGAGAGCATCACATTCGCTCATTTCCCTGAGTTCAACGCCGCTCTCGCCGCTGAGGACAACGTGACATATCCGGTTTCCTTCAACGGCAAGATGCGCTTCACCGTGGATCTCCCTAAATCCCTTTCACCTAAGGAGGTAGAGGCACAGATCCGTGAGATGGAGCAGACGTCCAAGTATGTCGGCGGACAGAACGTCGTCAAGGTTATCGTCGTTCCGGGCAAGATTGTGAACTTTGTTTTGAAATAGTCTATGGCGGTTTCTTCTTCCACAATCCTAAGAGGAGTCAAAGAATATCTCCTCATCACTCTTGGTATAGTCATCTATACCGTAGGCTGGGCGATATTCCTGACTCCGAACAACCTTATCGGCGGCGGAGTCTCCGGTATAAGCGCCATCATCCAGTATGCCACCGGTCTCAAGATGGGATATTCCTATTTTGTGATTAATACTGTGCTTTTGATTATCTCGGTGATCATCATCGGGCCCGCGTTCGGCGTGAAGACGGTGTATGCCATAATACTTGCCTCCGTCTGTCTGAATGTGTTCCAGTCCATTATCCCTGAGACGATCATCCAGGATTTCGCTCTGTCGAACGGGAAACTGATGTGCTCGATAATCGGAGGTTCGATGGCCGGTCTCGGCATCGGAATGTCGATTTCCCAAGGCGGAAGCACGGGAGGGACGGACATAGTCGCCTTGATCATCACGAAATTCAGGAATATATCTCCAGGACGCATTATCCTCACTATGGATGTGTTCATCATCGCTTCGTCGCTGTTGTTCCCGTCCTTCGATGTTGACGGACAAAGGATTCCGTTTGACAGTAAGTTCTCTATCGCTGTTTATGGCATGATCATCGTGACTGTCTGCGGCCACGTGGTGGATCTCTATCTGGCCGGCTCCAAGCAGAGTGTCCAGCTGTTTATTCTTTCAAGACACTATGAGGAGATCGCCGACATGGTCTCCAAGGATTTCCACAGAGGTGTGACCGTTTTGAACGGGGAAGGCTGGTACACCAAACAGCCCGCTTCAGTCCTTATGGTCATCACCAGAAAGACGGATCTGAATCTTCTTTTGAGATCGATCAAGCGTGTGGATCCTGACGCCTTCCTCTCCATCTCCTCTGTCAGCGGAGTCTATGGACAAGGCTTCGACTCCATAAAAGGTGCAAAGAAAAGTTAGTTTTTCATAAAGAAAACACGATTTTTACTTCATACCCCCTGGCAAACCACCGCCCGGGGGCTTTTTCTTGTTATCTTGCCGGAACTAACTATTGACCCAATGACGATTTTCATCACATTTCTGACTCTTCTGGAGTTGTCCATATTCTTGGTCTATGACCTAAGAATCAACAGGGGCGACCGTTCCGCAAGGTATGCCATCCGCCTTATGTCCTCCATCGGAGGACTTGTCCTGATTCTGGCTGAGATTCTCCTTCCCGGCCGGCTTGACACTCCTGAACTGGAGGTTGATCTTTCATTCATCACGGCAATGCTTGTGATGTATCCGTGTTCGTTCGAGAAGCCGGACACATCGTTCAAGGCGGCGCTATGCCTGCTGATTTTCGGTTTCGTCACGCTGTTGTATTTCAGGTGCAAGTCTTCCGGCACATTTGATTTCAAGTGCCAGCGCATTGTGTATTCGTTCGCTCCGATGCTTCTGTTCGTGCTGTCGTATTTTCTTTACATAGCCTATCGCCGTTTCTCAGGGATAAGAGCCATGTTCAGAAACACGGCGGTATGGCACAATGTGGAGGAACATTCACGGTTCCTCTACTCCATAGCGTTTATGGTCGCCGGAATGATTTTCCTATGCGCCGGCACATCCGCCGGACATCTGAAAGGTTTTCTCACAGCCGTGTCTGCGGTCATGTATCTTGCGCTTTACGCCATACTCTATCTGCGAGCCATGACAGGCAGAACCTACGTCATTAACCGTGCCACGGAGAAAAGGATCAAGGACATCATAAAGGGTAATCTGAGAACGTCATACATTGAGAAGGCTGATGAGGACAAGAAGATGAACAACCTTTACAGACGGGTTGTGATGTACATGGAGGAGAAAAGGCCTTATCTTGACCAGACCTTTGACATGGCAAGCCTTGCCGATCTGATGTTCACGAACAAGCTGTACCTGTCGAAGACGATAAATGTCCTTTCCGGTCGCAATTTCAGGCAGTTTGTGAACTATTACAGGGTGCAGAGGGCGATCGAACTGTTCAAACAGGATCCCAGACTGAAAATCTGCGAGGTCTCGGAGATGTCAGGATTCCATACAGCGGTGTCCTTCAACATGTCGTTCAAGGTGAACACCGGAAAGACTCCTACTGAATGGCTTAACGCCTACACGTCCGAACTGGAAAAGTAAAAGAGAAGGCGGGAAAACTCGTTTCTCCGCCTTCTCTATATTCTTTATCCGAGTTTCCAGGAAACCGGTGGGGGCGCTATGATATCCATCTCCTCTTTCTTGACAGGGTGAACGAATTTGATCTCGTGGGAGTGCAGGCATATCCCTCCGTCAGGATTGGATCGCGGAGCACCGTATTTCAGGTCTCCTTTGATGACACATCCGATGCCCGCCAACTGACAGCGGATCTGGTGATGCCTTCCTGTAAGCAATTGAACCTCAATCAAGGAGTATCTTTCCGTGTCTTTCAGATGTGTGTAGATCAGTTTGGCGAGTTTGGCTCCGGGAGTCTTCTCGCCACCCCTTGCAATGAAACTTTTGTTCATCTTTTCGTTGCGGACCAGCCAGTCGTCCAGTTCCGCCGATTCTTTCTCAGGCGCGGCGCAGCACAATGCCCAGTACGTCTTGTGAATATTCCCGGACCGGAACATCTCGGAGAGTCTGGAAAGGGCTTTCGAGGTCTTGGCGAGGATTGTTATACCACTGACAGGCCGGTCAAGGCGGTGCGGAATTCCCACATACACCTTGCCCGGCTTGTCATCTCTTTGGGCGATGAACGCTTTCAGCGTCTCGGCCAGACACTCGTCCCCGGTCTTGTCTGCCTGGACGATCTCTCCAGGTCTTTTGTTGAAGACAAGAATATGATTGTCCTCGTAAAGAATCCGTGACTCCAGATCCCGGAACTCGTCCTCTCCCAAACGTCTGTACTCCATCTATTCTATAGGTACAAGGGCGAAACTCAATGTGCCTCTGCAGCAAAGTTTGCCGCCGACTTCCAGTTTGGCGGAGCAGAAGAACAGGTTGCCTCTTCTCTCGTCCAGCGTGGCCGTCACCTCACAAAGGTCTCCAGGCTTTACGGGATTCTTGAAGCGGACCTTGTCCAGTCCTGCATAGAGAGTGATGTGTCCCGGAATCTCATCCTTGACGAGAATGGCGCAGCTCTGGGCCATGATCTCGCATTGGATCACACCCGGAACTATCGGATTGCCAGGGAAATGCCCTCTTGTGAAGAACTCGTCTTCCTTGATTCTGTATTGGGAGTGCGCGACACCGTTCTCGTCAATGTGAGCCTCTTCTATAAGAAGCATAGGCTCACGGTGCGGCATGAATTGTTTGATTTCTTCGATATTCATAACTCTTGGACTTTTAATGGACTTATCCTTCGTATTTTCTGAAGGCGACGCAGGCGTCGTGTCCACCGAATCCGAACGAGTCGGAGATTCCGAGCGTCAGGTCTGTCTTGACAGCCTTGTTAGGAGTATAGTCAAGATCGCATTCCGGATCCGGAGTGTCCAGATTGATTGTTGGAGGGCAGATTCCGTCACGAAGGGCGAGCACCGTGGCGATTGCCTCGGCCGCTCCCGCCGCTCCGAACATGTGTCCGGTCATGGACTTGATGGAACTGATGTGGGCCTTGTAGGCAAAGTCTCCGAGTGCGTTCTTGTAAGCGAGTGTCTCGGCGACATCGTTTAACTTTGTGCCAGTTCCGTGAGCGTTGATGTAGAGATTGTCTTTCTCCTTGTCGAATCCGGCCTCCTCAAGGGCGAGTTCGATGCACTTTGCCTGTGTGGTGCCGTCCGGTCTCGGTGCTGTCGAGTGGTAGGCATCGCAGGTGTTGCCGTAACCGACCATCTCACCGAGAATCTGTGCTCCACGGGCCTTGGCGTGCTCATATTCCTCAAGCACAAGGGCGGCTGATCCGTCGGCCATCACGAATCCGGCGCGGTTGGCGTTGAACGGAAGGGATGCGTATTTTGGATCAGTGGCTCTTGAGAGGGCCTTTGCGTTGGCGAATCCTACGATTCCGATCGGGATTGTGGCGTTCTCGCATCCTCCTGTGATGATGGCATCGGCATAACCGTTCCTGATGGCGCGGAAAGCCTCTCCCATGGCGTTTGTGGATGTGGCGCAGGCCGTCACGATGTCAAGGCAAGGGCCTTCGGCGTGGTGCATGATCGCGATGTGGCCGGCGGCGATGTTGGAGATCATCGTAGGGATGAACAACGGTGAGATCCACTGGCCGGAAGGATCCTCGATCATCTTGGCGATCTCCCTGTACTGGGTGGCGAATCCGCCGATTCCGGAACCGAAATAAACGCCGAGTCTGAACGGGTCGATGTTCTGGCCTTCACCCTGTGAGGCGAGGCCGGACTGCTTAATGGCCTGGTAAGCCGCGGCTACTCCGTACTGGGTGAACAGATCCTGCTTTCTGATGAAAGGTTTGTCCATGCCGTATTCCTCAGCCTTGAAGCCCTTGATGATTCCGGCGATTCCAACCGGCAGATTGTCGGTCGGGAAAGCCTTGATGGCCTCGATTCCGCACACTCCGTCGCACAGATTGCTCCAGAATGTGTTCACATCATTTCCTACAGGGGAGATGACTCCCATTCCAGTTATAACTACTCTTTTATTCATGTTTTATCCTTTATAATCATTGATTTAAGCCAGAAATCCAGGGGCCCCGGCGAGCAGTTTCTCCGCTCCGTCCATCAGGTCTTCGACGATCTCCCTGGCGGTCTCTTTCTTCTTGATCATTCCGGCAACCTCACCGGCGAGGAAACTTCCTCCAGCAAGGTCTCCGTCAAAGACTGCCTTGCGCATAGATCCGGTGCCGAACTTCAGAACCTCTTCCTTAGGCACCGCAGGGTCATATTCCATCTTGAAGAATTTCTTCGCGAACGGGGTCTTGAGGCCACGGACAGCGTCTCCGAGTGACTTGCCGGTCACCATTGTGCTGACATCGGACGCGGCGATCAGTCTGGCCTTGTAATTCTCGTGAATATGGCACTCGTCGGCGATGAGGAACCTCGTCCCGACCTGAACGCCCTTGGCTCCGAGCATGAAAGCGGCCGCAACCCCTCTGCCATCGAATATTCCACCCGCGGCAAGGACTGGAATATCCAAGGCATCAACCACTTGCGGTACAAGCGCCATTGTATGGATATCCCCGATATGTCCACCGGATTCCGCGCCTTCGGCCACAACGGCTGTCGCTCCGAGTTCCTGCATCTTGAGTGCGTAGGCAACGGACGCCACAACAGGGATGACCTTGATTCCGGCGGCCTTCCATTTCTCCATATAGGCGGCAGGGGAGCCGGCTCCGGTCGTCACGATCTTCACGCCTTCCTCGATGATCATGTCCGCCACTTCTCCGGCGTTAGGAGCCTGGAGCATGATGTTGACACCGAATGGCTTATCTGTCAAAGTCTTGCATTTGCGGATCTCTTCCCTGACGGCTTCCGTGCCGAAGTTGATTGAAGAGATCAGTCCAAGTCCACCGGCGTTTGAGACGGCGGCTGCCAGTTTCGCATCAGCGATCCAGGCCATACCTCCCTGGAACAGAGGACGCTCGATTCCGAGCAAGTCACATATAATACTTTTTATCATATAGTTGCAAATATAATAATTAATGTTCGGATTACCACTCAACTATGGCCGCTCCTGAGAGAAGTCCGGCTCCAAATGCGCTAAAGACTAAAATATCCCCCTTTTTGAACATCCCCTTCCGGTTACATTCGTCCAAAAGGATAGGGCAGGAGGCTGACGAGGAATTTCCGTGATCGGTGATGTTGACGGGGAACTTCTCCGCAGGCTGACCCATATAGTTGATGATCGAGTCGATTATTCTCTGGTTGGCCTGATGAATCATGAAGTATGCCACCTCGCTCTTGTCGATTCCCACTTCGTCCAGAAGACTTTGCACACCTTCCGTGCACGCCTTGACCGCGAACTTGAACACCTCCCGGCCTTTCATCTGCATCGGGACGTCCTCTTCCTTTTTTGTGATGTAAGGCGTGTCAACAAGTGTCCTGAACTGCCAGATCTCATCCTTGGATGGCTCTGCATGCAGTTTTGTGCCTTTGATGTTGTCCCCTTCGGTCAGCACTACGGCTCCGGCCCCGTCTCCGAACAGGACACATGTTCCTCTGTCTTTCCAACTGGCCATTCTGGTCGGCTCCTCGACGCACGCCACGATGGCGTTCCTGATCTTTCCGGCCTTGTAGTATGTCTCCGCCATATCCAAGGCATAGACGAATCCCGGACAAGCGCAGTTGATGTCGAACATCGGGCATTTGAGTCCGAGTTTTTCACCGATGATGCAGCTCATTCCCGGGGTGATATATTCGGAGACGACATTGGAGACTATGAAGAGGTCGATGTCTTCGGCTTTCAGTCCGGACATCTCAAGAGCCTTTCGTACGGCTTCGGTTCCGAGATCCTCCAGATTCTCGTCTGTGATCACGTGTCTTGTCTTGATTCCGGTGCGAGGGTAGATCCACTCGTCGCTGGTGTCCAGAAATCCCGCAAGCATATCATTGGTCACGACCTTTTTTGGAAGCGCGCTTCCTGTACCGATGATTTTCATAAATTTACTGTTATTAAGGTATTTTCAATGCAAAAATATGAATATGCCGGTGCCGCTCAAAAATTAAGTGGCGAAGATACCCAAAGCGCCGTTTTTGTGGTGCGAATGTGGCGATTTCGCTGAATTTGTGGCGAATTTCCGTCATACTGGACTATGAAAAAGGCTCTTCCCGGCATATTTCCGCCAGAAAGAGCCATTGAATCCTAACGCGCGTTTCCGTCTTGTTATTCCTCGGTGACGAATGGTTTGGAGAGAAGCTCCAGCCCTTCCACCGGCTTGTCGGTTGTGATGAGGCTGACACCTTTCGCGATGAAGTTGAGCATATCGCTGACATTGTTGACCGTCCAGACATTGACCGTCATCCCGAGTCCGTTCGCCTCCTTGATCCAAGCGTCCGTGAGCTTGCTGTAGGAGTAGTCTATTCCCTTTATGCCATCGGCGAAGACAGTGGAAGGTGCCTTGTCTCCGTTGAGGTATTGGACAGTCGCCTCAGGCGCGAGCCCAGCGAGTTTTTTGCAGACATCATAGCTGAACGCGATATATTCAACCTGATTCTGCAATCCTTTCGCCTTGACTGCGTCCACGCAAGTCTGCGCCGCCCTCATAGTCTTGTCGGTGGTGTTGTGGTTCTTTATCTCAATGATCAGTTTAACATTTGGATAAAGCTTCGCCTGGTTCAGATAGTCGTCAAGCGTAGGGAGCGGCTCACCGTTGGCGAGTTTATAGTCCTTGATCTCTTCGTAGGTCCTGGAATCCGGTCTCCAGCCTTTGTATTTCGCATCCTCCGGTACCTCGTTACCCTTGAAGGTGGAGTTGTGATAGATGACCGGCACGCCATCCGTGGTGATGTACACATCGAACTCGGATCCGTAAACCCCGAGCTTCTGTGCCTCTGCCAGGGATGCCACCGAGTTTTCCGCCGCGTTTCCGTAATGGTATCCCCGGTGCGCCACGATCTTCGTGTTGTAAAGATTCTTCAGGTCGCTGACAACATTGAACTCGGATGAGCCCAGAGGGTACTGCGTCTCTCCTCTGCCGAGGACGAGACGGTATTTCCCGGCCCGGAAGTCATCCGGAATACGTATCTTCAGGAATCCGTCCCCGTCAGCCGTGGTGCAGGAATATGACAGCGACTCGCTGCTCATTGATTCCAGCTTGATCCGGTCGCCACCCTTGAATCCCTTGGCGTACACGTAGAACCAGCATCCCGGCTTGACATTGGCGTTCGGCAGCAATGTAAGGTCGCTGATCGAGATCACTTCCGGTTTTATGTCGTTCTTGACAACTTTGTAAAGTTCCGCGACATCCTTGGCGGTGAGCACATCATCGTATATCCTTGCGATGACGACATCCCCGTTGAATCCGCAATGCGCACCGGAGGCTCCGTTTGGATCGCCTCCGACACAGAACCACGTGCTGCCTTCCGTAGGGAAGTTCAGGCTTCCCGCTGCTTCCGTCTCACCTTTCAGTTCACCGTTGACATAGATACAGGACTTCCCGGCCTGTTTGCTCCAGACTCCGACAACGTGGTAGTACCGACCCACTTCCGGGGTTATATTCGAATGAGTCCATTTCCAGCTGGACTTCCCGTTCGCGCTGACATTCGGAAGGAAGGTTATGTCCTTTCCCCTGCTGTTGTCTGTGATAAGAAATCCGGTTCCACCGCTTTGCATAGAGCTGAACGGCTTGATCTCGGAACCGTTGGCCGGAGCGTCCATCCTGAATACGACCTCCATCGAGTGCCCGTCGGCGAGCGCGTTCCGGAATTTCTGGTCCTGGGTGTAGTCAATCTTATAGTACCCGGCGCTCATCGCGCTTCCGAGCGTGTGGTTGAAGTGTGCCGCGTATCTGGAATATGCGTCGCTGAAATAGTTGACCGAAGCGGAGCCGGAGACTGTCGTTATGGTCATCTTGGAATCGGAATTGTCAACCGCCGTTCCGTCGTTCTTGAATATCACATCCAGAAGATCGGCCTCCGGCACATCGGATGGAGTCGGTGGAACAACGATCTCTCCCTCTTTCGAACCTTTCTTCTGTGTGATGACGATCGAGACGGATTTTGTCTTGCAGGTGAACACAAGTCCTCCTGTCCTTGCCTCAAGCGTCTCGTTCTTGGCGATGTTGACCTTTACCTGCCTCGCGCCTTTCTCTCCGGACAGAGGACTGGCGGCGATCCAGTCAGAACCGTCCTTTATCTCAAGGCTCCATTGGGCGTTCGACATCACGCGCAGAGAGTATCCATTCTTGCCTTTTGCCTCGAAGTCAACTGATTTCGGAGTCTCTCCGGATTCATCATAGACGGAAAACTGCACTTCCTCTTCGTTCTTTCCTGATTCGGTGCAGGCCACCGCCAATCCAAGGATGGCGAAGACACAGACGCAGAATCTCCCGATAAAATTTTTCATTATAATATGTTTGAGTATAAATGGCCGATCGCGGAAAGCCTGAAAATATTCAGCGATTGATTGCCGGCCGGCAAGTTTATGAAGAGCAGGAAGAACAACCGTCTTCCTGCTCTTGTGAAATCGGATCTGTTAATATCCAGGGTTCTGGACAAGATTGCCGTTGATGGTGAGCTGTTCCTGCGGGATCGCCAGCCAGTAGTTCTTAGGAGCGGTGAACGTTCTGGAGTCCGTCTCATAGGCCTCGGTGATCTTGTAGTAGTCCTCGGCTGTCTTGCCGGCGATGTTCCAGGAACGTGGCCTGTTCTGTAGAATGTTCTGGACGACTTTGTATCTCCTCAGGTCGTAGAACCACCTGCCTTCGAACGCGAACTCGCTGAGACGTTCCCGGAGGACAGCGTCAAGCAGTGTCTTTCCGGTAGGAAGGCCGCCGACCAGCGCCCAGGAATCCTCGAAGTCCGGAAGTCCGGCGCGGTTCCTTACCTTGTTGATGTAAGTCAAGGCCTCTCCGTCGATCTTGCCGTAATATTGTACGTATGCCTCCACGAAATCCAGATAAGGCTCCGCGAAACGGATGTACGGGAATGCGAATTTGTGGTAGGTGAACGTCTTGGAGGTGTTGTCGAAGTTGTTGGACTTGTGGATCCACTTCTTGACGTAATAGCCTGTGCAGCCTTGATATTCATTACCGGTGTTTCCATCGTTCTGCTGCTCTTCCCCACGGCGGCACTTGAGCATAAAGGTCTCGCCGTTGAGGTCGTATGATCCACGGTCGTAACCGACTGATGCGTAGAATCTTGGCTCCCTGTTGATGTGGAGGATGGAGGTCTTCTCTCCCGGGTAGCCCGGAGCTTCAACCAGCTTGGTAGGATTCTGGATCGCCTCCTTGGTATCAGGATCGACCTCCATCGGGAGACCGTTCTTGGAAAGGAAGCACTCCACGGCCTCGAACGTCGGCACGAAATATCCACGCCATCCCTCACGGCTGTAGGACGAGTAACCTGTGCGCGGAGCCATATTCTTGATGTTGTAGGAGATGTTGCCCTGCGCCGCATAGCAGAAGAGATGCTCGTACTCATTGTAGAATGCGTTGGCGTCTCCGCCGAGGAACGCCGCCCTGTAGTTCTCGTAACCTTTCTCGAAGGTGTCGGTCTCCTTGCTCGGAGCGTAGAGCTGGAATCCGTCCGCCTCACCCTGTTGGATAGCGTCCTTGGCGGCGTCCATAGCCTTCTTCCAGAGCTCTTTGTCATATTCAAGAGGCATCAGCGGCGTGCCGTCGTTGTTCTTGAAGTCGGCGTACCACTCTGCGTTGCCGTTGACCATCGGAGAAGCGGCCTGAAGCCAGAGACGGGACTTGAGCGCCTTGGCGGTAGTCTTTGTCGCGCGGCCGAGGAAGTTTGATGAATATGACGCCGGAAGGTATTCCGCGGCCTTGTCGTACATGTCCGAGATGAACTGCACGCACTCCAGATAAGGCTTGCGCTCATAGTTGATGTCCTCCTGAAGGCCGATCAGATGATCCACAATGACAATCGGACCGTAATATTCAAGAAGGGTCTGGTGCATATAGGCTATGTTCCAGTAGGCCTCTCCTCTCCAGCGGTTCCTTTCATCCTCGCTCGCGTCAGGCACCTTGTCGATGTTCTCAAGAAGGAGATAGGCGTTGCGGATTCCGCCCCACACATTATAGGACACGGCTCCGGAGGCCTTGTTGCAGGTCGTTGACCACATCGCAACATAGGTGTTGGACGGGGTCTCCTGATTGTTGAACACAAGGGACTTCCACTTGAAGTAATACACGGAGCCGTAGAAACTTGACACCATGTCACCACCTCCGCACATCTCAAGCGATGACTGGAAGTACCATCTGTTAGGCATATAGTAATAGAGCGAGGCCGCGAAGTTGTCGGCCTGCACGTGGGTCTTGAAAAGATCGTCCTCCGTGGCCTTTCCGCTTGGAATAACATCGAGGAAGTTGCAGGAGGTCGCCATTCCCAAGACGCAGAACAGTATGATAAAAATCTTCTTCATATTCATAAATGATTAGAAAGTGAACTGGAAACCTGCCTTGACCGTGCGCTGGAGCGGATATGTCAGACCGTTGCCGCGGCCTTTCTCCGGATCCCAGTACTTGAACTTGGAAATGTAGAACAGGTTGTTGCCCTGAAGGTAGAAACGGACGAACTTGTAGGTGAATCCGATCTCGGCGTTCTTCAGACGGACGAACGAGGCGTCGTGCATATACAGCGTGGAAGCCTGTGTGTTGTTGTCCGAAGGAACGGTCGTGAGCCTTGGATACTTGGCGTCCTTGTTATTGTTGTCCCAGGACCAGTGGTCGTCGGCTATGTACTTGACGATGCCATAACCGAAATGCTGGTTGTCGCAGAACGGGTGGTTGTTATACGTCGTGATGTCGTACCTTGAGCTGCCCTGGAACATTATGGAAGCATCCCATTTCTTGTATTTCACAGAACCTCCGAATCCGAACTGTATCTCAGGGAAGTAAGGCTTGTCGCTCCAGACGAAGTCATTGGAGTTCACGACACCGTCATTGTTCACATCCTTGTACTTCACATCACCGACACCATAGGCGCCGAAGTCCTGCCTCGGGCTGTTGTCGATCTCCTCCTGCGAGGTGAAGAGCCCCTCGGCGATGAGCACCTTGTTGGAATTGATAGGCTTGCCGATCTTCGAGAGATGCGGGTTCTTTGAATAGTCAGGCTCGTCCATCGCCTTCACCTCTGAATGGGCGTAAGTGAACGTGCCGCGCAGAGAGTACTGGAAGTCGCTGTTCACCACCTTGTTGTAGTTGATGGAGAAATCAACTCCGGAATTGGAGGTCTCTCCGAGGTTCGCCCAAGGAAGCGATCCGCCCACACCGCCGTTCGACGCGAATGACTTGCGCTGCATGAATATGTTCGTGCGGTACTCGTGGAACCAGTCCGCGGACAGTTTAAGGTCCTTGAACAGTTCGATGTCGATTCCGACATTGAGTTTCCTGGCGATTTCCCAGGTGGCGTTCACATTACCGTAGTTGGAGATGAAGCCGGCTCCGATCTTCGCGAAGTTGGAACCGAAAACGTATGACCTGTCACCCATATCGACCTCCGTGATGTACGGGAATCGATGGTTGTCTCCGAGGGAGTCGTTACCGACAAGACCGTAGGACGCGCGGAGCTTCAGGTTGGTCACCGCGCTCTTCAATGGTGAGAAGAACTTCTCGTTGGAGATGTTCCATCCGATGGCGGCAGACGGGAAGAAACCGAACCGCTTGCCGGCGATGAAGTTCTCGGAGCCGTTGTAACCGAAGTTCCCTTCGAGGAAATAGCGCTTGTCGTAGTTGTAGGTGACACGTCCGGCGAGGCCCTGCTCCCTGAACGGAAGAAGCTTTTCCTCGGAGGATCCGGTGGCGTTGTTCACCTTCTCCTTCATATGGTACACGATGTCGGCGCTGACATCGTGCTTCCCGAATTTCCTTGCATAGTTGATCTGACCCTGCAAAGACCACTCGTGGTAGCCGCTGGCGGAGACAGAACTCTCAAGGTATGTCGTGCCCTCGGCGCCGATGGAGTTGGCTGTCCATGTGTAGGTTCCGTCGTCGTTGAGCGTGACGCTGTCCGGATCAATCTTGTAATATGCCGGAATATGGTAGCGGTTTGTTGCGGCGTAGGAGTAGTTGTAGAAAGAGACCAACGCCTTGGCTGAGAGCCCCTTGGTAATGAAGTTCAGGTTCTGGTCAACGTTGAGGGAGGCGGTCATCCAGGACCTGTATTGCTCCTTGTAGCCACGGCTGAGCAAGGCGTAAGGGTTGAGGTCGTTGGAGCCGGTGTCCCAAGTGTCGTTGTTACCGTACCTTACGAACGTGTCACCATCCTCGGCTGGAAGAACGGCCGGGAAGCGCACCGGATTCGCGCGCATGGTGTAGTAGAAGAGGTTGGACGTGGACTCGTAAGGGCTGTCCTGATACTGAAGCTGCATATTCAGTTTCATAGAGACCTTGGTCGTCTTGGTCGCCTGGGCCGTGACGTTGCTCTGGAACATATACTTTTTGTTGTTGAGGTTCACGTCCAGAAGAGCGTCCTTAGGCTCCTTGATGATACCGTTCTCATTGTAGATCGAGGCGTTGAGGAAGTAGTTGACCTTCTTTCCGCCGCCACGCAGCGAGACATTGAACCTCTGGTTCATGGCGAAGTCCTTGAACAGCATTCCGTACCAGTCGTTGTTCGGATAGACGTAAGGATCGAGATGGTTTCTTGTGCCCTCGATCTTCTCGCTGGAGTAGAACGGCACGTATGCCGCGCCGGACTGGCGGGCCACATTGTAGAGAGCCTCGTTGTAGAGTTCCATATACTGCACGCCGTCAGCGACTTCCTGAACTATTGTCGGCATAGAGACCGTGTTGTCGAATGACGCGCTGATGGCGATCTTCTCTGAATTGCGTCCTTCCTTGGTGGTCACGATGAGCACACCGTTGGCACCTCTGGAACCGTAAAGGGCGGTCGCGGTCGCGTCCTTCAGGACGGACATCGACTCGATGGCCTCGGTCGGGATGTTGTTGAGCATCGAAGATGTGATCTCGACACCGTCAAGCACGATCAGCGCGCTGGAGTTGGCTCCGAACGTGGATATTCCTCGAATATAGAAGGCCGCGCCGTCGGCTCCCGGCTCACCCGAAGTCTGGCGGGCGATGAGTCCCGGAATATTTCCGGCGAACGAGGTCGTGAGGTTGGAGGAGGATGTCGCGAGATCCGCCGGCTTCACCGCCTGGACGGCACCCACGAGGGATTCCTTCTTCTGGGTACCGAATCCGACCACGACTGACTCTTCGAGGGCGTTGGCCTGTACGATCATTGTGACTAGGGTGAACAGATAGGTGTCGGCCACCTTGATCTCCTTGGTGTCGTACCCCATCATCTCGAAGACTACCGTCTCGGTGGTAGGGGAGACGGAGAATTTGTACTCTCCGTGCGCGTCCGTCGTCGCGATCTCCTTAGGGTTTTCCTTGGAATGGATAACGACTCCGGCCAATGGTGTGTCGCCGTCGGAACCGATGACGATACCGTTAAGTATCTTGTCCGCCTGTCCTGTCTTCGCGTTTTGCGCCAGCATCGGAAGAACACCGAGGCAAAGCGTGACGGCAAGCGTGAATATCCTTTTGATTATCTTATTCATAAGTTTGAATTTTTTCTGGTGTTACTTCACGATCTGGATCTTGCCTTTCAATGCGGTCTTGGCTTTGATCTGCTCGGCTGTGAGCGGATTGTCGTAGAGTCGGGCGACCACGACGGTCCCGTTCCAGGATCCGTTGAACTTGGTCTCGCTGTTGTAGTTTCCGGCGACACCCATACAATGCAGACCACTCTTGTGCTTGAGGGTCGTCACTCCGACCGTGGCCTTGAGCTCACCATCGACGTAGCACTTGATTGTCTCTTTGTCCCAGACTCCGAACACGTGGTAGAGCTGCCCAGGCACAGCCTGAACGTGGCTCACGGCGAAGTTCCAGTTACCGTTGCCGTGCTGGATGAATTCGATCGAACCGTCTCGGGTGACTTTTGATTTGTCGCCGGCGTTGGTCTTCTCACCCGGCGCGCCGAGCATCAATGCGAATCCACCTGACTGCGTGGCTCCGAACGCCTTTGTCTCGACGTTGGTGTGCGCCGAAGGAATGGAGAACACAGACTCGATCGTGTACCCGTTGTTGAGCCTGCCCTCGAAAGCTGTATATTCACACTCCCAGAAAGCGTAGTCGGCCTTGTTGAATGCCTTGTTCTGGGCACGTGTCACTGACGGACCCCAGGCGGCATAGTCCTCGTAGAAGTTCATCGTGGCTCCCTTTGTCCAGGAATTGACTTTGTTCTTAAGAGGGGAGATGTCCTCGGCCGTGCCGTCCTCACCGAACTTGAAATCCATTAGGTCGGCGGCGGCGTACTGGGTCAGGGTGATCACACCCTTGACATCCTTGTCTTCCTCGGAATCAGCGCAGACCGCTGAAATGAGGGCGGTTCTGTCTTGACTGTCCGGATTGGCCTCGACCACGAAATGAATCTTCCCGCCGGCTTTCGACACTTTCACCCAGGACTGGTCGGACTCGGCCGTCCAATTCGTGACGTTGAGAAGATTTACCGAAAGGTCTCCTTCTGCCTCGTGTCCGTCTGAAATGACCTCTTTGGCGTCTATCGAGACGGCGAGGTTCTTCTGTGAAAGGTCAAGGACAGCGGAGACTCCTGGATCCTCGATGCAGGTGAAGGTGATCTCAGCCTTGTTTTTCACGGCTGTCTCGGCGATAGGCTTGGCGTTGAGCACGACCTTGTCATCGCTTTGGGAGACAATCGAGAGCCATTCAGTTCCGGCCGCGTCGATCTCGCACTTGAACGTGCCGTTCGTGCTGACGTTGACTGTTGTCTCTCCACCATTCTTAGGAAGCACATTGGAAAGGATCGTAGGCTCCAGGAAGAATCTTTGGAGCTGGGTCACCTGAAGCAATGCCTTCTGCTCGATGTTGTCGCAGACGAAAGCGACCTTGGCGGTTCTTGGAGAGGTGGCGTCATAGACGGTTGTCGTGAAATTGACCGTCGCGTTTCCTGTGCCGGTTGACGGTGAGACGGTCAGCCAGTCACAGTCCTTAGGAATACGGATGTACCAATCCCCGTCCGCCGTGAAGGAAACTTGTTTTGTTTCGGAACGATTGCTGAAAGTAATGGTGCTCAGCCCCATCTCATCAGCGTTTTCCAAACTCATCTTGGCTGGAACGCGTGTGGTTTCCTCGGAGGCGCAGGAACATAATGACAATGCGCTCCATCCGACAATGAGAAACGACAGCATCAGCTTTGAAAAACTAATTTTCATAAGCAGTGAATCAATAAGTTATTAATAATTATTATGGTTGATATTTGTCTTGTCAATTGTTCTACGAGAGTTATGTTTTCCCGTGTCCGTTCATAAACCAATACGCAAATATATGTTTTTCCCCGGATTTTTACTCCTGAAAAAGTGAAAATTTTAAAAAGTGTTATATTTGCCATATAAAAGAGGAAAGGATGAGTTTTTTCAACAAGCCTCTGCCCGGCTATCTTCGTGGCAAGAACCAACTTATCTACACCGTGACATTCACGGCGTTGTTCTCCATCGTGTTCCTTCTGGTCAGCCTGCCGTTCTCGCACAACAGTTGGATGGCGCTCGGAAACTCCAGATTCTTCGTTTTCACGGTGCTTTTCGCGCTCGGCTCGCTTATGATCGTGATCCTCAGCAAATACATAATGTACAAGACTAGAAACAAGCTGAAGATGAATTTTCTGGGCTACATAACGTGGTGCGTCTGCGAGGTCATCGTGATCTGTCTGGCATATTCATTCATCACCGTGCCGATCACAGGCATCGGGTGGGATCAGTTCCCGGCGACGCTGGGAAAGGCGTTGTTGTACGGAAACACTTCTCTGATAATTCCTTACATCCTTGCCGGGATGTACTACGCCATTCAGGACAAGAACCAGATCATCCGTCTGATGAACTACGGCAATGTGGTCTCTGACGAGGCTGTGCCGGTCTCACAGTTGGAGAAGATCACGCTTTTCGACAATAGCGGTGACCTGAAACTGTGCGTCAGCGCCTCGAATCTCTACTACATCGAGTCTGACGACAACTACATCGTGGTCTGGTACACCGACAGCAAGGGCGACCTGAAGCGCTATATGCTCCGCTGCCGTCTCAAGACCGTGGAGGAGAGTTTCCGTGGAAGCAGCCTTGTGCGTTGCCACAGAAAATATATTGTGAATATGGACAAGGTCAAGGTCCTGCGCAAGGAGAAGGACGGCTACGAACTGGATCTTGACAACGACTCAATCGCACCTATCCCGATCACCAAGACATATTCAGAAAACGTCCTGAGCCGTTTCAACAACAGTTCAGGACGCCGTATGGAGTGATATTCCCGTTTCTTCTATTCGCAGAGTTTGTTCAGGGCGAGTTCCACGAGGGCGCGCACCTGTGGTTTGTAGTCCGGGTTGCTGCTCTTGAGGTAGCGGTTGGCGATGGCGCAGCAGATCGTGCCGGCCTCGTGTCCGAGACGTTTGGCCATTCCTGCGACCGCCGAGCTTTCCATCTCGAAATTGGTGATCCGATATTCCCCGAAGCGGAAGGACTCGAAGTCCTCAAGCATATCCGGCATCGCCAGACCCTGTCTCACGACTCTGCCCTGAGGTCCGTAAAATCCTGAGGCAGAGATTGTCATACCTTTTACCGAGCAGTCCTCGAACTTCTTGATCAGCTTCTCGCTGGCCTTCACGAAATATGGCGAAGGAAGGTTCTTGTCCCAATGCGTGTGCTCCTTGAAAGCCTTCTCCATCTCAAGGTTGGAGAGTTCGTCACGGCCTTCGTACCAGTTCATCAGACCGTCGCAGCCCACGGAATAGTGGGAGAAAATCGCTGATCCGAGCGGAATGTCGGCCTGGACAGCCCCGCAGGTTCCGATCCTGAGGATCGTGAGGGTCCTGTGCTCCTTCTTCGGCTCGCGGGTGGTGAAGTCCACATTCGCGAGGGCGTCCAGCTCAGTCATCACGATGTCGATGTTGTCGGTTCCGATTCCGGTTGACAACACGGTGACTCTCTTGCCGTTATACTTGCCGGTCGTGGAGACGAACTCCCTTGACTGGTGGCGGAACTCGATGTCGGTGAGGAATCCGGCGACCATATCCACTCTTCCAGGGTCGCCGACGAGGATGACGATGTCAGCCAGCTCTTCCGGTTTCAGATGGATGTGGAACGCCGAGCCGTCATCGTTGATGATTAATTCAGATTCTGCTATTCTCATAATATGAATTTTAATGTTTAACCCGCCAAATATAAGAATATTCAACGGAATTAACTATTTTTGTGAAATATGTGGCAGAGACTTCAAACTTTATACCTGTGCATCGCCACAGGTTTGATAGTGGCGCTTTTCTTCAGTGTCAAGGCGTTTACCTTAGGTCCCGGCGGAGTTCATTCCGTCGAGTTGACCTACATTAAGTACACCCCTTACCTTATCCTTTTGATTCTGATCACCATCCTTCAGCTGTTGGCGGTGTTCACTTTCAACGCGCGTGTCTTCCAGATGCGCACAGCCGTGCTTTCCGCCATCCTGATGATAGCGCTTCAGGCCTGGATCGGAGTGGATTACTTCACAGCTGACAAGGAGTGGATATTCAAGTTCACGGCGGTGTTCCCGCTTGTGGCGGCCATCCTGAATTTCATCGCCGCGAGGCTCATTCTCAGGGACCAGCTCCTTGTGGAGAGCGTCTCGCACCTCCGCTCCCGGAAGAAGAATCACAAGATTTAAGGCACTGGATCGTACCCGCTGCCGCCCCAAGGGTTGCAGCGGAGGATTCTCCAGACGGTCAGGAACAATCCCTTGACCGGTCCCCATTTCTTGAACGCCTCGATGGCGTAGGTCGAACACGATGGCTCGAAACGGCACGTCTTGGGAATATACGGCCCTATGCAGGTGCGGTAGAACCAGATCAGGGCGAGGAATGGTGCGATGCACACCTTCCTTACCCGCTGCCTCCAGGCAGGAATATCCCCGCTAGGTTTCATATCCCGCGAGTTTTTGAAGGACCGCGCCGACCTGCTCCCGCAAAGCTGAATATTCCAATACATCCTTTGTATTATAAAGGAACAGTATTGAATATCCTTTAGGAGGCAGGATGTCCTTCTGGGTCCTGTAGGCCTCACGTAGTCTGCGTTTTAGCAGATTGCGCTTCACCGCCCTTTTGAAGAGGCGTTTGGGAACGGACACTATGATATTATTCGCCTCTTCGTCGCTTGAAGAGGCTGTGTCTTTCAGAAAACAATATTTGAGACCGCCGGACGTGAAGCCCCAGCGGCCCCTTGACATCAGAGCCGAAATCTTCGACTTCCCGTGAAGCCGCTCGGATTTCGGTAGAGTGAACATTTCTGTAACTATTTCTGGGCGTTGAGGTAAAGCTCGATCGCGCGGGCCACGGACGGAGCCTCCGGAGTCGGAGCCTGGATCTCGATCTTGAGGCCGGCTTCCTCCATCGCCTTCACGATGGATTTCCCGTAGGCCACGAACTTGATGTCTCCCTGCTGGAACTCAGGGAAGTTCTCGTAGAGGGACTTGATGTCGTACGGATTGTAGAATACGATCATGTCGTAGTCCTGCAGGTTAATCTCCTTAAGGTCCTGAGGCACAGACTTGACGAACACGGCTGTCTTGTAATCAAGTTTCTGCGCTTCCATCAGATTCGTCAGCGGAGAACTGTTGCTTGAGTCGGACTGGGTCACAAGGAACTTCTCACCCTTGTGCTTGGTTCCGATCTGTTCTATGATGGACTCGGGAGTCCCGTTGCCGAAAAATATCTTGCGCTTGCGGTAAACGATGTGCTTCTGAAGGTACATCGCCACGGCCTCGGTCGTGCAGAAATACTTCATTGTCTCCGGAACCTTGACCCTCAGTTCATCGCACAGGCCATAGAACGCGTCAATAGTATGGCGGGACGAGAAAATGATTGCGGTGTAATCCAGAATGTTTATCCTCTGCGCCCTGAACTCTCTGGAAGAGAGGGGCTCGATGAGAAAGAACTGCTTGAATGTGATGTCAACGCCGAATTTCTCTTTCAGTGCGACGTAGGGTGCGTCGTTCATCGGAGCGCGCTGTGAGATCAAAATCTTCTTTATTGCCATATTCTTGTTTTCTAGTTCGGCCTCCGGTGACACTATAGCAGCTTGGCTGAAAGCACTAGAACGGTGGTCGGAAGTAATTCAAGGCCGCAAAGATACAAAAATGTTGTGAAAGGATTGCAAGCCGAGGCGAAAATCTGTCCTCGCCTGAAGATGTGGAACAAGTAGGTGACGGCTATTACATGCAGAAGCACCACACGCGTAAGTTCCTTATTACCAACTGAAATATTCAGTATGGCCCCGACAGGGAACACGATCAGGAAAAGAATTATGATGTAGTTGAAAAAGGCATGGTTGGCCGCCGTGAAAGTCTTCGTCCGGTAGGCTCCCATTTCCAACTGCCAGTTCAGGAAAGATCTCAGCACGAGGTATGCCAGCATCGTCCCGCAGGTGGCCGCCAGTCCCAGAGCGGGAGGAAGGGATTCCATGTAGTCCGGTTGATAGAGGCCATGAGAATAGACGACCATGCATAGCGGCACGAACAGGACCATGACCATCCAGTTGCGGCTGCCGCTCAGCTGAAGGCTGTCTTCAAGGTCAAGGTTGCCTTTCCAGCGCATGACGCAGTCTCCCAGCGATGGGATGATCTTGAAGAAACTCCCGACGCTCAGCAGAAAAATGAATGTGAATATGACCGCGAGGCCACAGAAAACCGGATCGTCGATCATGAGTGTCAGTTGCCTCTTTTAGCGTTGTAGCCCATATTCCTGAGAAGCTCCGTGACTTTGTCCCGCAGGTCTCCCTGTATGGTGATCTCCCCGTCCTTGGCCGAGCCTCCGACCCCGCATTTCACTTTCAGGGTCTTGCCAAGAGCCGCCAGATCCTCCTGCGTGCCCACAAATCCGCTCACCAGCGTGACCTGCTTTCCGCCTCTGTTCCTTCTGTCGATGGTGACGGTCAGTCTCTGCCTGGACGGCTCAAGGGTCTCAGCCTCGGCGGTCTCCTCCGTGGCGTAGTTGAAGTTCGGGTCGGTCGAATAGACGACGCCGAGTCGCTGCTTCCAGTCGTTATCGGGTTTCATAATATTCATTGTTATATTTTTGCAAAGATAGCGAATCCTTTTGTATCTTTGTCTGTTTAACGGCTTGATTCGGCCGATTTAGGAACATCGTTAGTTTATGGACATTAAGAAATTCAAACTGTGGAACAAGGTGACGGCGCTGGCTGTTCTGGCCATCTCCGCGTTCACCTATCTCTCCACAATCGAGCCGACAGCCTCTTTCTGGGACTGCGGAGAGTTCATCGCGTCATCGTACAAGCTTGAGGTCGGACACCCGCCGGGAAACCCTGTCTTCCAGCTCATAGCAAGGTTCTTCACCATGTTCACGGGTCCGGACAAGGCCGCTGTGATGGTGAACTCGATGAGCGCGGTCTGCTCGGCTCTCACCATATTCTTCCTCTATCTGACAATCGTTTTCCTCGTCAAGAGAGTGATTGTGCCGAAACGTGACGGCGAGGGCGGAACCGGGGAGTATTCACTTGGCCAGGCCATAGCCATCTACGGCAGCGGAGCCGTCGGCGCTCTGGCTTATTGCTTCTCGGACACGTTCTGGTTCTCGGCCGTCGAGGGCGAGGTCTATGCGATGTCGTCCCTGTTCACGGCGATGGTCGTGTGGGCGATGACAAAGTGGTACGAGGAGACCGACCGCAGGTACGCGAACCGCTGGATCGTGCTGATCTCGTTCCTGATGGGACTCTCCATCGGAGTCCACCTGCTGAACCTGCTGGCGATTCCGATGCTGGTCTATATGTACTACTTCAAGATGAGGGAGGACAAGCCATATTCATTCTGGGAATATGTCAAGATTCTTGCCGTCTCGGTGGTGATCCTGGCGTTCATCCTCTTCTTTATGGTGCCTTACATCCCTAAGATAGCCGCGTATTTTGACCTGTTCTTCGTTAACACTCTCGGGCTTCCGTACAACACTGGAGCGGCCTTCTTCATCGTGGCTCTTCTCACTGCTTGCTTCTGGGGCCTTTTCAAGACCCTCAAGACAGAGAGGGTGTTCTGGAACACGGCTCTGCTGTGCTTCACCACGATCGTGATCGGATTCTCGGTGTTCAGCATCGTGATCATCCGCTCATGCGCCAAGACTCCGACCAACGAGTATCAGCCTGACAACGCGTTCACCCTCGTGCGCTATCTCTCCCGTGAGCAGTACGGCTCGACTCCGTTGCTTTACGGCCAGTACTACGGCGCTCCGTACGAGCTTGAGCAGAAATCCTATTGGGCTCCTCTGGACGGCAAGTACAAGAAGGCCCCGAGCCCTGTGGACGTGAAATATGACCGTGCCGGAAAGATGCTGTTTCCGAGAATGTACAGCAACGATGATAGGCACATAAAGTTCTACGAATCCTACACCAACGGAAAGGGCACGCCGGTGCCGGGCGCTCAGTACAAGAAGCCGACACAGGGTGCGAACCTGTCATATTTCTTTGATTTCCAGCTTGGATGGATGTACTGGAGGTACTTCATGTGGAACTTCGTGGGACGGCAGAACGAGATCCACACGCCTTCCGCCGACCTGTTCACGGGCAACTGGGAGAGCGGAATCCCGTTCATCGACAAGATTCATCTTGGCGACCAGAGCAACGCTCCGCAATGGCTTCAGGACAACCCGGGCAAGAACCACTACTTCTTTCTGCCTCTTCTCCTTGGACTCATCGGTCTGTGCTTCCAGTTCGACAAGGACCGCCGAGGCTGCTGGCTGACATTCCTGCTCTTCTTTATGACAGGAATCGCCATCGTGCTCTATCTGAACCAGGTTCCGTACCAGGTGCGTGAGAGGGACTATGCCTACGCTGGCTCGTTCTACGCCTTTGCCATCTGGATCGGATTCTCCGTCGCTGCCTTATATTCATGGATCACTTCCGCGTTGAAGGAAAAGCATACTGTCGCTGTGGCGGCCGTGGCTTCCGTGGCTTGCCTTTTCGTGCCGGCGCTTATGGCGGAGGAGAACTGGGACGACCACGACAGAAGCAACCGCTACACCGCCGTCGAGGTCGCCAAGAATTATCTTAATTCAGTGGAAAAGAACGGTTTACTGATAACCCACGGTGACAACGACACCTTCCCTCTGTGGTACGCCCAGGAGGTCGAGGGCTTCAGGAATGACGTGAGAATATGCAATACATCCCTCCTTGGAACCGACTGGTACATCGACCAGATGAGGTACGCGATCAACAACTCCGCCCCTCTGAACCTCTCGATCGGACAGGAGCAGTACCTCTACGGAACCAATGAATGGATTCCTATCGAGGACAAGCGTGGCCAGGCTCTGCTGCTTTCGGACTGCGTCACAGTGTTCAAGCATCCTGACGCCAAACTGGTCTATCAGGACGGGCGCAAGACGGATTACTGGATTTCCCGCAAGATGATAATTCCGGTCAACAAGAAGAACTGCCTCAAGAGCGGAATCGTGAGCGAGAAGTTCGCCGAGCAGATTCCGGACTCCATCGTGATTGAGATCCCTAAGAGCAAGAATTTCCTCAGCAAGCCTGAGCTCTTCCTGCTTGACTTCCTCTCCACCTACCAGTGGGACAGGCCTTTGAATATGCTCAATCAGGGCGGAGACCTGAACATCGGTCTGCGCGACTACCTGATGTACGAGGGCTTCTCCTACAAGTTCATCCCGATCAAGAACAAGCCTCAATCCCTTGAGGTCGGCCTTGTGGACACCGATGACCTGTACGACAAGATCACGGACAAGTTCTGCTTCGACGCCGTTTCCCGTGAGGACTATTGTGTTGATTACCAGAACACCTACACCTTCCTTGGCGTCATGTCTTTGAGGAATATGTTCGTGTCCGCCGCCAACGCCTTCATCGCCGCCGGGGAGAACGACCGCGCCGAGCAGATGCTTGACAAGTGCCAGCAGGTTCTCAAGCCGAAGGAATATCCTTATGACAACTCTATCCTCGGCTGGGGTTCCAACGCCCTCTTCCCGATCGAGATGGTCAAGGACTACTACGCTCTTGGCAAGCCTGAGAAAGCCAAGGCTCTCGCCACGGAACTGACCAATGAGCTCACCGAGTCCATCAGGTTCTATCTCGACTTCTACCCGATGTGCAAGAGTGACTTTGAATATAACTGCAACCTTATCTACTACATGACAAACGATGTCATCCGCAAGGCCGGCGACAAGGACTTCGCCGACGAGATCGAAAAGACCCTCGCCGCCTTCCTTTCCGCCCAGTCATAAGATGTTTCGGGAATCCCGATAGCAGTTATCGAAACAAAGGGATGATAATCCATCCCAATCCGCAAGTGGTGTTATAATTTTGCACCGTCAAAAAAAAAGAGCGTAAGATTATGACACCACTTGAAATTTCCACGGCTGCTATGAGCGCCAATTCCGGATCACTGATCATCGTTTGCGCGGTCGCAAGCGCGGTTATCCTGATCGTTTCCTTCCTGCACGAAAGGCTTAAGGCCTTCAATGCAAAGCACAGCATCATTACCTATTCCGACACCCTTGTAAGGCCTGTGTCCTGGAACGGAGGCAGGGATGGTGTGGATGCTGACGGAGTACCTTTCTACGGATCCTTTGAAGATGAAGATTCAGACGCAAAGGTAGATAATGCTGTGTCCATCCACGATGTTGTAAAGAAGGTGAAGGAATATGGAAACTCAGGAACTCACGCTGCATAACGAACTGAAGCGCAAGAGCATATTCCTGAGAGACTACACCACCGAACTTTACGCCAGCGGGGCGACGACAATCCGCATCGAGAAGAATCTTGGCAGAATCGCCGAGAAGTGGCATACGAAGGCCGACTTCTCTGTTCTTCCGACCTGCATTGTCCTGAACCTTTGGGACGAGAACGAGGAGAAATCCTACACGGTGACCGGAAAGATTCCGGCCGACAGGATCAACTTCAACACAGTCTCTGACCTGAGCAGTCTCAGCTGGAAGGTGGTCGAAGAGGATTTGGATGTCTGTCAGGCAACGACCAAATTCAGGGATATTCTTGAAAAGAAACGCCTGAATCCTTGGCTTGTGCTTGTGCTCGTGGGACTTGCCAACGCATCATTCTGCGAATTGTTCGGAGGAGACTTGGTCTCGATGCTGATTGTGTTCATCGCCACTATCGACGGATTCTTCCTCAAACAGAAACTTCCTGCCAAAGGCGTTGATTTCAGGATAGTCATCGTCCTTGCCGCCTGTCTCTCGGCTGTGATAGCCTGCTCAGGCTTTGTCTTCGGCTGGGGAAAGACCCCGGAGATAGCCCTTGCCACAAGTGTCCTTTATTTCGTCCCTGGAATTCCTTTCTGCAACGCTGTCTGTGACCTTATCTATGGCCATTACATCTGCTGCATCAGCCGATTCCTGCACGCCGTGATCATCACGGTCTGCCTGTCTCTGGGACTTTGCATCGCTTTCGGGCTTTTGAATATTCAATTTCTGTAATGGAACTTTTTTTTCTTATCATAAAAGACGGTATCTTTGCCGCGATAGCGGCGATAGGGTTCTCAAGCATCAGCAATCCGTCACCGAGGGTGTTCCCTCTGTGCGCCCTGATCGCCGCCGCAGGACATATGACCAGATATGTGTTGATGAATATATGCGGCTTCCAGTTGGCTTCAGGCAGTATGCTTGGCGCCCTTGTCATCGGCTTTCTGGCTTTGCCGGCGGCCAAGATGATAAAGACCCCGGCGGAGTGCATCTCGTTCCCGGCTCTGCTGCCGATGGTTCCGGGAATGTACGCCTACCGGACGATCCAGTCCTTGATGCACTGTCTGGGGGCATATTCAGAACCTACATTTATGCACTACCTGTACCTGTTGAGGTTCAACTGGATGACTTGTATGGTGACCATCATCGCGATGGTGGTCGGAGCCTTGCTCCCGATCCTGCTTTTTCAAAATTTTTCGTTTAAGGTCACAAAGTAATGGAATTCAGACAACTACGTTATTTCGTCAAAGTCGCGCAATTGTGCAGCTTCTCCGAGGCCTCAAAGGCTTTGTTCATCTCCCAAAGCACTTTGTCCCAGCAGATAAAGCAGCTTGAGGATGAACTTGGGGTGGAACTTCTTGTCCGGGACTCAAGGCACGTCGCCTTGAGTGACTACGGGGAGCAATACCTTCCGTACGCCAAGCAGGTTCTCAAAGATGTGGACGCAAGCGCCGAGAGGATGAAAGACGTGAGGGAGCTGAATATCGGCACGTTGAATGTGGGAGCGACCTACACGTTCTGCCCGCTGCTGGCGGACACGGTCCGGGAATTTATGAAGAAGTACCCGGGGATCAAGCTGAAGGTTTACTGCCGTTCGATGGAGAACCTTATGGAAATGCTTGAGCACGGGCAACTTGATGTGGCTCTGTCCTACAAGCCGTTGGAAAGCTACGAGGACATCGACTCGCACATCCTGTTCAACAGCAAGCTTTGCGTGATCGCGGGGAAAGACAATCCTGTGGCCAAGATGGAGAGCATCCGTCTGACGGAATTGGAAAAGCTTCCGCTAGCGCTGCCGGCCAGAGGATTGCAGGCAAGGAACGCTTTTGACAGTCTGCTCTACGGCCAGAACTTCAAGTTTGATGTCCGTCTGGAAATCAACGATCTCAGCATGCTTCTGGAAATGGTCTCCAGCACCGGCCTCGTGACGCTCCTTTCCGAGGCCACTGTCCGCGGCAACAAGGATTTCGTCGCCCTGAGTCTTGATCACCCGCACTCTGAAATGCAGGGATCATTCCATCTTCTCAAAGGCTCCTATTGCAAAAACGCCACGAAGGAGTTCCTCAAGATGCTGGTAGAGAACAATTCCTTCACTATGGCGATGAAAGCCATAGAAGACAGGTAACTATAATATTCAGTTTTAAAGCCCCGGCTTCGGAATCTTACGCTCTTATCGCTGGCTGTGTTTTTGTCGAACATATCTCCCGGTTGTCCCGAAGCCGGAGTTTTTGTGATTATTCTATTGACAGATTCGTTTCTAAAACCAGATTCCGACTCCTGCAGAAAATGTGTTTTTCTGAGGAGATTCTTTTTCCGGAAGGATGTAGGATGCGTCGATCCTGACGGAACGGATGCGGAACCCGATGCCGACGGATGCGAATGAGGGCACTGGAGCCTTGTCTGAAGCGTAATTGTAGCCCAGTCTGGCGAACGCGGCATTTCTATAGGAATATTCCACACCAACCGATGCGGACGCGCCTCCGTCAATGAATATGTCAGCGTCAGCTCCAGCCTCGATATGATGCTGTTCTGTGTTCACGAACCTGTACGCCACGCCGGCTGAGACCGATGCCGGCAGACTGAACGAGGAACCTTCAGATGACTTGATCTTGCCACCGATGTTTCTTACGCCTGCCGCTATGCGGATTCCGGACACATCAGCAAGGGCGAAAGCGTCGGCTGCGAATGCCTTGTGGGAGTCCTTCTGGGTAAGCGCGGTGGAAGCGTATTTCATGTTCACACCGAATGATATGTAACTCAACGGCTTGTAAGACAATGAGAACCCGGCGACAATCTCTTTCGGGGTGAAAGTGCCGTCCGGAACTCCGGTTGAGGTGTACTTGTCGTAGCTTTCTCCGATGCCGTAAGACACGGCTGCCGCCACACCCAACTTATCATACGGACGAAAGGTCAGCCCTGCGTCATAGACATTGGTCTTGAGCCTGTCTGGCTGCCATAGTGAATATGCCACAGCGGCATCGAGTTCTTTCTCCGAGAAGGCGAGCGACGCCGGATTCGAGAAGATTGTGAGCGAGCTCGGATCGGAGAAGGCTAGATCGGTGCCGGCTCTGCCTGACGAGGCCGGACAGATATTCCTGTTCAGGAAATCAAAAGCGGTGGCATTGACGGCAGAGGTGTTCTGGGCGGAAACCGCATGTGACATCGCAACAAGGGCGACACATGTCAATGAGATCAATTTACGGGGAAGTAAACTTTCCATTTTCATTTTGTTTTTTGTCAAGTTCAATCGCCAGTGCGGTGGGATTCCGCGGTAGGTTTTGCACAGATGCTTCGACAGGTGCTTCGGTAGGTTTTGCACAGATGCTTCGACAGGTGCTTCGGTAGGTTTTGCGCAGATGCTTCGACAGGTGCTGCACAGATGTTTCGGCAGTTGCTGCGCAGGTGCTTCGGCAGTTGCTGCACAGATGCTTCGGCAGTTGCTGCGCAGATGCTTCGGCAGGTGCTGCGACCGGGCTGTGAGCGGTGTCTGGCGTGTGGGCATAAGAGTGGTGTGGAATGCAGGGATAAGGGGAATGGATGGCGTGGCAGGTAATAAGTTGAGTATCAACGAAATAAGCATTCTCGTGGTGAGACATTGGACACCACGAGAATGCTTATGTTAGTTATTGTCAAGTGGTTAGGTGCCACGGGTTGGACTGGTGTCTTTAGACCAGAGCCTTCACCTGTCCGGCGTTCAGCGGGATCATCTCGGTGATCGGCTTGTACTCGTACTGGTCAAAGTCGTTGATCTGGGCGAAGCCGGCGGACTTGTCTCTGCGGTAGTAGATGTACATAAGAAGTCCTCCGGGAGCCTCGGAGACAACCTTGTCAGACTTGCCCTCAAGGAAGGAGACAAGCTCTTCCTTCTTGGTTTTCGGGTAGTTGGCGGTCTTGCGCTTGAACGAACCTTCCTTGCCCTCGATCACGTATGAGGATTTCATGGCGAGGAAGAGGATCACGGCGAACGCTATGAGAGTGCATCCGAGGATGAACATAGAGTCGGAGCAGAAGAGCAGTCCGACTCCTGCGGCAAGGAACAAAAGTGTGATGATGAAGTCCTTTGCGGATCTTGTTTTCTTGATATTTACGGTTTCCATTTGTTTTCAGATTTAGATGCTGTTCCGGAGAGAACACAATACTCCCCGGAAAAAGTTGTCGTGTAAAAAATATGGTTGCATCACCTTGTTATTATGATACATTATTCGCCGTCCATAGAGGGGGCGGCACCCTTGTTTTTTGATTGGTGGGTGAGTCATGTCACCCGGAATGGAAACCGACCGCTAAAGACGCAGCTTCCGCAGTGTCGGCAGGGAATGTCTTTGCACGTTAAGATGACAGAACGCCTTTGATTCAAGAATCCTGAAATCAAGCTCTGTCCTGCGCGCACCCCTGCACGGACTGCCGGAAGCTCCGGTGACTGTGCGGATTACTGTCTGCCCTTCGGCCGTCGGGCTTGTCAGGCAGGCTGTGTTGAACTTTATGAATGAATGTTCAGATTGGGTCGGGTCTGTAAGGCTGTCGGTGGAAGTCAGAACGGCTGTCTCATTGTTGTCCAGTTCCGCAAAGAAATTGTCCTGCAGCCCTTGGCAGAAGAATGCGAGAGCCACAAGGACAACGGAAACCAGGCAGAATCTGACGAATGACTTCATAACCTCTCTACCTCCTGAGTCTTACGAATATACTGAGCGGCAGGTTCTTCCCGAACTTGTCCCTGAGTACAAGCTCTCCGGATTCGAGAGCGGCGTCCGGCGCAAGCCCGAAGGCCTGACGCACGACCGTCTCGCCGAGAATGGCCGAGAATCCGTTCGAGTAAAGGTTCAGAACCAGGAAACTGTTCTGTGGCTCGAGAATCTTTCCGACGGTCTTCATCATATCGAAAAGACATTCGTCCAGTTTCCATTTTTCCCCGTCCGGGCCGTGGCCGTAGGCCGGAGGATCCAGGATGACGCCTTGGTATAGATTGCCGCGTTTGGCCTCACGGTTCGCGAACTTCATCGCGTCCTCGACCACCCAACGGATGCCGTCAAGACCACTGCGGTCCTGGTTGCCGTGAGCCCAGGTGACGACCTGACGCACTGAATCCAGATGAGTGACATCTGCTCCGGCGCACTTGGCAGCCAGCGATGCCGCTCCCGTGTAGGCGAACAGATTCAGAACCTTAGGCTTGGAGCCTGTCTTCGCGGCGATGTCCGAAGTATGCTTGAATATGTAGTCCCAGTTTGCGGCCTGCTCCGGGAAGACTCCCACGTGCTTGAAGGACGTGAGCCCCAGCCTGAGGCTGAACTTCGGACCTCTGTTGTAGCGGATCCACCACTGATCCGGCATATTCCTAAGCCTTTCCCACGTTCCGCTGTCCTCCTTCCCGGCCTTGCCGAATCCGGCCCCCGGCGTGAAGCGGGTGTGGGCGAGCCTGTTCCACTCCTCGTCGGTCATGCTCTTGTCCCACAAAGCCTTAGGCTCCGGGCGGGCAAGAACATATTCACCGAACCTTTCGAGCTTCGCGCCCCTTCCGGAGTCGAGAAGTTCGTAGTCCTTCCAATTCTGTGGATTAAACTCGATCGTCATAGCGTGCAAAGATAGGAAAAAGAAAGTCTATTTTATCCTTTTGCATCAGGATTTAATCGTTATAGTGTGACGGACTGATGTCCAATCCGCTGAATTTTACTATATTTGCGGTCGGAATAAATCGAAATTATTTTAATATAATAAGGTTATGCAACAGCACATTGACACCTACGACTTCAAAGGTAAGAAGGCAATTGTCAGAGTGGATTTCAACGTTCCGCTCGATGAGAATTTCAACATCACAGACGACACCCGCATCCGCGCGGCTCTCCCTACACTCAAGAAAGTGCTCGCCGAGGGTGGTTCCCTCATTCTTATGTCCCACCTCGGACGTCCTAAGGGAGTTGATCCTAAGTTCTCCCTCAAGCATATTCTCGGTCACGTTTCTGAATGCCTCGGTGTTCCGGTTCAGTTCGCCGACGACTGCCAGAAGGCTGACGAACAGGCCGCCGCGCTCAAGCCAGGTGAGGTTCTGATGCTTGAGAACCTGCGTTTCTACGCTGAGGAGGAAGGCAAGCCGAGAGGACTCGCCGCCGATGCATCAGACGAGGAGAAGGCTGCCGCCAAGAAGGCCGTGAAGGCAAGCCAGAAGGAGTTCGTGAAGAAGCTCGCTTCCTACGCCGACTGCTACATCAACGACGCTTTCGGTACCGCTCACAGGGCACATGCCTCCACAGCGCTCATCGCCGCCTACTTCCCGAACGACAAGATGTTCGGCTACCTGATGGAGAAAGAGGTAAAGGCCATCGAGAACGTTCTCCAGAACGCCCAGCATCCTTTCACCGCCATCATCGGTGGATCAAAGGTTTCCAGCAAGCTCGGTGTCATCAAGAACCTGCTTGACAAGGTTGACAACCTGATCATCGGCGGCGGAATGGGCTACACCTTCATCAAGGCCCAGGGCGGTCACATCGGAAAGTCCCTCCACGAGGACGAGCTTATGCCGGACGCTCTTGAGATTATGAAAGAGGCTAAGGAGAAGGGTGTAAATCTTTCACTTTCAGTCGCTACGGTTTCAGGCCAGGAGTTCAGCAACGACACTCCTCGCAAGACATTCGACATATTCAACATTCCTGATGACTGGGAGGGAATGGACGCTTCAGAGGCTTCCCTTGAGAACTGGAAGAAGATCATCCTTGCTTCCAAGACAATCCTTTGGAACGGTCCTGTCGGAGTGTTTGAGCTTCCTAACTTCGCTCACGGAACCGAGAAGATCGCCGAGTTCGTGGCTGAGGCCACCCAGAACGGAGCCTACTCTCTCGTCGGTGGCGGCGACTCAGTGGCAGCCGTGACAAAGCTCGGCTTCGCCGACAAGGTAAGCTATGTCTCCACGGGTGGCGGCGCAATGCTTGAGGCCATCGAGGGCAAGGATCTTCCTGGCATCGCGGCTATCCGCGAGTAGCCGGCGGCGCGACCGTCACGCCCCTTCCTCTAAATTTCTCGGGCGAAGGGGCGTAAGAATCGCAGATTTTATGTAAGTTTGTACGAAAAGTGATTTTTAGGTTATGGATCTTCTGTTCGTACATTGGAATATGAATCCGGAGATATTCAGGATTGGATCGTTCGCCGTAAGGTGGTATGGTCTCCTGTTTGTCTCCGGTTTCATTCTTGGTTACTGGATATTCGCGAGGTTCTTCAAGAGGGAAAAGGTCAACGAGGCCCTTCTTGATCCGCTTCTCTACACCTTGCTGATTGGCACTCTTGTCGGGGCGCGTCTCGGGCACTGCATATTCTACCAGCCGGACTATTATTTCGGCTCCTGGAAAGGTTTCCTTGAGATCTTCGCCGTCTGGCACGGAGGACTCGCCAGCCACGGGGGGGCGCTGATGCTGCTCCTGTGCATGTGGTGGTTCGCGGGCAGGTACGGGAAGAAGAACCACATCGATTTCCTGTGGATTCTGGATCATCTGGCCATAGCCGTTGCGTTCGCCGCGACATTCATCAGGCTCGGAAACCTTTGCAACTCCGAGATTTACGGCGATGTTACGAACCTTCCGTGGGGATTCATCTTCGAGCGCAGGGGAGAAACCGAGCCTAAGCATCCGACGCAGATCTACGAGGCGCTGAGCTATCTGGTCCTCGGTGTCGGGCTGTTGTGGCTCTATGTCAAGAGGCTGGACAAGATGTACAGGGGTTCCTTCATAGGAATATTCTTCATTGTCTGCTTCGGGATGCGTTTCCTCATTGAGTTCATCAAGGAACCTCAGGTGGACTTCGAGAACACCATGGCGCTTGACATGGGCCAGCTGTTGAGCATTCCGTTTGTGCTTCTCGGCATCGGACTCCTGGTCTATTCCTATAAGAAGAAGATTCCCGCCGCCGCTGTCATCCCCGACACCAAGCCGAAAAAGGCCGGACCCACCCACTACGCCAAGAGTCTTAATGGATAGACACTCGGAGCGAAGCGACGCAAGGGGTCTGGGGAATCCGGTCCCCAGTGCCCCCACCGGGGGCTGTCACGCAGTGACTGGGGGGTGAAAAGATAATGCGCACGCAGTGCGAAGCGACGCAAGGGGTCTGGGGAATCCGGTCCCCGGTGCCCCCACCGGGGGCTGTCACGCAGTGACTGGGGGGTGGATGGTATGGTTAGTTTTGTATGGTTGAATAATGAGATGGCATTATTTTGATGCAATAGGATGATAAAAGCGATATTTTTCGACATTGACGGCACCCTCGTGAGTTTCAAGACTCACCGGATGTCCGAGAATCTTAAGGAGAGACTTCATGAGCTTCAGGCCAAGGGCGTGAAGCTTTTCATTTCAAGTGGACGGGCAAGGCTGGTGATGAACAATCTGGACGGCTTTCCGTTCGACGGCTATGTGGCGATGAACGGGGCGGAGACGACTCTTGACGGGGAAGTGATTGACTGTCACCCGCTTCCTGAGGCGACTTCCCTTCAGGTGGCCGAAATCGCTGAGCGGGAGAAGGTGTCCTGCTGGGTGTTCGCCGACAACGTGGCGGGGATCAACCATGCAAGCCCGCAGGCGATGGAGATCGCGGAGATGATCAACCTGCGCCCGCCTTGCTTCCTTGACCTCCGGCAGGTCGCGGAGAATCACACGGTCTATGAATATACCATATTCTTTGATGACGAACAGGCGCGAAGGCTGCTTTATCCGGTGCTGAAGAATGTCTCCTACACCCGCTGGCACCCTTATTTTCTGGACATTGTGCCGGAAGGCCTGTCAAAATCCTACGGCGCGGCGCGCATCCTTGAGCGCATCGGCGTGACACGCGAGGAGTGCATGGCGTTCGGCGACGGCGGCAACGACATCCCGATCATTGAATATGCCGGGATCGGTGTCGCGATGGGCAATGCCACCGACGATGTGAAGGCCGCCGCGGACTATGTCACTGACACTGTCGATGAGGACGGAGTCGTCACTGCGCTTCAGCGTTTTGGCGTACTCTAGGAAACTTGGAAATTTTTTAAGTTTTTTGGTGCATCGTTTTATTTTATTGAAAATAAATCACTTGATTAATCCGCTGCTTTTTGGGTGGCGGATTTTTTTTATTATATTGCTTGAAAAATGACGGTTTTTGCATAGCATTTGCAGAATGGCTTGACGCAATTATAGAGATTATGGCTGAATTGACAAAAGAAACGATAATGATGACGGCGAACGGACTCTTCTCAAAGGATGGAGTCCGCGAGGTGTCCATCGATGACATCTGCCGCAAGCTCTGCATCTCCAAGAAGACATTCTACCAGTACTACGCCCAGAAGGAGGATCTTGTCGCCGACGTGGTGGCCTACAATGTCGAGAGGAAGAAGGATGAGTTCGAGAGGATGGTCGAAGGCAAGAACGCCGTTCAGGTGCTTAAGGCCATGTTCGCCCTCGTAGGCAGGAAAAAGACCATGGACAAGGACAAGAGGATGGTCAAGGACATCATGAAATACTATCCTGAGACCTTCATCAAGCGCGCCGAGGATCGCTCCAAGGCACTTCACAACTTCTTTGTGGATTGTTTCGACACCGGAAGGAAGGAGGGACTCATCCGTTCCGACATGGACGTTGAGGGGGTGCAGTTGCTGATCTACATCATGCACGAGGGCATGGCCGAGTACCTTGACGGCGGCCACCGCATCGAGGGAAAGAAGGTCTCGTTCAAGTCGCTCTCCGCGGCCTTCGAGGACATCGTGACAAGGATGCTGCTCACGCCGAAGGGTTTTGAGGAATATTCATCAACAGATAATTGTAAAAATAGTTAGTATAGTATGAAAAACAGATTGAAGTATCTAGTTCTGACCGCCGCGGCCCTGTCGCTTGCTCTGGCAGCGCAGGCCCAGTACCGGAATGACACCATCCCGAAGGAGTCGCCCAAGGACACCTCGCTGGTGACCCTGACCTTGAACGACGCCCTTCAGATCGCCTTGAGCGAGAATGTCGCCGTGAAGGTTGCAGACAAGGAGATCCAGCGTACGGAATATGCCAAGAAAGGCACCTACGCCTCCCTGTTCCCGCAGATCAACGCTTCGGGAGCCTATCAGAGGACTATCAAGAAACAGGTTATGTATATGGACTCGGACAGCGGTTCGGACGAGGAGGGCGGAGGCGGAATGGGCTTCCTGAGCTCTCTGGGTCCATACTTCATGCGCATCAATGAGCTTTCCGCCAAGGCCGGGATGGATCCGGTGAAGATTGAGCAGACGGAAGGCGGTTCCAACAGCGGAGGTTTTGCTGTAGGCCGCTGGAACACCTACAACTACGGTGTGTCGGCCTCGATGCCGATCGTCAACGCCCAGCTTTGGGAGAGCCTGAAGATCTCCGGCCAGAGCGTGGACCTCGCCGTGGAGAAGGCCCGTTCCTCAAGGCTGGACATGGTTACCCAGGTGAAGCAGGCCTACTACTCCGTCCTGCTCGCCAAGGAGGCGTTCAACGTTTACAAGGATGTCTACGAGAACGCGGTTGACAACTTCGCCCAGACCGAGAGGCGCTACAATGCGCAGAAAGCCTCCGAGCTTGAATATACAAGGGCAAAATCAACGGTGGCCGCCGCCATCCCTGACGTCTACAATGCCGAAAGTTCGGTGATTCTCGCCCTCTGGCAGCTCAAGGCCGTGATGGGAGTGGATCTTGACAGGAACATCGACGTGTCCGGCTCCCTTGAGGACTTCTCGCAGGAGATGTTCAGGGACATCAACGAGAACAGCGACCCGTCTCTGGAGTACAACACCACCCTTCGCCAGCTTGAGATCCAGGCCGAGCAGCTTGCCTCGACAGTCCGCATGCAGAAGGCCGCCTATCTTCCGAGCATAGCCGCGAACTTCTCGTACAGCATGATCGCGATGACCAACGACTTCAAGTTCAGCGAGTACCAGTGGTCTCCTTACTCCTATGTGGGTGTCAGCATCTCCATTCCGATCTTCTCCGGCGGAAAGCGCCACAATGACGTGCGCCAGACCAAGGTGCAGGCCGCCCAGCTCGACCTCCAGAGGATCGAGACCGAGCGCCAGCTCAAGATCGCCATCCGTCAGTACCTCAACACGATGGAGACGAACATGAAGAGTTTCAACTCCGCTAACGAGGCCGTGGCCCTCGCCCGGAAGGCCTACGACATCGCCGCCAAGTCCTACAAGGTCGGCAAGAGCACTATCACGGAACTAAATGACGCTCAGCTGACCTTGACGCAGGCCAGTCTGGCCCAGTCGCAGGCTGTCTATAATTTCGTGGTGGCGAAGTCCAACCTCGAGAAGACCCTCGGCTACGATTTCATCGACGAGAAGGGAGACATCGACCTTGAGAATATGTAAAAAATAAAAACATCAAGAATATGAACAAGACAATCAGGACTATGATTTTCGCCTCGGCCACCGTTCTTATGGCCGCTTGCGGAAACGGCAGGAAGGCAGACAACGCCGGGGCTTCCGCCCAGGTTGAGGAAAGGACTACCTTGATCTCGACGACGGTCGCTACAAGGCAGGAAGTGCCTCAGACAGAAATATATTCATCATCCGTACAGGCTTTCGCCGTGAACAACATCGCCCCGCAGACCGGTGGCAGGATCAAGACCATCAAGGTTGATGTCGGCAGTTTCGTGAGCAAGAACGAGCTGCTGGCCGAGATGGACGCCGCGCAGCTTGATCAGGCAAGACTCAAGCTTGTCAACGATTCCACCGAGCTCAGCCGTCTGAGAAGCCTCTATGAGGAGGGCGGCGTGTCAAAGTCTGATTTCGATGCTGCCGAGATGGCCTGGAAGGTCAGCCGCAGATCCTACAACAACCTGCTTGAGAACACCTGGCTCCGTTCGCCTATCAGCGGAGTCATCACCGCGAGGAACTACGATCAGGGCGACCTTTATTCCGGCCAGCCGATCTTCGTTGTGCAGCAGATCACTCCGGTGAAGCTCCTCGTTGGCATCTCCGAGTCAGATTACACCAAGGTCAAGAAAGGCGATCAGGTCGAGATCACCGCTGACGCCATTCCTGGAAGGACATTCACAGGCAAGGTCAACAAGGTCTATCCTACAATCGATCCTACGAGCCACACATTCACTACGGAAGTGCTTGTCGGCAACACTGACAGGACTCTGCGTCCGGGAATGTTCGCGAGGGTGAAGGTCGAGTTCGGCGTGAACAACAGCATCGTTGTTCCTGACGAGGCCGTCGTCAAGATGCAGGGATCGGGCCAGAGAAGTGTCTATGTAGTTGGTTCCGACAACACTGTGAACAGCGTGATCGTCAAGGTCGGCCGTCATTTCGACAGGTATTACGAGATTCTCGAAGGCCTTAATGAAGGCGATGTGGTAGCCACCAAGGGTAGCTCCAGCTTCAAGGACGGGGCCAAGGTCGAGATTTCCAAGAACAACTAAAGAGTTTAAACTATGAGTATATACAGATCCGCGGTGAGGAAGCCCGTGACGACAGCGTTGATATTCGTGGCATTCGCTGTCTTCGGAATCTTCTCACTGATGAACACCTCCCTGGCGAACTTCCCGGACTTCGACGCCAACGTCGTTCTGGTGATGTCGTCCTACCCGGGAGCGAGCGCTTCCGACATCGAGAACAACCTCACCAAGGTGCTTGAGAACACCTTGAACGGTGTGGAAGACCTTAAGGACATCACTTCCAGATCGAAGGAGAATGTCTCCATCGTTGTCCTGGAGTTTGAATATGGTACCGACATCGACGAGGCCTGCAACAACATCAGGGACAAGCTGGATCTTGTCAACTCGTCGCTTCCTGACGGAGCTTCCGTACCGGTGCTTTTCAAGTTCGGTATGGACGACAAGCCTGTGCTGATTCTTTCGGCGAAGGCGGACAAGAGCCTTATGGGCCTTGACAAGATCCTCGACGACAAGCTTGTCACTCCGCTTGGACGTGTGAAAGGCGTTGGTACCGTCAGCGTTTCCGGCGCCCCTGAAAGGGAAATCCATGTCTATTGCGACCCTAACAAGCTGGAAGCCTACGGCTTGAGTGTCTCGGGAATATCCCAGATCATCGCCGCGGAGAACCGCAACGTGCCTTCCGGCAGCATCGACATAGGCACCGAGTCATTCACGCTTCGTGTCGAGAAGGAATTCAAGGATCCGTCCGAGCTGCTGGACATTGTGGTCAGCACGAGGAACGGCCAGACTGTTTATCTCAGGGATGTGGCCACAGTCATCGACGGTCTTGAGGAAAAATCTCAGGAGTCTTTCACCAACGGTGAGAGAGCCGCTATGATAGCTATCCAGAAACAGTCAGGAGCCAACACCGTCAACGTCATCAAGAGTGTCAAGGAGAAACTCAAGACGATTGAGCCCACACTTCCGTCTGATGTGAATATCACCACCGTGGTCGATAGCTCCACGAACATCCTGAACACCCTTAACTCCTTGAAGGAGACGATTATCATCACCCTTCTGGTGGTCATGCTCGTGGTCTACATATTCCTTGGCCGCTGGAGGGCGACGTTCATCATCGTGCTGTCCATCCCTATTGCATTGCTCGGGTCGTTGATCTACCTTTACGCGACAGGCAACACATTGAACATCATTTCGATGTCGGCCTTGTCCATCGCGATTGGTATGGTGGTGGACGATGCCATTGTGGTGCTGGAGAACATCTCTACTCATCTGGAGCGTGGAGAGAAGCCAACGGAGGCAGCCGTCCACGGCACCTCGGAGGTGGGTATCTCCGTGATCGCCTCCACCCTTACGATGCTTTGCGTGTTCCTGCCTCTCACCATGGTCTCCGGAATGGCCGGAATCATGTTCAAGCAGCTCGGCTGGATTGTCAGCATCATCATGATCATCTCCACGGCCGCCGCGCTTACCCTTGTCCCGATGCTCTGCTCCAGAATGCTGAGCAACAAGCCTAAGAACGGCAGACTCCATAGGGCGATCTTCGACAATGTGGAGAAGTTCCTCAACAAGATCTCCGATGGCTATGCCAAGATCATCGGCTGGTGCATGGTGCATAGGAAAACTGTGATATTCAGTGGTTTTGCTGTCTTCGTGGCGGTTCTTGTACTGCTTGGTCCCAGTGTCAAGACCGAGTACTTCCCGCACTCCGACGAGGGGCGTCTGACCGTCTCGATCGAACTTCCGGTGGGTACCGAGCAGACTGTGACCGGTGAGTTCGCCAAGGACTTCGCAGCCAGACTCCGGTCTGAAATCCCTGAGATCCAGGTACTTCAGTACCGCTTCGGCCAGGCGAGCACCGACAACGCCTGGGGAAGCATGCAGTCCAACGGTTCGTACATCATCTCGATGAACATCAACCTTGGCTCCATGGAAGACCGTAAGCGCTCTTCATCCGAGATCGCCGACATCATCAGGAAGGATCTAAGGGAATATCCTGAGGTCAAGAAAGGTACGGTCTCCGAGGGCATGGGAGGAGTAGGAGGAGCGGCGTCCGTCACTCTTGAGATCTACGGCTACGACTTCGACGAGACCGACCGTGTGGCCAAGGAGATCCAAGGCAAGATGCTGGACAACGAGAACTTCACGCAGGTTGTCCTCAGCCGTGATGACTACACTCCTGAGTATCAGGTGGATTTCGACAGGACAAAGCTGGCTCTCAACGGCCTTAACTCCACGACGGCCGCAGCGGCTTTCAGCGCCGCGATGAACGGTTCCGTGGGATCCTTCTACCGTGAGGAAGGCGAGGAGTACAACATCCGCGTCATCTACGACAGGAAGTTCCGTACAAGCACGCAGGACATCGAGAACATCATTGTCTATACTCCTGCCGGCAAGGCCGTCCGCATCAAGGATCTGGGGACCGTGGTCGAGTCCAAGGTTCCTCCTACAATCGAGAGGAAGAACCGTGAGAGGTGCATCACCGTGACGGGCATTGTGGCAACCGGACACGCCCTCAGCGAGGCTGTGGCCACTACGAACGCCATCATCAAGACCACCGACATCCCGAACAACATCTCCACCGACATCTCCGGAGACTTCGAGGACCAGCAGTCCATGTTCCTGAACCTCGTCGTGCTGATGGTTCTGATCATCATCCTTGTGTACATGGTGATGGCCTCCCAGTTCGAGTCGTTCATGAGTCCGTTCGTGATCATGTTCTCCGTGCCGTTCGCGTTCACCGGTGTGATCCTCGGTCTATGGGCCACGAACACCGCGCTCGGCGTGATGGCGATGATCGGTATCATCATCCTGCTTGGTATCGTAGTGAAGAACGGTATCGTGCTGATAGACTACACGATCCTGATGCGTGAGAGGGGCATGAGCGTTGTCGATGCCTCCGTCACCGCGGCGAGAAGCCGTCTGCGTCCTATCCTTATGACCACCCTCACGACAGTGCTCGGTATGGTGCCTATGGCTGTCGGACGCGGAGAAGGTTCCGAACTTTGGCGCTCACTCGGTATGACGGTCTGCTGGGGTCTGACGATCTCCACGCTTGTCACCCTGGTGCTCATTCCGACGATCTACTGCTCCCTCGCCACCGCGCAGGAGAGGCGCAAGGCCAGGAAGCTGGCGCGGATCAAAGGTTGATTCCTGTTCATTTGACATTTTATTTGCGAAAGATATATGAAATCGATATTTATATCATATAATCAAGCCTACGGCAACGAGATTGTCGAGCTGCTTGAGGGGTTCGGCCAGAGAGGGTTCACCCAGTGGCTTGACATCCAGGGCAGGGGAGGGGTTGATGGAATCCCTCACTACGGTGACCATGCGTGGCCTGAGCAGAACTACGCCATCCTGACGATTGTCCCAGACGAGAAAGTCACTCCGATCCTGGATGCGCTTCGTCAGAAGGATAAAGCCTATAAGGATCTTGGTCTGAGGGCTTTTGTCTGGAACATCGAGCAGACGGTCTGATGGATCCGGTCGCCGTGTCCGCAGAAGCGGCGCCTTGCCAAGTCGTAAGCGTTTTTTGCTGAAGTCGGCGAAATTGTTATCTTTGTGTCTGGAACGGTAATTGTTGTTACCGTCCCGGACATTTTAATTTTATTGATTATGGAAAAGATAGCTTCTAACGAAAATTTTGCTGAGATACTCTCTGACAGCAAGCCTGTTCTGGTGGACTTCTGGGCGACCTGGTGCGGCCCTTGCCGTATGCTGGCCCCGACTGTGGAGACCATCGCCTCTGAATATGACGGCAAGGTCACGGTCGTGAAATGCAACGTGGACGACTGCGAGGATGTGGCTGCCGAGTATGGTATCAGGAATATTCCTACCCTGCTGTTCTTCAAGGGCGGCCAGGTGGTTGACAAGCTTGTCGGCAATGTGCCGAAGAGCGAGATTACCGCCAAGCTGGACGCGCTTGTCTAATCTTATCTAAAAATCTGAAAAAATGAAAAAGTTAGTATTCGCTGCCGCCGTTGTGGCAGCCATGGTGTTTTGCACTGACGCTTCCGCACAACGCTACAATTCCGCCCGTGTCGGACTGATGGGAGGATTCACCTCATCCTCGACCTCGATCAAGAACATGGATTCCAAATCCGTCTCCTTGTACCATGTAGGCCTTACCGCCGAGATTCCGCTTCTTGGCGGATTCGCCATCCAGCCGGGCCTTCTCTATCAGGTGAAGGGAATGTCGGCTGACAAATTCAACAGCTCTTCCATCTCGGAATCCCTTGGGTCTTTCGAGACCAAGGTAGGCTACCTTGAGGTGCCTGTCCAGGTGCAGTGGGGGCTGGATCTTCTGGCTTTCCGCCCTTATGTCTTAGCGGAGCCTTTCGTGGGCTTCCGCCTCGGACAGAGTACCAAAGGCGAGGCCGCCGACAAGCTCAAGGACAATCTTAAGAAAGTCGAGTACGGTCTTGGTGTTGGAGCAGGAGTGGATGTCTGGAGGCTTCAGCTTTCTGTCAAGTATTTCTGGAACTTTGGAAAGATCTATGACAAGGATGGCAATGTCGGCCCGATCGGCGACACAGTGAAGGATGCCGTGAAGGACGCTGTCAACAACGGTAACAATTTCAACGGTGTCATGGTGTCCGCCGCGTTCTTCTTTTAATCGCCGGAAGTGAATGAATGAGGAACGGAAGGTCGTGATTTACTGCTCGGCAAGTTACGACATTGACCAAAAGTACAATCAAGCTGCGCGGGAAGTGACCCGCGCGGCTTGTTCGCTTGGTTACACGATTGTCTCCGGTGGTGCCATCAAGGGCACCATGGGTGCGGTGGCCGATGAGGTCGCCCGTTGCGGAGGCCGTCACATCGGCGTTCTGCCCCGCTTTATGGAGCAGTATAAATTCCCGGGTCTCGATCAGGTGATCTGGACGGACACGATGGCCGAGCGCAAGGAAAAGATGCGTGAGGGTACTTGTGCGGCGATAGCCCTGCCGGGTGGCATCGGCACTCTCGATGAGGTGATCGGGACGTTGACCCTGGCGAAACTGGACAAATACGACGGAAAGATCTATGCGTTGAACCTGGACGGATTCTACAATCCGTTGAAGGATCTGCTGGACCACTATGTGAAGACCGGAATGCTTGACGCGCGTTCCAGGGGACTGATCGAGTTCCCGGACACTGTCGCCGAGCTGGTCGGACACCTTGACTGATAAACTGAAAGACTGATGACTCTTGACGAGATAAAGGAATTCCTTGGAAATGACTGGAAGGAGACGGACGGACTGATACGTTCGTCCCTCAGAAGTGATATCGACCTGCTTAATACCACGAACGAGGCGATCCTGGAGCACAGCGGAAAGCAGTTGAGGCCGATTGTGTCACTGCTTGTGGCCCGCGCCTGCGGGAACGGCAAGGCCAACGAGGACAGTGTCAGTTGCGCCGCTGCCTCGGAGCTTCTGCACAACGCCACACTCCTTCACGATGATGTCGCCGACAGCAGCTCCGAAAGGCGTGGAGCCCCGACCGTCATGGCGATCCTCGGAGGCCCGGCGTCTGTCCTTCTCGGGGATTATTGGCTGGTCAAGGCGATGGATAACATACTCGCATCCTCGGCTCACGGCAATGAGGTCATCAGGATATTCTCAAAAACTCTCAGCAGCCTTGCCGAGGGGGAGATGCTCCAGCTTCAGAAGGCTTCGAGCGGGGACACGGAGGAAGAGGACTATTTCCGTATAATCTACAGCAAGACAGCCTCTTTGTTTGAATCGACCTGCGTTTCGGCGGCGATCTCGGTGAACGCTCCGGAAGCGTGGGTGGAGGCCGTGCGGAACTATGCGGTCTCACTCGGAATCGCTTTCCAGATCAAGGACGACATATTCGATTACACGGGAGGAAAGAAAATAGGCAAGCCTGTGGGCATCGACCTTGAGGAGCAGAAGATCACACTGCCGCTTCTGGGTGCCTTGGAATCAACGTCCGACGAACGCGCTTCCCATATCAGGAATATGCTTTTGAATATTCAGGAACATCCAGAGTACAAGGAGGATATAGTCGCTTTTGTCAAGGAGGAAAAAGGCATTGAATATGCCGTCTCAAGGCTTGATGAATATGTCGCCAAGGCTGTCGGCGCACTTGCCGCGCTTCCGGATTCGAAGGAAAAGGACTATCTTGTGAAGATCGCTGAGTTTACCGCTTACAGGGACAAATGAATCTGGACGGAATCATAGGGAATCACGATGCCGTCAGGGCGTTGAAAGGGATGGCCGAAAGCGGGCGCATTCCTCATGCCATGATGCTTTACGAGAACGACGGGTGCGGGGCTATGGCTCTTGTCCTGGCGTTTCTGAGTCAGATCATGGGAGACGAGCATAAGGTCTGCGGGTTGATTCATCCTGATGTGCACTATGTCTATCCGGTCGCGAACGGCTCGAAGGTCACTGAGAAAGTCGAGAACCTGAGGGCTGAACTGTTTCTTGAATATTGGCGTTCCTTGATGGTCTCCAATCCTTATGCACTTGAGAATGAGGTCAGCTCCGCTTTCGGAATCGAAGGCAAACAGTCTGGAATCAATAACGCTGAGGCTAAGGAAATCCTTGAGACCGTGTGGCTTACCTCGGTAGAGGGTGGCTGGAAGGCTGTCGTTGTCTATCTTCCCGAGAAGATGAACGCCGCTTCCGCCAACCGGCTTTTGAAGGCAATCGAGGAGCCGCCGGAGAAGACTCTGTTCATCATGATCACCCACGCTCCTGAGAAAGTGATGCAGACCATCTCGTCAAGATGCCAGGCGATCCGTGTCCTGCCATATTCAAAGAATGAGATAGTGGAGATTCTTACATCCCGTTTCGGGAAGACTCTTGACGAGGCTTCGCAGGCTGCTTTGGTCGCTGGTGGCAGTGTAGGGGTCGCGTTGCGTTATCTCTCCGGGAAGGAGGACTATCTGCGCCAGATGGAGATATTCAAGGGGCTTGTTGACGCGCTTGCCGCGAAGGATCTTTCCGCCGCTTTGGGTTGGGGGGATGCGATGGCCGCGCTGCCGTCGCGTGAAAACCAGAAAGCTTTTTGTAAATTTGCAGGTGAAAGCCTTCGCAAAGTGTTTTTGATTCAGCAGAACCTGCCTCAGATCGCCGGGGTGTCGCAGGAGGAGAAAGAGTTCTTTGTCCGGCTGGCATCGCGTTGCAGGAAAAGTTTTCCGAGGATGGCGGTATCGTGTCTGGACAGGGCGCAGATGCTGATTGACAGGAACGTGAACCAGAAGATTCTTTTCACCGACCTTGTCGGGCGGTTGTATTTGAGTTTCTGACAATAATATTGAATACGTATGGAAAATATTGATAACGAGACAGTAAAATTTGACTGTAACCGTGGCTGCACAATCTCCCAGGATCAGGAGAGCGGGGAATATGACTGCAATTACCGTCAGGGTTGCTGTAAACTCAAGGATTACGACTGGCTTCACGGCATCCGGCAGGAGCAGTACAAAGATCTTTTCGAGGTGCGCTTCAAGAACACCAGAAAGGGGATTTACGTCAACGCTTCCGGACAGGGGATCAAGGCCGGGGATCTGGTCATAGTCGAGGCCATGAATGGTCACGACCTTGGAATCGTCACTTTGGAAGGCCCGATTGTGGGACGTCAGATGAAGTGTAAGGGTGTTGATCCTGAGACAACACAGTTGAAAAAGATCTACCGCAAGGCCAAGCCTTTCGACATCGCCAAATGGCAGGAAGCCATAGCCCGTGAGCAGGACACCATGATTCAGGCGCGCAGGATCGCCGCCGAGCTTGGTCTGGACATGAAGATCGGAGACGTGGAGTTTCAGGGTGACGGCACAAAGGCCATTTTCTATTACATCGCCGACGGGCGTGTGGATTTCCGCCAACTGATCAAGGTCTATGCGGAGGAATTCCGCATCAGGATCGAGATGAAGCAGATCGGGGCACGTCAGGAGGCCGGCCTGATCGGTGGCCTCGGAGTATGCGGACGGGAATTGTGCTGCGCCAATTTCATTACGAATTTCCAGTCGATCTCCACTTCGGCGGCCCGTACGCAGGACCTGTCCCTGAATCCGCAGAAGCTGGCTGGTCAGTGCGGCAAACTGAAATGCTGCCTGAATTATGAGGTCGCCAACTATCTGGACGCCCAGTCCCGTATTCCTAAGGTTACGGAACCGCTTGAATTCCAGGATGGCCTGGCCTATCTGGCCAAGACTGACATCCTTCAGGAGATAATGTATTTCACTTACGAGAAGGGCTCTCTCTCGAATCTCTATCCGGTGGCCGCTTCGGAGGTTGCGCAGATCATAATGATGAACCGTAATGGCCAGAAGCCGGAGTCTTTGAAGAGCGAACCGGAACCTGTCGGCCCTCAGTTCGTCTCGGCAGTCGGTGATGACAGCATCACAAGGTTCGACAAGCCTAAGAAAAACAAGAACAAGAACCGTAACAAGAACAAGGTTAAGCCGGTCGCTGACCAGGCCGCCCGGACTGCCGCTCCGGCGGATAACGCCGAGGCACCGTCCAAGCCAAGATCTGAAGGCGGTAATTTCAGAGGCCGGAACAATGGCCCTCGTCGGAACGGAGGGAACGGACGCCCTCAGCAGCAACGTCCCCGTGGCGACAGAAAGCCTGAACAGAAGCCTGTAAAGACTGATGAGTAAAGGTTTTCTTACACTTGTCTTGATGATGGCCATGGTGTCATGCGCGCGTCCTTCCTCCTACGAGCCGTTTGTGGTCAGGGAGAAGGCCGAGTATGGCGACACCTACATATTCAATTTGGATCTTTCTGACTCGACCGTGTCCTACGGATTGGATTTCTACACAAGGTTGGAGCGACCGGCGTTCGGGACTTTTCCGGCTGACAGCATCTCGCTTGATCTGAGGTGGATTTCTCCATCGGATTCGCTCATCCTGTCGGACACTACATTCATCCGGGTTGCCCAGCCGGTGGACTCATCGTACTATTCGAGGGATTTTATAACTGACTATAAGCCTGTTCTGAATCTGCCGGAGCATGGAATGTGGCGTCTCAAGGCACGGGTGTTGAATGATTCGGAGGCGATACGTGGATTGGGTGTGATATTCACAAGAAAGGAGAATGGGACACGATAAACTTAGAAAATTCGCGGAGAACGAAACTTTCTCCTGCCTTCTTCAACCAGAGGCATCCTCGGTGCTGGATAAGGTCGAAGGCAGCAACAGCTTGATACTCAGAGAGCATCCGATCAAGGGACATTGGAACGAGAGGATGTTCGCCACCGCGCAGCCTATAGTTCTGGAGCTTGGCTGTGGGAAAGGGGAGTACACGATTGATTTGTCCCGCCGGGAACCGTCGCTCAATTACATAGGAGTCGATATCAAGGGCGCGCGTCTTTGGAAAGGTGCGAAGTTCGCCACGGAGAACAAACTACCTAATGTGGCTTTCCTGCGCACCAGAATCGAGTTCATCGAGGCTTTCTTCGCTCCGGAGGAGGTTTCGGAAATATGGCTGACGTTCTCCGACCCTCAGATGAAGAGCGAGAACTGCCGCCTGACGAGTCCGCTTTTCCTTGAGCGCTACCGCAAGTTCCTGAAAAAGGGCGGAATAGTCCACCTCAAGACTGACAGCCGCTTTCTTTATGAATATTCCAAAGCGGTGGCCGAGCAGAACGGCCTGAGGATTCTAGCAAGCACCAATGACCTTTACGGGACAGGCAGACAGGATTTGTCTGATTGTGCGTTACGTTCTGTCGCTGGAGAATCCGCCATCGATGCCTTGTTCGAGGTGCAGACTTTCTACGAGAGGATGTTCACAGCCCAGGGCTACAAGATCACCTATCTGAGTTTCGTGATAGACCACGACGGCCCGTACATCCACCCCGAGTTCGATTCCGACTACTGGCGATCCGTTGAAGGTCCCCGCCACTTCTCACATCAGCCGGAAAAGAAACGGTAACCGCGGTCACTAAGCCATCTGGTCACTGAGCTTGTCGAAGTGGCCAGATGGCTGATGCTTCGGCAGGTTCGGTGACCGTCGCGGAGAGAAATTTAAACCTCCCTCCAGATGTAAACCTTGTCTCCGCGCCGGATCTTTTTTCCACCCGGTGTGCGGATGTCATCCGGGAATATTATAGGAATGGAACAAAGTGTCCCTTTCCCCGCCTCGTCCGTTGGCTTGAGATCGACCCGTATCTCGCTGACATTCTGCTCGATCACACCAGTAGTCTCTCCGATGATGAGAATGTCATCACCTTTTTTCAAGGCCTCCGACTCCACCAATACCTCAGCCACCGAGATCCTGTCGAACCAGTTGGTGATCTTTCCGCAGTAGATTTTCTTACGGGTGGCGTGGCTACCGTACACATCGCTCCATTCTCCGAGTCTGGCACCTTGATAGTACCCGTCCCAGAACCCTCTGTTGAAGACTTCTGACAGTTCCTCCTTCAAAGAGGCCGCCAGTTCCGGAGTGTAACGTCCCTCGCAGACAGCGTCAGCCGCGCGGCGGTAGCACTCCGCCGTCTTTTTGACATATTCAGCGCTCCTTGCCCGTCCCTCGATCTTGAACACCTTCACGCCTGCGTCGATGATCTTGTCCATGAACTCGATGGTGCACAGGTCCTTGGGCGACATTATGTACTTGTTGTCGATGTTCAGTTTCGTGCCGGTCTCCAGGTCCGTGACCTCATAGCCCCTGCGGCAAAGCTGGTAGCAAGCGCCTCTGTTGGCCGAAGCCCCGTAGGTTTGGAGGCTCAGGTAACATTTCCCCGAAACCGCCATGCAGAGCGCTCCGTGGGCGAACATCTCGATCCGCACAAGATTACCGGAAGGGCCTTTGATGCCCTCGTTCACGATCGCTTGATGGATTTCCTTTACCTGATGCAGGTTGAGTTCCCTCGCCAGCACGATCACGTCGGCGAACTGTGAATAGAACCGCAGCGCCTCGACATTCGACACGTTGAGCTGGGTCGAGATGTGCACCTCCAGCCCGATCTTCCGGCAATATGTGATCGCCGCCATGTCCGAGGCGATGATGGCGTTCACTCCCGCCGCCTTGGCAGCGTCCAGTGCCTCCCGCATAGGAGCCAGATCTTCCCCGTAAAGAACGATATTCAGAGTCATATAGGTCTTGACTCCATATTCCCGGCATATTTCCACAATCCTCGGCAGATCGTCCGGCGTGAAGTTGTTCGCCGAATGCGAGCGCATATTCAGGTTGCCAACCCCGAAATAGACGGAGTCCGCCCCGCCTTGTATCGCGGCGTGCAGGCATTCGAAATTGCCGGCCGGTGACATTATCTCAAGTTCCTTCTTGTCCATTGTCTCTGAATATTATTCCTCAAAATTAGTCCATAAAATCACCAAACACAAATTTCCTGTCTCCTTTTGTTCACAAAACCATGTTCAAATCCAGATATTTTCGCTAATATTGCAGATTGTGGCGGACAAATTCCGTGACACAATGACACTATGCGACTTAAAATAACCCTTGAATATTTCACCTCTCCGGGAGAGGAACTGATTCTGGTTATCTCCGACGGAAAATCAATAGCGATGGAATATGTTGCCGGAGGACGTTGGGAGGCTTCATTTGATGTGCCTTCAGACACGCCGGCTCTTGAATATTCCTTTGAACTTCATCGTGGAGGGCAGTGTGTGCGCCGCGAGTGGGGACACCATTCGGTCCCTGAGCCTGTGGTTCGACAGGGCTCACCAACCATCGAAGGGGCCGGCGCTTCGACATGCTCAGCGACCGGCGCCCTTGAAATCCGTGACCGCTGGCAGGACCGTCCCGAGGATTCCCCGTTCTGGACCAAAGCCTTCACCGATGTGATATTCAAAAGAAAGCAAACCTCGCCAAAGCGTTCCGGCAATGTGGCCTTCACCGTTCCGTGTGCCAGAATCCGCAAGAACGAGACCTTGGCTATCACCGGCAGCGGCAAGATGTTCGGAGACTGGAAGAAGTTCGTCCAGTTGAAACCGACCGACGCTCCGCTTTGGAGCGTGACGTTGAATGTCAAGGAGCCTTTTGAGTACAAGTTTGTCATTCTCGACGCGAAGACCGGAACTCCAAAGATCTGGGAATCCGGCACGAATCATCTTTTCACCGAGGTCCCGGCCAACTGTGATTTACTGGAAATAAGGGATATCGTCCCTGAGTTCGAGACCGTTCCTTGGCGTGGAGCCGGCACGGCGATCCCTGTGTTCTCCCTCCGCAGCGAGACAAGCTTCGGCGTGGGCGAGTTCAAGGATCTCAAGAAACTGGTTGACTGGGCCGCGCTCACAGGCCAGGGCATCATCCAGCTCCTGCCGATCAACGACACCACGATGACAGGAACATGGACGGATTCCTACCCTTACAACGCCAACTCGACATTCGCCTTGCATCCGCAGTTCATACATCTGCCTGACGCCGGGGTCAAGGCCGACAAGGGATATAAAGTCCTCCAAAAAGAGCTCAATGCACTTCCTGTCATTGATTATGAAAGGGTTAACAAAGAAAAGAATCGCCTTTTGAAAGAAGCCTTCGAGGCTGGCGGACAAGAGGTCATGTCTGGAGCGGCCTACAAGAAATTCTATTCCGCCAACAAGGACTGGCTCGTTCCTTACGCCGCTTTCTGTACGCTCAGGGACATCAACGGTACGCCGGAGTTCGGGAAATGGAAATCCCTTTCTGAATATTCAGAAACCAAGGTCAAGTCATTCTGTCGCAGGCACAAGAGCGATACGGATTTCTACTGCTACGTCCAGTTCTGCCTTGACGCTCAATTGAAGGAGGTTGTTGAATATGCCCACTCGAAGGGCGTGGCCATCAAGGGCGACCTTCCGATCGGAATCAGCCGCACGAGTGTGGATGCCTGGCAATTTCCGCATCTGTTCAACCTTGACTCTCAGGCCGGGGCACCGCCTGACGCTTTCGCTGCCGATGGCCAGAACTGGGGTCTTCCGACCTACAACTGGGAAGAGATGGCCAAGGATGGCTACGCCTGGTGGAAAGCAAGGCTCAGAAAGATGAGTGAGTATTTCGACGCGTTCCGGATTGATCATATTCTTGGATTTTTCCGCATCTGGGAGATTCCGATGGGAGTCAAATCGGGATTGCTGGGACATTTCAACCCTGCGCTCCCGTACTCCGCCGACGAACTCCGTGGTCGTGGCTTCAACCCTGATTCTCAGTTGTTTGTGCCGGATCCGCATCGTGATGGATGGTATCATCCGCGCATCGCCTCGCAGAACACCGAGGACTATCAGAGGTTGAATGATTCTTTGAAGAATGCCTACAACGATCTCTACAACGATTTCTTCTATCATCGGCACAACGGTTTCTGGAAAGAATGCGCGATGAGGAAACTGCCGGCGCTTCTGGACTCCACCGGAATGCTGGCCTGCGGAGAGGATCTCGGAATGATTCCAGCCTGTGTTCCGGAAGTGATGAAGGAACTGCACATCCTTTCGCTTGAGATTCAGAGGATGCCGAAGTCTCCTCAGAAGACATTTGACGAGCCGTGGACCTATCCTTATCTGTCAGTCTGCGCGACCGGCACGCACGACACATCCACTCTGCGTGGCTGGTGGGAGGAGGACCGAACGATGTCCGAGCGTTTCTTCCACGAGATCCTCCACTGTGAGGGCCAGGCTCCGTACTTCTGCGAACCGTGGATCTGTGAACGGATTGTAAACCAGCATCTGAACTCGCCTTCGATGCTGTGTGTCCTCCCGCTTCAGGACTGGATGTCCATCGACGGTGAGGTCCGTTACCAGGGCAAGCCGGAGGATGAGCGGATCAACATCCCGGCCATTCCCCGCCACTACTGGCGCTGGAGAATGCACATCACCCTTGAGGATCTCCTGTCCCGCACCGATTTCAACCGTACCATCCACGATCTCATTTCAGATTCCGGAAGAGGTTAATTCCCCGCCAATCATGATTTTCGCTCGGTTTCCGAAAAATAGTGGGCAACTATTTTTCGGGAATCAACGTTTTTTGTATCTTTGCCGAAAAATAAGGCGTTATGAAGATCATAGGAAGGCAAGCGGAAATTAAGGAACTGGAGAAGCTTTACGGCAATGGTCATTCGGAGTTTGTTGTGCTGTATGGTCGAAGGCGGGTAGGGAAAACATTCCTTGTCAATGAGCTGTTCCGTGATCGTATCACATTTTCACACACCGCTTTATCTCCGATTGAAATCAAAGGGAAAGAATTGATGAAAATGCAGCTGCAGAATTTCACACATTCTCTTCTGAGGTGTGGTGCGGAGATCTCTTCGCTTCCGACAAACTGGTTAGAAGCGTTCTTTATGTTGGAGAAATTTCTTGAATCCAAGGCTGATGGCCATCGGATGCTCGTCTTTATGGACGAATTGCCCTGGCTTGACACTCCGAGATCCGGGTTCGTGACGGCGTTTGAGGCCTTTTGGAATGGCTGGGGCGCGAAACGTGATGATTTGATGTTGGTCGCTTGCGGCTCTGCAGTATCGTGGATTTCCGATAAGTTGATAAATGGTAAAGGAGGATTGTTTGACCGTATCACATTTGAAATCAAGTTGGAGCCTTTCAATTTACGGGAGACAGAGGAATTCTTTCAATCAAATGGCATCCGGTTTGACAGGTACGACATCATACAAAGCAATATGATTTTCGGAGGGGTGCCGTATTATCTTAGTCTTTTCGCCAACGATATGAGCCTTGCTCAAAATGTTGACTTCTTGATCTTTAATCGAAAGGGAAAGTTGACTAATGAATATGACAGGCTGTTCGGTTCCATATTCACAAATCCTGATTCCGCCGAGAAACTGATACGGTTCTTGGCCGGCAAGCGTATCGGCTACTCGCGTGAGGAAATCCTTAAAGGTACGGGAATAGCTGACGGCGGAGAATTCTCCAAATTACTACGCTCCCTTGAGGAAAGTGACTTTATCTCAAAATTCAGGTATTTTGGAGAACCGCCAAGAAAATCCAGATATCGGCTGATTGACGGCTTCTGCCTTTTCTACAATTATTTTTGCAACCGTAAGAATACGGACGATGTTAGTTACTGGCAGCATAATCAGAATAGCCCTTCCGTGAATGCGTGGAGAGGATATTCTTTTGAAAATGTTTGTTTTGGACACATCGCTCAGATAAAGTCCGCATTGGGAATCTCAGGGGTGCACACAGAGACATATTCTTGGATAGGAGCCACCTCTCAGGTGGATTTGCTCATAGACAGGGATGACCGTCTCATCAACCTTTGCGAGTGCAAATATTCATCAAGAGATTTCATTATTGACAAGGAATATGATGCCAAACTTAGAGAGCGTCAGGCTTCGTTCATTGATGAGACAAAAACCAGAAAGTCAACAATGCTGACCCTTGTCACAACATTCGGGTTGAAATACAATGAATATTCAGGGCGTTTCCAGAATGTGATAACCTCAGATGATTTGTTCAAGTAAAGTCGCTGGAGAATGCTCATACATCTCGAAGGACAACAGGCGTTTTTTGTCGCAAGGCGAGGAAATCTTGTCGCAGAGGTTGAATATTCGTAAATTTGATGCCTTAAACATAATTTTTCAGTATGGCTAACATTGGAAACCCATTCACTCCAGTGGAGAAAAAGGCTGTTCTCTGCGGCTCCGGGGAACTCGGAAAAGAAATCGCGATCGAGCTTGAGCGCTATGGCGTGCACGTCGTGGCGGTGGATAAATATGCTAATGCTCCTGCTATGCAGGTGGCTCAATCATCACACGTTCTGTCAATGCTTGACGGGGATGCCCTTGCGGAGATGATCGAGAAGGAGAATCCGGATCTGATTATCCCAGAGGTGGAAGCGATCGCGACTCCAAAGTTGATAGAGCTCGAAAAGAAAGGCTATACGGTCATCCCGACAGCCAACGCCACTTACCTGACAATGAACAGGGAAGGAATCAGACGCCTTGCGGCAGAGGAACTCGGGATTCCTACCTCAAGGTATGAGTTTGCCCAGACGGAAGATGAGTTCAGGGCCGCCGTGGGACGGATCGGTTTCCCTTGCGTGGTGAAACCGGTGATGAGTTCTTCCGGTCACGGCCAAAGTGTGGTACGTGATGAGTCTCAGGTCGCCGAGGCTTGGAGAATATCCCAGGAGGGCGGACGTGCCGGTGGCGGGAAGGTCATCGTTGAGGGCTTTGTGGATTTTGACTATGAGATCACTCTGCTGACAGTCCGTCACTGCGCCGGAACGACGTTCCTCAAGCCTGTGGGGCACCATCAGGTCGATGGCGATTACCGTGAGTCCTGGCAGCCTCAAGGGATGAGTGCGGCGGCGGAGAAGAAGGCCCAAGAGATCGCGGGAAAGATAACTGACGCTTTGGGAGGCTACGGAATATTCGGAGTCGAGCTTTTCGTCAAAGGTGAAGACGTGATCTTCAGCGAAGTATCTCCAAGACCGCATGACACCGGAATGGTTACGATGATCTCGCAGGACATGTCTGAATTCGCACTCCATGCCCGCGCGGTTCTGGGGCTGCCTATTCCTGAGGTCCGCTTCTACGGCCCGTCAGCCTCGAAGGCTATCGTCGTGGAGGGGAACACCACTGAATATGAGTTTCAGGATGTGGACAAGGTCCTTGAGGAACCAGGAGTGCAGGTCAGATTCTTCGGAAAGCCTGAGATCAAGGGACATCGCCGTGTCGGTGTCATCCTTGCCACGGACGAGACTGTCGAGAAGGCTCTTCAGAAAGCAGAGAGGGCATATTCAAAACTCAAGGTGAAGGTCTATTAGAAGCATCATCAAGGAACCGCTCAGGCGAGCCTGCTGAGGATGTCGTCCCACACTTGAAGTCTGTCCGTCTCGTTCAGGATCTCGTGACGCATGCCGGGGTAGAGATGCAGGTCCGTGTTCCGGTAGCCTACTCGTCTCATCAGGTCGGCTGCCTTGTCGATGGCTTTGTCGGAGATCCGGCATGGGTCCTCGGCTCCAGAGATGAAATGTACCGGAAGATTTGGTTTAGACATATTCCAACCCTTTGGATTGTAGCAATCCTTCATCAGATCCAAGAGGTTCTTGAAACCGTTGACTGTGAATGTGAACATGCAGTAAGGGTCTTTGTGGTAGGCTTCCAGAGTGTCCTTGTCGGAGCATACCCATGCGGATGGATAGCCCTCATCCTCAAAAGGCTTGTTGAAGGAGCCGAACGACAGATTCTGGAGAAGGGGGGAACGGTGACGCTCTCCTTTGAACAGCCCGATCAGGCTGGCCAGCAAGCGTCCCGCGCCGCCGGCCGGATTGTAGCTCGGGCATCCGCAGACGAACAGAGTGTCGATGCTGTCATCGTAACGCTTTGTGAACGAGCGCACAGCCATTGACCCCATGCTGTGTCCGAATAGCGTATATGGCAATGCTGGATAAGATGCCTTGATCTCATTCTGAACCAGTTTGATGTCCTCCACAAGAGCCCTCCATCCTCCTTTGTACATATACCCGAGATCCTCTTCGTTGAGCACGGTCTCTCCGTGCCCCCGATGGTCATGGATGGCGCAGACGTACCCGTGCGCGGAAAGATATTCCATGAAAGGAATATACCTCTCCTTGTGTTCGCACATTCCGTGAACTATCTGCACAATGCCTTTGGGCTCGCCGACCGGCTCGCTGATGAGCATCGCCAACCGCAACCCGTCCGAGGACGCCTCGATTCTCCGCTTTAGCATATTCATTGATTTTTTATAACTTTACATTGCCAAAGATAATGAAAATGAACAAGCCGGACAACATTGAGAAGTATCAGGGAAACTATTCCGAAAGCGGTTTTTGGAACAAGGTGAAGAAAGTAGCCTTGAAGGCGGGTGCCAAGGTCATCTATGTGGCTTTGATCCTTTACTATGAATTGGCTGATCCGAATGTCAGCCCTAAGGAGAAGGCGATCATCATCGGAGCTCTGGGCTATTTCATTCTCCCGCTCGACCTTATTCCGGATGCAATCCCGGTCTTGGGCTTTTCTGATGACCTTGCCGCTCTCGTGGCCGCATACGGTTATGTAAAAGGGCATTTGACTCCCGAGGTCAAACTTCGTGCGCGGAAGAAGTTGTGCGAGTGGTTCGACATCGATGACGGTACTTCTTTGGAGCCGGATGACCAGTAAAGTCTCGTAATGGTGGCGAAATCTAATATACGCAAGACATAACATTGAGATAGAGTATTCTGACAGTAGCGAAATATTCATAAAATGCCGCAGTCGTGATGCTGTTGGCACCTGAATGCCGCGAAAAGCGTTGAATATGCTCCTTTGGTGGATGCGTATGATGGTGTTGTTGCCTGAGGTGACGGGGTAGCGAATAAGTCGATAAATCAATTTAATAATTGTCAATAGGTCGAATTTATTTGTAAATATGGGGATAAACTCTACATTTGTTCCGAAAATTACAATAAAATTCGACTAAATGAAAAGAATGATTGTACTTGCGGCCGCTATTTGCACCGCCGCTTTCACCGCCAAGGCCGGCGGCTATGTCACGAACACTAATCAGAATGTGGCTTTCTTGAGGAATCCTGCCCAGAATGCCGTCATAGGAGTTCAGGGAGCGTATTTCAACCCTGCCGGAATCGGTTTTATGGACAACGGTTGGCATCTGGCGTTCGATGTCCAGTCGGCCTTGCAGAGAAGGTACACGACTTCCACCTACGAGCCGCTCAAGTACGGCGTGGACAATGAGGGAAGAGGCTATAAGAAGTACACGGGCAAGTCTTTCGTGCCGGCCCTTCCGCACCTGAACCTCGCGTTCAAGCACGACAATCTGTTCGCCTCCTTCCATTTCGGAGTCGTGTCGGGAGGCGGAAAGGCGAAATACGACCAGGGACTCGGCTCATTTGAGGCTCCGGTCGCGATGATTCCAGCTCTGATCAATAATTTGGCTGGGACTCAGATGGTTACCGGCTATGATGCAGACATCAATCTTACCGGAGAGCAGTACAACTTCGCCGGCCAGCTGAACATCGGTTATAAGATAGGCTCGAAGTGGAGTGTCTCCGCCGGCGTGCGCCTGAACTACATCTCCAACTATTATGTCGGAAGCCTGAGGAATATCCAGTTGCAGTACGGAGGCCAGATGCTTCCTGCCGCCAATGTGCTGGGCGCGGCGGTGTCAGCGATCTCCGGAGGACTGATCCCGACTGAAACCGCTGTCGGAATGGTCGGCGGACTTGTAAGCGACAAGGAACTTGACGCGCATCAGAAGGATATCGCCTGGACACCGATCCTGTCCGTGGACTACAAGACCGGCCGGTTCAACTTCTCCGCGCGCTACGAGTTCAACACGAAAGTGCGCCTGAACAATGACACGAAGGCTAACACCACAGGAATATCCCAGTTCGATGACGGCAAGGAGATTGCCGCCGACATCCCCGGCAACATCAACATCGGTGCTGAATATTCAGTGAAGCCGAACTTCCGCGTCGCCCTCGGCGCAAACTACTATTTCGACAAGCAGTCAAAGCAGTACAACAACGAGACGGACTTGAACGATAAACAGAACTATCTGAAGCACAATTCCTTCGAGATTCTCGGTGGCCTTGAGTATGATCTCAGCGATGTAGTGACCCTCAGTATCGGCGCCAACAGCAGCACGTTCGGTTTCGGCAACGACGCGAAATACATCTCCGACCTCAGCTACACCACCAGCTCCATCTCGGGCGGCCTTGGCGCAAGGTTCAACGTCAACCCGAAAGTCGCCATTGATTTAGGAATATACAAGACTTTCTTTATGCACTTCACCAAGGAGCAGGCCGATTATGGCGGAAACGGAGCCCTTATCGCCGCGAAACTCTCCCCGGTCCTCGGCCAGCTGGCCCCCGCTGTTCCCGGCCTTGCCGAAAAGCTTGACATCAAGAATCTCCAGATTCCCGGCCAGGACGACTTCTACCGCACCAGCATCGTCGGCGGCATTGGAGTGACCTTCAAGTTCTAGTGAATCGCCATTCGGAAGCCTCCCGATCCGTAATCTTGCCCTTACTTCCTATGACGGAGGAAAGGGCTTTTTCTATCTTCCGCACGATCGATTCTTCTCCGGCAAAATCCCAATTCCCCGGACAAACCGATAATATCACAGCGTTTCTCCGGTAAAAAGCCGTTTCGGTGGATATTTTTTGACACAAGAATTTAAAATGGACCAAATATGAAAGACCATCAGTAATGCGACAACTTTGAGTACTGCGTTCATCTCGAAAAAAAGAACGATAGGTTACTCCTCGGTGTAGAAGCGGATGATGCGTTCGATGGCTCTTTGGCAGACCGGACAAAAAGCTTCGGCGGTGTTGGTCCTCATCCGGCAGTCCTCGCACGGGCGCCAGACGCCTTTCGTCTGGTAGCCGCCGCCTTCGACAAGGCCCACGACTCCCTGGTCGTAAAGATCCTTCCACTTGCTCTCGAAGTTCGCTTTGGTGGTGATGTTCTGCTCCCAAGGCTCGATGTCCGGGTAGTAATACTCAACATACTGGTCATCGTAGGCATATTCATCGGTCAATCCGCCGAAGCTGTGGCCGAACTCGTGGACGACCACCGGGCCGAAAAGTTTGTGGTGGGCGGTCGTGAGTGTGTAGGAATTGTAGATGCCTCCGCCGCCGTAAGTGTCAGTGTTGGCGAGGATTATGATGTGCTCGTAAGGGATTCCGGCAAGCGCGTCGTGCATCTTGAACAGGTGCAGGGTCGTGAGGTAGCGGTCGGAATAGAACGTGTCGAAGTGCGAGTCCACCGCCGTCTTTTTCCACAGCCCCTCACGCGGCACGCTGACTCCGCTGTCCTCGGAAGGAGACGCGACCGCGACGATGTTGAACCGATCCTTCATCGACTTGAACGGCTCGTGACGCAGAAGGTTCTCCACCGTGCTCTCGGCATCCTTGAAGAATATGTCCATCTCGCCCTCGGTGTATCCTTCCGCAAGGATGGCGATGTCGATCTTATCCTTGGAATCACCGCAGTCCAGCAGCATTCTTGTCTGCGGCTTTCCTCCGACAGGCCTGATCAGAATGTCCTTAGGGTCAACCGGATGCGTAAGCTTTGCCGCCACATTCTCGTGAAAGTCATAGAGTTGTACGGTGATCTCCGCAGGAGCCGCCGGCATCGGCACCAGAAAGACGTTCTCGAAACTCTTGCGGACCCTCGTGGCCTCCTCGGTAGCCTGCCATTCCTGGAACAGAGTGCAGAACGACATCCTGTAAAGTGTGTCGCCCGTAGCCTTGTCCGTCATCGTCAGCTGTCCGTTACCCCGAAGCGGCACCTCTTTCAGATTGGTACGCCGTCCGTACCATCCGTGGGCGCTAAGCAGTTCAGCCACAGCGATGTCGCAATCCTTGTCCGACCCTGTGAATATGTAGTCGATCCTCAGGGTTTTATCCAAAAGCCTCCCGTCAGAGAACGAGTCGGCGCTGATTCCGTTGGTCAATCCTGGCAGCACTGCCGCCAATGCAATCAGAAATATTCTTCTCATCCGTGTCATTATTAATTAGTCGTTAAAAAATTAGTGCCCTTATCTTATGTGATCTTTTGGGTCTATATTCCTTTTCTCATCAGTTATGTGTCACCGACATATTCCTTCTTCAAAAAGAAATCCACCCTTGAAAATCTTTGCCAGATCTTCGGAAACTTATTTTGCCGCTTCCTACCAGACCAGCACATCTCTTGACGAATTTAGAAATTTTTCTGAATATTCGGAAATATATTCATTGCCATTTCCCCCTATTCCGACAGTCGCGAATATGCCCGTAATCGCTGCCGTCAGGGTGCAAATCAACCTCGACTGTTGCAAATACTGCCCAAAGTGCTGCCGTCAAAGTGCGATGACGGTAGCATTATCGGGCATATTCGTGGACGAGGAATCCTAAGAATTTTAGTCAAGCCTTGAAGTAAACGGTCAGGCTTGTGGCGTCGCTTTTCAATCCGTAATAGATTCCGTCCTTCGTTTCGACGCGATAGACCTCGGAATAATTGAAATCAGGGTGATAGACCCTATATTTGGCATATTCATCCAACACAGTGTCAGGAAGTTTGTCGTAATCCTCCAATCTGTAGATGGTCGCACTCCAAGTTTGCTCATCAGATCCACGATAATCAAACCGGACCGTTTTCAGAACGCCTTTGTCTTTGATATACAAGACATTGTCGCTGGAATCGTTGATTCCGGCAAGGATTGTGGCCTCGGGATATTTTTGCCTTACAAAATCGACACAGCCGCTCATATCATACCACCAGATGGATCTGTTGTGGCGGGACCGGATATCGAGGAGTTCTCCGTCCTCGTCTATCAGCACGAAATACTCCCGGTATGCAAGCTTGGGGAACTCATTCTCATCAAAAACAACGAACTGGAACTCGTATGCCTTTTTGTCAAACCCTCTGCGTGTGACTTCGATCACATACGATTGATCCCACTCGTAAAATTCTTTGCTGACTCCGGCTCTGAGGTAGGCTTTTGCGATTCTCTCCGGCAGCTGCTTGAGGAACGCGAATCCGTTCTTGTTGAACTCTTTCTGCGTCATCATCCAAGTGTGGCCTTTATAGACGGCCGTGCACTTCAACCCGTCGGTGTCCACAAATTCGACCTGAGACTTATTGTAGGATGTCACCGCGCTCGTGACCTTGACATCCTCTGAATATCTTTCGTAGAAATCCGTCTTTATCTCCTCCGCCACGCCGTAAGCCTCTAAGATATCCCAATCCGGTTCGTATTTCTCGCATGCTGATGCGATGATGAGCATAACCGCCACGCAGATGGGATGAATAAGTCTCATTATCATAGTATAATTTTTCTCTCTTGGTGTCACAAAGGTACGAATATAATCGATATATTATCCTTTTACCTTCCTCTGGACTGACTATCACCAGCCGAAGATGTTGCGGGTGATCCACCAGGCTATGACAAGGATGCCGATGGTGATGATGACGGGGACGCTGTTTAGGGTGTTGTAGAATCGTGGGAAACGGGATCTGAGTGGAACGGACACCAGCAGGGAGATGATGTACGGGAGGCACAGCACGAGAAAGGCGTTGGCCTCAAAGGCTTTGTGAATATTGAGGTTCAGCAGGTTGTGTACTACCCGCTGGCTGCCGCAGCCGGGACATTTCAATCCTGTCAGTTGCAGGAATATGCACTTTGGGAACCAGGTGCTGTCTTCTGGGCTGAAACGTGAATATGTAAGCACCAATCCCACACACGCTGCCGTGAGCAGAATGTACAGGATTGGTTTCTTGTAGGAATCTTTGTTCATCTGCCTGATGAGATGATTCCGGATGGAGGGATCTTAAAAATGGGACAGGCCTGAGAGCCAAAGACAGAGAAGACTCTAAAGATCAGCGAGGCCGACCATGAATCCGCAGGCCAGCAGGATGATGTAGAGGATTATCCAGAACAGGCCGCAGCACAGTCCGATTATGCTCCAGGTCTTGGCCTGCTTGCTCGCATCCTTTGCCCTGGCGTAGTTCCCGGCTGCATATTCCTTGGAAACGTTGCTGGATTTGACAATGCCGACGATTCCGAAAGGAAGGCAGCAGAGTACGGTCACGATGATGGACAGGGCGAGGTAGGTCGGAGGGCATGGCTCCATAGGAGGCTGCTGTGGCGTGAAAGTCTGAGGCGCCGGAGTGGGATCCTGTGCCGGTGTGGCGCCGGAATCGGTGTCCGGGATGTTCGTGCCGCACTTCGGACAGAAGGAGGCGTTGTCAGGAACGGCGTTCCCGCATTTTGGACAAAATTTCATAATGCAATGATGATGTTTGAGTGAATGTCGTCTACTTCAGATGCTGTCCATTCCCGTCAACATAGGTGTTGCAGGCGATCATGATGATGTCGATCAGGGCCCAGATGCCGCAGCCGCCGAGGGTCAGGAGCATGATGATGCCGGTGGTGGTGTTGCCGGTGTAGAATCTGTGGACACCGAAACCGCCGAGTACTATGCAGAGGACCAGGGCGATAAGCCATCTGTCCTCCTTCTCTTTGGTGGTCTGAGGGGTGTTGAAGGTCTGCCCGGCGGAGTCAGGCTGGGACAGAAGCGGTTTCCCGCAACTTGGACAAAAGGAGGAATCCGGCTGGACCGGCGATCCGCAATGAGGACAATAGTTCATCTCTGAATATGGTAAAAATATTATAGGTTCTATAGTCAGAATAGTCTTCTGGCTTTCAAAGCCTAAAGTTAATCATTATCGTTGGAAAATCCAAGGTGTCAGTGCCTTTCGTGCACAGGCTCGCAGGTGAGGTCCACACCGAGCTTCTTGAAGACTTTCTTGTCGATGTCGCTCAAAAGGACCGTCGAATGGACCTGGCAGCCTTTCAGAAGCGGTAGTGTGTCAAGGGCCTTGCGGCAGTTCTCGTCATCCGGACTCAGGACCGAAAGGGCGATCAGCACCTCATCCGTGTGCAGACGCGGGTTCTTGCCGTGCAGGTAGGTGACCTTCGTCTTCTGGATCGGCTCTATGAGCCTTCCCGGAATGAGCTTGACACTGTGGTCAATTCCGGCAAGATGCTTGGTGGCCTTCAGAAGAAGCGCGGCGCAAGGTCCGAGAAGGTCGGAGGTCTCCGCGCTCAGGATCGTCCCGTCGGACAGCTCGATGGCCGCTGACGGATTGCCTGCCGTGGCCTCACGCTGTTTCGCCGCGACAGTCACACGGCGATATTCAGTGGTGATCCTCGCTTGTTTGAGGAGAAGCGCGATCTTTCCGACCTCGCTCTCGTTGTCCTTTCCGTCAGCCATTTGGTCGAGCGCGGAGTAGTAGCGGCGGATAATCTCATCGTTGGCGGCCTTGCAGCAGATGTCGTCGTCGCTGATGCAGTTGCCCACCATATTCACGCCCATGTCGGTAGGCGACTTGTACGGATTCTCGCCGTAGATTCCCTCGAACAGGGCGTTCAGCACCGGGAATATCTCGATGTCCCTGTTGTAGTTGATCGCCGTCTTGCCGTAGGCCTCCAGATGGAACGGATCGATCATATTCACATCGTTCAGATCCGCTGTGGCGGCCTCGTAGGCGATGTTGACCGGGTGCTTCAAAGGAAGGTTCCAGACAGGGAACGTCTCGAATTTGGCGTAGCCCGCCGCTATTCCCTTCTTGTGCTCGTGGTAGAGCTGGCTGAGGCACACGGCCATCTTTCCGCTGCCCGGCCCCGGAGCCGTCACGATCACGAGCGGACGGGATGTCTGCACGTAATCATTCTTACCGTAGCCCTCTTCGGAGTCAATCAGGGCTACATTGTTCGGGTAACCCTCGATCGTGTAGTGGTAGTAGGCCTTGATGCCCATCTTCTTGAGCTTGGCCTTGTAAGCTTTGGCGCTGGCCTGACCGTTGAAATGGGTGATCACCACGCTGCTGACAAGGAAGCCCCTGTTCTGGAACTCCGTGCGGAGCCTCAGGACATCCATGTCATAGGTGATGCCGTAGTCGGCCCTCACCTTGTTCTTCTCTATGTCATTGGCGCTGATGACAATGACGATCTCCGCGCAGTCGCTGAGCTGCTGGAGCATCCTCAGCTTGCTGTCCGGCTGGAATCCCGGCAGGACCCTGCTGGCGTGGTAGTCGTCAAACAATTTGCCTCCAAGCTCAAGATAGAGCTTGTCCCCGAACTGGGCTATGCGTTCCTTGATGTGTTCTGATTGTATCCGCAGATACTTTTCGTTGTCGAATCCGTACTTCATAACGGATAACAAAGGTACGAAATCTATTCCGCTGCGGCAAATGAAAATACACAATCACAGCCTACATCAGCGTCCGGTATTCAGATTCCGGGCAATGTAAGCTGTTGAATAATATCCCACCGAAACGGTTATAATCTCACATCAATAAGATTCGGGTAATGATCCGTGAGTTTGATGGTGTATTTCTCCATAATGCAGTCGAAGACCTTGACCTCGGCCTTTCCGCTCGGGTCGAAGATTAGGCAGTGATCGATCGCTCCAGTGGCGCGGTCAGGTCCACGTCTGCGGCTCTCGACCGAATATCCGTCCCCAGGGCTGCATATGTGATGTCCGTTGTGGTTGTCGCCATAGACAGTAGCGGCCTTGTAGCAAGGCACATAACCGCCCTGGATAAGCTGCTGGATCGGAACGGTGTCCTCCTCGCAGTTCATATCCCCCGTCACAAAAACAGGAATATCCCCGTATTTGGCTCTGATGATGTCGGTCTCCGCCATCACCAGACGGAGCTGTGAGGCTCTCGCCATCGTGCTGCCCGGCTTGGACTTTTCGCTCTTCCACCAAAGGTGGGTGCCGATTATCGCGAATATCTTCCCGTCGGCCTTCCTTTTCAGCACAGCCGAGGTGAAGGACTTGGATCCGTGGTTGCACCACTGCTCGGGAGTGTACTTGTTGTAGTTGACGTACAGAGGCTCAAGCGTCTTGCTGTTGTAGAAGATCGGAGTGTTGTTCCAGTCCTTCTTCGATTCCCAGGCGATGACATAGCCGTCTTTCTGCACCAGAGGGTAGAATTCCTTGTGCATATGGCTGGAATATTCCTGAAGCGCGAAGACATCAGGAAGGTAGTCGTTTACGAGCCTGGCAAATTGCGGGGCCCTGTTGCAGTCACGCGGATCCTCTCCGATTTCCTTCCATTTCGGAGGAATGGTGTCCTTGCTGTAGTCCCAGATGTTGTCGTCAAGGATGCGAAGGTCAGCGCCTTCCGCGATCTTGAACTTAGCCTCGAACGCTGGGCTCTTCTGCGCGAAAGCGAAAGTTCCGCAGAGCAAGAGTCCGAATGTCAGCGTCGAAGCCGCGATGATTCTTACAATTCTGTTCATTATTCTAATGTTTTTTAGAAGCTGTTTTGACTCGTTGGTTTGAAAATTTGTTCACCTCAAAGAACATTTCAAACTTATTTGTTTTCCGGGAATATTTCCCCAATGCAAAGTTAACCCTTACTGATCAGAAATCCAATTTGGCCGCGCTGATTTCTGCTGAACGGCTTTGACATCCGGAAGGGAATCACTATTTTTGCCGCGGAGATATTCATTGACAAGGGTGGGCAATCACCCTCGAACGGATTGTATTCGGCAAGTGATTGCCTGCTTGCGGAATTTGAATATTCAAGGAATATGAGAAGTGCCATCTATGGCGCCGGTTCGTTGGGAACCATTCTGGGCGCGTATATTACGAAGAACGGAGGTCAGATTGACCTCATCAACCATAACAAGGCTCACGTCGCCGCCTTGCGTGCCGAAGGTGCGAGAGTGGTAGGCACCGTGAATTTCACTCAGCCGGTGACCGTCCTGACAGATGAGGAAATGACTGGTGAATATGATGTCATATTCCTTATGACCAAGCAGTTGCATAATGCCGAGGTTGTGAATATGCTCAAAGGTTCCCTCGCTGAGGATGGTGTGATCGTCACTCTCCAGAACGGGTTGCCGGAGCTGCTGATTTCCGAGATCGTCGGTCCGTCCCGTGTGCTTGGCTGCACTGTCGCCTGGGGAGCCACGATGCTTGGCCCGGGAGTCTGTGAGTTGACCAGTTCGCCGGACAGCCTCACTTTTTCGTTGGGCGCGGTTTCCGAGAATGTCAACAAGCATTTCGCTGAGGTCAAGGCCCTCCTTGAGAAGATGGGCCCGGTCGAGGTAGAGGAGAATTTCCTCGGAACCCGCTGGAGCAAGCTCCTGATCAACGCCGCGTTCTCCGGAATGAGCGCTGTCCTGGGCTGCACTTTCGGAGAGGCCGCCTCGGACCGTTCCTCAAGGAAGGTCGTGCAGGCCTTGATCAAGGAATGCATTGATGTCTGCCGTAAGGGCGGCATAACCATCGAGCCGATCCAAGGCAAGGATGTAGTCAAGCTTCTGGATTACAGCAATCCCGTGAAGAAGTTCATCTCCTTTATGATCATCCCGATAGCCATCCGCAAGCACGCCCGTCTGAAAGCCAGTATGCTTCAGGATCTTGAGCGCGGCAAGAAAACCGAGGTCGATTCCATCAACGGTGCCGTCAGCGCCTACGGCCGCAAAGTCGGTTGCCCCACCCCGATGAACGACAAGGTCGTGGAGGTCATCCACCGCATCGAGTCCGGCTCCCTTACCCCCACCTTCGACAACCTCCGCCTCTTCGCGTAGCCGCACTACACTGTTGCGTCTGCTTTCCTTGTTGAATGCGTGTGCTCCCTTGTTGTATATAGGTGTGACAATGCTAAACTTCCCGCCAGTCTGCTCGGGTGGGAGCTTTTGCGTTAGTTTGCCCGGTCAGGTGGCAAGGGCATATTCAAAGGCTTTGCCATAGAAGTTCATCCCATCAGCTTTTACATTAGTTTGTCCGGTTGGGAGGCAAGGGCTTTGACTTAGTTTGATTTTATTGCCATACAAGTTTTGGCAAGAGTTGTCGTGAAATTCCCCTCGGTAGAATTGCAACGAGAAAATGACGTGCTTTTATAATTACTTGTAAGTCAGTTGATTCGGTATCCGCCTTTAGCGGATTCCCGCTGAAGATAAACCTCTATATCTCTCATTAACAATATATTATCTCCCACTCGCCTGAAACGTCTCCCTAATATATGTAAGCAGATCCATTGAAAACGACAATGTCTAGCCCTTTTTTCAAGAGCGGCTTTAGCACTGATCCGTAATAGCTTGAATGTCAGCAAGTGAAACGCCACTCCTTGATTCATAGGGATATACAGGATTCTGCCCGTCATTTTTGACTAGCGGGAATTACGAATATATTCATTTTTAGTTTCTTATGGATTCTTGATTTTTTTCATTTAGGTTTTGATTTATTGGATGGATTTTCAGTGGGTTATAAGAATGGAAAAAAGGACGGCCTCGGATGATGTTGTCCCCTTATGCGGAATCGTGGGAGATTATCGAACTTTTATCGAGGACTTCAAGAGAGAACTGGAGTTCGTGGAATGGTTGGAAGGAAGAGTCTTGATGAAAAAAGTCTACGATATTACTTGATAATCTGAAAAGAATGGCTATCTTTGCATTGTTCTCATACGAGTTAGGAAGACAAGTAAAAGCAAGCATCTTTTCCCTAAAAGGGATGCTTGCTTTTTTTATTGTCCCATACCGAGGGGGTACTACAACAAGGACGGTTGTTCTCTCAATTTCCTAACAATAAGTATGCAGAATGAGAACAAGCCAACATCTTGTGATAGTCGCCATTGAGGTGGAGGTTATCAGACTTGTCCGGGTGCGAGCCTACAAGCGAGTACGTTTCGGCAAGGTTGAGAGAGTCCGCAGCCACTACAGACGTTATTAGGGTAATGTCTGTACCCGGCTGCCACTCTGAGCCGTAAGGCTCTCTGCTTCACCCCTCGGTTTTTAATCCGAAAGATAAGTTTGGTACAAGAGAAGCCTCAATGGTGTACCGAATGCCTCCAGAAACATGGTTGGTACATGAAATAGTCCTTTTGTGTAAGCCGTAACGCAATATTCAACCGGTACGGGATTCTTGGACCATTATGGGATACTTAGTACACCTATTGAAAAAGAAAACGCCTCTTAATCAGTTGATTAGGAGGCATATTTGTGCGGGTGAAGGGACTCGAACCCATACGCTTGCGCACCAGATCCTAAGTCTGGCTTGTCTACCAGTTTCAACACACCCGCAAAGCCTTCCGGCAGGGGAATCTAGATGATGATAGGGATTCCGCAGGGAGTTTGGGCGATTGGAAGCAGCCTTTGCTCCGAGTCCGAAAGGTTTGCAAAGATAGTTGAAATCTGTTAATATTCAAATATTATTTTTCTGCCCGTCGCGCTCTGCCGCATCGTTCGTTCCGGCTGGTTCAGCGTGCGGAAGATGTGAGCCGGCACCGTTGTCACCGATGTTACCGGCGCCGGTGACGGTCTCAAGGGCTTTGAGGGTTTTCTTTTCGTCGGCGGAGAGGTCTTCCGTCAGGGAGGCGGAATAGTCAAGTTCCTTCTTTTTGTTCTCTATCGCCTTCTGCGACAGCTCGTTCTGCTTCAGAGCCTGCTCCACGCCCTTCTCGAATATGTTGTGGATGGCGGAGGTCAGGTTTAGCGTCAGGCTGTTGACCTGATCATTGAAAAGAGGGATGTTGCGGCTCTTGTACTTTGTCTTGCCGAGTTTCCACTTCCAATTGTCGAAGGTGCCGTTCACGTTGATGCCGAACTTGAACGGAATCGGCGACTTCAGGGCGGAAAGGTGGTACTTGAACCGCTGGTCGAAACCCTGAAGGCCGCTGGCCGCGATCGAGTAGCGGTCGATGTTCAGCAGGAACGGGAAGATCTCCATGTGGTTCTCCTTGATGATGCCGCGGATTGACAGGGATTTTATGAAACTGGAGTCCTTGTCCTTGAACATCAGGGATCTGCGGAGCTTGTTGAGTTCGTCACTGTCGGTCAGGGACAGGTTCTTGCCGTCAATTTTCACTATGCCGCTCAGGGTCGGCAGCACAATGTTCATGGATGTGTCGATCGAGCTTGTCGCGGCGATCTCGCAGTCGAGCAGTCCCCTGAAAGCCTTGAGCATAGGCACGATGCTGTCCACTGCCGGGAACAGCTCGATAACCTTCTCGGCTGTGATGCCGGACAAGGTGAGGTCGAAGCCGGCCTTGAGGTCTTTCTTGGTGCGGGTCGAATAGAAACCTTCGAGGTACACGTCGCCCATGTTCGTCGTCGCGAGGGTGTTCGTCGCCTGAAGGCAGCGCTCTTTCATCACGATGTCCGAGGCCACCCAGGATGTCTCCAGGTTTGAGTATCTTATCTTGTTGGCGCTCAATGAGATCTTGGCGTTGAGGTTGGACGGCAGCACGACCAGCGAGGTGGAGGCGGTCGTGTCCGCGGCTGTCATCTCTTTGACGGTGTTGAGGTAGGCGTTGTCATCAACTCCGGAGAGAGCCGCGTTGTGGCCTATAGGCGTGAATTTCTTTCCGGCGTTGAGCGCGATGAGGATCTCGTTCATGTCGATCTCGTCGGAGGTTATGCCCAGATTCAGGTTGAGCCTGCCCTTGCCGGAGACAAGAAACCTCTTGAGACCGGTAAGATGGCCGGTGGCGGAGATGTCCGACACCCCGGATTTGAACGATAGTCTGTTGAGGTCGATCGTGTTGTTGGAGAACTTCCCGCTGAATCCTGTTATCCTGTTGTCGAGTGGATAGTACGGGGTGATGACAAGACCTTCGGCGAGGTTGATGTTCCCTGTGATGTCCCAGTCTCTGATGTAGTTCGCAAAGGATTCACCAAGTTGGATCTTGATGTCGCTCTTCTCGAAATCCTTTTCGGAAAGATAGTCCGGCAAGGTGGCTCCGGACGCATATTTCCCGAACACTTTCCTGAGCAGGGAGTCGCGTTTCACTCCAGGGTAGATCCTTTGCAGGGAGTCCAGCAGGTGTTTCCTGCGAAGCTGTCTCTCCGCGGAGTTCGGATGCGCCTCGACCGACAGCCTCGCATCCTGTCCGGAGAACCGGGTGACTCCTTCGCGGAGAGTTATATTTTTGTTCCTGCTGGACAGGCTGATGAACGGCACGCTATGCGTTCCTGTCTGCTTAAGGCTCAGTTTGAATGTGTTGACAGAGCCGATGGCTCCTACGAAACAGGAGTCTATGTCCATTATTCCGATGGAAGCGATGTCAAGATGGCCGTGGATCGGGTGGCGCTTCGGATCAGCGGACATCCTCTCCTTGGTGTTGTGTGCCGAAAGAGTCAGACCGGTACCCCGTATGAACGTCGAAGCGCCATATTCAGTCAGCATGCTGTCGATCGCCACGGAAAGTCCCGAGTGCCTGTGGCCGCTACCGCCGTGTCCGTCGTGGTCATCCTCGTCGTGGTTGAAGGCTCCGAGGCTGATGTCCGTGTGGCCTAAGTAGGCGAACAGGGTGTCTTTCGGAATGCTGATCCGGATGCCGTTGCTCTCCAGAAGCCCCTCAAGCCCGATCTCGGAGAAATTGAACGCATCCAGTTGTGACAGGCGGAAGTCACCCTCGATTATTCCTTCAAGGTCGCCGTGGACAGAAACCCCGAGGCTGTCAGGAAGGTAGCAGGCCAGCGAGTCCAGGACGATGTGGATGTCGCTGCTGATGTCGAACTTCGGATCCGCGCCAAGAAGGTCGTCGGCTGTCCCGCTCATCATCACCTTCATCCCGTTGACGCTGAAGCAGAAATCCGGCACCTCGGCGGTGAGTTTTCCGTCTTGGCTCGTGGCCGTGATGTCAAGGTCGAAACGTCCGTCGCCGGAAATGCCCTCCCAGCCGATCCTGGAATCCGGAACCTGGATCCTCACCGAAAGAGGAGGGAGACTGCCGGTACTCTTGTCATAACTGCCGTCGCAGAATGCATTGACGGTGAGCGTTGCATCGGTGCGCAACTTCTTAAGAATAGGGAAGTTGTCTCCGAAATGCCCGGCTATCTCATTGATGGAGGCGTTCTCCGTCGCCACAGATCCCTTGATGTGAATATCCTTACCTGAGAAGTCCGCCTTCCCGTTGGCCGAAAGCCCGACGGTGGCTACCCGCGCGGTCATATTCCCGACCGTCACGCACTTTTTCCCAAGTTCCGGGAATATGTCGCCTTCGATCTCGACCGGAATCGACATCCTGCCGGATGATTCCATGCCGAGGAACAGCCTCGAAGAGAGGTTGACATCGAAGTGGCCGGCGCGTTCCTTGATCCCGAGCCGCTCTACCCCAAGGGCTACCGTGTCCGCAGGAAGCCGCCCCGCCACGAACAGCGAGTCCATCTCAAGGCTCACCCCCTCGATCTTGTTCCTCTTCGCGTCGTAACGCCCCTTCGCGGTGAGCTGCTTTAGGAATATGCATCCGAATATGGTGTCGGAGGGATTCGTGTAGACTATGAATGGCCGTCCTCCGAGGCTGACCTTGCCCACCGAGACCGGCGGCAGCGTGGAGGCGATGGTGTCGCCATCCTCTTTCACGGAACCGTCGCCGAACATGTTCCAGTTCGCCGTGGTGGAGTCGTACTGGTGGGCGAATATTCTTGGATGATCAAGAATGGCGTGGCGGATCCTGAGCCTGCCTGTCGCAGCGGCAAGGTAGTTGACCGAGACGGAGAACTTTCTGAAGTGTGCCAGGGTGTCGGCTCCCTCTCCGCGCCCTGATTTCAGGAGGTAGCCTCCCGGAACGTCCAGTGAGTCGAACGCGGCGAACCTGTCGTGGGGGTAGGTGATGGAGAAGTTGTCGATAGTGACGTTGAGGTTAGGGAAGCTCTTGAACATGGAAGCCTTGATGCCGGTGAACGTGACATCCCCGTCGACATATTCCTTGGCCACATCGTTGACGACTCTCGTCAGTACCTTGGAGTTCAACGCGATCTGCAGGACGATGATGATCACCGCCCATACGCCGAAGATTGTCCAGAGTGCCGGGCGGAGCCAGCGCCGCACCCCTTTTTTGACGACATCCTTTCCCATAATCTACAAATATAGCTATAATTAGCCGGATTCAGTACTGCTGATAAGTAAGCGTTAATAAATTAGTTGGTAATCTTTGATTGTCTTTTCGGTCTGGCGGTTTTTTCTCATCGGCCATGTGCCATCGGCACACTCCTTCTTCAAAAAGAAATCTATCTTCGAAAATACCGCCAAATCTTTACCAACTAATTTTTTAACGCTTACTGAATACGAAAACCGGACCGCTGGGCGCGATCCGGTCATGATTGTCTGTGTCAGTCTTGATTATTGCTCGTCGAGCAGCTGGAGGTGCTGAACGTAGATGGCCTTCATCTTCGCGGCTCTTCTCTTTACAGAAGGCTTCTCGAAGTTCTTGCGGGCGCGAAGCTCACGGATGGCACCGGTCTTCTCGAATTTTCTCTTGAATTTCTTCAGAGCCCTTTCGATGTTCTCGCCTTCCTTGATAGGAACTATGATCATAATGCTGTTACCACCTCCTTTTTTTCTCTAAACTTGGGAATATCAAGACATTTTCCGTCATAAAATTTCCAAGCGCTCTCTAAAGCGGGTGCAAAGATAGGAAAAAAATGTTAATTTTGTCAAAACAAAAATGTTATTTCGATGGATAGCCCGTTTTTGTACAATAGATACGTTACCGGCCAGCATTTCATTGGTCGCAAGGAAGATTGCGCCATCCTTGGTAACCTTTTGACACAGAGTGAGAATGTGGTCGTCTGGGAGCCGTTCGGCGCAGGAAAGAAATCTCTTGTCCATCAGGTTTTCACCAAGATGAAAGTGAACGGGGATAGGTTCACGGTGGGGGAGATGACAGCGTTGGACATCAGGGAAGGCGAGTCTTTTGTAAAGAGGCTGGGAGCCGCTGTCATAAGGCTGGTGGCATCCACCCCCGACGAGTATGAAAAGATAGTCACTGCCTATATGGAAGGCACGCACTGGGTCTTTGACCGCAAAGCGTTCTCGGATAGGGACATAATCCTCTCCACGAACTGGGATCTGGACGACAAGGATCTCAAGTCCGTCCTCAGACTGCCTTACGTCCTTGCGGCCGAGAGGGGAGAGAAAACGTTTATGATCATCGACGAGTTCCAGAATCTGGATCTGGCCGATGACGGCGAGCGGATCTTCAAACTGATGGAGGAAGTGATGGACGAGGCCAAGGCTGAAGGACTGAGAATCTTCTCCTATATATTCATAGGCTCGCAGGTCAATGCGATGGAGGACATATTCATAAAGAGGCATTTCTTCTACCGCAGGGCTACCCGCTTGAAACTGAGCAGGGTGGATGAGAGGGAGATTGTCGAGCACATCATCAAAGGATTCCTCGCCAGCGGTAAGGTCATCGACAGGGACCTGATCAGCGGAGCGTGCCGCCTCTTCAAGTGCAATCTTTTCTACATCAATCACTTCACCTCTGTCTGCGACTCGCTGTCCAAAGGCTACATAATGGAGCCTGTCCTGCTGGAGGCCCTTGCGACCGTGATGGCGATAAACAGAGGCCGCTTCATCTCGATGATGAACGACCTCACCACCTTCCAGGTGAGCCTGCTGAAGGCGATCATCGACGGCTATTCGAAGTTCAGCACGGCTGAGGTGATCCGGAAATATTCCCTCAACTCGTCCGCCAATGTGCGCCGCCTGAAGGACGCTCTGATGAAGAAGGAGATTCTGACTTTTGTCGGCGAGGATGCGAAACCGGTGATTCTCGACCCCTTGTTCGAGTACTGGCTCAGGAACTACTATTTCAAAAAGAATCAATAATTTACGAGTATGCGTCGCGGCCGCGCGCAACCTTTCAAAGGAGGATGAATATATGAACTCAGCGAAAAAGAAAATCGCCGTTCTGACGGGCGCCGGAGTGAGCGCCGAGAGCGGACTCAGCACATTCAGGGGCAACAACGGCCTGTGGGGTGAATATGATCCCGAAGAGGTCGCTTCAATCCAGGGCTGGTACCGCAACCGGGAACTGGTCCTGAATTTCTACAACGGTCTGCGCAAGAGGCTCAGCGAGGTGAAACCGAACGCCGCGCATTACGCCATCGCTGATCTGGAGAAGGAATATTCAGTGACGGTCATCACCCAGAACGTTGACAATCTGCACGAAAGAGCCGGCAGCACGAAGGTCCTGCACCTCCACGGCGAGGCGACGAAGGTTCGGCCCGAGGACGGTGAATATGACCGGTCATATTCAGAAAAAGAGGTGATTGACATCGGTTACGATGAGGTTCATCTGGGGGACAAGGCTCCGAACGGCAGCCAGCTGCGTCCGCACATCGTTTTCTTCGGGGAGGCCGTCCCGAACATCGAGAAGGCTATCGACATCGTCTCCGCCGCCGACATAATGTTGATCGTCGGCACATCTTTGAATGTCTACCCCGCCGCCGGCCTTTACCGCTATGCCCCGAACGGCATTCCGATCTACCTGATCGACCCCGAGGATGTGGCCGTCGCCGACCCTCGCATCACCCAGATCCACCAAGTCGCCACCAAAGGCATGGAGACCTTCCGCCGAATGCTCGGACAGTAGGTTTTTCAAGAAGGCATATTTTCACCAGAGTCGGTGGCGCATCCGGAGCCTCATCGGCGGTGCTTCCGGCCACAGTCGTCACCTGCGGAGAGGGCTGCGCCCTTGGGCGACGTTTATGCCCCTTTCTGTCGCCTGTGAGTGCCGGGCGACACCCTTGGGCGACGTTTTCGCCCCTTTTCGTTGCCTGTGAGTGCCGGGCGGCACCCTTGGGCAGCGTTTCAGGCTCTTTCTGTTGCCTGTGAGTGCCGGGCGGCACCCTTGGGCGACGTTTATGCCCCTTTTCGTTGCTTGTGAGTGCCAGGCGGCACCCTTGGACGACGTTTATGCCCCTTTCTGTTGCCTGTGAGTGCCGGGCGACACCCTTGGGCGACGTTTTCGCCCCTTTCTGTCGCCTGTGAGTGCCGGGCGACACCCTTGGGCGGCAATTCCGGTCGCATTCGTGGCACAAAGGGGCGGCGTTTTGTTTCGATGAGAACATTTCTTGTCTGTCCGGTGTTAAAAACCGAGGAATTTTTGTAAGTTTGTGCGGAAACGTGACCAATTAAGGATGAACTTGTTTCGAATATTCAATAAAGTGATTCTCGTTGCGGCTGTTCTTTTGGCCGGCTGCGAGGAGAGAAGTGTGCCGGCAGGATTGAGGGCACCTGTCCTGCCATCGGCAACCGCGCAGGTGCAGGATCTCCAGGTCACACTCACGGCGAAGTTCAAGACCGAGGAAGACATGGCCGCCGCCATTGAATATGGATTTTATTTCGGGACTGATGAGTCTATGATGGAAAGGCACAAAGTGAGCCGGCCAGACGGGTTGGGATATTCCTTGACAATAGAGAATCTTGAATATTCCACCTCCTATTTTTATAAGGTTTGGGTAGGTAACGGACGCGACGAGCTGGTCTCCTCTTTGCTGACGGTTCAGACTGGAGACAAGCAAATTGAACCTGACCCGCCTGTTGATCCTGACCCGCCGGCAGAAGGGATCATTCAGTTCAAGGACCCTGCCGTGAAGGCTCTTTGTGTCGCCAATTGGGATCGGAATGGTGATGGCGAGTTGTCTGTGGCTGAGGCGGCTGATGTGGTGGATTTAGGTCGCGTTTTTGAAAGCTCAGACATTGTGTCGTTCAACGAGTTGGCATATTTCACCAACCTGCGTGTCTGTTCTTTTGCCTTGTGCCATAAGTTGTCCGAAGTCAAATTGCCGGACAGTATCATTCAGATTACAGCCAGCGGTTTCAGTGAATGCTGGGAGTTGAAACTGACCAGTCTCCCTAAGAATCTTACCCAAATAGGAGAATATGCTTTCCATCAGTGTAAAAATGTGAGATTCACTTCTTTGCCTGATGGCCTTGAGACTATTGGGTGGTGTGCCTTTGCCGGAGCGGACAACATTGCATTGACTGAGTTGCCGTCCAACCTTATTTCAATAGGCTCGGTCGTCTTTGAGGGCAAGCAGAGTGTCCTTCCCGAGGACCTTCCCGCTTCGTTAAAGATGATAGGTGCAAGGGCATTTGGTAAGATAAGGAATTTCAATCCAAAGAGCATTCCGTCAGGAGTGTCAGAGATAGGAGACGGCGCTTTCGATGGCTGCGAGGCTTTGTCTTGGACAAAACTGCCTGATTATCTGGTTAGAATCGGGGAGAACACATTCCGTAACTGCTGGCATTTGGCTGTGACTGAATTGCCTTCCGGACTTAGGGAAATAGGCAATAATGCCTTCGAGAATTGCTATCTTCTGAATATTACAGAGTTGCCGGACGGCCTTTTTACAATCAGTGATGGTGCGTTCAAAAACTGCGGAATAAAGAACCTTTCAATCCCGGCAAGTGTCGATCATATTGGAACCGGGGCTTTTTATGGCTGTTATCCTTCCATCGTCAAGATTTACGCTTCGGAGCCGCCGAAAATGTTGGATACCTATCTTGGTAATAGAGCAGAGACTATTTATGTGCCAAAACAATCTATTCAGAAATACGAAACCGCAGCAAACTGGAGCAAATGGAAAGGTAAATACAAGGCCTTGTCTGATGACGACACGCCGGAACCTCCGGTTCCTGACGGAAATAAGATTCAGTTTGAGGATTCCGCTGTCAAGGCGATTTGCGTTTCTAATTGGGACAAGGATGGCGATGGCGAATTGTCATATGAGGAGGCTGCGGATGTCAGGACAATCGGAAGTGTTTTCTCTCGCAGTACAGACATCCGTTCATTCAAAGAGTTTGAGTATTTTACAGGACTCACAGCTGTCCCGAACGATGGATTCTCTGGCTGTAAGTACCTGATTGATTTTAAATTGCCTGCCAAGGTGATCCGAATAGGGAGCAGTGCGTTCTCAGGCTGTCCCAACTTGTGTCTGACACAGCTGCCTGATGGTCTCGAAGACATAGGGCATAGTGCGTTTGCCGGTTGTGGAAACATAAGATTGAATTCGCTTCCAGAGACGTTGAGGTCGATAGGCGCTTATGCTTTTTCTTCTTGTGATAACGTGAACTTGACCAAACTTCCTCCTCTTTTGACTTCTATTGAGACAGGAACCTTTGAGAGAAGCAATGGGGTGCTTCCTGAAGAGTTGCCGGACGGTTTGGTCTCTATAGGCCCGAGCGCATTCAGATGTATAACTAAATTGAATCTCAAGAAGCTTCCTGACGGTTTGACGTTTATTGGCCTCCAGGCTTTTGAGGAGTGTGAGACACTTGCCTTGACTGAACTTCCGTCAGGGTTGACCACTATTGAGCTCAGAGCGTTCAACCGCTGCGGGAATCTGAAGCTGAAGAGCCTTCCGGCGGGGATTACAAAAATTGACGAAGAGGCGTTTGCGGGCTGTGTCTCTTTGGAGTTCACCTCGCTTCCCGAAGCTTTGACGGAGATTGGTAAAATGGCCTTTATGAACTGTGCGTTCAGGCAGTTGACCCTCCCTGCGGGAGTTGTCCGGATAGAGGAGGATGCTTTCAAGGGTTGTGAGTCGATGAAAGCAGTCAATATCTTGGCGGAGGATCCCCCTGTTATGGATGATATTTATCTGGGTGAATATGCTGATGTGATCCGAGTTCCGGCAGCTTCATTGGAAAAATACCGCACAGCTTCCGGCTGGAGCCAATGGAAAACCAAATTTCGCCCGATCGCCGCTGAGTAGGTCACGCACCCCCTTGCCCCAAGACAGAATTGCGACTGGGACCCGCTCCGGAAGGCTCCGTGCGGCGTACCCTGCGCAATTCTGTTTCCGGCCATTTCCCCCGATCCCTCCTGCGGCACCGCCAGCACGGTTTCCCAGCCCTTGTCCCACACGTGTGCAGACCTTGCCGTTTCCCTCATAAAACAACCTAGGCAGCCCTCCCGTGCATAACCAAGTCTTCCTCCACCTTCATTTGGACCAAATATGGACCAAAAATCAACCAACTATTCACAAAATAAATGAATATATTTACAGCGTTATAAGAAACGACTCTTTCAAGATGCCTGATTATGGCACTGAAAAGAGCTTATTTTGTAGAGTAAAAATAATTGTCGGATTTTCTAACAAGTTGATAAAGAGAATCTAACTAAAAAAAAAGCAAAGCAACCATGCTGAGAGGAACCACATTATTCCGTTGCCCCAACTGCGGCCACGTCTTCAAGGCCCTCGACTTCGAAGACAACGCCACCGTTTACTCCATGCCAATGCCCTGCCCCAAATGCGGCACCAAAAGCTATCCGGATGGATTCCTTGGGGATTATATGACCTCGACACCTAACATCATTGGTTGGATTCGTTCCATTATAAAAGGTAAGTGCAAGTAGTTTCTAATACGGATAACGATAAGTTGCCAAATTATTATATGAGTTTGTAATATACATACATTTTAATGCTAATTGAAATATCAAATTATGATAACTATTAATAACAGACGAGATCTTGAGCAAGCACTAAAACGGAAGGAGAGTCATATAATTATAGTCGGTTCACTTGCTGATGAAATTCGAGAAAAAGCCAAATCCAAACAAAAGAAAAAGAAAGTAGCAAAAGTCGCTTCTGCTGCTGCAATTGCAGGAGGAATAATAGCTGCACCTTTTACGGCCGGAGCTTCTTTAGCGGCAACAGCCGCTGGATTGACAGTGGGAACCTTGACAATATCCGCAGCAGAGTTGGCCATCATTATAGGAGGTGCCGTCGCAATGTACGGTCTTTCAAGAGGATATACTGTTGAATTCAAACCTGATGGGACTATTAGATTGACTAAAAGATGATGTGAAGTGGATTGTAGTTAAGTAATGTTGAAAAAACAAGTTGTATCAATCGAGATAATTAGGGATTGCTCTTAAAGTCAATTTATTACAATTTTAAGTGATGCGGGTTATTATTTACATCTTACTTAAATCAGACTAAATGAATGTTTTTCAAATACCCCCTAAACGCATCAAGCGCGTCAATGGACAGGTCCTCACTCCCGAGATGTCCGTGACTGTGACAATGCACTTTCATCCTGGCACTCCCTTGACCTATGGTTCGAAGGAGGTTGCAGAGGCTTATATGAGAAACTACGGATTTGATTTCAAGAAGACTTGCTGTAATGCAAACGACTTTGATTTCAAGTCGTTGGGATAGTTTTTTTTCATAAGGGTGTGGCTGGATGGAGTCCTCCAATGTAATAGAGATTTTTAACGAAGTTATTCGTATCCTCAATACGAATGAGAAAATTCGTGAGCAATATGCTGCCGATATTAAAGCTCTAGAAAATAAGAGGGATGCTTCTATAGGAAATACCTACCGCATAGGTGTCATTGGGGTAACTAGCAGCGGTAAATCAACTCTAATAAATTCCTTGATGGGAGAGTCTGTTCTTCCATCACGTGCTTGTCCGTCATCCAGCCAATTAGTTCGTTGCCATTATTCAGAAGAGAGAAAGGTTGTAGTATACTTTGAGGATGGTAAAAAGCTTGTGCTCTCTGGCAAGGATTGTGATCAGAATGCTATCTCATTCTATGCCGATGAAGGGTTCAACGCCAATAATAAAGAGCATGTCAAGGAGTTGGAATTGTGCTCGCCTAACTTTCCTTTAGGTAAGGATGTCATCCTTGTTGATAGTCCAGGTTTAGATGCTTTTGGATACGAGGGGCATGAGAAACTTACGATGGCCAGCCTCTTGCCTACGGTTGACTTATGCATCCTTGTTACAACCTGTAAGACAAATTCCGATCAAAAGCTCCAGTCTGTTCTTAATACGATTGCAGAGAATTCTACATCCAATATGCCGGTGATTCTCGTGCAGAATATGATTGATTCGATTGTCCCGAGTGCTGATGGACTGAAAAGTGCGAACGATGTAGCAAAAGATCATAGGCGCAGATTGCAACGAGTTGTCGATTCATCAAATCTCAAAGATAAAGGAACAGCAAGAATTGTCCAGTATTCCGCCCAATGGGCTTTAGAGGGTAGGACGACAGATGATGATGTTTTGCTTTCCAAGTCGAACTACCAGAAACTTGTTGACGCAATAAATGAAATAATTTCATCAATTCGTCCTATTGTAACAAAGAGCAGATTGTTAAGGGCAAAAAAAGAGATTGATAGACTTGCATCGGATGCCAAACAAGCAGCTGGAGGCGATAATTGCATTGTATCCTTTCAGGAATCATTTAAGTATGATGGTTTTGAAGAGGATATTGAAAATTATATATCCAATATAAAGAGTAATCTCGCCTCAATTATTTTAGACACAGCAGCACTTTGCGAAAAATATATGAGCCTTGGCCATTTTACAGAAAGTACTGTATCTAATGTGCGGAAACAGATATCTAATATAGAAGATAGACTGATATCAGAAATGCATAACGCGGAAGAATTTTTTTCTGAAAAATGCGAAGAACTGAATGTCGAAAAACGGGATATAACTGTACCGGTAACTCTATCTGGCATACGTGTCCCTCATTTGTGCCAGACTACGATTAGTGAGCGTGTAAAAGAGAAGGGAGTCATGGGATTCTTTAAAAGATTGAACCCCTTTGGCGGAACAGATTCCGGTTATACATATGTTCAGCACACACATACTGATGATCAGGCTACAGAGCGACTCATTATCGATTATATACTTTCTACTAAAAGAGTATTCAAAGAGTCCTCTGATAAGTTTGAAAAGAGGTTAAAGGATATTCAAAAGCGATTTGTAGAGGAGATTGAACTCAGAAGACAATCTTTCAAAGCTCGGCAGAACAAGATTCTTGAAGCTCAGCAATATAGTGATATTTCAAGAGATTTGTCTGGTTTATCGCAATCGATAAGATTTGACGAAAGAAGAGATGGTAAGACAATAAATGCTCCGGTTGAAAGGCCAGAAGATAATTTGGTAGAGATAGAATGTCCTCTTTTTTCATATGCTTTTTATCAAGTGGCAGATAGAATAAAAAGGAAGATTCATGCTCAGACGATAGAGCGCTTTATTCATTGCAGTCAAAATAACATTCTGATTTTAGGTTGGGATAAGTTTTCGGAAACGGAATGCCTTGATAAGTTTTTCAATTACAAGGTATCAACCGAATCCATTCAAGATGGTCAAGCTCATATTGATGACAGGCTCTCTTTGTTTCATTCAGGAGGCTCTGTCAAGCATTTGAAACTTGGTGGGATTAATGTAATTCTTATACTGGTAAATGCAACTCAGATTGGTTCTGCGGAAAAACAGATATATCCATTGTTGACTACCGGTGTAATTCCAGAAGCCATGAAGGTCCTATTTGTTGTTCAGGACTTCGCCGAAGCCATAGCAACAAAAGACGTAGGTGGTGTCTTGACTGAATTGAGAGACTTTATAAAGAATGACTTGAATCGTTGTGATGATATCCTTCTGGTTCACAACAACCCGATTTATAATTTGGCTATTGCAGCCATTCAAGAAACTGGACTCTCTCTTCAATCAGATAGTATCTCCATTGCAAGCGATCTTAAATCAAGATTCGGATACCTCTATGATAAAGAGTCAAATAACGTTATTCATGACATGTTGAAATCTTTTGAAATATAATATGGAACAGAAGAAACCAATAATATTGCAGGTTGATGAAAGCACCAAGAAGATGATTTCAGAGTTGGAAGGAAGAATCTCTGAAGGATTCGCCGACGCCTTGGGAGAACTGAAAGGCAAGATAAGTTCTTCATCTGATGCTATTGATGCCCTAAGGACAAAGTTGAACAGAATTAATGATATACAAGATTCTATGGATGAGTCGTCCACTAAATCGGATGAAATTAAGCGGGGCATAGAGAATCTGATAAAAATTGTTTCAAGTAAGCTGAATGTAGATGTCAAAGAATATACTTCAGATAATCCTCTTGATAAGCAGGCGACTAAGGGTGATGTCGAAAATTCAGTCCGTGAGAGTCTGGCAAATCTTGAGAACTTGAAAGACTCCCTTACAAAATCACTATCTGGCTTCGGAGAGCGGCACTTAGATTCTTTCACTAATCTTTCATCCTTAATTGAGAACGTTAAGTCGTCAATATCCGTCCTGCAGGAAAAACAGAATGATATGGCAGACGATGTAACTTCAGACTTCAAGAATATCGTTGATACTATTGATACTCTGTTTGCCCAAGGAAAGGAACAGATTTCCAATATTGTAAGTGCAATAACGGATACGGTAAACCAGACCGACTCTAATCTTCGGCAACAATTTGAGAATTCTCAAGCTGAGCAAAAGAATCAATTTGAGCAAAATCAGTCTGCATTAAAATCTCAGTCAAAACAATTGTCTCAGAACGCTGAGACCCTCCAGAATATACAGGAATCGCTCTCTACATCATTTCAAGAAGCTGATGGTAAATTAAAAGATCTGGCAAACTCTCTGGCTGCATCACACAAATCATATAGCGATCAGATGGGAGCCTCCTTTGATTCATCTCGAAATGGTATCAAGGCGGAGTTCGCACATTTGAATACGATAATCTGCGAAAACGAGGAGAGGTTGATTGCGAATACCAAAGCGGCTTCAGATAGAATTACGAATAACGCTTTGTCCGCAAAGTCTGAAATCCTCTCTGACAATCAGGAAAAGGCATTTCAAACGCTGTCGTCAATCAAAGAGTTCCGCGAATTTGTAGATAACAGAGTTACCTCTGTCGAGAGAGAATGTTCTGCAATTTCAAAGGACGTGGAATCCTTCAAGGAATCTATGGCATCAGAGGTGTCAATCATAAAGGAAAATCAAGAGTATATCCAGAATACGTTAAATGAGGTGTTATATCACTCAATTCCATTCTGGAGATTTAAAGCTCGCAAGGCAGTTAAACAATTGAAAAAACAATAAGGTTATGACTTTACAGCAATTTGTAGACGATAAACTCGTCGAGATACTTGACCGGTATTCAGTCCCGGGACAGGAAGTTGGAGCATCTCTCAAGGAGGCAGTTTTGCGTTCTGATAACAAGGAATTGATTATCCCGGTTCTAGGCATGCAGGGCATGGGAAAGAGTACACTCATCAATGCTATTCTCAAGGAGGATATAATGCCAAGCGAAGCGGATGAAACCACATGTGTTCCAGTTGAAGTCAAATATGGCGAGACAGAGCAGGCTGAGGTGTATTTTTCTTCTGACACATCGACCAAGATTGTTCATACAAAAAATGAATTGTATGAATATGTGGATAACAACTCCAATCATGGCAACGAAAAGCAGGTATCACGAATCGTTCTCCATAGAAAAAAAGATCTTCTGGCGAAAGGATTGACCATTGTTGACCTGCCGGGTGTTGGTAGCCTCACCAGAGCTAATGAGGAGACAACGAATCGTTATATTAAAAATCTCTGTACTGCAATTTTCGTAATTCCCACGGTCCCGACAATTCGAAAAACGGAAGCCATGTTTATCAAGAGTGTTTGGTCTCAGTTCCCTATTGCCTTGTTTGTGCAGAACAGATGGGCTAATGACACTCCACAAGCGGTAACTGAGAGCGTGCAGTACAATACGATGCGTCTGAAACAAATTGCTGAGCAACTGAATAATCCTTTTGATGAGCACATTATAGTAGTCAGTGCTTATGATGGTATAGCAGGCGAACTACAGCATAATCAGAAACAGATTGATGATTCAAATATATCTGAATTGGTCAGTACAATCTCCTCTCTGTCTGACAATTGGGATATTAGTATGTCAAAAGCTTTAAAGGAAAGGGTTGTAAATACGCTGGCCTTTATCCGCTCTCGCATAGAAGCCAGGATTGAGGCGCAGTCGAAATCGCAGGCTGACAAAATCCGCGAAGGGGAAGAACGTATTGCCCGATTCCAATCTGAAACCGAGGAACTCAAGATTAAACTCAATGAGACAAAGAAAATGTTGAGGGACAAGGAAGATGAAGTGTATGGTTTTGTTAATGAGAAAACAGGCGAATATGCAGGAAAAATAAGAGCCGGCATTCATAATATTATCGATAAGGGTGTCGTAGATGGTGATAAATTGTCCAATGCTTTTGAAGATATTCAGAAAACAGAAGCCGAGAAGTTATTTGACGCTGTTTTTGATTATATCAATGATCTCAAACTAAGTGTTGAGCAGCAGATTGAAAGATACAATCAGATTATCAGTATGGATGACGACATTAATTTTAACACCTCATCGTTTTATAAAGCCAAGAAAACAAAATATGAAAAGGTCCTGACACCGCTAGCATCGGCTAGTGGTGGAGTAGGAGGTCTTTTTGCTGGATCTGCTATCACGGCTAAGTTAACTGCAGCGGGAGCTGCGCTAAGCGGACCTCTGGCTCCGGTTGGGGCTCTTGTTGGCTTTTTAGCTGGCATTGGTATCACTGCTGCTGCCGGTTTTATCGGTAAGAAGGTGAAAGATGGCGTCACAAAGCATAGGGGGAATACTACAAAATCAGAGATAGAGGCCTCAATTTTTGAGTCTGAAGAAACCTTCAAAAAGACAATCTCCTGCAAATTTGAAGTCTTTTTCGATAAATCCTATGAGGCTTTGAAACAAATTCTGCGCAATCGCGAAGAACAATTTGAGAATCTTAAAATGGATGTTGAAGATTCTCAAAAATTTGAAGCGGATAACACATTGAAAGATGATATTAAATTTATAACGAAAAAAATGGAGGAAGTTGCAAATGTTTGAAAAAGTGTTGGCAAAACTTGAGGCTTTGGAACCCCTGATTAAAGCCACAGGAGATGAAAATATAAAGGCTTTGTCCTCTTTTTTGTATGAAAGGATTACACATCCTGACTCATATCTTGTATTCTTGGGAGAAACCAGCAGTGGCAAATCTTCCGTAATTAATGGGCTCTTAAATGAGAATATACTTCCCGTAAAGGCATCACCGTCCACTGCTGCAATAACTGAGGTCGAAATCTCAGCGGAGAAGAAGGATGATAGTTTCTTGGCTATATATAAAAATGCAACAGCCAAGAGGATAAGCAAAGAGCAATTCATTTTGTATGCTGAGAATCCTGAAAAAGACCTAAGTAGACTGCGCTTGACTAAATATGTGTCTAGTGCGAGCCTTAGTGGATTGAGGATTTTTGATACTCCGGGATACGGTTCAATCGTAGAAGAGCACGAGGAGGTATTAAAAGACTTTCTACCTAATAGTGATCTTGTTGCATATGTGGTCAATTATAGAATCGGCATTCAAGATGAGGATTATGTCTTCTTGGGATTTCTCAAGGAATTGATACGTTCGGATGTCGAAGTAATACTAGTGATAAATCGATGCCCAACAGATACCAACGCAGAAGACAGAAGGATTATTGAGATATACAATTACGCTCACGATATTTTAGGTCAGGTCCCCCGATTGTTCTTTATAAAAGATACGCCTCTGTCCGAAGGTGAAAACTATGCGTTACCCAAATGTCCTGAATTATGGTCATACATAAGTCAGACGATTTCATCGGCAGATAGAATAGAAAAACTTGAGAATGCATTTGATGAATACGTAATTGACCTATATGAGAGATGTGATTCCATCATTCAGGCGAGGTATGCTTCGGCTGTCATGTCCGAAGAAGAATTTAATGCCATACTAGAAGTGGAGAAATCAACGGCAAAACGCATCCGTAGTGCAGTTGATTCAATGATCAATCCGACCTTTGACAAGTTGATCGCTGATTTGCCTGGTAAGATAGAAAGCTCAAAAATTGAGATAGTCAATAGATTGAATTCGGATATAGACAGCGAAAAGACAGGGCAGATGGAGGAAATGATTGCATATACAAATGCACATCTTCTTCCTTATACAATCAGTAACGTATGCGGAGAGACAATTACGGACTATGTCGATGTAGTCTTGACCGATTTGAATAATAGACTAGATGACTATATTCAAAAAGAAGTTGTAAATTTCAGCAATGAAATTAACGTTAGAATCAATTCGAATCTGGATGCTGCGGTTCAAAATGTAGGTGCAAAAGTTATCCAGAAGTTAGGAACAGGAGCCCTGGGTGAATATTTCATCCAATTCGGAGGGGCTGGTGGCGCAAATGCCGGAATTGCGAATGCCGCATCACATCTTCTTAAAAAAGTTGGGGACATTTTCGGGAAGACATTCTCAAGAGAAACGCACAATGCACTAAAACATGTTTTGAAGAGAATAGGTGCGACATCAATGAAGGCAGTTGGAGCTGTTGTTGCTGCCGTCCTTGAACTTGCTTTCGTGGCAATTGAGTACAGTACTTGGAAACGTAAGCTTAAGAAGAGTGTGGCCAAAGGTGTTGACAAATGGGGGGAAGAGACGAAAGAAGGAATTGTCAAAGATGTTAATAAACTAAGGGATATGAATATAGAAACAGTCCTAATGATAGCAGATGAAATAGAGAGCTCTTTTGACGAAGAAAAACCACATAATGCTGAGCAATGCTTGAAGGATGTAAAACTTTCTGAAATGATAGGAAGAACAATACGAAATAATTAAAAATCAATAGAATATGAATGGATTTCAAATGGAGGACGATCAGAATGTAATCGTCGAACATCCAAAAGTTGAAATTACTAAACCGAATGTTGACAATCAGCAGGTTGCCACGAAGACAAAACTTGATGTGGTATCCGAAGGTTTTGATAACATAATGAAACTTGCGACCGAGATCACAGAAATTAAGAAGATGAAAACCCAAGGTGAACTTATCCTCCAGAAGATGGATAAGGATCGTGAACTTCTTATGACCGAGGCGCAAGCTTATGCGGAGAAGAAGAATGCAGACACAAAGAGTGTTGTTGACCGCATGAACGTGATTCGTGGTATGATGCAGGATTTTTACGCTCAGAGCAACCAGCAGATAACCGGAGAGGACTTCCGTGTCATCATCACGGAGATAGTCAACCAGATGGGTCGTGTCGAAAATGGACAGTAGCGACATCCTCAGCCTGTTGATGGCTGCTTACAAAGATAGTGTTGAGCGCAAGTTATTTAATGATTTGCGTTCAGGAATGAATGAACTATTGGCGGCTGAGGCAGATTCAAGACGTGAGAAGGCGGCCGCCGATATAATACAGATGGCTAAACTGAAGACAGCATTGCGGAAATTTGAAATGACCTATTCAAGTATTAAGGATGATTTCGGCAAAGTTGACGCTATCGATGATTATATTGCGGACGTGCAAAGGCAGATTAAGGCTATGTCGTACAAAAAGAATTGCCATAGATAGTGCGAATTTCAGTGATGACCACCTACATATTCTGGAGCATGCTCACCTAGTTCAAGTCGCATAAAAGTTTCAATATAAACTGAAGCGAGACTTCTGTTCCGATGCCCGATTCTTTCCCTGGTAGGCATGGAAAAAGAATCAGAATGGCACAGACAGCTTTCAAGTGCACATTGATATGAGCGTGCGATGCTGGCGGCAGAACTGCGGTGCAAACTTTTCCGGAGCATGTCCGGTCAGCCTACAGATTGCTGGTAGAATCGGGTTCTATGCCACAATTAGTAACCTACGGGAGCGAGTTTCTGCGGATCAATGCGCAGAAGAATAGTATTGAATATTCATCTAACGGGGGGAGGACTTGGCACAACAGGTTCTGCATGAGTTCGGTGGGGACGTTCCGGGATCTGCTGGTGATGGGGGCGGACTTGTTCGCGGCGACTTCCAAGGGACTGTATTGGTCGCGGAACGGCGGGGCGACTTGGGTGACGCGGTACAATAATTCGGCGGTGGGGGAGTTCCAGACCCTGGCGACGGACGGGGCGGTGCTGCTGGCTGGTACGTCCAAGGGGCTTTTCGCCTCGCGGAACCAGGGGATGACCTGGGAGCGGCGGAGGTAGGAATATTCACGATTCACTGGAGACGGTTTGGAATATGTTGTCTTTTTCGGATAAGTTGGCCATTCGGCTGAGGACCGGGTGGTCGGATAGGGTTTTGTCCAGCATTGGCTCTCGGGAGGAGGCTGGGATCTACATCCGGGCGGGGCTTAGGGAGGCGGTGGTCGGAGGGCGGCCGGCGCTCATCCGGTCGGACATCGACTGGTCGGCGTTCAATTGTAGGAAGGATTGGCTGAAAAGCAGATTGGCGGACTGGGACAGGTGGAAGGACTACAATAATGCCGATCTGATCGGGGAGGGTTATCCTCCGCGTGATTCGAATGGTGATCCGTACGAGCTGCATCACATCGGGCAGCGGCAGGATTCGCCGTTCGCGGAACTCACTTGGGCTGAGCACATGGGGGACGGCAACAATACAATCCTGCACCGTGCCGGCAAGGAGTCGGAGATCGACCGCGGTGAGTTCGAAGATGAGAAATCCGCCTACTGGCAGGCGAGGTTTAGGCGCTTTTCGCAATCGGAGCTTGACAGAATATATTCAAAGAAATAAGTGCCGCGTGGCTCGCTCTGCACCCACTGGCGACGAATTCCTTCATATTCGTTGCCTCAGAGTGCCGGGCGGCACCCTTGGGCGACGTTCTCGCCCCTGTTCGTTGCCTGTGAGTGCCGGGCGGCACCCTTGGGCAGCGTTTTTGCCCCTTTTCGTTGCCTGTGAGTGCTGGGTGGCACCCTTGGGCGACGTTCTCGCCCCTTTTCGTTGCCTGTGAGTGCCGGGTGGCACCCTTGGGCGACGTTTTCGCCCCTATTTGTCGCCTCAGAGTGCTGCCCTGCGCCCTTGGGCGACATTCTCGCCCCTGTTCGTTGCCTAAGAGTGCTGCCCTGCGCCCTTGGGCGACGTTCTCGCCCCTGTTCGTCGCCTCAGAGTGCTGCCCTGCGCCCTTGGGCGACGTTCTCGCCCCTGTTCGTTGCCTGTGAGTGCCGGGCGACACCCTTGGGCGGCGTTTTCGCCCCTTTTCGTTGCCTGTGAGTGCCGGGCGGCACCCTTGGGCGACGTTTTCGCCCCTTTTCGTTGCCTGTGAGTGCTGGGCGACACCCTTGGGCGACGTTTATGCCCCTTTCTGTCGCCTGTGAGTGCCGGGTGGCACCCTTGGGCGACGTTCTCGCCTCTGTTCGTCGCCTCAGAGTGCGGCCTTGCGCCCTTGGGCGACGTTCTCGCCCCTATTTGTCGCCTAAGAGTTCAGCCCTGCGCCCTTGGGCGACGTTCTCGCCCCTGTTCGTCGCCTCAGAGTGCCGCCCTGCGCCCTTAGACGACATTTCGGTCCGATTTCGGCCCGATTGCACTCACTGATAAATATTTTTGCGGATTAATGGATTTTGCGTAAATTTGCAGTCTGTTTGATGGCCGTGGAGCTCCAGAAGTCCCGTGAGGTTACGGGCGCTTGCGGCTGAAACTTAATAAAGTTTTGTTTTTTTATGTACGCAATTGTTGACATTGCAGGACAGCAGTTCAAGGTTGAGGCTGGAAAAGAGATCTTTGTTAACCGTCTCGCGGCGGCCAAGGATTCTTCAGTCGAGTTCGACAAGGTGCTGCTCGTTGACTCCGAAGGGCAGATCAAGCTCGGTAATCCTTATGTAAAGGGCGCAGTCGTAAAGGCCACCGTTCTCGATGACGAGGCAAAGGCTGACAAGGTGCTCGTGTTCAAGAAGATCCGTCGTAAGGGATTCCAGAAGCTCAATGGCCACCGCCAGAAGCTTTCCAAGATCCGTATCGATGAAATCGCTTAATTTCTAAAGAGTAACAGATTATGGCACACAAGAAAGGACAATCAAGTTCAAAGAACGGTCGTGAGTCTCATTCCAAAAGGCTTGGACTCAAGAAATTCGGCGGTGAGGTCGTAAAGGCCGGCAACATCATCGTAAGGCAGAGAGGTACTGTCCACAATCCTGACAAGAACGTCGGAATGGGCAAGGATCACACTCTCTACGCACTCGTTGACGGAACTGTTAAGTTCACAAGGAAGAGAGAGGACAAATCCTACGTCTCGGTTATCCCTTTTGAGAACTAAGACTCGGAGGATTGATAATGAAAGAGGGCTGGCTTCGAGTTATCGTGCCTGTCCTCTTTTTTGTTTTGAAGGAACCCGTTTCAGGCTTGCTAGCCTGGAAATGTGTCGGGGAACATTCCCGGCGGCAAGCGGGGACTTCCATTTTAATTGTAATTAAACTATTCGCAATATTATGCTTACACTCAAAACGCTTCGTGACGATCCGCAGCACGTGATCGAGAAGCTGGCAGTAAAGAATTTCGATGCGAGGGCCATCGTGGAAAAAGTCCTCGAACTGGACACCAACAGAAGGGCTCTTCAGACAGAGAGTGACGCTATTGTGGCCAAGCAGAATCAGCTCACCAAGCAGATCGGTGGACTTATGAAAGATGGCAAGAAGGCCGAGGCCGAAGAGGTCAAGAAGGAAGTGGCCGAACTCAAGGCCAAGTCTTCCGAACTTCTCGCCAAGGCCGATGAGAACAACAAGGAACTTGAGGCTCAGTTGGTTCTTCTTCCGAATATGCCTTGCGACCTCGTTATCCCTGGAAAGGGAGCCGAGGACAATCAGGTTGTGAAGATGGGAGGCCCTGAGGTCAACCTTCCTGAGCACGCTCTCCCTCACTGGGAGCTTGCCAAGAAATATGACATCATAGATTTCGACCTTGGAGTGAAGCTCACCGGAGCCGGTTTTCCTGTCTATAAGGGCAAGGGCGCGAAACTCCAGAGGGCTCTCATCAACTTCTTCCTTGACATCAACACCGCCGCCGGCTACAAGGAGGTCGAGCCGCCTATTATGGTCAACGCCGCTTCCGGTTTCGGTACCGGCCAGCTGCCTGACAAGGAAGCCCAGATGTACTATGTAGGACTTGATGACTTCTATCTCATCCCTACAGCCGAGGTTCCTGTCACCAACATATTCAGAGATGTCATCCTTGGTAACAACGACTTCCCGCAGAAGATGACCGCCTACACTCCGTGCTTCCGTCGTGAGGCCGGTTCTTACGGCAAGGACGTGAGAGGTCTGAACCGTCTGCATCAGTTCGACAAGGTCGAGATCGTGCGCATCGAGAAGCCGGAGAACTCTTACGCCGCTCTGGATGAGATGGTTGCCCATGTTGAGGGCATCGTCAACAAGCTCGGTCTGAAGTACAGGATCCTCCGTCTGTGCGGTGGTGATCTGAGTTTCACATCAGCCATCACCTACGATTTCGAACTTTGGTCAGCCGCCCAGGGACGCTGGCTTGAGATCTCGTCAGTCTCCAACTTCGAGACCTATCAGGCGAACCGTCTGCACCTGCGTTACCGTGACGCGGAAGGCAGGATGCAGCTTTGCCACACCCTGAACGGAAGCTCGCTCGCTCTCCCTCGCGTGGTCGCCGCCCTGCTCGAAGACAACCAGAAGGAAGACAAGATCGTCATCCCTGAGGTTCTCCGTCCTTACACCGGATTCGACTGCATCGACTAACCGCATTGGACGGTAAGTCCTTGCTCGTAAATTCTTTATGGACAAGAAAACGATAATCGGAATAGACCCCGGAACCAATCTCCTTGGTTTCGGGGTTATTGATGTCATCAGCGGCAAGCCTGTGTTCGTGGATATGGGCGTGCTGGACCTGCGGAAGGAGGCGGACGCATATTCAAAACTCCGGCAGATCTACGACACCGTCACCGAAGTCTGCAAGACCTACCACGGCACCGAAATGGCGCTGGAGTCACCATTCTACGGCAAGAACGCGCAGGTCATCCTGAAGCTTGGGCGCGCGCAGGGGGCCGCGATGCTCGCCGCTCTTGAATATGGCATCACCGATATTCATGAATATGCTCCCCGGGAGGCCAAGCAGGCGATCACCGGCAACGGAGCCGCGTCCAAGGAGCAGGTGAGCGTGATGCTTCGCAAGACGTTGAACGTGGATTTCCAGCCGGAACATCTGGATGCCACGGATGCGCTCGCCATCGCCCTTTGCCATTACTACTCGATTTCCAGTCCGCTGGCGAAGGTGAAAGGCTCCGGAGGCTGGGAGAAGTTCATTAAGGACCATCCGGACCGGGTGAAGTGAAGTTTTTTCTTTGTAAGGATTAAACCATCGCCGCGCTTCTCTGTCAAAGGAAGCGTTAGTTTGATTAGTTGAGTATTCCTTATGAACTTAAAGAAATTCATCACTTTTGTCGCCGGCGTTATGTCGGCTTTTTCTTTGGCTTTCGCCCAGGGAGGCGGCACGGTCACATTGTCGCTTACGGATTCCTCCACCGGAGAGGCGGTCGGGTTCGCGACCGTTTCCATCACAAAACCAGGCAATACAAAACCCTACAAGTATGCCTTGAGTGACGACAAGGGAAAGACGGTTTTTGACAAGGTCGCCGCCGGGAAATATGTCCTGAAGGCGGAACTTCTTGGCTACAAGCCTCTGACCAAGGATATTGAGGTTAAGGGAAAGCTGGATCTGGGAGCTTTGAAGATGGATCCGGACAAGCAGGTGCTGGACGCCGCAAGCGTCTCCGCCGCCGGCAACCCGATCGTGATCAAGAAGGATACCATTGAATATAACGCCTCGTCTTTCAAGACGACCGAGAACGATGTCCTGGAGGACCTGTTGAAGAAGCTTCCGGGCGTGGAGGTTTCCGAGGATGGAACCGTCACTGCGAACGGTCAGACAATCAGCAAGATAACAATTGACGGCAAGACATTCTTCCTTGACGACCCACAGCTTGCGTCCAAGAATATTCCCGCGAAGATCATCGACAAGGTGAAGGTCGTGGAGAAGAAGTCCGAGCAGGCTGAGTTCACCGGCATCGATGACGGCAACGATGAGACGATAATCGACCTCTCCATTCAGAAGGGAATGATGAACGGCCTCTTCGGTAATGTTATGGCCGGAGCGGGACACGATGTCCGCAAGCAGGTCTCTGGCTCCGAACTCTCATCCGGAAACGGTGACTGGCGTTACCAAGGAGCCGGTTTCCTGGGACGTTTCACGGATAAGAACCAACTCAGCGTGGTGATCAACGGCAACAACACCAACAACCGTGGATTCAATGATCTGGCCGGAAGTATGATGCAGGGAATGCGCGGAGGTGGCGGTGGAATGGGCCGCGGCAGCCGTGGCTGGGGACCTGGCAATGGAATCACGACTTCCTGGATGGGTGGTCTGAACGGCAACACTTCCCTGTTCGACGGCAAGATGGATCTGGGCGGCAATTACCTCTACAATAACAACGAGACTTATGTGGAGGAAGAAAGCCGGAAGATTACCTACCTTGACAACCACAATCTCATCTACAACAACAAGGGATCCAACACGACCAACTCCGATGGCCATCGTTTCGGAGTCCGTCTTGAGCATAAGTTCTCGGAGAACACCTCGATACTCTTCCAGCCGCAGGTCAGCTTCGGCAACGGAGATTTCAATGAAATCTCGGAGTTTTCCACTTTGACCGAGAGAAACGGTGTGGCATCGCGGACCAACGAAGGCTTCACGAGCAACACGGGCTCGAACCAGAACTGGAGGACCAACGGCTTCTTCCTCTTCCGGCAGAAACTCGGCAAGGCTGGCAGAACCCTCTCTTTCAACGCGCGTTACAACTTCAGCGGGAATGACATGGATGGATTCAACCAGTCTCTTACAAGGACTTTCGATGAGTTCGAGACCGCTTCGGATTCCATCATCAACCAGCGATACAACCAAGAGCAGAACTCTCAGTCATTGAGTGGACGATTGACCTATACCGAACCTCTCGGCAAGGGATTCTTCGTAGAGGCCAACTATGAGGCATCGTGGAACCGGAGCACTTCCACAAAGAACACTTACGACAGCGGGGTGGTTTCGGACTTCGGGGCCTCAAATCTCGTCTATAATCCTAATGGGGAAGTACTTAATGATGTGTATTCCAGTGAGATTGTCAACCGCTATGTCAACCAGACCATCGGCGCCAACTTCGTCTATCAGAAGGACAAGCTTCGCGCTCAGGCCGGTGTGAGCGCCAACCCGACCGATACCCATAATGAGACCACCGGCTTTGACACCTATGACAACCACGTTTTGAACTGGGCTCCTCAGGCCATGCTGTGGTACGACATAGATGACAACACCAATGTGCGTGGGTTCTATTTCGGCCGCTCGCAGCAACCGTCGGTAAGCCAACTCATGAGGGTTCCTGACAACACAAATCCGTTGAGTGTCTCTTTCGGTAACATGTACCTTGAACCGTATTTCAACCATAGTTTCAGGAGTGATTTCCGTCATACCAACAAGAAAAATTTCCTTTCTGTTAACGCTGGTCTAGACGGTGGAATAGTTAAGAATCCGATTGTGAACGCGCAGTGGTACGGGACAAACGGAGCGCAATATTCCATTCCTGTCAATGGAAAGGACTCCTACAACGGCAGCTTCCGAATCATGTTGAACTCGCCTATAGCGAAGTCCAACTTCAGTGTGTTCCTGATGTCCAGGGCAAGTTATTCCAAGTCATCGTCTTATGTGGGTTCTTCCTCATTCGACATGGGCAAATACTACGAAGGTGACAATTATGATGCGGAGAATTTCCTCGCCGACAAGTTCCTTGAGGATTTCCACTCGCTTGACTTCACTCTGAACAACCTTCAGACAGTCGGTCTCATGGAGAGACTTCGTCTTACTTACCGCAATGACGTTGTGGAACTTACCGCCGGTGGCCGCACCAGGATGTCAAAGTCCTGGTACACGATCGCCAACCAGTCCACGAATATGACGTGGAGCAATCAGGTTTCCGCCTCGATGAACAGGACAGTCCCTGGCGGCCTCGGAATCGTGGCTGATGGTAACTACAACTGGTACAACGGCTACACCACCGATCAGGGCACCCAGCTGATCCTGAACGCCAAGATCACGAAGATGCTCTTCAAGGATAAATTCACGTTGGCCCTGAACGCCTATGACATTCTTGATCAGGCCAAGAATCTCTCGGTGTCAGATTCTTCGAACTATCACACGGAGACTTTGAACAACACCCTCGGCCGCTACATCGTGGTCTCCCTGACCTACCGCTTCGGCAACTTCGGTGGCAAAGGCGGCCGTCGTATGGGCCCAGGAATGGGCCGCGGCCCGATGGGCCCACCTCCAAGAATGTAGCCCTATGAATATAATTGAATGTTCAAAATTTTCAATCATAACTGAAATTTTTTCATAGTTATAGTCTTTTTTCAACTATAAGTGAAGAATACGTTGAATCAAGGGGTCTGACAGAGTAAGATGCTGTAGATTCCCTATGGCCGGAATAAAAATAAAATTCAGAATTTTGGTCCACCGTGCAAAATTCTGAATTTTATTTTTTTATTCTGGCCGTCCGGTCAGAAACCTTATTCAAAATTATTCGTTGTCCTCTTCCGTTCCGACAAAATTGACGTAGTTGCGCCACTTGTCGATCATCGCGGTCATATCCTCCGGAATCTGGGAATCAAACTGGATCCATTTTCCCGTGCCCGGATGTACGAAACCGAGAGTCTTGGCGTGAAGGGCCTGACGGGGACAAAGCTCAAAACAGTTCTGGATGAACTGACGGTACTTTGCGTAGATCGTCCCCTTGCGGATCTCTGAGCCCCCGTACCTTTCGTCATTGAATAGAGGATGACCGATATGGCTCATGTGGACTCTGATCTGGTGGGTGCGCCCGGTCTCCAGCTTGCACTCGACAACGGTGACATAGCCGAAACGTTCCAGCACCTTGTAATGCGTCACAGCGTGCTTGCCCCTGCCGTCCTCGTCAGCATAGACCTTGAACCGAAGCCTGTCGTTGGGATCACGCCCGATGTTGCCGGTGATCGTGCCTTCGTCCTCCTTGATGTTGCCCCAGACAACAGCCACGTACCGCCTCTCGATCGAATGCTCGAAGAACTGGCGGGCCAAGTCAAGCTGTGTCTCATCGTTTTTCGCCACGACAAGAAGGCCGGAAGTGTCCTTGTCTATTCTGTGCACCAGAATCCCCATCCTCTCATCGGCCGCTTCCGGCCCCTGGGATATGCCCAAATGAAAGGAAAGAGCATTGATGAGAGTTCCCTCGAAGTGGCCGTGCCCCGGATGAACAACCATTCCGGCCGGTTTGTTGACAACAAGAAAGTCGTTGTCCTCATAGACTATGTTCAGAGGGATGTCCTGCGGCAGGATCTCGAGGCCGCGGCGGCGGTAAGGCATCACGAAGCGGATCACATCGCCGGGACGTATAATGAGGTTCGCTTTCGCAATCTTGTCATTCACACGTACATAGCCTTCCTTGATGGCACACTGGACCCTGTGCCGTGAGGTATCCTCAAGATGTGTGGCCATATACTTATCCACACGCATCGGGGTCTGTCCGACATCCACGTTGAGCCTGAAATGCTCGAACATCCCCTGCTCCTCGTCCTCGACGCTATCCTCTTGGTCGTTGTAAAGTCTCTCCTCGTCCACGTTACTCGTCTTTCTTGTCCAATGATAGATAGAGGGTCACGTCAGAGCCCATAAGAATAGGATTTCCGGAGGCTTCCGGAGTCTGTCTGGTCACCGAGGCGTTCAGAGAGTCTGTGTTGTTCCTCACGCTCTTGTCGAACACGATGCGACCGATATTCAATGAGTTGTCGTGCACGGCATCGACCGCCCTGAGATATTTCAATCCCTTGACGTTAGGAATATAAGTCAGATTGTCCTCCGGATTGAGCCCGACCTCAAGATTGATTTCGGAGCCGGTCTCGATCTGCCTTCCCGGCCTGATTTCGCGGTTGCGGTAGATTTGCCTGAGTACATTGTTTGTCGCTATGTCGTTGACATAGATCAACTTTCCCAATGCCAGACCGCGTGAGTTCAGTTCTGCCTTGGCTTGACGCATTGAATAGCCGACAAGATTCGGCATGCTGACCTTCTTGGCATTCTTGGCGTTGATGGTGAGGAGGATCCTTCTGCCTTGCTTCACTTGAGAACCTGGTTTCGGATTCTGGCTGTAGATGGCTCCCCGCTCCATTTTTCTGACAAAAATGGAGTCGATGACTTCCACTCTGAGTTTGGACCGTGAGGCCTCGTGTTTCGCCTCGTTCACGGTCATGCTTGTGAAATCAGGTACTTCTATTGTCTTGCCGTGGTTTGTCAAAACACTCAACAGCATTGAGCTCACGAATATCAGAACCGCAAAAAACAGGACCGCAAGCAAAACGTTCCTGACTATCCAGTTGCTGAAGAAACCACCTTTCTTATCTTCTTTCTCTTCCATATTCATAAATTACTTTCCACCCGTGAAGAGCAGGTCAAACGCTCCTTCTCCTATCAGAGCCAACCCTATTATTATGATTATTATTCCCGCTATCCTGTTCAGCCACATTATTTTCTTCATGTCAAAGGCTTTTCTCCAGTTGCTGAAGAACCAGGAGAAGAAAAACCAGTAGGCTATCGAGCCGGCGGCCACCGCCAGAATTATCGGATATATCCTGAAACTTCTGTCCGACACATCGACCTGAAAGAATGCGAACAGTGCGAACATCACCAGGATTGCACCAGGGTTGGAGACGGTTGTTGCGACCGCCTGCAGAAAATCCTTCGGGGAAGCCCCACGGGTCTTGACATCTCCCGGCTCCATCTTCCTGAACGGGTCCTTGAAAGCCATTGAATATCCCAGATAGGCAATCACAGGACCTCCGATCAGGAATATGATTGATTCGTAGGTGTTGATGAAATTCTGCGCGAAGGCCCATGCGAAAATCGAGATGATCGCGTAGGCGGTGTCGACAAGCGACGCACCGAGACCGGTCGTGAAACCAGCCTTATGACCGTAGCAGATGGATTTCTGAAGCACAAGAATCGCCACCGGCCCGAGCGGAGCCGACGCGCAGATGCCGATTATGAACGCTTTCAGAATCTCCAACAGCATAGGCGGTCATTATTTTGCCCTCATGAAAATCTGCACAGGACATCCGTGCAGGTCGAAGTGCTCCCTCAGCTTGTTCTCAAGGAATCTCTTGTACGGCTCCTTGACGTACTGAGGCAGGTTGCAGAAGAACGCGAACGCCGGGAATCTAGTTGGCAGCTGGGTCACGTACTTGATCTTCACATACTTGCCCTTCCAGGCCGGCGGCGGGTAATTCTCGATCTCCGGCAGCATAGCCTCGTTCAGCCTTGCCGTCGAAAGCTTGCGGGAATAGTTCTCGTAAACGTGCTCCGCGGAGTCCAGCACATCCATAATCCTCTGTTTCTTTGTGACAGAGGTGAATATGATCGGCACGTCATCGAACGGAGCGATGCGGCGGCGCAGCGAGGCTTCATATTCCTTCATCGTGTTGCTGTCCTTCAGGAAGAGGTCCCATTTGTTGACCACCAGCACGCAGGCCTTGCGGTTGCGGACGATGAGGTTGAATATGCTCATGTCCTGAGCCTCCATTCCGGTGTTCGCGTCGATCATCAGGATGCAGACATCGGAATGTTCGATTGCCCTGATGGAACGCATCACGGAGTAGAACTCCAGATCCTCGTTGACCTTGGCTTTCTTGCGCATTCCGGCGGTGTCCACGAGCATAAACTCGTGCCCGAACTTGTTGTAGAGGGTTGAGATCGAGTCTCTTGTGGTTCCGGCCACCGGGGTCACGATGTTCCTTTCCTCTCCGAGAAGCGCGTTCGTCAAAGAAGACTTGCCGACATTAGGCTTCCCGACAATCGCGATGTGAGGAAGGTCCGGACGGTCATTGTCCTGCTGCGGTGTCTCTTCCGGGAGAACCTTAAGCACCTCGTCCAGAAGGTCGCCGGTTCCGCTTCCGTTGGCGGCTGATGTCGCCCAGATCTCTCCCAGTCCCAATGAATAGAACTGATAGGCGTCGAACATCTTCTCTCCTGAATCCACCTTGTTGACACACAGCACGACCGGCTTTTTGCTCCGGCGGAGAATGTCGGCGATCTCGGCGTCGTAGTCGGTGATGCCGGCGGCGGCCTCGACCATGAATATCACAGCGTCAGCCTCCTCGATGGCGATCACTACCTGCTTGCGGATCGCCTCCTCGAACACATCATCCGAATTGGTCGTCCAGCCTCCCGTGTCAACCACGGAGAACTCCTTGCCGCACCATTCACATTTGCCGTAGTGGCGGTCTCTTGTCACGCCGGCGGTCTCGTCAACGATGGCCTGACGCATTCCGACAAGTCTATTGAAAAGTGTGGACTTGCCGACATTCGGGCGTCCCACAATGGCTACTAAACTCATAACTCAATCTCTCGCAGGCAGGCAATTGCCTGTGTTAAAACATTATCACACATTCGATGACCATTGCCGGTCGTGTCATTCACCTTGTTTCGGCTTCTTGTTCCCGAACTCATATTCATAGAAACCGCATCCGGTGCAGGCGTCGCTGTAGGAACCGGTGCAGGAAGCATTCCTTCGGGGCTTCTTTTTGGAGAAGATCTCCTCGTCCTGCTCCCTCATGCACTTGATTCCCATCTTGCGCATGTTCTCGTTGTGGCTGATCTCCGTCTCCGGGAACTTGCCGTTCTTCCGGAATATGATGTTGAAGCACATTCCGATGACCCCGATTCCGAGGATGATTATCGCGGCGAGAACTGTCTTCATCTCTTAGAATATGAATTCCGTGCTGATAGGCTCGTAGTTGTAGACCTTGCGGATGATCGCCGCGAAGGTCTCCGCCATCGAGACTACCTTTATCTTGCTTGTGTCGGCTCCTTCCTTGAGAGGAATGGTGTCGGTGACGAACACTTCCTTCAGGCAGGAGTTGTTGATCCTGTCGTAAGCCGGACCTGAAAGCACAGCGTGTGTCGCACAGGCTCTTACGCTTGCGGCTCCTTTCTCCATCAACACCTCGGCGGCCTTCACAAGGGTTCCGGCGGTGTCGATGAGGTCGTCCACAATCACGATGTTCTTGCCTTCCACGTCACCGATGGCGGTTATGGAGGCGACAACATTGGCTCTTTCGCGGGACTTGTGGCAGATGATCACCGGGCAGGCGAGTTCCTTGGCGTAGGCGTTGGCCCTCTTCGCTCCACCCATATCCGGGGCGGCGATCGCAAGGTTCTCGATGTTCAATGACCTGAGGTAAGGGATGAACACCTTGCTGGCGTAGATGTGATCCACCGGAAGGTCGAAGAAACCCTGGATCTGGTCGGCGTGGAGGTCACAGGTCATAATCCTGTCCACTCCGGCCGCGGTCAGAAGGTTGGCCACCAACTTCGCTCCGATCGAGACGCGAGGCTTGTCCTTGCGGTCCTGTCTGGCCCATCCGAAGTACGGCATCACCGCGATTACCTTGTCTGCGGAGGCTCTTTTGGCGGCGTCAATTGTCAACAGAAGTTCCATCAGGTTCTCCGTAGGTGGAAAAGTTGACTGCAGGATGAACACGGTAGCGCCTCTGACGCTGTCCGTGAAAGAGGGAACGAACTCTCCATCACTGAATTTGGTTACTTCGGACGCGCCAAGGTGATACTTCTCTCCAACCGCGGCCCCGATGATGTTCAGTTCGTCAACAACCTTGCAAGCAAAGTCTTTTGAGGCTATGCAGGCAAACAATTCCATTCTGTGTTCCATGTGCATTAAACTATGCTATAAATTAATATATTGTTGAATATAGTCCAGTATATCTTCCTTTCCGGCTCCAGTCTCGGCGCTGGACGCGAACATAGGCGGCATCTCCTCCCAATCCTCCGACAGGATCTCCTTGTCCCGCTCGATCTGCGCCTTCAACGCATTCGGCCCAAGTTTGTCACCTTTTGTGAATATGATCGCGAACGGAACCCCGTTCTCTCCGAGCCCCGCCAGGAACTCCATGTCGATCTTGGTGATGTCGTGCCTGGAGTCGATCAGCACAAAGAGCACAACCATCTCCTCCGACTTTTCAATGTAGTCATTGATCATCTTGCGGAGCTCCTCGCGTCCTTTTTGTGAGATCTTGGCGAATCCGTAGCCCGGAAGATCGACGAGATACCAGCTGTCATTGATGATGAAGTGGTTGATCAGTTTGGTCTTTCCAGGGGTTGACGAAGTCTTGGCAAGCTTGCGGTTGCCACACAACATGTTGATCAGCGATGACTTGCCGACATTAGAGCGTCCTATGAACGCGAACTCCGGCAGTCTGCGGGAGGGCTTTTGGCTGACTCTGGTGCAGCTGCCTGCGAATTTTGCTTCAGTTATGGTCATCTTTCTTTCTACCTCTGCGATTCTTTTACAAAGATAGTTGATTTTTGTTAATTTTGTAAGAGATAGGAAACGTTATTATGGAAAAGAAGTACATAGACCTGTTTACCCTTCAGGCTCGTCTGAAATCCGTTGTGGAAGGCTTGTTCCCGCAGCGGCTGTGGGTCAAGGCCGAAATCAGCAGCCTGAGCCGCAAGCAGAACGGCCATTGCTACCTGGAACTTTCCCAAAGCGAGGGCGGGGGAGTGGTCGCCAAGACCCGCGCCACGATCTGGGCGTTCCGCTGGAATATGATCGACCAGCGTTTCAGAAGCGTGACCGGTTCATCCTTGGAAGCCGGGATGGAGATCCTTGCCAGCGTGCAGGTCAGCTACCATCCGCTGTACGGATTTTCATTGAATATAGATGACATCGATCCGGAGTTCACCCTCGGCGCGAACGAGCGTCGCAGGCAGGAGACGATCGAGCGGCTCACGAGAGAAGGCCTGCTTGACCTCCAGAAGCGTCTGCGGCTTCCCGCTCTGCCATATTCATTGGCGGTTATCTCCGCTCCGGGAGCTGCCGGCTTCGGCGATTTCCGCCACCATCTGATTGACAATGAATATGGTTTCGTGTTCAACGTGAGGTTGTTCGAGGCTTTGATGCAGGGTGACGGCGCGCCGGCTTCGATAATGGCGGCGTTCGCTGAGATTATGTCCTCGCCGGTTCATTACGACGCTGTGCTGATTATGCGAGGGGGCGGCTCTGATCTGGATCTGGGATGTTTTGACGACTACGATCTGGCCGTTACCATCGCCCGCTGTCCGGTTCCGGTATTCACGGCGATCGGGCACGACAAGGATCATCACGTGGCGGACATGGTCGCCAACACTTTCGTAAAGACTCCGACGGCTCTGGCGGACCTGTTTCTGGACTGCTACATCGCTGAGGATCAACGGTTAGGGACGCTGGAGTCCCGGCTTATGATGTCATTTAACAACCGTTTGGCGGCGATGTCTTCCCGTGTCGACTTGCTAGAGGCCCGTGTCCGCCGTCAGGCTGACGCCCGTGTGTCGGACGCGATGCACAAGGTGGAAATCCTGGGCGCGGCTCTGACGAAGGCTGTCGAGAACAGGATCGTCGGTCAGGAACATCATCTGGACAGATTGTCTGACAGGGTCCTGCACGGTGCCGACAGAAGCCTCTACAAGGCCGGTTCCGCTTTGGATCGGATTGAGCAAAGGCTGAGAGGCCGTGTAGGTGTCGTGCTTTCCGGAGCCTTGTCGCATCTTATGATGGTCGAGACGAAAATCGCCGCCAACGATCCTCGTAACATTCTCCGCAAGGGCTTTGTCCTCGCCTTGGACCGGGACGGTGTCAAGATGGATTCTGCCACCAAGACCCGTGTCGGTGACCGTGTGCGTATGATGTTCGCTGACGGTACCGTCAAGTGCGGAGTCGTGGAGGTTGACCTTAAAAGTAATGTGCCCGGAAGCGAGGACGAAAACATCCCGGCTATGAGTGAAATCAGTTAAAAATCAATTAATATGTCAGAGAAGAAATTTGATTACACCAAGGCGGTCACCGAACTGGACGAGATCGCCGCCAAAGTAGAGGACCCAGCCACCAGCCTGGATGACATCGGAGCCCTTGTCAAGCGCTCCAAGGAACTAATCGAGTCCTGCCGCAAGTACCTCCGCACCGTCCGCGAATCCATTGAGGACAGCAAGGAATAACCTCCGGTCACTGATCCCGCCGAAGTGACCGATGCTTTCAAAGAAATATTTCCAGCAGTTGAAAATCGGTGAAAAAGGCTGTCAAGAAAGATTCCATTTCTGCTGATAGTTATGTGCACATAAGTTAAGAAAATTGCACGACGATTAGTGCAAATTTCGCAAAATTCTGCATGGAAAAACGTGCTGCAAACTCCACGATGTGATTGCCGGATAGTTTTATGAACCCCGACAGGCGCGATAACGCCTCTTTTTGCGCTTGTCGGAGTTCAAATGTGCCTCGACAGGCGCGGAAAAGGGGGGATATGCGCTCATCGAGGATTGACGCACCTTGACGGACCGGACAGCTACCTTGCGGTTGATGACACCGAAATCGGCTCTGGCGCGCGAATCCCGCTTTGGATGTTCGGCTTTCTCTATTGATATCGTATTCGACTTGAATCAACGCTAAAGTCGGTTATGCAGTGTATTATAACTTGCCTTTTGGGGGCTTTTGTATTTGCCTGAAAAAGGTTGACTCACAAAAAGAGTCAATCATTATGACACCAC
>ENA-OYWJ01000013-OYWJ01000013.1-human-gut-metagenome-genome-assembly--contig:-NODE-13-length-89677-cov-29.251635_pt1 | contig 89677 bp, 74 predicted proteins | sample MGYA00244169_ERZ653395 | MGnify/ENA primary metagenome ERZ653395 (study PRJEB26926, sample SAMN06165120) | human gut metagenome | biome: ENVO:00009003; feature: ENVO:2100002; material: ENVO:00002003...
ACTCATAAATCTACCCTTAATCGTGTATTGGATGATAGTTGCGGATTTTAGGATATATAAAAAAGGTGAAACGTTATTGATAATATGATAGATAATACAAACAAAATAAAGGTTGTGATTGTTGATGATGAGCCACAGAGCATTCTTCGTCTGCAAACCGACTTAATGGAGCTTGGCGACTTTGATGTTATTGCCACGTCTTCATCATCAATGTCTGCCAAGACCTTGGTGATGGGAATGTTGCCCGATGTCTTGTTTCTTGATGTAGAGATGCCTGGACAAACAGGATTTGAAGTTTTGCAGTCTATACGCGAAGAGATGCCTACAGGCATGATAACCGTATTTTATAGTGCTTTCGACAAATATACTATCGATGCCTTACGAGCTTCGGCTTTCGATTTCTTGTTGAAACCATATCAGCGAGAGGAGTTTGAACTTGTGATAGATCGTATTCGCAATAAAATGAATAATATTGATGCCAACGATGCAGCTGATAATCAAGATAATGGTCAAACATCTCCTTTGGATGATATGTTAGGCTTGGAAGGTCTAACAGGCTTAGCTTCTAAGCGTGCTGCTATACAAACAGTCTCAGGCTTGCTGATGGTGAAACCTGATGAGGTGTTTAGTTGCATCTACGATGAAGACACTCGTATATGGAACTTAAAAATGACCAATGGTACTGTGCATAAGCTTAAGAAGCAGACCACTTCCAAGACTCTTCTTTCAATTTCGCCATCTATGGCTCAAGTGCGCCAAGATTGCATAATCAATCTCGACTATCTTATAAGTATCGAGAATACTTCATTACGTTGCGTCTTCGTTCCACCTTTCGATAAAGAAGACATTGTGGTATCTCGTCGTTGTTATAAGGCTGTTAAGGAGCAATTGGAGATATTGTAAACTCATAAAAGATATTTATGCAAATGTCTATATATAAAAATAACCAGTGGAGCAATCACTTGCGCCACTGGTTTTTGCGTTATGAGTATTAGTTCAAAATTACATATCTTACTACTTATTAAAAGGATTCGTTCTTATTTTCTTCACACTCTTTAACCATTGCTTTATACACTATTTTAATTAATTTCAGTATCAGTAGAGTTGTATATTGTCAACTACAGTAGTCTTTTCTTCCTACTTGTAGTATTCTTCTTCTGTTGCAAAGTTAGGTAAAAAAACAATGTACAACAAGAGGCTTTTTCGATAATAGCCTCTTGTTGTACATTGTTGGTGTTTATGCGGTCGATATTTGGTGTTAAGTGGTATCATTTTTATTTCTTAGCCTTTGTATACCACCTGTTCCTTTATTTCTTCACAAATTTCTTCTTGTTAATAATGTATATTCCTTTCTTCAGCTTCTTAAAGTCGTTGTCTGAAGCATTTGCTTTCACCATAGTTCCATTCATAGAATAAAGGTTACTGCTGTTAGTATCATTGTTGCTTATATTGTTGATACCTGATGGCTTCAAACCAGTTGCGTTGCATTGATCGTCTACGGTAGAAGCATACTTCTTTATCCATAGAGTATTGCTACTTGCCTTAATCTTTGAATTGTTCTTGAATACCAAGTTGTCTACGAAACGAATATCTATACCCTTCTTTGCAGAAATCTGCACATTGTCAAGAGTGATATTCTTAATATGGCTCTCTGGTCTACCAATGAGGAAGATAGCATTACCTTCGCATACATCTGTGGTCTTCACATTCTGAAGATAAATGTTGTTGTATGTAGGAGTAGAAGAGTCTACGGCTCTTTGATTAGCCTCGTCTACCGCTGGATCGCTATTATAGTTCTTATCGTAGAATAGGTCTATAGAGAATGGATTCTTCACTTTTGTCATGGTGAAGTTGGTGAAGCGGAAGTCTTCCTCGCCACCACCACGGAGAGAGGTAATATTGCCTGATTTATCTTTGTTCACTCCGGTCTTCAAGCGGATGCCTGCTGTGGTTCCATTCATAGTGATATTGTCAAACCATACATGCTTTACATTGCTTGTAAAGCTACCGATAGAAGCACCATGACCAGTACCGAAGTAGCAATCCCATACATGTATATATTGTCCATCAGCATCTACAACCACGTTGTCGTCACCATTGCTAATATTGCAGTTGTATATGTTTACGTATGGGCCCCAGATAGCGACACCGTCAGTATTGTGTGACGCCTTGCCTTTTCCTGCTTCTGATGCAGGCTCGCTAATCTTAACATCATGGATAGTAGCATGACTTGCCTTGCCACTGTTACTGATTGTGATGTTCACACCTGGAGTATTCAGTAATTTGAAGTTGCGAAGCAAGAAGCGAGATCCTTGTTCAAGGCGAATCATTGAACCAGGATTGAAAGTCTCTTTCTGCTCTCTTGCCAGCCACCAGCGGGCTCCCTGACCATCGATAACAGATGTCTCACCTTCACCTTCGATAATGATATCGCTTTGCTTTCTATTTTTGCAACCTATGAAGATTGTTTTGTTGTTAGGAGCTTTGCCATATTCTACAAGCTGCAAAGTTGCGCCAGCACATAGGTGGACTACAGTCTTCGACTTGATGCTAAGAATCTCTGTCTTGCTTGTCATCTCTGCTGTTGTGCCGAAACGCCATGTTCCTGCAGGTACCACTACCATACCTCCAGTTGCAGGTACTGCATCGAGCGCCTTTTGTATAGCTTTGGTATTATCGTCAGCCGAAGTTGTTGCTCCATAGTCGACAATGTTGAATGTATTTTTCTCTGTAATCTCAGGTAATTGAGGTAGGTCTACCTTCTTCCATCCTTCAGGAGTATTATTTGCCTTAAGTTCTTCTGAAATGCCCTTGAAAGTCTGTGCCTGAATAAAGTTTGGCATAGCCAATAGAGCGATTAATACAAACGATTTGATAGTTGTTTTATTCATGTTTTAAGAGTTATTTGTTTATTTTTGATTTAGAGTTTGTAAAGATACAACTTTTGTTTTAAATAGCATTGTTTTCTCTAACTATTTTCTATAATTTGTTTCTGTTGCTATAACGATGCATGTATAAAATACATAAAATTCTTTGGAATCTATCCAAACATTGGTAAGAGTAAAAAGGTAAAAGAGTAAAAAGGTAAAAGGGTAAAAAGGTAAAAGGGTAAAAAGGTAAAAGGGTAAAAAGGTAAAAGGGTAAAAGGGTAAAAGGGTAAAAAGGGTAAAAGGGTAAAAAGGTAAAAGGGAAAAAAGTAAAAGGTGAAATAGGTAAAAGGGTAAAATTGAGGATAATAAAAAAGCTGCAACCAAATAAATATGGCTGCAGCTTTTGTTATTATATATATGTTTTTAGGTGATTACCATCTTGGGTCACCAACACCGAGCTTCTTAACACTCTCGTTACCGATAGTGAAGTCGCCCTTAGCGGCATTCTTATACTCAGGGTTAGCTTCCTTGCCAGCCTCGTCAGCAAACATGTTGGTCTTACCCTCTACGTCTGCTACATTGAGCTTAGTGCAGTTGAAGTATACGTTGTTCTGGAATGTTGGAACGCCAGTCTTTGACTGGTTTGACCATACAGCAGCAGTATTTGAAACGATGTTGTTTGTCCAGTTGATTGCGTTGCCTACATAGCGAACATAGAGCAAGCGCTTAGCTTTGTTAGAAGCACCATCGATAGTACACTTGTTTACTGTGATAACAGGAGCGCCACCGAGTGCAGATGCATCGTCCATACGGATAAAGTCGCGGCTTGCTGCACTATTATAGATTGTAGACTCAAGGAGGTTAAGGTTGTCTATGCGACCCTGACGACAGTCGAACATATCGCCACCATCGCACTCAATGTCGTGAATCAAACAATTCTTGAAAGTAAGCTCGTTAATAGTACAAGCTACGTTAACATAGAATACACCCTTACCAAAGTTCTTGATTTCAGAGTTCTTGATGATAACCTTTCCGTATGTAGCATCAGCTGTCTTGAAGTTGAAAGCCTGGTCGGTAGAAACATTTGCAGAACCATCGAGAACTACGTTGTCTATAGAAACAGAGGCACCATCGTTAATCTCGAAGCGACCCTGAATAACAGGAGCTGCAGTAGGGTAGATACCCTTGATTTCTATGCTCTTAGAGATTGCCACAGCGCTTGTACCTGTTTCATCCTCAGACATAATCTTGAATGTATCAGGCATCAAAGCGAATACAGAACCTGCCTCAGCATTCTTAATCAATGAAGCGAAGTCGTCGCCAGGACGAACAACGATAGCACCATTAAGGTCGGCAATAGTCTTGAATGTCTTTGTACCACGCTTCTTGCTACCATTGTAGAGGTATACGTCATATTTTGTTTCTGGCTGCAAACCATCTACAATAGCCTTACCAGCTGCAATCTCTGTCTCAGTAAGTTGCTTTGTTGTTATGGTGTCGCCTGTCTCAGAAGCTACAGCATAGATAGTTGTAACTTCTTCGCCTGCAGGCCAGTTCATTACAACGCTGCGGTCAGCAATGTCAGAGTTAGAAACTGACTTAAAGATCTGCTGTGCGTTGGTGCGGAATGAAACTTCGCTCCACTTAGAGTTGCGAGTAGCATCGTTATCATCAACAGCCATAACACGTGCAGAATATTGGGTATCGTACATCAAACCGCTTACTGCGTAAGGGATGTCGTCCTTAGAGATGTTCTTGAATACAAATGTTGGTTCACCACTAAAGTCAAGGTCGCTATCTGCGAAGATTTGTAGCTCGTAGCTTGTTGCACCGCTAACAGCAGTCCACTGAAACGAAGCACTCTCCTTAGTGATATCTTTAGTTTCAAAGTTAACAGGCGAGAAGTTGCGGCCTACGATAAGGCTTGTAATCTCGTCCATCGGATCGCTACATGCAGTCATCGACAATAAACCGAGACCAAGGATGCAAGCGTTTATGATTGATTTTTTCATATTGTTCAGTTTATGAATTGTATTTTGTAAAGATTATCTGTTGGCAGATACAGCAGATTACTATATCTGCCAACTAATAATATTCTTAATCAGAGAGCTGACCGTAGTTGCCATCGTTGTTGAGCAAACCATTGCTCTTCTCAATGAATGTCTGCCAGATAGGCCACAAGCAGTTCAAGCTTGGTGTTCCTACATACAAACCATTGATGTAATCTTCGGTCAAGAGGTTGGCATTTGTCTTAGAGTCAATGAACCACTGCTTTGAATTGTAACCCTCAAGAGCAGCACCCTCTTCATCAGTATCACCATGGTTCAATCCATATACTACGATATTTTCGCCTTCGTTCTTGAAGTAAAGCTTAAGAGGAAGGTCTGCATAGCTACCTGCGCGGTTAGCAAGGTCTGTAAGCTTCTGCTTAGCCTCTGCCATCTTCTCATCGATGATTCCCCAACGTACGAGGTCTGCCTTACGAAGCATTTCGCCAGCAAACTCAAATGCACGCTGCTCTACGATACCATTGAAGAAAGCATCCTGATTAGCTGTATACTTAGCCTTCAAAGCTTCAACCTTGGCTGCAGGAAGAGCACGGTCGAGAACAGGCTTCATATAGTTCCAAGCTGTCTGCTGGTCGTTGTCCAAAGCGTTGATAGCCTCTGCTGCCATGAGGTAAACATCTGCCAAACGCATGTACTGCCAGTTTACACCATCATCATTCTTACCAAGGCTAAGAGCACGCTCTGACTTCATCCACTCGTAGCGAAGCTTACCGAAGCACCATTTGTTGATACCACGAAGTTGCTGATATGACTTGCCATCAACAAGCTCCTTGCTCCACTCATAAGGAATACAAGTAATATCGCGACGGATATCATCCTTGTCATAGTCATAATATAGATATGGAAGAGGACCATTAGCACCACCCTGATTCTGTGATGTGTACTGGTCTGCTGCCTGATGCTTGATACCGAAAGTATAAACTACACGACCACGACCAGGAGCAAATGGGATTTCCCACAACGATTCACCACCTGCTGCTACATTGTCCTGGCAAAGCTTCTTGAAGTTCTCTTCAAAGCTGCCAAGAGTGTTGCAATGCTTGTTGATGATGTCGGTACACTCCTGCTTAGCAATAGCATACATCTTGTCAGAAGCCAACTCAGGATCCTTGCTCTTGCGATAGCCATCGCCACGAAGACCGTAGCCACCAGCATAGAGAGCGATACGAGCACGAAGACCCTTAACGAAGCTCTTGCTTACACGCTCTGTGCTCTTTGTGATAACATTCTCGTTTGGCCAGTAGCAGTAGTCTTCTGCTTCCTTAAGGTCTGCGAGCAATACCTTATATATAGAGTCACGGTTGCAACGTGGCATATATACATTGTCTGCATTGTTTGGCTGCAAACGTGCAGGAACATCACCCCAAGCCTTGATAAGGTCGTTGTAGATGAGAGCACGCAATGTCAAAGCCTCACCAAGAAGCTGAGCCATATCGCGGTTGTTCTCGATATTGCCATACTTACGGATGCCCTGGATAGCAAGGTTTGCACGCTCGATACCCTCGTAGAACATTGCATAGGCATTATTATCGGTATTCATCTGACCGTTGGTAGCCAGTGTGTTGTATGCCCAAAGGCTATTTTTATCGTCGTACGACATAGCCTTTGAATATGAAGGCTGTGTTCCACTACCAGTTTCAAGGTCGCTGTTAAGACCATAGTAAGGTAGGAAACGTCCACGGTAAGAGTTTGTCTGACAGAATGATACGTGTATAGACATAATCTCTGACTCAGCCAACGAATACTGTGAGAACACAGAACTCTCATCGAGAGTAGACTGTGTAGGGGCGTCCATATCGCATGATGTTACTACACCTGCAAGAGCTATGGACATTATTGAAAGCTTAAATATATTTTTCATTGTTTGGTCTTGTAATGGAAGGTTTAGAAATTCAAGTTCAAACCAAATACATACTGGCGGCTGCGTGGGTAACCTGAGTAGTCACAACCAGGTGTGAGGCTTTCCTGACCAGACTTCTTGATACAGTCAGACTCTGGATCGAAACCATCGTAGCCAGTAATGGTGAACACGTTATACATTGTGCAGTAGAAGCGGAGGCTGTTTATGCCCAACTTCTTAACGAAGCTCTTAGGCAATGTGTAGCCGAGAGACAAGGTGTTCAAACGGAGGAATGAAGCATCCTCGATAGCCCAGTCTGTAAGAATCATCTGCTTTGTATAAGGTGACCAGAGAGTAGTATTCTTGTTCATAGCCTCGAGCTTCACAGGGTCATTGCAGAGTGTACCATCCTCGTTGAGGTTAGTCCAACGCTTGCCATCACCCATGATGTCGAGCATGTTACGATACTGATACTTACCGGTCATTGTACCTTCAATCTTGTTGGCATTGTAGATATCGTTGCCTACGCTGAAGTTGAAGTTTGCGCTGAGGTCGAAGCCATAAGCACGTGCGTTGATAGAGAAACCACCTGTGAAGTCTGGGTTTACATTACCAATGATGCACTTGTCTTCGTCGCCGATAGTACCATTAGCTGTACCATCTTCGCCTGGCATATCCTGAATCTTCATAGAACCTGGACGGATTGTACCAACTACTGCCGTAGCATCAGCTATACCATCCTTGAGCTCCCAAAGACCTGTCTTCTCGTTGTAGCCCTTGAAGTCGCTAACCTCATAGCGGCCTGCGCTACGATAACCGCGAATCTCACCTACCTGACCGCCTACTGCGATTACGTACTCATTACCGATTTCTGAAGAAGCCCAACGTGTTTCAGCACCAAACTCCTGCATACCACCGAGCGACTTAATCTTACCCTTGTTGAAACCAATGTTACCAGAGAAGTCAATGCCCCAATCTTTCTTGTTTACGGCATGCCATGTCAATGTAGCCTCAAGACCCTTGTTCTCTGTCTCACCCATGTTACGATACTGAGAGGTATAACCTGTACCGCTTACAGGGAACTTGATGAGAAGGTCCTTAGTGGTGTTGATATATCCTTCAACCGAACCGCTCAACTTACCATCAAATACGGTGAAGTCAAGACCAAGGTTGCGTGTGATAGTAGTTTCCCACTTCAAGTTAGGGTTAGCCATTGTTGAAGATGGTGCCCACATTGTGTTGAAACCATTAACCCAAAGAGTAGGGTCGCCAGTTACAGCCTGATACTCCTGTGTGAGCTGACCCACAGGGATGTTGTTGTTACCTGCAGTACCGAAAGATACACGGAGCTTCAAGTCGTCGAGCCACTTCTTGGTGCCCTTCATGAAAGGCTCAGAAGAAATACGCCATGCTGCAGCTGCTGATGGGAAGTAACCCCAACGGTTGTCCTTAGAGAACTTAGAAGAAGCATCGGCACGGAATGTGAAGCTCAACAAATACTTATCCTCGTAGTTGTAGTTAGCACGAGTGAAGAAAGACAAAAGCTTGTCGTCTGCTGAGTAGATATCGTTAACCTTTACTGGGTGACCCTGACCTGTAAGCTTCCAAGCTGTGTTTGCATCGAAGTCTGAAGGGAAACCGTGAATCTCATCTGAGTGAGTACGCTTCTTGGTAATGATATACTCATGACCAACCATCATATTTAGGCTGTGCTTCTTGCTCTTCAAGAGCTTCTTGAAGTCGTAGCTAACAGTATTGGTGTTACGGAACTTGTGGCGGTTGGTATCCTCAAGAGTGATACCAGGCATGCCAGGGTAGTCAGAGAAGCTGTTACGAGCCTGATAAGTAGTCTTACCATAGTAACGCTGATCATACTGATTGTAGTTGTCGTAGCCAAATTCTACCTTAGCCTTCAAATTCTTGATGATTTCCCAACCGAAAGCACCTGCAAAGTTCAGCTGCTTGCGCTCCTTTACACGGTCGTTGTCATACTGAGAAACAACAGGGTTGTAGAGGTTACCAAGTTCATCATCATCGCTACCTGCGCTCTCGTCAAGGTTAGAGAGAGGCATAGGATAATAATAAAGAGCATACTTCAAACGACGGTCGGTATCCATAGAACCTGTAGCATCGTTAGCACCACCACCACGGATATCGGTGTCGCTATAGCGAACCTGGAAGTCGAGGGTAGTGTTCTTGGTAGGCTTAGTGTTCAATTTCAAGCTGAAGTTGTCGCGCTTGAAGTTAGAACCAATCTGGATAGCCTTGTCGTTCATGTGGGCATAGCTGAATGCATACTTAATGGTCTCTGAACCGCCATTGATGTTCAAGTTCTGATTGAATGTGTGACCTGTGCGACCATAAACGATGTCCTGCCAATCGTTAGCAGCTACATCTTTATACATGTCCATGTCCTGGAAGTTACCAAAGTAATCGGTGTAAGAAGTAATGTCCTGCTGATTCTTGAGCAAAGCAAGCTCATACTGCCACTTAGCATAATCATAAGGAGTGAGCAAATCCATTGTCTTAGCAATCTTCTTTACGCTATAGTAAGCGTTGTAGCTAACGTTAACCTTACCGCTCTTACCGCTCTTTGTGGTAACGAGGATAACACCATTAGCACCACGGCTACCGTAGATAGCTGTAGAAGAAGCGTCCTTCAAGACTGTGATGTCCTCGATGTCGGTAGCAGGGATGTCACCAATACCATCTACAGGGAAACCATCTACAATATAAAGAGGATCGTTGCTCTGGGTGATAGAACCACCACCGCGAACGCGAATCTTTACTTCTGCATCAGGTGAACCCTCGGATGTTGTGACCTGCACACCAGCCATCTTACCTGTCAAAGCTTCAGAGGCTGAAGCTACAGGAACCTCTGCCAAAGCCTTGCTGCTTACTGTGGCAACAGAACCTGTAAGGTCCTTTTTCTTGACAGAACCATAACCGATAACGACAACGTCGTTGAGGCTTGTGGCTTCGTCTTCGAGCTTAACTGCTACTTGACTCTTGCCTTTAACTTCTACAACCTGAGTCTTCATACCTACATATGATATACTCAGCTTGTGGCTCTTGCCTTTCAGCTTAATTGTGAAATTACCGTCAATATCGGTTACAGTGCCGTTATTTGATGCGCCCTGTTCTATAACAGTAGCACCAATTACGGGTTCACCGGTATTGTCTTTAACTGAACCATTGATGGTTTGCGCCGAGATAGTCCCTGTTAAGAAAAGACAGAAGAAGGACAATAGCGCCATTCGAATGTTATTCAAATAACCAGACATACGTGAAATTAATTAGATTAGTACAATTAGTTTACAGCGCAAAATTAATAAAAAGATATTAAATTGCTCTAAAAATATTAGCATTATTTTATGAAAAATTATCAAACCTTTGAATATCAGTTTGTTAAGACTGTACTTGTTGATAATTATTTGCATATACTAAGTCGCAATTTAGATAGTGTTTCTATCTAATATTCGCCCATTTCTCCTCCTTTGTATACCTTATTATATATATAAGCCTTATTGTTTCAATTAATAAATCATATTTTTAGCTCTATCACTTCGTAAAACGAAATATAGATTGTCTGTTTTTAAGAACTACTCTTGTCAACTATCATTACGACTTATCTTTTTTTGTTTTTCATATTTGTTATGCAGAGCCTTAAAAAAATAGTCGTTTGATAATTTTTCATGTTTTTATGATGATAATTATTCATGTTGTTGGCAATCAATAAGTATCTTTGCAAAAGATAAAAGCAAAAAGCATTGCATTCAAATGTGTTTGATGTTTTGCGTTCTTTTGTATTATCAAGAATCAGAAAATAAATCTACTTTAAAATATAAACTTAATACAAATTATTATTATGAAGAAAATTTTTACTCTTATCGCAGCTGTAGCTTTTGCTACTTCTGCTTCTGCACAGGTTCTATCATTTGATACAAAGTATGATGCTGGTAAAGTTCCTGCATCATTTAGCAATGGCGACCTTGTATTGTCAGTTACTGATACAGCTGGTAAGCATGTAGTTGATGATAACACTCAATATTTTGGCACAGCTGACTCTTACGTTTCTTTCACCAAGAGATTGAAGTCGGGTGGTAAGTCATCATCAAAGAATAATTTGACTCTTACATTGCCTGTTGATGGTACTCTTAAGGTTTATGCTCGTACTGGTAGTAGTGGTGCAACTGATCGTAATGTAATCTTGACCCAGAACGAAACAGAGTTGGCAAACAAGATTGTTTTGGAGTCAGAGGCTGTTAAGGCTACTATTGATGGTGTAGAGAAGAACGTTTATCCTGTTATCACTGTTGAGGCAAAGAAGGGTGATGTAGCTATTACATACCCTGTTGGTTCTATGAACTTCTACGCTTTCGAACTTGTAAATGCAGCTGGCATTTCTACAATCCTTACTCCTAAGGCTGATAGTAAGACTTACAACCTCGCAGGTGTTCAGGTTTCTGAGAACGCTAAGGGTTTGAAGATTAAGAATGGTAAGAAGTTTGTTAAGTAATTCATCTAAATTCTTAATAGCTCAAAATAACTATTTTAGATAGTTCGAGTAAACTATTATATTGCTTTTTATAGTATTGCTTGGCTGATCACATCAAGTGTGAATGCCAAGCAATATTTTTTTACCACCTATCTATATTAATCTCGTTCAAGACTATAATAGATTACCTCTTGCGTTCAACAGCTGTTGAATGGTCGTAGAAGCTAACTTACTTTGCCATCGTAACTAACATACTTTACCGTTCAGCCCAGGCTGAATGGTAAAGTATCTTAGTTATCTTTGAAAAGTAATATATTTAGCTTCTTCGTTCAGCCTTGGCTGAACGAAGAAGCTAATAAAATAAAGGCTGGCATCATCAAAAATGAGATGTCAGCCTTATATGTATTACTTATAGTTTGTAATCTGCTGAAGAATTGATTACTTGTTGAAGTACTTCTTACCGTTCTTTACTACTACACCCTTATAGTTATTGCTTACGCGCTGACCTGCAAGGTTGTAGAGAGGAGCGTTTGTCTTGTCAAGAGTGATAGCGTTTACACCTGCAACCTTGTCATTTTGAGAGTAAATGTAGTTACCAGAATTCATTTCCTTAGTGCCGTTGTAGTTTACAAGCTTACCATAAACAACAACTTTGTCACCAACCTTGATTTGGTCTGCTGATGTAAATTTGTTGTCCTTAGGGCCAAGGTAGTAACCTCTGAAGATTACCAACACGTTTTCTTCCTTACCATTGTCAGAAATGTTGTATGTTGCATTTCCCCATTCTGCAGTGTCTACACTCTTAATAGATGAAATGATACCCTTTACATAAACCTTAGCATCAAGACCTTCGCCAGCTTCAATAAGCTCCAAAGCCTTAGCTACTGTGTATGCTTTTTCTGGAGTATTTGTGATGTCAACAGTAGAAGCTGCCTTAACGGTAAGAGCGTAAGTAACGCTCTGAGCCTCATACTCGTCGTTGCCTGCAAATTCAGCAGTGATGTTTGTTTCACCAGCTGCAACAAGAGTAACTTCACCCTTTTCGTTGATAGTAGCAACTTTTTCGTCAGAGCTACTATACTTTACATTGAGTTTGTTAGCATTAGCAAGGGTAGGGAATAGGTTGTCTGCGCTACCGATAGTAGCAGTTCTTGATGCTGTACCCCAAGAAAGACCTGCAGGTTTCTTGGCTACACCCTGATACAAAAGAATGTTGTCGAGACGAGCATTGCCCGATGCGGTGTTAGCAAATGTAAGAGTAAGTGTTTCTGTTCCTGCAGGAACTGTAATCTTAGCTTCAACGGTGTTGCCTGATTTTGTTCCTTCACCAATAGTTACACCTTTAGTGCTTGATGAAATAGTAAGAGACTTGTTGGTGTTATATCTCAATGTCATTTCACCAGTTGCACCATTTAATGCAATTGTAGCTGTGAAGCTACCACTTTTCTTTGCAACAAGAAGTTCTGGAGATTTACCACCTGCTAATGCTTCTTCATAAATCTTTGTACCAGCATTTTCCGAAGCATAGTTCTTGTTGACCTGCGCTGGAGTTTGGTCTTTTTTTGCACCAGTCCAATCCTCTGACCAAATCTTTGTTTCAGCAAACGAAACATTAAACACCATAGCAAGGACTGCTATGAAAGATAAGCGTAAAATTTTGTTCATAACTGTTCGTATTAATTTAGTTAATATTTAGATTATAAGAATTTATAGGCCTTTATGAGAACACATGATTCTGCAATAGTTTTACATTCATTGCAAAGATAGATATATTTATTAATATAAACCGAATATTAATATTAAAATTTTATTAAACAACTAAAATTCTTTAGTATAGTGAGGAAAATCTACCAATATATTATAAATGAAAGAAGGATAGCACATACTATGATGCACTATCCTTCTTTGCGATGATGGTATAAATATAGTTTAGTATATTCTTTTCTTTATGGTCTTACCTTTTTTCTCGATTACGATGCCACGAGTAGGTTTGTTTACCTTCATACCCTGAAGGTTGTAGTACTCGTAGGTGTTGTCATCGTTGTAGTCGATATCTGCGATGAGGGTAGGGTTGCTGTTGCCACTATTATAATAAGGTATACCGTCTACCTTGATTGTCTCTGGATAGTATTCGTCTACGCTCTCAAGCGCGTCGGCGTTACCAACCTTCATCAAGTCTTCAACCAATGCGTTGCAATAAACCTCGATATTTGTATAATAGCTCTTCTTGTCTATAGTGTAAGCAGCAGCGTCGTTAGCATCTTTAGGATTCAAGCCGTGTGCGGTCTCCCAGATATCTGGCATACCATCGTTATCAGAGTCGAGAAGCTTCTCTGTAGAATTCAATGTAGGCCATCCGCCAACATCATTTTGTGAGTCTATGATACCTGCAAGCTTTGTTACGCTTCCCTTATAGGTGGCAGTACCATTCTTTGCTTCCTCTGCATAGCGAGCATCTACAGCGTCGCGCTTGTATGAAGCTCCTGCATATGCAAGTACCTTTTCGAAGGTTTTCTGAGCAGAGTGGGTTGTTACTACGCCTGGATTTACTGGCTCTTTAAGCTCGATGGTGTCTCTAACAGTAGTGTTACCATCGTCGATGATTACGCCCTTCCAATCGTAGTTCTCACCTTTGTCTCTAACGTAGTTACCATCGATATAGAAGTGACCATAGATATTCTTTGGAATTACCTCGCCTGATGCACCTGATGTGTGACCACATTGGAACACGCGGTATTTATTCTTTGTAGCAGGGCCATACTTATAGTAGTTGTTAACTATATTGTGGTAGCCACCCATACCTGCGTAGGCTCCGTTGCCTTTGCCCCAGTTGTACATCACATTGTTGCGCAAGTCTACCTGCTCAGCCTCTATGCTGCTTGCATAGTTGTCGGCAGAAGAGCCTCCCCATCCATAGCGGGCGCCATTGAGTCGTGGACAACGATTGGTATGATGTGCCAAGAGATTGTGGTGGAATGAAGCACCTTTACCGCCCCATATACCTCCATATCCATGAGCACCCTTGTCGTGACCTGCGTTGTTGAGACTCTCTGCTACGGTACACCATTGCATGGTGAAGTTCTTATTGTCGTAGAACGAAGCAGTCTCGTCGATACTCCAGCTCATAGAGCAATGGTCGATGATGATGTTGTTGCGATTGCGTCCCCAGAAAGAATCAGCACCATCGTTAACATCTACGGCATTGCCACGGCGAACGCGTATGAAACGAATGATTACGTTGTTTGCCTTGTTCTCTAATGTGTAGTCGCGGAGTGTGATACCATCACCAGGGGCTGTTTGACCTTCTATCGTAACATCACCATTCTTAATAGTGAGGTTGCTCTTCAATGCTATTGTACCAGAAACATCAAATACGATAATTCTTTTACCCGATGTGTTCTGCAAAGCTTGACGGAGTGATCCTGCACCAGAGTCGTTGAGGTTAGTGACATGAATCACCTTACCTCCACGTCCACCTGTAGTAGTGTATCGTGCAAATCCTTCAGCACCAGGAAATGCAGGAGACTGTGCCATTGCTGCTGACATAGAAAGTGTTGCAGCGGCAGCCATTATAATTCTTTTCATAGAATGCTTTTGAATATCTAATCTGTTAGATTCTTCACTCTTCACTTTTCGTTCTTTACTTTCCCTGTGGAAGCTGTTCCATCTCCAATGAAGCCCAGATGAAAGGACCAATGCCCTTAGCATCGTTGTCGCGGATAGGCTCGCTCATATAATAATTGAAGCTGCCATCACGCTTGAAGTTAGGCTTTTTTACGTATGGACCAGGAGCAGGACCAAGGCCTGATACTGAACAGCAGTTGGTGAGAGAGATAGTCTTGTCGGCATTAACCTTGATGAAGTTGTTGATGATGCCATTGTATGCCTTGATACCAGCTGCGCGGAATGACTCAGGAAGGTAGCCTGTTCTTGCACCCTTGAGCAATACGTAAGCAAACATAGAAGAGGCTGTTGACTCAAGATAGTTGCGGCTGTCCTTAACGTCGAGCACGTCGTACCATACACCAGTCTTCTTGTCCTGATAGTCTACTACCGACTGCATAGTCTTCTGCAACAAAGCTACAACCTTGTCGCGGTTAGGATAGTCAGCAGGCAATACGTCGAGCACCTCGGTGATAGCCATAACATACCATCCCAAAGCTCTTGCCCATGTGTGCTGGCTGAGTCCTGTCTCCTTGTCTGCCCAGAAAGCTGTGTGGGTTTCGTCCCAAGCATGCTTCCAAAGGTTTGTCTTAGCATCGTATGTGCGAAGGTCTGTCTTTAGAATCTGGTCTACTGCATCCTTCCAGTATTTCTTCTGAGCCTTCTTCATACCCTTGATGCTTGGAGCAGCGAGAGTGTAGTAGGGAAGACCCATGAAGATTCCGTCAAGCCATACCTGGTTTGCATAGATAGCCTTGTGCCACCACACACCTTCCTTGGTGCGGGGCTGCTTCTCGAGCTGAGAGAATAATGTGGATAGAGCCTTCTTCTGATTTTCTGCTGGGAACAACTCGTTCATGCGATAGATGAACTTTGCTGTGCGTACGTTGTCGAGATTATAGTCTTCGAGCTTGTAGCCAGTGATATTACCCTGGGCATCTATCATTTTTGCAGGATATTCCTTGAGGTATTCTGCGATAGTCTCGTCCTTATATCTATAATAGGTGTCGAGCATACCTTCCATTTCGATCCCCATCACGTAGCTCCACTTTGGCTTCTTTGCGAAGTCGAGCATATAGCTCTTTGGAGTGCGCTTCATCTCTGACCATGTCATCCATTGTGAATAGTTCTGATATGGCTTATCAGCATCTTGAAGAATGAGGTTGCCGTTTATCATGAGATTGTCAAACTTCACGTTGCGTGTCTTACCTGTCATCTTTACAGGCTGTTTAACAACGCCAGTGAAGTTACAGTCTTTAACAGTAACGTCGTAAACATTTTCAATTTCGTTCAAGCCGATGATCAATACACCATAGTTACTCTTCTGACAGGTTACATTCTCCATGTATACCTTGCGAACAGTAGGCTGGAAACCACGATAGCAAATTTCCTTAGCCTCGTAGTCGAGGTTGATCTTCAATACAGCCTCACGACATTGACCAACAGTAACGTTGCGCATGTTGATATTCTCAATCAAACCACCACGGCAGTTGTTAGTCTTGATTCTCAATACACGCTCAAGGTCTGGAGAGTCCATGTGGCAGTTCTCTGCATATACATTCTGGCAACCACCAGAAATCTCAGAACCGATAACTACACCACCATGACCATCTTCCATCTTACAGTTACGGATGATGATATTTTTGCTTGGAGTGTTCCAAAGACGTCCGTCGTTGTTGCGTCCGCTCTTGATAGCGATACAGTCGTCGCCAGTGTGGAAAGTACAGTTCTGAATAAGAACGTTCTCACAAGCCTCTGGGTCGCAACCGTCACCATTAGGACCTTCGTTCCAGATGTATACACCATCTACGGTGATGTTCTTAGAGAGCAATGGGTGGATAACCCAGAAAGGAGAGTTGGTGAGCTTTACATCCTTGATGAGGATTCCATCGCAACGATTGAAGTTTACGAGCTGTGGACGCAAGCCTTGTCCCTTACCAAAACGTCTTTCATCTTCAGGTACACCATCCTCAGCATATTTCAGCAGACGTGCACGGCTACCCAAGTTTTGTGCTTCCTTGGTAACACCTTTTTGAAAGTTGAACTTCTTAGCTCCACACCAAGGCCACCAAGTTTCACGGCTACCATTACCATCGATGGTTCCCTTACCGGTGATAGCAAGATCGGTCTCACCGTAGGCATAAATACATGGAGAATAGTTCCAGCATCCTAAGCCTTCCCATGAGGTTTTTACCAAAGGATAAAGCTCTGGCTGGAAAGCGAAGAGAAGAGTAGCACCTTCCTCAACCTTTAGGTTTACGTGGCTCTTCATTCTGATAGCACCTGTGTTCCATGTACCCTTAGGCACAACGACTGTTCCACCACCCTTAGCAGAGCAAGTGGCAATAGCTTTGTTAATGGCCTTTTGGTTTACAGCTGCAGAAGCCTTTACATTAGCGCCAAACTGTGTGATGGCGAAAGTACGATCTGGGAACTGAGGAGTTCTGATGTTACTCTCGATTTGTTTGTACTCGCTTTCGTTCCAACCCTGTGCAAAAGAGCATAGTGGTAACGATAGCAACATGATTAATGTTGTCAGTAATTGTTTCATTATATGATTGTTGATTAGTTCCTGTATTGGGTGATTGTTGGAGGGTACCTTTTGAAAGGTTACCAATATCTTGTGATTTTGATTAGTTTCTTGTAGCTATTAGTGCTATTAGCATAATCTTTTTGCAAAGATGTAAAAATAATATTTATATCCTTTAGAATTTTCATCTATTTTATGTGACTTTTTGTTAAAGAGTTGATATATAGGGAAATAGGTGTTTGGTATGGTAGTGGTAAAACTTGATATTTAATAGATGGTAGAGTAAAACATATGTTAAATATTTCATTTTCTTTGGGGAAAATTTGGAAATCTCGTTAATAAGGTCTATATTTGCGAAAGTTTTTATGGATTTCGAGTTTTTTTCGAAATCATCCCTCGAGGTTGGTAGCATCCTGCACCAACCTCTTTTTTTGTTTTTGGCTAAGAAGCTATAGATGAACTAGAAGTTCTAGATAAACTAGAAGTTCTAGAAGCTCTAGATAATCTAGAAAATCTATCTATCTTTCTTTAGCCTCTCTATTTCTGCTTGCTGCTCATAATAAGCTTTCAAAGCCCTCTTTTTGAGGTCTTCGTAAGCGGCTTGCCATTTTGCGGCTAAAGATAGAGCATCCTCAAGTTGCGCCTTTTGCTCCTCCATTAGCCTCTTTTGCTCCTCCTTTTGCTCTTCAAGTTGCCCCTTTAGATCCAATATTTGCTTTATGAGCCTTGGATTCTCTTCTTCGAGTTGCTTTAATCTTTCGTCTTGCTTTTGGCGATATCCAGTGCGGGCTTTGTACATACGCTCTTTGATGCCACCTTCTGTGACGAACTCCCTGTCTAATTTTGCTAAGAATGACATTAGCATCTTATCGACCATATGGCAGAGGGTGATGGCGCAGTTGCACATCTCTTCATCGCTCCATTTAGAGAAGAATGGCTCGTAGTCTTCAAGCTTATTGTGATAACGGCAGTAGCTGAGCATCTTGTCGTATCTGTCTTCTCCTTTGCGATAGAATAGTAAGTGGCGAGATTTTAAATAGTCTTCAAAGTCTTCACGAGTTTCTTTTAATGATGCACGTGCTACATTCAATAGCTTAAGTTGCATTTCGGTTGATGTAACTCCGTCTGCTAATCCTTCTACGATATTCTGCTTGCATGAGCGTGCTGCTTGAATCACTTGATCACGAGTGCGGTCTTTATAAAGGTGGATAAAGCGGTCACAGAAGGCAAATGTGAGCTGATATATCACATCCGACTTCTGATAAAAGAACAATGCATCCCAGTTGGCTTGCTGCTTGAGTACACTCGGAATTATATCTTGTTCAAGCTTATTGTTCTCACTCGGTGCTTTATCTTGCTCAATCTCTTTTCTATTCTGATTTAGGGCTTTTTCTTCTTGCTTATTTTTTATTTTGTCTTGTTCTGATTTATCTTCCATAGTTTTAGTAGTTTGATTTTATAGATTAGACTAATAATAAATGACAACGTAGAAGTTGTTAAATTATTGCCGAATTTACATTATTTTACAGAAATATTTGTTGTTTTGGAAAATAATAACTACCTTTGCCATGTACAAAACATTAATTAATAACAAAACGACACGCCTATAGGATATACATTTACTTAATAATAAAAAGATTAAGAAATGAAGAAACTCTCAGAATTTACTGACGAGGAGTTGGCATTAGCTTATGCCAACGGAGATAACAAGGCGTTCGATTTGCTATTGTCACGCAATCAGACTAAATTGTTTTCCTATATTCTTTTCGTGGTTCGTGACCGCGAAAAGGCAGAGGATATATTCCAAGAAACCTTCGTCAAAGTAATATCAAGGTTGCAGCAGCAACGCTATGTTACAAGCGGTAAGTTTGGCGCTTGGCTGATTCGTATTGCTCACAATATTATAATGGACTCTTATCGTGAGCGAAGGATAGAGAATGTTATTGAGACTCCTGAAGATAACAATCTTACTAATATCAGTAGCGATAATTTGTTGGAGTTGAATATTGAAAACCAATATGTCAACGACCAAGTGCTTGAGGATGTGAAGAAGATTATGAATCTCTTACCCGATACACAGCGCGAAGTTGTCTACATGAGATATTATCAGCAGCTATCATTTAAGGAAATTGCTGAATGTACCAATGTTAGCATCAATACTGCTCTTGGTCGTATGCGCTATGCTATATTGAATATGCGTCGTATGGCTCGCACACAAGAACTTGACTTGGAGCTATATTAAAAAGTAGCTATATACTGAGATAATATTAAAAATAGGCTTATAATAAAAAATGGGGCTACACATTAAGAAGATATAATAATATCACATCTTAATGTATAGCCCCATAAATATTCTATAGAGTTTTTATAGATTCTTCAGCCAGCTAATAGTAGCCAATGGGTCTTCGGCTTTGAATACATAACTGCCACTTACCAGCACATCGGCTCCTGCTTCAACGAGGCGTGGTGCAGTATCTTGTTGCACTCCACCATCAATCTCTATCAAGGCTTTGCTACCACTACGAGCTATTAAGTCCTTTAGCCTACCGACTTTTTCTATAGTATGCTCGATAAACTTCTGACCACCGAAGCCTGGGTTAACGCTCATCAATAACACCATATCGACATCATTGATGATATCTTCGAGCACAGATACAGGGGTTGAAGGGTTAAGAGTTACGCCAGCTTTCATTCCTGTTTCGTGAATTTCTTGTATTGTGCGATGCAGATGTCGACAAGCCTCATAGTGTACGTTCATCATCATTGCGCCAGCCTTAGCGGTCTGTTTGATGTAACGTTCTGGCTGTTCTATCATGAAGTGAACATCCAAAGGTTTCTTGCAGACTTTAGCTACAGCCTCAATGACAGGGAATCCGAATGAGATGTTTGGGACGAACATGCCATCCATGACATCAAGGTGAAGCCAGTCGGCTTCGCTCTTGTTTATCATTTCCATCTCTCCTTGTAGGTTGAGGAAGTTAGCCGCCAACAAAGAAGGTGAAATCAAAGTTTTCATTTTGCTTATCAATTTAGACAAAAGTTTAAAGTGTTGCCGTTGTTTTTAGATACTCTATATGTATGGGCAATCTTGCGAATTATTTCTAATGTCATTTCTGATGGAGCAGATTCTTCAAGTGTAAAATATTTCATAGGCAATCATAAATTTGGTTCTGTATATTAAACGTACCACTTTCAAATTTATTACATGGAAATGAAAAAATAGTTGCACTTTTAATCTAAATCAATTTAATTATCGATTAGAGTCCAATGCTTTTTCTATTTTCTGAATATACAAACCTCATGTTGTTAAATAATAATACGCTATTTATTCTATGATTAAACTATATATAATAAGGTAAATGATACAATTTGCTATCAATCTAAAATATTTTTGCTCAAAAAGTTTGGGGATTAAAAGAAAAAGTGTAATTTCGCAAACGAACAATAGTTCTAATCAAATATTAAAAACCAAAACAATAAAGACTATGATCAATATAGTATCTCTTACATGGTGGTGGCGTATCTCAAGATTTCAATAAAGTCGTGAGTCGAGTAAGCCGTGTGGATACTTTAATAAGATATCAATGGGCCTGTCGTTCTTACGACAGGCCTTTTTTAATAAATTTCAATCAAATACAGAGACAACAAGATATGATACCTTAGTCCTCTGCAAACAACCAAACAAATAGGAGACAAATTTATGGAGATGAAAGAAGTTTTGAACAAGATGCTGAACCACGAGGAGCTCTCGCGCACCGAAACTCGTGATATCATTGTTGGTATTACTAAAGATGAATTTCCAACCGAGCAGATAACAGCGCTACTTACTGGTTTGCAGATGCGAGGTGTTACTGTTGACGAGTTGTTGGGTTTCCGTGATGGCATTTTGGCAACGGGAGTGAAAGCCATACTGGATTGCGATAAGTATATCGATGTAGTAGGTACTGGCGGTGACAGAAAGAATACTTTCAATATCAGCACAACTTCTTGCTTCGTTATTGCTGGAGCTGGATATAAGGTTGCTAAACATGGCAACTATGCTGCAACATCTGTTAGTGGTGCATCAAACGTGATTCATCATCATGGAGTGAAGTTTACTGCCGATATCGACAAATTGAATCGCAGCATCAACGAAGCAGGTATCGTATATCTCCATGCGCAGCTCTTTGCAAGTGCAATGAAGTTTGTTGGTCCTATCCGCAAGGCTTTGCAGTTCCCAACGGTTTTCAACCTTCTTGGTCCGTTGGTTAATCCATCACAGCCAAAGGCTCAGCTCCTTGGTGTTGCTAACCTTGATCAGATGCGCCTTTATCGTCAGGTATATCAGAAGTTGGGTATCGACTATGGCATCGTTAATAGCATAGACGGATACGATGAGATCAGTCTTACTGGCGATTTCAAGGTTGCTACCAACAACTATGAACGAGTATTCTCGCCTGCAGACCTTGGTTTTGTTCCTGCTACACCGGAAGAACTTGTTGGAGGAGCCAACGAAGATGAGGCTGCAGAAATCTTTGATGCAGTATTAGAGAATAGGGCTTTGCCTGCACAGAAGAATGTGGTATTGGCAAATGCAGCCTTTGGTATACAGGTTATGGAGAAGGGAAGAAAGAGCATAGAAGAATGTGTGGAAATAGCCCGCGAATCTATAGATTGCGGTAAGGCGCTCGCCACATTCCGTAAGTTTGCAGAGATAAACTCTTAGTTATCCATAATGATTACTCTTAGTTCTCTTTAATAATCTCGCCCACGAAATAAAATATTCACCATTCCAAATTCAATATAAAATGAAGGATATCCTTGAAGAAATAGTTGCCCATAAGCATCAAGAACTTGAGGCTTTCAAGCAGTTCTTGCCACCACGTCAACTATACTCGTCAGTTGAGGCTGATATGGCAAAGCGTGATGCAGAAGGTGTACCATCGATGCGTGAAGCGTTGCTGGCTTCAGATACGTGCATAATAGCAGAGTTTAAACGCAAGTCGCCTTCTAAAGGATGGATAAACAAAGATGCTAAGGCTGATGTAGTGCCATTGCAATACCAAGAGAATGGAGCTGCAGCATTGAGTATACTCACAGACACAAATTATTTTGGAGGGTATGATGAATATATAATGTATGCGCGAGAGAGTGGGGTTACATTACCTATATTATATAAGAACTTCGTTATCGATGAATACCAACTCTTGCAAGCTGTACATAGCGGTGCCTCTGCAGTATTGCTCATAGCTGCATGCTTAGAGAAAGATAGATGTCAGCAACTGATACAAGCTGCCCATCAACTGAAGCTTGAAGTGCTGTTGGAGATGCACAACGACCGCGACTTCGAATATGCTGAACTTGAGCCCGATATGTATGGTATCAACAATAGAAATCTTGGAACCTTCGTCACTCAGGTAGAGAATAGCTTTATATTGGCAGAGAGGTTGCCCGAAGGAGTATGCAAGGTTAGCGAAAGTGGCTTGTCTAATGCTGCAACAATACAGGACTTGCGAAAAGTTGGTTTCCGTGGTTTCCTTATGGGTGAACATTTTATGAAGACCGACAACCCAGGACTTGCTTTAAAGACACTCATTGATACCATCAAAACAACATAATTGCCAAAACTGCGTTATTATCTTAGATGAACTAAGCAACTAATAAAAGAAAATAAGATATGATAATAAAGGTTTGTGGCATGCGCGATGCCGACAATATTCGTGCTGTTGTAGATGCTGGTGCTGATATGATAGGATTGATTTTCTATCCAAAGAGTCCACGTTGTGTTACCATGGTAGAATCTCGTAGCGGACTAATCCCAGACCATGTAGATAGCGATTTCGAGAAGGTTGCAAGTAACGATAAAGCATCTTCTATAAATGATAGACCACAGCTGGTAGGCGTATTCGTAGATGATCTTCCACAGAATATCGTTACAAGAATATACAACTACGACTTAGACTATGTGCAGTTGCATGGCGACGAGAGCCCTGTAATGATACAGAATCTAAAGGCTACTGTTGTGCCAGATATCCGAAAGGAACTAAAGGTGATAAAGGCAATAAGCATAGCTAACAAGGAAGACCTACAGAAATGCCAACAATATGAAGGCTTGGTAGATGTGTTCCTCTTCGATACCAAATGCTCAAGCGTAGGCGGTAGTGGCAAGAAGTTTGATTGGCAGATGCTACAAGCTTACAATGGCAATACTCCTTTCCTGCTTAGTGGTGGCATTTCACCCGATGATGCTGAAAGCATTAAAGAGTTTCATCATCCTATGTTTGCAGGTGTCGACCTCAATAGTAAGTTTGAGATAGAACCAGGCTTCAAAGATGTTGAGAAAGTGAAGACTTTTATATCTGAAATGAAATAAACAACGCAAACATCAAAAGCAACGCAAACATAATAAACGACATCACAAACACCCACAACACAAACATTATCAACATAAACACCAACGATTATGAACAAGATAAACAAACTTTTCTCAGAGAATAAGGAGCGCAAGCTCTTGTCGCTATATTTCTGTGCTGGCTGTCCAACACTTGAAGGTACAGCCGATGTCATCCTTACCATGCAGAAACGTGGTATCGATATGATAGAAGTTGGTATTCCTTTCAGCGACCCATTGGCAGATGGTCCTGTTATCCAAAGTGCAGGCACCGTGGCTTTGAAGAATGGAATGACATTAAAGCATCTGTTCTCTCAGTTGAAGCCTATCAAAGACCAAGTGCAGATACCACTCGTTATGATGGGTTATCTAAATGTCATCATGCACTATGGCATAGAGAAGTACTGTCAGAGTTGTGTGGAATGCGGAGTTAGTGGAATGATAATTCCCGACCTTCCTTTCGCCGATTATATGGATGTAGTGAAACCTATAGCCGACAAATATGGTCTGAGAGTGATAATGATGATTACTCCAGAGACGAGCGAAGAGCGTATCCGCTTTATCGATGATCATACCGATGGCTTTATATATATGGTTAGTTCGGCAAGCATCACAGGAGCTCAGCAGAGTTTTGATGATGCCAAGCAAGAGTATTTCCGCAGAATAAACGCCATGAACCTAAAAAATCCGAGAATGATAGGTTTTGGCATTAGCAACAAGCAAACCCTTGAGAGTGCACAGGCTAATGCTGCTGGTGCCATCATTGGTAGTAAGTTTGTTACTTTGCTCAATCAGTATAAAGATGCCAACAAGGCGATGGATGAACTATATGCAGCATTAGAGAAATAAAAGTTTATCCATTCATTTCTCACCAACAAAAACAAACATAAACATGAATTACAAAGTAGACGAAAACGGATTTTTTGGCAAGTTTGGCGGTGCCTACGTGCCTGAGATATTATATAAATGTGTAACTGATTTGCAGAAAGCATACCTCCCAATAATGGAGAGTGAGGAGTTTAAGACTGAGTATCGTGCTCTGTTGCGCGACTATGTTGGTCGTCCTTCACCTCTATACTATGCTAAGCGAATGAGCGAGAAGTATGGTTGCAAGCTCTATCTTAAGCGTGAAGACTTGAATCATACAGGTGCACATAAGATTAACAATACTGTTGGTCAGATACTCATGGCAAAGAAGATGGGCAAGACTCGTATCATTGCCGAAACAGGTGCTGGACAGCATGGTGTTGCCACTGCTACAGTCTGCGCACTTATGAATATGGAATGTGAGATATTTATGGGTAAGACAGATGTAGAGCGCCAACATACCAATGTGGAGCGTATGAAGATGCTTGGAGCAAAGGTTCATCCCGTTACCACTGGTAATATGACTCTTAGCGATGCATGCTCAGAAGCTATCCGCGACTGGTGTTGCCATCCTAAAGAGACTTTCTATATCGTTGGCTCTACCATGGGTCCTCACCCTTATCCTGATATCGTGGCTCGTATGCAGAGCATAATATCAGAGGAGATAAAGTGGCAGTTGGAAGAAAAGATAGGAAGAGATTATCCCGACTATCTTATTGCTTGCGTAGGTGGTGGCTCAAATGCTGCAGGCACAATATATCATTATATCGATGATGAACGTGTGAAAATGTATCTTGCCGAGGCTGGTGGTCATGGTGTTGATACCGACTATACTGCCGCAACCATGCAATGTGGTACTGAAGGTATCATTCATGGTGCTCGCACCCTCGTTATGCAGACCGATGATGGTCAGATAAAAGAAGCCTTTACCATTAGTGCAGGTCTCGACTATCCAGGTATTGGTCCTATGCATGCGCAGTTGGCTACCGAAGGTCGTACTCACGTTCTTGCTATCAACGACGATGAGGCTATCTATGCAGGCTATGAACTTACTCGCATGGAAGGTATCATTCCTGCCATTGAGAGCGCCCATGCTATTGCAGCATTGAAGAAGATGACATTTAAGAAAGATGATGTTGTGGTACTGACAGTAAGTGGACGTGGCGATAAGGATGTAGAAACATATCTCAGCCATAAGGAAATGGCTAAGGAGTATGGAAACTTTTAAAGGTAAAAAAGTAAAAAGGTAAAAAAGTAAAAAGGTAAAAGGGGAGGGACAAGTAATTACTTTAAATGAAAGGCAACAATGAACAATGCAAAATACAAATATATAACCAAGGCAAAGACCATACTTGCCGACCTATATACTCCTGTTGGCGTATACATGCACTTGCGCGATATATATCCGCAGAGTGCATTGCTTGAGAGTTCTGACTATCATGGCAACGACAACAGTCGCTCGTTTATAGGTATCTGTCCGATAGCAAACATCAAGGTTGGACACGGAAAGATAGATATGACTTTCCCTGATGGTACACGTCAGCAATCAGATGTAGACATGTCGCAAAAGGGTAGGGCTAAGGTGTCGGTAGCTAAGGCTATCAACGATTTCATCCATTATTTCAATGTCGAGGGCGAAGGCTCCAACTATTGCGGACTCTATGGCTATACATCCTTCAATTCAGTCCGCTATTTCGAGGATATTCCTGTCAAGGATGCCACAATGGATAAGAACGATGCACCAGATATAATGTACATACTGTATCGCGACATCTTAGTGTTCGACCATTTCAATAATACTTTGACCTTAATCTCATTATGCCATGATGAGGCGGCGGGCGAAGCAAATATCGATGAAATAATAAAAGCCATCAACAAGCAGAATATAAATCCTTATGGATTTCATGCTATTGGTGAGCCAACCTCTACACTCACCGACGAAGAGCACAAGGCAAACATTCGCAAATGTATAAAGCATTGTCTGCGTGGCGATGTGTTCCAGATAGTGATTAGTCGTAGGTTTGTGCAGAAATATGAAGGTGATGATTTCAGATTGTATCGTTCTCTAAGGAGCATCAATCCAAGTCCTTATCTCTTCTATTTCGACTTTGGCGGCTTCCGTATCTTTGGTTCAAGTCCGGAGACACATAACAGAATAGAAGGCGACAAAGCATATATCGACCCTATTGCCGGTACTACTAAGCGAACAGGAAATATTGAGCAAGACAAACGAAATGCAGAATTCTTGCGCAACGACCCTAAGGAGAATGCTGAACATGTGATGCTTGTAGACCTTGCACGCAATGACCTTAGTCGCAACTGCCATGATGTGCATGTAGATTTCTATAAAGATATGCAATTCTATAGCCACGTGATTCATCTTGTTAGTCGTGTGTCGGGAACCCTTGATGATAATGCTGACAAGATTAGTGCCTTTATCGATACCTTCCCTGCTGGTACTCTTAGCGGTGCGCCAAAGGTTAGGGCTATGCAGATAATAAGCGAACTCGAACCTCACAACCGTGGTGCTTATGGAGGTTGTATAGGTTTTATTGGCTTGAATGGCGACCTAAACCAAGCTATTGTCATACGAACCTTCATCAGCCGTAATGGTGAGTTGTGGTTTCAAGCTGGTAGTGGTGTTGTGGCAAAGAGCAACGACCAGTATGAACTTGAAGAATGTAACAATAAACTTGGTGCATTGGTCAAAGCTATTAAACAGACCGACGCCATTAACTCTTAATCTATAATTCTAATAAAATTAAATTCTTGGATATGATCAAGATTGTAATCATAGACAACTACGACTCGTTCACCTACAACCTTTCGCATCTTGTGAAGGAGCTTGGTGCCGATGTCACAGTATATCGCAACGACCAGTTTAAGCTCACAGAGCTTGAGGCTTTCGATAAGATAATACTCAGTCCAGGTCCTGGTATCCCTTCTGAGGCTGGTTTGTTGCTTGATGTAATAAAGACCTATGCGGGCAAAAAGCCTATGCTCGGTGTATGTCTTGGACATCAAGCTATAGCCGAAGCCTTTGGTGGACAGCTCGAAAACCTATCAGAAGTTTATCACGGTGTGGCTACCGACTGCATACAAACTGCCAACGACGAAGTCTTTGCTGGTTTGCCAAACTGCTTCACCATTGGTCGCTATCATAGTTGGGTGGTTTCAAAGAATGGCTTCCCTGTCTGTTTGGAGGTAACAGCAGAGAGCGAAGATGGTCAGATAATGGCTCTTCGCCATCGACAATATGATATACATGGCATACAGTTCCATCCCGAGAGTGTGCTTACCCCTGATGGAAAGAATATGATTGGCAACTGGCTTGCATTATAACATAAAAGACCGAACGTAAGATATATACGTTCGGTCTTTTATGTTTTTATAAGTATACGATTATTCTTATTGGGAAATGAATAATCTTATTGGCATACAAACTTATATGACTTTGTTCCTGCGCCAGTCTTTACAGAAAGGAGATAAACACCCTTTTGTAATGATGTCATAGGAATGTTTACACTCTCGCCTGCATTTCTGCTTCCAAGGTCCTTATATATAATAAGGTGTCCCGACATATTTGCTACTGATACTGCTGCACGAGTGTCGCGAGGGAAGCTGATAGCTATATTGTTGTTAGCCACCTTGATGCTTCCGTCAAATGGATATTCAATGTTTTCGCATCCTGTAGTCTGCATCTCTATGCACTTCTTTAGTCCGTCCATGGCATTAATCTTGCCATATCCCCAGTTGTTATCAGCTTCTGTAGAAGTGAAGCTATCTTTGCGAGCTGTTGAGGCTACTATTTCGTGAAGCTGTTCAGGAGTAAGCTCTGGATAAGCCTGCAACCATGTTGCTACTATGCCAGCTACGAAAGGTGAAGCCATAGATGTACCCTGCATATAGCCATAGATATTTGTGTGGCCATACTTGTCGTACCAACCTTGGTCTACATACATGGCATTGCCAGATTCATCATTTGTAGAAACTGCAGAGATGATGAAACATCCAGGAGCTGTTATCTCTGGTTTCATTCGTCCATCGGCAGTAGGACCATAACTTGAGAACGAGCTTATAGCACCAATAGTCTCTTCGAGAGTTCCTGAGGCTGTATTTGTCTTATAGGTGTTTCGTGTGGTGTAGGCGCCAACGGTAAGTATGCGCTTACCTGTACCACCAATCTCAGCCAAGGTTGATGATTTCTCGTCAGGACCGATAAAGCCATCAATATCTTTTGAACTTAAACCTACGTAGGTGTCATCTGCCCAAATATTCACTCTTCCGCTATTTTTGGGAGTAATGGTGATGGCTATCTCATAGTTGTTGCGCATGTTGGTGAGCGCTGAAGTCAATACAACATGAGGTTTGCCGTTTAGTGGGCTAATCTCTGAAGCCACCTTCCATGTTCCTGTAGCATATCTTCCAAATGAAGCTTCGGTTACGCCTTCTGCTGGATATACAGTTGTTGAAACCATATCCTTCTTGTTGAAAGTGTTATAAGCAGCGAGGTCTACAGTAAACTCTGAACCAACTTCGCCCCATATCTCTATGTTGCCACCGCAACTTGTCAACGATGGTCCAAGTTTATAGTCAACAAATGTTTTCAATGGAGCATCATCTGCAGAAGCAAAGCTATGGTCGATGTGGAACTTGTCTGTACGATGGTTTCCTGCAGCACCAACGATAAGTCGTCCTGGTCCCTGCATCTTGTCGGTCATAGTGTCGAAAGTAGTTGTTCCGTCATGAGGACCCTCGTGGTTGCCAAGACTAAGGTTTACTACACATGGCTTTCCTACTTCGTCGGCATAGTCGAAGATGTATTTCACACCATTGCAGATATCTGCATTCGTACAATTATTAAGATCCAATGCCACCAACACAATGTCGGCATCAGGAGCGTTGCCCACATAGGCTCCATCTTGGAAGCTATCGCTACCAGCTGCAATACCAGCTACGTGGGTGCCATGTGAATTTACCTTGCTATCACCTTGCGACTCCATGATAAGCTCAGGAGTGTTTAGCTCTATGCCATAGCCATATTTCTCTGGTGCTTTAGCACCTTCGAGCTTTGTGGTTCCTTGTTCCCATATCTTCTTGATGCGGAAAGTGCCATCTTCAGGGTTGCGGAATGCTGCATGCAGATAGTCGAAGCCTGCATCCACAACACCTACTACCACACCCTTGCCTGTATATGGCTGTGGCAACGATGTACCCTTATGAATATTATCAGTTCCTGCTTCTTTGCGAGCCACGTCAAGCATCTGCTGTACACCCGATGAGAGTTGAATGTATTCCACTCCCTCTTTACCTGCTAATGCCTTTAACTCGTTTAATGATAGTCTGACGGTAGCGGTATTGCCATCTTCTGCTATAGGCATCAAGCCAAGCTCTTGCCACGAAGTGATGTTGTCGTTTATGGTTACGTAGGCGCTTACCTTTTTATTGTCCACGCCTTGCGCTTTAGCCTTCTTCATGCCATTGCCACTTATGGTAATGGCAGCCTTTGGCGACAAAGTCCCTTGTCCCCACATAGTGGTGGGAACGAGGGACATTGCTATACCTATTATATATATATATGATTTTCTCATGTTGTTATTATCTTACCAAAATCTTCTTTGTCATTTGCTTGTTGCCAGCGACAACCTTAATGATATAAGCACCCTTGCTGAGAGTAGAGTTTGCATCTACCATACCGCCAGTAATGCTATATACATATAGCTTGTCGTATTTGCCGTCGACCATAACTTTACCATTTCTTACATATACGTTGGCAACGTTGTTGTTCTCAATGGTCTCTACACCTGTTGTTGGACCGAAGCCTGCCTGAGTGTGAGTAGTACCAAGCTTAGCCTCTGTACAGTTGTAAACCACATTCTTAGCATTGTTGCTGGTGTCGTATTCTGAAACATATGCCACTACCGACATATCGTCAATCACAGTCTTGATGTTTGTTTGTTCAACCTTGTATTTACCTTCATACCAAGCTTCCTTTACAGTTTCTCCATTCACAACCTTGTCAGTATATGTTATCATATCATCTGTCCAATAGCTTGAATGTATGCTCTCAGGAATGGTGATAGTCTTTTCCCATGTAGAAACCTTACCTGGAGTTAGATCTGTAAGTAAGATACCCCAGCTATTGCCAGTAACAGTTCCACGGAACACATGGTGGTGAATATATTCAGAGCCACCATTTGATTGTGGACCTTGAATGTTGTCTTGTGTTAGGAACACGTTGAACAACACAGAGTCAGCAGTAATCTGCTCGTGAGGTTTAATCTGCAATTTAATCTTTAACTCACGTTTAGCATCGTCAAACTTTGTATAAAGGTTCAATGATACATAAGGCTTAGATTCTGCAGCCTTAGTAATCAATGTTTTTAGATTTTTGTTATCAATTGCAATAACAGGAGCTGATGAAATATCCTGGTCAGCTTTTCTGTTCACCATTACTGCAGGAGCAAAAGTGCTTGATGGATTTGGGTAGTAGAACAAGTATGCCCCATCTTCCTTCATAGTGTACATGTCAGGGTAGTAGCCAGCATGATGGCTCACTTCTACAATATTCTCAGTAGAATTCTCAATTACAGAGTTCATTGTCAAGTGACCACCAGGACAATTAGAGCAATCCTGACCCGTGAATCCTTCTACCAATATAGAACGCTCCATATTGTTAGGATAGAAGAATATGTTGCCACTAAAAGTATTATCAGAAGTGTCGATGTCGTTGTTACCACCATTCACATTGAAAATCTCTACTTCAACATTCTTTTCTCCCTCAGAGTCTGTACTAATGTCGTTTAGTGTCAAATTATATACACCCTTAGGTCGTATACTTAGGTTTTCGAAGTGCTGAGTGGTTTCTTTGCCATCAATCTTTACTTTGGCATCAAAGCTTGTGATGGTTGTTGTGCCTTCATTTATGAATCTTGCATCAAAGCTGTAGTTGTTGCCAGCCTTGAAATATCCTGCACAGCTTGTGCGTCCCATTATCACGTCGGTATAATTAACTTCGCCATCAACATTGAAGCTAATCAATGCACTACCTTTATTCATACCATATGTGTCTACCCATTCGCCATCTTTATATGCAAAGTTGTAGCCATTTATATCATATGAACCATCGCTAAAGAGTAATTTGTAAGTTGTTGGAATTTCAGCAGTATATCCAATATAAAGGTTTTCCTCTTCTCCAGTAATAGTGTAAGGTTTATCAAGAGTCCATTTGCATTCCTTGAATGCTCTTGTTATGTCTATAGTACCTTCGGCAATAGGAGTAGCATCAAGCGAAGTCGTGAGGAATACATGCAGTTTTTTGTCGTTGGTGTTTACAGAACTTACTACAAATTCAGCAAAGTCGATAGTCTTGCCTTTCAAAGCCTGTAGCTTTGCTTTAGGAATTCTGATGGCTTGACCTTGTTTTTCTGTGTCACCAAGTCTAAACATGTTGGCTCTACTAATCTTTTGATTAGAATAACCAATGGTTGCTGCATTCACATTACCTGCCAATAAAAGGAAAGCAGATAGGCTAAGGAAAATCTTTCTCATACGCGCTTTTTTATTTATATATGTATATTTTTATATTTAATATGTGTATTCAGTACAATTGCTGTAATTGTTAATTTGTAAGCTTAACTATCTTTCGAGTGCAAAATTACTACTTTTTATGCATATCTACAAAATAATTATGAATTTTCCCTCTGTTTATGCTTATATTTTGAAATATTTGTTTACCTTTGCAGCGGATGAGATATAATTATAGTTAAACTTTAAAAAACAATTCTTATGAAAAAGTATCTACTTAGTTCATTATTTGTATTGGGGTTAGCGCTTTATTCAACGGTTGCAGCTTGGGCTGAAAATGTAGTTTATGGTCTTATGCCATCAAGTACATATGGTGCTCGTACTACATCTTTTGATATTGATGCACTTGGCGCTACAGCCTTAAAGATTACCCCAGAGTTTGCATTTGAAAATGCAGAGGGATTTAATTGTGGTACATCTGTGGGTGATAAGTATTACGCTTTCGTTGTTAATTGTGGCGTTGACGCTCCTGCTTTTGTTACTCTCAACTTTACCACAGGTAAAATGGTCGTTGTTAATGATAAGTCTTTTACTTGTGGCAAACCTGGCTTCGGTGCCAATGGTATGGCTTATGATGAGGCTAATGAAAAACTTTATGCCATCGAAGGTGTTTATGATGAATCTTTAGACGCTCCTGCTACTAAGCTTTACTCTGTGGATACTACAAATGGTACTCTTACCGAAGTCGCAACATTGAATGATAGCTATAAAGCTATTGCTTCTGACCATAAGGGTGGTTTCTATTTGGTTAAAGTTGTAATTAAAGACAGAAAGTATTATCCTGTTCTTTATAAGGTATCGGCAGACTACAAGGTTACTGAGGCTGTAGCTAACACTACTGTTAATTGCTTATATACTACATTTAATAGTCTTGTAGCATCGAAGGATGGTAATACTGTTTATTATGTTGCAGGCAAGAGCATTTTTGCTTTCGACGTAACTGCTGGTACAGTAGAAAAGAAGGGCGATTTGAATTCGAATATTGCTGGTGTCACATTCGGCAAGTCTTCAGCTGATGGTGTTGCTGCAGAGAATATTCCTGATGATAAGCCTGCTGCTAAGCGCTTTTTGGTGATGAAGAGAATCTATGGTTTTTTTATGGGTGATGTTCCTGATGATGTAGACTCTAAGCGTACATACTATTATTATAATGTAATGGGTAAGGAAGTTGGTTATGCTAACTATGGTCGTTTGTATACAGATCTTGGTATTTCTGATAACTTTAATATTGTTGATATTGCTAAGCCTGTATTCGATGAGAATGGCAACATCGTTGCAAGAAACACTTATCAGTGGGGACCATACGACTTCCTTGATTATACATTCAAGAAGACTCCTAACTGCGAGACTTACGAATACAATGAGGCAGGTCAGCTTGTTTCTGATACCACATCTGTTTACTATCATGAATATACATACAATGAGAATGGTACTTTGGCAACATTGAATACATACAATAAGTTTACAAAGAAAATTTCTCAGTCTATAAAGTATACTTACGACGAAAAGGGTAACGTTATCTCGTATGTTTCTGATGGAAATTATGATTATCAGAAGTATAATGCAGAGATCGATTATGATGAAAATGGTAACAAGATAGAAGAATACCAGTACCAGGTTGTTGATGACCCTAATATGCCAGGTTCAACAATGAATAAGTCAAAGCAGCTTGAATCTTGGAAATATGTAGATAACTGCCTTGCAGAGTATCAGAGATTCAGATATGATGATAAAGGTAACGCTGTTCCTGAATTTAAGACTGTATACGAACCTGTAGTAGAAGGTGATTACAATGATGTATATGCTCGCGACTCTACATACTTCGACAATGGCAAGATTTCAAAATGGAGGGGTGAGAGTACATATAGCCGCTACACTTATGCTGACTTCACAGATATGGAAAAGGATACATATATGGAGCTTACAGCTGAAGTAGATGCAAAAGCATATAACACAGTAAACTTGAAGTTCACTATGCCACAGCTTGGTGGTATTCAGAAGTGCAAGTTCGTTATCTACCGTGATTGCACTCCTATCGACACTCTTTCTTTCGATGATTTTGTTACAAATGCAGATCCCGAAACAGGTCTTTGCACATATCAGGACAAGCTCTTGAAGAATGGTACATATGATTACTTCATTCAGCCTTTGTTCTCAGCATATAGTGACGATATGATGGCTGCCGACATCGATGAACCAGGTATCGACGATGGTGGTGTTGTTACTCCAGAGGAGAATCCTGAAGCAGAGTGGATTGGTTACTATTCTACAACTCCAGTACAGGTAACAGTATATACAGAGCTTCCTGCTGTAACAGATCTTGCTTTGACAGGTGGTGAGATTAAGACTTCTGGTAGTATTGCGAACTTGCAGAAGACATACTACGCAGGTCTTTCATGGAAGAATCCGGAGAATATTACAGACTATGGCTTCAAGAAGAATAGTATATACCTCGGAATGCAAAAACAGTCTTTGGCAGAAATTACCAAGGCAGATTCTACAAACGCAAACGTAGAACTTGCATTTGAAGAGGATACAGAGGCTTATGTCGTTACTTCTTATGCATTGGGTTATGCAGTTTCTGATACTATCGCTATTAAGATAAAAGCCATTGAGAATGCTGCAGGTGTAGAAGGCGTTACTGTTGATGGTGCTGTAAAGGCTACATTCGCTAATAATACTATCACTCTTAGCGACAATGCAACAGTTTCTGTATTCGCAGCTAATGGTCAGAAGGTATATGAGGAGAATAATGTAACAAGCGTTTCGCTCAACAATCTTCCTGCCGCTGCATACATTGTATGTGTAGAAAAGAATGGCAACGTTAATGCTTACAAATATCGTGTTAAATAATATCTGATATATCTATAATATAAGTAGGTAGACTGTTGGACTATTCACCAATAGTCTATCTACTTATTTTCGATTATGACTAATATTAAATTAATGAGATATAAAATGAAAATTCAAACTCTTTTAGCTTCGCTTCTTGTTAGTGGTGCTGCTATGGCGCAGACTCCTACAATTAAGCCTATCGTGATGAAGACCCCTAATGAGTTCCAAATCCTTGCTGCATCAGGCAATGGTAAATGGGCTTGCGGTACTTATTCCGATATGTCTAATGAACAGTATGGTTTCCTTTGGAATTTGGAAACTGGTGAAATCGAGATGCTCGATCCTTCGAAGCCTTCTGTTGCATGGTCAGTATCTGATGACGGTCTTGTAGTAGGTACTTATGAAGACACTTCTTACAAGAGCAATGGTGCTGCAGTAGAGCTTGCTGGCTATTGGGCTAATGGCAAGTGGAACAGATTTGAAATGCCTTCTGATGAGGTTTCCGGAGCTGGTGCAGCAAGCATTTCTCCAGACGGACATTATGTAACTGGTCATGTTGAAGAATCTGGAATCTATACTGGCTATATCTGGAAAGACGGAAAGATTGCGAAGGAATTGATGAACACCAATTGTTCTATGCCTTATGCTATAGCTCCTGATGGACAGTCGGCTGCAGGATGGATTCAGAGGGATAATCGTACTGCATGTATTTGGGAAGCTGATGGCGAGGTGACATTCCTTTCTGATTACCAGTCGCCATGGAGCTCTGCTCGTAAATATACTCATGATGGCAAGAACCTTCTTTATTGGGGAGGTTGGGATGATATGGAAGCTGAAAATGCACCAGTTTACGCTATATATAATCTTGAAACAAAGACTAAGACAGGTATTCCTCCAATTGATGAAGGTGGCAACTTTGATTTCTTTGATATGAGCGATAATCTTACTATTGTAGGTGAGAATGGCCCTCTTGGATATATATATAAAGGTGGTAAGACTTATTATGCAACAGATTTCTTGACTGCTAATGGAGTAGACCTCTCTAAACAACATATCTTCATGGCTCCAGAAACTGACTATTATCAGGTCTTCCGTGCAAGCACAGTTTCAGCTGATGATAATGTGATGAGCTTCCTTATCTACAATGATGATAAGGATGAAGAAGGCAACTATGCCGTATCTATGCAGACAATGGTTGTTAAGTTCAATCAGGCTACAACAGGTCTTTGTCCATTGAGCGTAAAGGCTAAGCAGTTCTCTGGTTTGAATAGCGTAAATGTTTCATGGAAACCTAATGTTGCTGCAGAAGGTATCAAGGGATACAACGTATACCGCGATGGCGAAAAGCTCAATAAGGAATTGGTAACTACAGAGAATTATCTCGATGCTAATGTTGCTTATGGCGACCATAAGTATACCATTACTGCAGTATATGCAGATGCAGAGTCGGCAAAGAGCGCAGAGGCTAACGTTGCTGTAGCTAAGCAAGCTTTGTCTACTCCTACTTCTTTGTTTGCTCAGCAGCATGGTTATAGTACTGCATACATGGAGTGGAATAAGCCAGTTTCTAACTTCGGTTCGTTCACATATTTCGATGTAGACCATGCTCGTCAGGAGGGCTTTGGTATGAATGCTAAGGGTATGAGCTATGAAACTGCCATCCTTATGGATTCTGTAACTACAGCTGCATATAAGGGTCAGAAGATTTCTTCAGTAGGTTTCTATCCTATGTCGGAGCAAGGCTCATGGAAGGTAAATCTCTATACCTATGATGCTAATGGAGCACTTAAGCTTCTTTATTCTCAGCCTATAACTCAGACTCTTAAATACGATGAGCGTAATGTTGTTACTCTGACAACTCCACAGAATGTTCCTGATGGTGAGTTGCTCATTGCTATAGAGGTTGCTGTTACTACTCCTGCTGCTGAAATTACTGGTTTAGACTATGGTCACTCTAATAAGGGTTATACCGACTTGGTACGTCTTACAACAGAGGATGACTTCTATTCTATTGGTGAGTTGATGGAGAGCAGTGGCTATCTTTATCCTGCAACATGGGCTATTGATGCAACTGTAGCTCCTGAGAACGCTGACTTGAGCAAGGATGTTGTTGATCACTTTAATGTATATGTAGATGGTACAGTTGTTGGTTCTGCAAAGACTGCTAACTATACTATTCCAACTCTTGCTGAGGGTAATCATACTGTTGGTGTAAGCTCAGTATATGGTAATGGTGAAGAGTCGGCTGTTTGCTCAACATCACTGAATATTGCTCACAACGCATCTCAGCTTACAGCTGTTGACAATGTTGTTGTAACTCCAAATGGAAACTCTGCAATTACAGCTAAGTGGCAGACTCCTGTAGATAAGGATAAGGTAACATTGGCATATTGCGAGGGTAAGGCAGCAAAGAATGCTCCTATAGCTCCAGCAGAGAACAACTATGGTATTATGGTAGGTTCTATTTATACACCAGCAATGTTGAAGGGTCGCAACGGATACGAGATTAAGTCTGTAAACTTCTATCCTTTGAACGATGCTACATTTACAGTTCTTATCTACAAGGATGATGTACAAATCAACGAAACTGAGATTAACGATTATGAGCTAAAGCAGTGGAATACAGTTCAGCTCTCTGAGCCTATTGTTATCGATTCTAAGTCTTCTTACAAACTTGTTATCGATTGCTATGACGTTACACCAAAATGTCCAGCAATGGCTCTTGACCAGAATATGCCTGTACAGAACTATTCTGATATCTATTCTCTTGATGGGGAAAGCTGGAATTCTGTAACAGGTGCTTCTATTTATGGTAACTGGATGATTGGTATGAATATCGAGAATCCTAATGGAGTATCATTGCCAGCTGTAGGCTACGATGTAAATATCGATGGCGTGAAGAAGAATACTGCTATGCTCACATCGCCTGCATTCAGCTACGACTTCGGTTCTGAGGATGCTAAGCAGCATACTATTAGCGTAGACACTTACTACAAGGTAAATGGTACAAGCGTTAAGGGTGGTGCTACTACCTTCTTCATTGGCGCAGCAGGTATTGCTGACAACACTATCGGTCGTCTCGAGGTTGCTCAGGGTGATAACAATATCACCGTTACTGGTGCTAACGTTTCTTCTGTAGAGGTTGTTTCTGCAGCTGGTGCTACCGTAGCAGCTGCTAAGGGCAACACCGTTGCTATCAATGGTCTTGCAACTGGTGTGTATGTTGTTAAGGCGGTAGTTGGTGGTGAAACTATTGCAAGAAAGATTCAGATTGTGAAGTAATAAGAAACAATAATTTGAATCCATAAAATAATAAAGGCAGCTATGACTTTTGTGTCGTAGCTGCCTTTTTTAGCATCGTATATTTCTTATTAAGAGTTATATATTAATAGAAGCCTACAGAATCCCAAAGCATGAGGTCTTGACGAATATAACCTATTTTGCCATCTATCTCTGTCTTATACCACATGAAGGTTTTATCTTCGTCGGTGGTTTCTACTAATCCTAAGCATGGAAATACGTCAGGTATTTCATATTGATGATAGCTGATGGTTGTGATGACAGAACTTTTTGTTGTTGGCTTTTCCCTTACGTTGGCTTGTTTAGCTATATCGTCGTTTATTATGAGAACACCTTGACCATTTTCTGCGCTATATTCCTCTATATGTGATTCGCTTTTCTTTACCAAGCCATAATCCTGTGCAATTACTAAATAGCTGTCGCCACTATCTGCACAATATTGAGATATATTTCCATTTTTCTCTATCACAACTTTGCCAGAGGTGTTCCACCTGCGAGAATTGCTTGTTCTCTCCCACATAGGCGAAGATATACACATGCCTTGTTTAGGAGCAAAGTTTTTGCATTGCCATCTTATGGTATCACCCCTCAATATACTTGCAAATAGTTTATGCTGGTCATCATGGTCGGTAATGTAGTATATAGGCATATTTCTTGTAGAAGTGAAAGGAGCATCGCGGAATATGCTGTCTGCAAGACAAAAGTCTGTCCCCTCATCGCATGTGATGTTGAGAGTGAAGTCGTCTATCTTATGGTTTGCCCATCTTGTGGCAGGTGGTAGGCTATAAGGAATCTCGAATGTCTGTAAAACGTTATAGCTCATGCGATAGCGGTAAATATGGTGTACTATGTTTTTGCCTTTTTTGAAAGGAGCATCGAAATAGTAGGCATAACCAAAATTGATAAAGCTATCAAGCTCTGCATTATATAATGCATTGTCTACTGGAACTATGGAGTCGTAAGCTTCTTCACCTTTCCATTTATTCAAGTCGAGTGGTGTGAAGTCTACTTCCTCGTTTCCATCTTGGTAGTGTAAAGCTACAACGGCATTGCGATAGTTTAGTTGCTTACCATTCATTGTAGCCGTAAAGTCTTTTATATGAGGATGAATACCTTTATGGTTTAGAGGTGAGTAGTCGTTATATGGTGCAGTTGCTTCAAACGCCATCGTTATGTTTTTAGCTTTACCATTGTTCATAAACTCGTAGTATACATCTACTGTAGCAAAGCTATCTTTGCCTATGCTGATAGTAAGAATCTCTTTAGCAACAGAAATATCCGTCTCCTTGATAGGTTGCAGGAAGTTGCCACTGGTGAAATATACGCCATCGTTGGAAAATACTGTACTGATGCTTAACAAAGCAAAGAGGGATAGTGATACTACTTGTTTCATGTTGTTGTAGTTTTTAAATAATTTATTTTAATATTTATCTACATCTGCATCTGCAAAGATACATTATTTATGTGATAAATCAAGGTATTTAACAAAAAAAACGCCATAAGCAAACCGAATGCTTATGGCGATTATGTTGATAGCTAATGATATAGCTAAAGGGATGACTAAGTGATATATAGCCTTAGAATTCAGAAGTGAAGTGGAACTTGATGTCCTCGAAATCTTGCTGAGCCATGCTGAGCACATAACCAGAGTCGGCGAGGAATACATCGCGACCCTCGATATCTTTTGCCATGTACTGATACTTACGCTTCTTGAACTGATCAAGCTGCTCGGCATTGTCGCTCTCTATCCAGCAAGCCTTGTGGAGGTGAACAGGTTCCCAACGACACTTGGCATTATATTCGTTTTCAAGACGATACTGGATAACTTCAAACTGAAGTTGACCAACTGTACCTACTACACGGCGACCATTGAACTGGTTGACAAACAACTGGGCAACACCCTCGTTCATAAGCTGCTCCAATCCCTTCTGGAACTGCTTGCTCTTCATAGGGTCGTCGTTCTCAATATATTTAAACATCTCTGGAGAGAAAGATGGCAAACCACGGAAGTGGAGCTGTTCACCCTCGGTGAGAGTATCACCAATCTTGAAGATACCATTATCTGGCAGACCTACGATGTCGCCAGGATAAGCCTCGTCGATAGTGCTCTTGCGCTGAGCCATAAACTGGGTAGGCGAAGAGAAACGTACTGTTTTACCCAAGCGGATATGCTGGTAAGGCTGATTGCGTACGAACTTGCCAGAGCAAACCTTGCAGAAGGCAATACAGCTACGGTGGTTAGGGTCGATATTGGCAGTAATCTTGAAGATGAAACCTGTGAACTTAGGTTCCTCAGGACTTACCATACGCTCCTCTGCCTTTGTAGGACGAGGTGATGGAGCTATCTCAACGAAGCAGTTGAGGAGTTCCTGTACACCGAAGTTGTTGAGGGCAGAACCGAAGAATACCGGTGCTACCTCAGCTGAGCGATAGCTTTCTACTTCAAACTCTGGATATACACCATTTACGAGCTCAAGGTCGTCGCGTAGCTGTTGTGCCTCACGTTCGCCTACATGCTGGTCGAGTTCTGAAGAATCGATATCTACGCTCACTTTCTCAGTAACTCGCTGCTTGTTAGGAGTGAAGAGGTTGAGCTGCTTCTCGTAGATGTTGTAAACACCCTTGAAGCGAGCGCCCTGACCGATAGGCCATGACAATGGGCGAACCTTTATCTTGAGTTCCTCTTCAAGTTCGTCGAGAACATCGAAAGGATCACGACCTTCGCGGTCCATCTTATTAATGAAGATGATAACAGGAGTGTTGCGCATGCGGCAGACCTCCATAAGCTTTCTGGTCTGTGCCTCAACACCCTTAGCAGAGTCGACAACGATGATGGCAGAGTCTACGGCAGTAAGAGTGCGGTATGTATCTTCGGCAAAGTCCTGGTGTCCAGGAGTGTCGAGGATATTTACCTTATATGGGTCGCCCTCTAAGCCTTCAGGCAGATAGTCGAATTCCATAACGGAAGTAGATACAGAGATACCACGCTGTTTCTCGATATCCATCCAGTCGGAAGTGGCAGTCTTGCGAATCTTGTTGTTCTTTACGGCTCCAGCCACCTGAATCTGACCACCGAAGAGAAGGAATTTCTCAGTAAGAGTAGTCTTACCAGCGTCAGGGTGAGAGATGATGGCGAAGGTTCTTCTTCTTTCTATTTCTTTTGACATGTATTTAAAATGATTGAATTTTATTATGGGGAGTTGTGAAATCCAGGCGTTTTTGTTGTTGAATTATTGTGCCAATAGTTTAGCTACGCATTTTTCCAACGACTCTTCCCAGTAAGGAATCTCGATGCCATAGGTCTGCTTAATCTTTGTCTTGTCGAGCACACTATAGTGTGGGCGTGCAGCAGGAGTAGGATATTCTGTAGTATGCAGAGGCTTAACATGGCAAGAAGTGATGCCTGCTATGCGATGAATAGCTTTTGTGAAATCGTACCAGCTTATGACACCCTCGTTAGAGAAATGATATATGCCAGGCACAATGCCGTTGTTGATAGCTGCCATGATAGCTGCAGCAAGGTCGCCAGCATAAGTAGGAGTACCTATCTGGTCGAAGATGACGCCAAGCTCAGGTTTCTCCTGTCCCAAGCGAATCATAGTCTTCACGAAGTTGTTGCCAAAGGTAGAGTAGAGCCAAGCTGTACGAATAATCATGGTGTTGGCACATGCTGCCATAGCAAGTTTCTCGCCTTCGAGTTTTGTAGAACCATAAACGCTGTTAGGGCATGTAGCCTCGTCTTCGGTATATGGAGTGTGGTTGGTGCCATCGAAGACATAGTCGGTAGACACCTGTACGAGATAACCACCACGCTTAGCTACTGCAGCAGCAAGATATTCTGGAGCCTTAGCATTGAGCAGATGGCATAGTTCCTGTGAGCTTTCAGCCTTGTCGACAGCTGTGAATGCTGCACAGTTGACAATGATGTCGATAGCGTTGTTGTTTACGAACTCCTCGATAGCTTCGGGGTTTGTGATGTCGAGTTGAGCCACATCGGTATTGAAATACTGATGCTGTGGATTTACTTTCTCCAAAAGCTGCATCTCGTTGCCAAGTTGTCCGTTGCAGCCAGTAATAAGGATGTTCATGATGCTATATAATATATAATAAGGTGTTTCTTTTATTGTTTGTTTTGCCGAGTTGTTTAATCCTCGTCGAAGTTTATACCTTCTGTTTTGTCTTTGTGATAATAGTCGGAGAGCATTCCTATGAAAGTTGTAATCTCATTTATAGCATTCTGTGTGCTTGGTGTTATCTCTTTTTGCTGCAAGCGGAGCATCATCACTCCGTAGAGAGCATTGAGACAGGTTTCTATCTCGTTGATATCTTTGTCGCCACGATTGCGGAGCTCAACGATAAATGGCAATACCTTATAATATTCAGCAGAATAGAATGGAAACTTTGGCGATTGCAACAGCTGAGCATGAAGCTCTGCAAGACTCTGTACCACGATTTTGTTTATCTGCAAATGTCCTTTCTCGCGGCATCCTTCTTGGTTCATCATATTGATGAGGTTGCCCCACCAGTCAATTTCTTCGTCCATCTGTTCTTCTGAGAGTTGAAAATTGCTGATATATTCCTTTCTCAATCGTGTTAGCGAACAGTCGTAGGCACGGATGATGTCCTCTACCTGCCACATATATAGCAGGTATTCGGCTATAGAAGTCTTCCTTAATTCTTGTGCTATGAACATTGGAAATAAATGTATATTAAATGTTATTGGAAATACTTTGAGTAAGAGAGTTTTGGGGTAGGGGTGTAAATACAAATATTAGGTATAGAGAAGTCTACACCTAATAGAATGTATAGAGGTTGAAGATGGTGCCAATGAGCATCACCAAGGAGAAGAATATCACAAAACTTCCTATCACCTTATTAATAATGAGGATGCCATTCTCATCAAACTTACCACGAATGCGGTCGATGAGCCATGTTAAGCCATACCACCATAGCAGAGCACCGCCCACAATGCTGGCATATCCCAACGACATCTCGAAATGATGGTCAGGAATGACAAACGTAAACTGTGCAAAGGTTGCCATGAAGATAAAGATGATAAGCGGATTAGAGAATGTGACAAGGAATGCTGTGAGGCAGTTGTGCCAATAAGAACCCTTGTTGTTGCCGCTTTGATGCATATTCTTAGTAGGATTGTTGCGGAAACAATATATTCCGAATATCAACAATACTATGCTTCCTATAATTTGAAGCCAAAACTTGTTGGTAGGATTAGTGATGAGGTCCATAACGAAACTCATACCATAGCCTGTAATCAAGGCGTATATAATGTCGCTGATGGATGCACCAACGCCTGTTACAAAACCATACCAACGACCTTTCTTAAGAGTGCGCTGTACACAGAGCACTCCTACAGGACCCATCGGTGCTGATGCAAGTATACCGATAAGGATACCCTTAAGCATGACATCTAATATGTCTATATGAAATGGAAATGGCATAACGTGTGCAAAATTAATAATAAAAGTTGAAACAATGAGCTTTTATATAGAAAAATGCTTCTATGTATAGATTTTTTAGATATTTCTTTTTGCTCTATTGTCAATAATTCATATCTTTGCATTATCGTTCACTAATAACATAACTAAACATATATTAAAATGGAATCACAATCAGCAGTAATGAAGCCTTACGTAATAGGCTTGGATCTTGGAGGTACAAACTCTGTTTTCGGAATCGTAGATAGCAGAGGTGAAATAAAGGCTACAACAGCCATTAAAACACAGGGCTATGAGACAGCAGAAGAATTTGTTGTTGCTGCAGTAGATGCTTTGCAGATTATCATCGACCAAGTTGGTGGCATAGAGAAGATTAAGGCTATGGGAGTAGGTGCTCCTAATGGCAACTTCTATGATGGTACTATTGAGTTTGCTCCTAATATCAAGTGGGGTCACAACGGTATTGTGCCATTGGCAAAGATGTTTTCTGACAAGCTCGGCATTCCTGTAGGTTTGACAAATGATGCTAATGCTGCAGCCATCGGCGAGATGACATACGGTGTGGCACGTGGTATGAAAAACTTCATCGTGCTTACTCTTGGCACAGGTGTAGGATCTGGTATTGTTATCAATGGTCAGTTGGTATATGGATGTGATGGTTTTGCGGGCGAGCTTGGTCATGTAATCATGCGCAGAGAGAATGGTCGTCCTTGTGGTTGCGGCCGCAATGGCTGTTTGGAGGCTTATTGCTCAGCTACAGGTGTGGCTCGTACAGCTCGTGAATTCTTGCAGACTACTGATGAGCCAAGTTCATTGCGCAAATTAGACCCTGAAGCTATCACTTCGCTCGATGTTGCTATTGCTGCCAACAATGGCGATGCTTTGGCTAAGAGAGTATACGACTTCACAGGCGAAATGCTTGGTGAGGCTTGTGCAGACTTCGCAGCCTTTAGCAGTCCTGAGGCTTTCATATTCTTCGGAGGTATGGCAAAGGCTGGCGACTTGATTATGAATCCTATCGTGCGTAGCTATGATGAGCACGTGTTGAAGGTGTTCAAGGGTAAAGCTAAATTCTTGTTTAGCGGACTTGAGGGTAGCAGCGCTGCTGTGCTCGGAGCATCGGCTATTGGATGGGAGCTGTAAAAACTGCCTCACCCCCAACCCCTCTCCAAAAGAGAGGGGAGTGATATGACTTTTTAGCTTAAGCAAGATTATATATTATGATTATATATCGTGATTATAATTATGATTATATTTGAAAATAGCTAATAAAATAAACCCCGGAAGTTATTCCGGGGTTTTATCTTGTTGTGATGATACTTACTAATATCGAATTCTTAAGCTTATTATAGTCGATGTTTAAGCCAATTGTAGTCGATGACGATATCTGTTAGATTGAAATTATGCTTTCTATCAAAGGCCGCTATGCTTACTAATAAATATACGTTTGCTTACTATCAAATTTTGCTATGCTTACTAGCAAAGATGTATAAATATAAAAATGCCTATATGTTTTTATATTTATACATTACAAATTATACTATTCTATAAAGTCTAATCACTCCCCTCTCTTTTGGAGAGGGGTTGGGGGTGAGGCTTTTTTTACTCCGCAGAAAAATCTGCCACCATCTTTCTATACATGGTATATAAGCGAGTTCGGGAGATGAATCCTGTTAGCTTGTTGTTGATGTCGACGATAGGAAGATATTCGGCATTGCTACGTTCGAACTTCTTCATAACCTGTTCCATAGGCTCGTTGGTATAGAGCACAGCAGGAACATGCGACATGAGCTGGCTTACATTAAACTTATTGTATAGCTCGGTGCGGAATACGATATGGCGTATCTTTGTGATATCAATATCGCCAAGCAGTCTGCCACCAACATCAAGTACAGGGATAAAATCTGACTGGCTTCGGCTGATTACATTCACCAACTTGCCCAAAGGCATTTCTGGAGCCACGCTGATATAATCTTTCTCAATGATGCTATCCATACTCATTAAAGTTAGCACAGCGCGGTCGGTATGGTGGGTGATGAGTTTGCCCTGACGAGCCAAGCGCATGGCGTAGATGCTATGAGGCTCGAAGATGCTTATACCCATTACTGATACTACAGAAACGATAATCAATGGTACGAATAGGGCATAGCCACCCGTGATTTCAGCAATAAGGAAGATACCTGTTAGCGGAGCATGCATAACGCCTGCCATAACTCCTGCCATACCTAAGAGAGTGAAGTTCTTCTCTGGCACGTATACTCCTATTTGGTACATATTCCATAGACGAGCAAAGAGGAAACCGCCAAAACCACCAATGAACAATGATGGCGCAAAGGTTCCACCACAACCTCCAGCTCCGTTGGTGCATGAGGTAGCAAAGACTTTAGTAAGCAATACCAACGCTATATATACCACGAGCAAATTGCCATGACCATAGAATAGAGATTTGTCTAACAGCTGATTCCAATCAGCCTCTGTTGTTCCGTTGAGCAATATGTTGATAGCAGAATATCCTTCACCATAGAGTGCTGGAAACAGGAAGATGAGCGAACTAAGCATTACTCCACCAACAGCCAATTTGCCGTATGGATGTCTCTTCATCTTGGCAAAGATGCCTTCGCAGAACGTCATGGTGCGGATGAAGTAGAGACTTATAAAGGCGCAGAACAATCCTAACAACACACATGCAGGCAGCCGGTCTACTTGCCATGCACTATCCAAAACGAAGGTGAAGAGAGATTTTCCACCCATCAAAGCCCAAGTGAAAACGTTGGCCGTGATGCTGGCAACAAGGATTGGCAATAGGGATGCCATGGTGAGATCAACCATCAGCACTTCAAGAGTAAACACCAATCCGGCAATAGGAGCCTTAAAGATTCCAGCTATGGCTGCTGCAGCACCACATCCTACGAGCAACATCATCGTCTTGTTGTCTATCTTGAACAGCTGACCAAGGTTTGAACCTATGGCAGAACCCGTCAGCACAATTGGTGCCTCTGCTCCTACAGAACCACCAAAGCCGATGGTGATGGCTGATGCTATCACAGACGACCAGCAGTTGTGTGGCTTAAGATGCGAACGCTTTGAGGATATGGCATATAGTATTCGGGTAATACCATGCGAGATATTATCCCTAACGACGTAGCGTACGAAAAGCGATGTGAGGTAAATACCAATTACTGGGAATACCAGATATAACCAGTTGAAAGAATTAATTTCAAAACCCTCGGTGAGAATGGCTTGTATCTGATGAATGAGTGTATGAAGAATGTAGGCAGCGAAAGAGGCTAATATACCTATGATAAAAGCCAAGATGAGTAGCATCTGACGATCGGTCAGATGTTTTTCTTTCCATGCCAATATCTTTGTAAACAAGGTTGCGAGTTTTTATTAATTAATACCTATTATTTATTTAACTCTCTTTTAGTTTAGAAATAAGTTTCTATTTCAGAAACTTATTTCCTAATGATAGAAACCACACCATCGCGATCAAGCTTGATGATGCTTGATGGGGTGTGAGGCTTATGCTCCTGACGACGAGTCCAACAAACATAGTCTACAGCATCTAAAATTTCCTGACTGATGTCGCAATAGTTTTGTGCAGCTGGTTCGCCACTAATGTTAGCACTTGTGCTAACGATGGCCTTCTGGAATTTGTAGCAAAGTTCTTTAGAGAAAGCTTCCTTTGTGATGCGCATAGCTATAGACCCATCTTCTGCTATAAGATTTGGTGCAAGATTTACAGCATCGTCGAGGATTACGGTAGTTGGCTTTTCTGACAATTCAAAGATATCCCATGCTACGTTTGGCACATTGCGCACGTATCTCTGCAAACGAGAGTCGCTATCTACCAAGCATATCAGCGCTTTAGAATCGTCTCTATGCTTTATTTTATAAACTTTTGCTACAGCCTCAGGATTTGTAGCATCGCAGCCAATTCCCCAAACAGTATCAGTAGGGTAGAGGATGACTCCACCCTTGCGCATTGTCTCTACTGCATTTCTAATATCATCTTCTGTTTTCACAATCTTTTTCCTTTTATATTGTTGTGTGAATAAATTATCTTATGCCTAAGATAATGCAAAGATAGTTCAATTAGATGACATAACAAAAGAAAAACCTTTTTATTTCTTTTGCTATTTCGGCTATTTATGTTAACTTTGCCTTTATATGGAAAAGAAAGATTTGAGAATAGTGTTTATGGGAACTCCGGAGTTTGCTGTAGGCACATTGAGTAAATTGGTTGAAGGCGGATACAACGTTGTTGCCGTTGTTACTCAACCTGATAAGCCTGTTGGTCGTCATCAAGACACATTGCAACCTTCTGAGGTTAAAAAGTATGCTTTGGAACATGGTCTGCCTGTGCTTCAGCCTGTAAAGATGAAGGATCCAGCTTTTGTAGAAGAGTTGGCATCGTATAAAGCTGATTTGCAGGTTGTGGTAGCGTTCCGCATGTTGCCAGAGGTGGTATGGGCAATGCCAAGGTATGGTACATTCAATGTGCATGCTGCATTGTTGCCTAAATATCGTGGTGCAGCTCCTATAAATTGGGCTGTGATAAATGGTGAAACAGAGACTGGTGTGACAACTTTCTTCCTCGACCATGATATTGATACAGGAAGAATCATCGACCGCAAGACTTTCCAAATTTCTGATGAGGCCGATGTTGAATATGTATATGATGGACTTATGGCTCTTGGTGCAGAATTGGCTTTGGAGACTGTAGACAAGGTGATAGCTGGTAAAGGAGCAGTGGAGTCGAAGGAACAATCAGAATATGCTGATGATGCAGAATTGCCTGTTGCACCTAAGATTTTTAAAGAGACATGCGAGATAAATTGGAATCAGCCAGCAAAGAAAGTATATGATTTTGTTAGAGGTCTGTCGCCATACCCTGGAGCCTGGGGTAATGTTGTGCTTAATGGTAAGGAGATGATGCTGAAGGTTTTCAAAACACAGAAAACTGATAAGGCTACATCGCTCGCTCCAGGTGAACTCTTTGCAGAAAAGGGACATCTATATGTGTGTTGTGCTGATAGTCTGCTTGAAATCTTACATCTGCAGCAATCGGGAAAGAAACGTATGAGTGCTAAAGACTTTATTAATGGTCAAAGATTGTAATACACATTATATATATTATACCTTATTGTATATATAAGAGTCAATAAGTATATAACTAAAAAAGCTATTTGGAATAAGAGTTCCAAATAGCTCTTTTGGTTGTATTTATAAATGCAGATTAATGTTATCCAAACTGCCACCAATGTTTTTTCTTTGGGATATCTTCTTCGTAGACTTTACCAAATGACTCTTGGATAACCTGCTCAAGTGTCTTATGGTATTTTATCATCTGATAGATAGTTCCCCAGTCAGGTAATCCGCCAACCATTCTGTCGTCGATGAATAAATCTGCCTTGATCTTTCTTGAGAACTGATGGTTTTTTGTGATATCCTCCTCAGGAAAGTCTTTGTTTATAGCCCAAAACTCCACACCTCTTTCCTTACACCAGTTGATGGCATCATCAAGAAGTCTACCTTCGCGGCATGTCCACAATATCAGACGATGTCTATCTTGGATAAGCATTTTCAGAGTTTCGGTGGCGAACATTCGTTCGTCACCAATCTCTGGATATCTGTTTTCTACTATTGTACCATCAAAATCAACTGCTATAGTCATATTGTTTTTATCAGCTAATGAATTATAACTTTATTGAATTGTCATTCTTGTTGCCATAGTGTGAATTGCTATAGTTTCCATATGAACCATAGCTTCCATATGAACCATAAGAGCCATAAGAGCCGTATTTACCATAAGAACCGTATTTACCATAAGAACCATAGCGTTGCTTGTTGAAACGAGCATAGCGACCATACTTACCATAGCTTCCGTAGCCGTAATAGTATCCATTCTTTTTCTTTGACATGTCGATACCATTGAGTACGATACACATATTTTTAAGCTTGTCGCTTGCTGCCAGTCCATTGATAAGATCAAAGCTTTCTTTTGCGGTATAGTCGGCGCGGCATACGTAGACTGTGACATCAGAAATACGAGCTATCTGCAATGTGTCGGTAACAAGACCTACAGGGGCTGTATCGATGATTATATAATCGTACATGTCTTGCAGATGCTGTGATATTTCATCGAGAGAGTGGCGTGTGACAAGCTCTGCAGGGTTTGGAGGAATAGGTCCAGCCATAAGCAAGTCGAGATTGTCATTAACTCCAGATGGAAGAATTTGCTGTCTGATATCGTCCTTCGTTGGGTGGTCTTTTACGATAAGATTGGTGATACCATGTACTCTATCGTTGATTTCAAACAGCTGTGCCAATCGAGGCTTTCGGATGTCAAGACCTACGAGTATAACCTTTTTGCCAAGTAATGCGAAACTAACTGCAAGGTTGGCTGCTGTAAAGGTTTTACCTTCTCCAGATGTTGTAGATGTGAAGAGGATACTCTTTTGACCATCTTTGAGCATAAACTGGATATTGGTACGCATTGAGCGGAAAATTTCTTCCATCAAGCTGTTTGTATTCTCGTGAACTACGATATCTGCTTTCTTCTTTGCTGAGTCGTTAGCAACAGCAACATCTGCAATGATAGGTAATGTGGTAAGTAAAGCAACATCTTCATGACCTTCAATCTTATAGCGGAAGAACTGAAGGATGAATATTATTCCTGATGGAATGGCAATACCGAGGATTAATGCGATAAGCAAGATAATGGCAGACTTAGGACTAACCTTACCCTCAATAGCAGGATTGTCTATGAGCTTACCCTTATCGGCTGTTGCTGCCAATGAGATAGAGTTTTCTTCACGTTTCTGCAGGAGCATAAGATACAAGCCTGACATTACCTCTTGGCGACGACCAATTTGTGTGAGCATGCGCTCCTGTTCTGGTGTAGACTGGAGCTGACCTTGATAGAGTTGGTATTGTGAGCTTACCGCATCACGCTGTATTTCTACAGAGCGACGAGCCTGTCGCATAGCTCTACGTATGCTACTTCTTAGGTCGTCAAGTTGTGATGTGAGAGGTGTTACAGTAGGTGAATTCTCACTGGCACTCTTCAATAAACGATTTCTTTGCAATACGATATCATTGTAAGTCTTGATAAGGTTGGTTGCCGAAATATCTGTAAGACCAACGTTTGACGGAAGCGTTTGGTACTTGTTCTCTGTATGGTTCATGAAGTCGTCGATGCTCTTAAGAAGCTCAATTTGAGTGTTTGCTTCAGCAAGTTTCTGAGTGTACTGAGATGCATCTTTGATAGCTTGGTCTGCATTAAGCTTCAATTCAACCATCTTGTGAGCTCTCTTGTAGCTCTCAAGTTCACCTTCTGTGTTGCCCAATTCTGCATTGATTTTCTCCAAACGACCATTGATAAACTCCTCTGTTCTGATAGCAATCTCGTTCTTGTCGTCGTTGGCTTGGCGGTTGTAGCAGAATAACAACTGACGAAGATAATCCAAAGCTCGCTGAGGACTCTCGTCCTTAAGAACGAGCTGTGCAATGGTAGTCATCTTGCTGGTCTGAGATACATCAAGGTTTGCTACGTATTTATATGCAGCAACCTTAGGAGAATTGATGACAACTTTTATATCATCGCCATCTTCCATTGGCCCGTTGGCTGTAGCCTTGAATGTAAGTATACCTGCACGTGTACCAATAGTGGCAGGAAGTTTGTCAATGGTTCTATCTATATAATAAGGACCATCTGCTTCTGTCTCCTCTAATGGTACATAATATTTACCCGTTACATGATATTTGCCATCATTCTTTGTGATTTTAAGCTTGATGCTTGTATTTAGCTTTTCAAGGTGAGGCGCGTCTACTTCTACTTCGATAGGGTTGGTTTTGTACTGGAGACGATATTTTACCTTACCTTTCTTATAATAGTCGGCATATATCTTCAAGTCTCTGATAGCTTCTTCGGCAATAGAGTAAGAATTCAATATTTCAACCTCGTTTTCAATACCATTTGAATTGCTCATCAAACCCAATGTGCTACTGCTGTTGAGCAACATGTTGCCATAACGGCTACTTTTCTGACTATCGTTGTCTTTGATGAGCAACTTAGTGCTTGCCTTATATACAGGAGTCGCATAACGAAGGTAAACTGCTGCTAAACCTATACATAGGAGCATAGAAAGTAGATACCATTTCCAATTAAGGATAAGGGTAGTGTAAATGGTAGTGAAATCAATGGATGATCTTTCTTCAGTTTCTGTACCGTTGTAAGAAGCGTCAATTTCAAGTTTCTTGTTTTCTTCCATTTTCTGTTATATCGTTATATTATTATTCTGTTAATCTAAGAAGATATTGACCATATTCGTTTTTAATCATTGGTTTGGCCAACTCTTTAAGCTTCTCGACTGTGATCCATCCCTTCTTGAAAGCTATCTCTTCAAGACAAGCAACTTTCAGTCCCTGTCGCTTTTCAATAACTTCTATAAAAGTACTTGCTTCGCTCAGACTGTCGTGAGTGCCTGTATCAAGCCATGCAAAACCGCGTTGTAGGGTTCTTACCTTAAGATTCTTTTGCTTTAGATATTCTTGGTTTACCGTTGTTATCTCAAGTTCACCACGTGCGCTTGGCTTTATGTTTTTAGCAATTTTTACAACGCTGTTAGGATAGAAATATAGTCCTACAACTGCATAATTGCTCTTAGGATGTTCTGGCTTTTCTTCTATACTTAAGCAATTGCCTTTATCATCAAATTCGGCAACTCCATATCTCTCAGGATCATTGACGTAATAGCCGAATACGCTTGCTTCACCTTTCTTTGCAGCTTCAACACTCTCTTTAAGTAATGCACTAAAGCCTGCACCATAGAATATATTGTCGCCCAACACAAGGCATACATCGTCTTCACCTATGAAGTCTTCACCTATAATGAACGCTTGAGCCAATCCGTCAGGACTAGGCTGCTCTGCATACGATATGTTTATACCAATGTCTTCGCCTGTGCCAAGCAAACGCTTGAATCCAGGAAGATCATAAGGTGTAGATATCACCAAGATATCACGGATGCCTGCAAGCATCAATACCGACAAAGGATAGTATATCATCGGTTTGTCGAATATTGGTATCAACTGTTTGCTTATACCTTTCGTTATTGGGTAGAGGCGAGTTCCTGAGCCGCCTGCCAAGATGATTCCTTTCATATCTTTATAATATAATTACGAATATATATACTGTAACTGTGATTAATACGCATTCTTATCAGGTATGATGATGGTTTTTGCTGTGAGGAAAATAATCTTAATATCAAGCCAAAAAGACCAATTCTCAATATACCATATATCACGTTTGACGCGTTCTTCCATCTGCCAAACTTCTTTTGTCTCGCCTCTGTAGCCTGTAACCTGTGCCCAACCAGTTATTCCAGGTTTACAGAAGTGACGAACCATATACTTGTCAATAATTTGGCTATACATCTCAGTGTGCTTCAGCATGTGTGGGCGTGGACCTACAATACTCATGTCGCCTTTTAATACATTGAAGAACTGTGGAAGCTCGTCAATGTTTGTCTTGCGCATGAAATTACCGAATGCAAACTTTCTTGGGTCGTTCTTTGTTGCCTGTATGCGGTCTGCATCTGCGTTGACATGCATTGAACGGAACTTTATACAATCAAAGATTCTACCATCCGAACCTGTTCTCGCTTGCTTAAAGAAGATAGGGCCTGGGCTCTGAAGCTTTATAATCAATGCTATAATTGGTAAGAAAGGTAATAGACATAGACAAACGCAACCACTAAACACAATGTCGAACGCTCTTTTAAGAGCATAGTTCTGAATCTCAAGAAGTGGTTCCTTGCGGTTCGTATATAGTCTGAATTCTCCTAGTTGTTCTGGTTTTAAATCTAACTGATAGTTACCGAACTGTCTTGGTACATAGTGGAAATGAATGACATTTTTGTCGCAGAAATGCATGATACGTTTTATTTCTTCGTTTTCGTCATGCGATAAACAGCAGAAAATCTCTTGAACTCCTGATAGTTGGAAATTCTTGGAATTGATATCGTTATTGTTTATAAGTTCTTTCGATAGTTCTTTCTTGTCGTTTTCTGATACTTGCAAAGAATCTTCCATGAGATCATTTAAATCAGACATAGAGCCTAATCTGATAAAGTTGGAGCTTACTCCTGTAATATTCTTGTCGGCAAAATATCCTAGTACACGATATCCTGTAGAGATATCTTCCATCAGCTTGTTGTATATCTCCGCATTTGCATAGTCGTTACCTACGAAAATCACACTTGTTATGTTCCCACCAGATCTTCTGTAGAATTTAAGCAAATTGTGTTCTGCACACCTTGCACAAACTATTATTATATGGCAAGTAATACTATACAATATCATGAAATCAAATAGATTTCCACCATTCGATAATAGACGAAGACTCAAAAATAATATTAATGCATGCGAATAGGTTAATTTGCATGATTGCTTTACTGCATCTAAGAATGAGGTGTTGCGAAGATGTAGGATTGTTGAATATTCGCTTTGCGATATTATCATGGCAAAGTTTGCCAACATTATAGTAAGTCTTGAATGATTTAGAATATATGAAGGTACAACAGAAGGCGTTAACTTTATTGAAGTTAACAATATAGCGTTGATTATTATGAAATCGAAAAGTATAACGAGTATCTTTATTAAGTTGCTACCGTTTCTGTTCAAAACTTGTGCCATGTATTAAATTCGTATTATAAAAAACTTCGTTTGATTTGAAATTCACTGCAAAAATAAATATATTATTTGAAATAACGAAATGAGAATGCGATTTTTTTGTACTTTTATGATATTTGTGAGCTTTGTAGCCAATATAGTTCGTAAATGGACTTGTTTGAATAGGGTTAGTTTTTATAATAATAAATTTTGAGTTTTGAATTATTTGCATTAATTTTGCATACGACAATTATATTATTTGATATATTTTATAGTAAATTATTATGAACTTTATACAGAAATTGTTAGGCAAGAAAGGCTCGGAAGAGAATACTGGAGGAATGCAAGATTACATGACTTTAGTTAGAGTGTATTTTCAGGCTTCTATTGCTGCTAATGTAGGAATTTCTAATTTGGCAATGGTGCCTGACTTGAGAGTCTTTAAATCTTCTTTCCATGTTCCGACAGTAAATAATAAGTTGGGTATTGGTGAGAAAAAATATTGTCAGAAGATGATGCAGGAAATCTATGGTGTCAACGATAACTTCTTTAAGGAAATAGATCAAAGCATCAGAAAGAACTGCAGAAAGATGCAAGATGTACAGATTTATCTTCTTCAATTCCAGAATTTTACACAGGATTTGATGATGCTTACTGGTAACTTGATGAAGTTTAAGCTTCGTCTTCCATCATTTTTTAAAAAGGCTATTAAGGCAATGACCGAAAAGACAGTTCATGAAATATTCACTAAAAACGATTATACAGATGCTAGTGTACTGAAGACTGTAGTGGCTATACGCCAGTATAACAAACGTTTGGGCTTTAGTGAATCGTGGGTGAGCAATTTCGTATATCAGGTTGTTATGTTGGCTAAAAAGGAACCAAAACAAGCAGAACAATAGTAATCTGAAAGAAATGACAAAGATAATTAACATGTAAAAATAAAATAATGTGAAATTATCTTGCTGTTATAAAATAAAAATGCTAAATTTGTAGCCAAATTGAATTTCCTATGGATGCCAATGAGAAGACTTTAACAGCTTTTACCACTCGCGTGAGGCAGATGATCCTCCAATATTCAGACTTGAAGAAGGAGAATTCTGAGCTTTATGCTATGGTTGACGAGCGCGATGCCCAAATCAAGGACTTGCAAAAGAAGTTGGAGCAGGCTGATAGGGAATATCAGTTGCTAAAGATGGCAAAGATGCTCGAAGTAACTGATGGGGACATGGAGTCTGCACAGAAGCGAGTAGCTAAGTTAATCAGGGATGTCAATAAATGTATCACGCTGTTAAGCGACAAATGACACTAAAGATGACTGAAGAGAACAAAGAAAAACTAAACATAAGATTGTTTGTCTACGATATGGAGATGCCGCTGAGATGCGATCGAAGCGACGAAGAATATTATCGTAAGGCAGGTAAACTTATAACCGAGACCTTGAATACTTATTATTCTTATTTCAAAGGAAAGAAGAGTGATAAGGAAATATTGTATGCTGCTCTTATAGATATCGCTATTAGATATGAGAAAGAGGCTGGGCATAATGACCTTGGACCGGTGACAGATATTCTTTCGAAGTTGACTTCAGAAATCGAAGATGCCCTGAAGAAATAAAGAATATCCACATATTTTTATATAAATGAACAATCAATGACACTATTTATTATTATTACAGCCATAGTTGGACTTCTGCTTGGAGGTCTCGGAGGCTACGCTCTTTTCCGATATGTCGTTACCGGAAAATATAATCAAATGGTTGAGGCTGCTAAAAAGGAAGCTGATGTTATAAAGGAGAAAAAACTCCTTGAAGTAAAGGAGAAGTTCCTTAACAAGAAAAGCGAACTTGAAAAAGAGGTTCAGCAACGCAACCAGAAAATTCAACAGAGTGAAAACCGCTTGAAGCAGCGTGAAATTTCTCTTAATCAGCGCCAGGAAGAACTTGGACGTCGTAAGCAGGAGGTTGAGCAAAACCAACAGCGTATTGACAACGAGAAGAAACTCATAGCTATTAAGCAGGAAGAACTCGACAAAATGCAGAATCTGGAGCGCGAGAAACTTGAAGAGCTTTCTGGTCTTAGTGCAGAAGAGGCAAAAAATCGTTTGGTAGAAAGTTTGAAGGATGAAGCTAAGACGGCAGCATCAAGCTATATCAACGAAATCATGGATGAGGCTAAGCTTAATGCTAATGCTCAGGCTAAGAAAATCGTTATCCAGACTATTCAGCGTGTTGCTACTGAAACAGCTATCGAAAACTCAGTTAGCGTATTCCACATTGATAATGATGAGGTAAAGGGACGCATCATCGGTCGTGAGGGTAGAAATATCCGTGCTATCGAGGCTGCAACAGGTGTTGAAATTGTTGTTGATGATACCCCTGAGGCTATCGTTATCTCAGCTTTCGACCCTGTTCGTCGTGAGGTTTGTCGTTTGGCTCTTCATCAGCTTGTTGCTGATGGTCGTATCCATCCAGCTCGTATCGAAGAGGTTGTTGCTAAGGTTAAGAAGCAACTCGATAATGAGATTATCGAAACAGGTAAGCGTACAGCTATAGACCTTGGTATTCATGGTTTGCATCCAGAACTTATCCGTATCATTGGTAAGATGAAGTACAGAAGTTCTTATGGTCAGAATCTCTTGCAGCATGCTCGTGAAACAGCTAACCTTTGTGCTGTTATGGCTTCTGAGTTGGGATTGAATCCTAAGAAGGCAAAGCGTGCAGGATTGCTGCATGATATTGGTAAAGTGCCTGATGAGGAGAGCGAATTGCCACACGCACTCTATGGAGCTAAGATAGCAGAGAAGTATAAGGAGAAGCCAGATATCTGTAATGCTATTGGTGCTCACCACGACGAAATGGAGATGAACACTCTTCTTGCTCCTATCGTACAGGTTTGTGACGCTATCTCTGGTGCTCGTCCTGGTGCACGTCGTGAGATTGTTGAGGCTTACATCAAGCGTCTCAATGACCTTGAGGCTATAGCAATGAGCTATCCAGGCGTTACTAAGACATACGCTATTCAGGCTGGTCGTGAGCTCCGTGTTATCGTTGGTGCAGATAAGATGACAGATGAGGAAACAGAGAACTTGAGTGGTGAGATCGCTACAAAGATTCAGAATGAGATGACATATCCTGGACAGGTTAAGATTACCGTAATCCGTGAGACTCGCTCGGTAGCATACGCTAAGTAAACTACACTACTTATATATATAATAAAAGGCAGGGTGAATTAATCATCTTGCCTTTTATATTATTCTTTATCTAATTTTTTTTATATTAGACGATATTGTTATATATATTATAAGGTATACAATATCATCTTTAGAAATTTTTGAATTCGTTCTTAGCTTCTTTTATGCATATACACTCCGTTTCTATTAACCACCCAGGACGACATACAGGAGCTTGCACAATTGCTTTTGGTCGAGTAGGGAATCGTTTCTCGAATAGACTCTTTACAATGTTGTAGTCTGCTATATCACGAAGATAAACTGTCATCATAGCTACATCTTCGTCAAGTTTCATATCTACTTCTGCTAATAAAGCATCTATATTCTCCAACATTCTTTTCGTTTGTTTCTTTATATCGTTAGGAAATAGAATATTTCCCTTGTTGTCAATAGAAGCCGTTCCTGATATAAAGGCATGAGTGCGGTCGCCATATTTTATAGCAACACCACGTTCGAAGCGAACTCCATATTCTGATGTGCGATTTAGATTAGATAGGGCATAAAGATATTGTGTTTGCTCTGTTTGTAGTCCTTTTATAGAATATGTGTCGAGCTTCACATTAACTCCTCTTTTACCAGTATACCCAAAGATGCCAGTACTTGCTATGTAATGAGTTTGTTCTGTGAGTTTTTCTCTGTCGAATACATCGTTTCTTCCATTAACAACATCTGCATAGTGGTTGTCTATGTCGTTCACATATAACCATGTGCGTTTACAGTTGTTACTGATGCTCATATCTTTATTTTTTAGCATGTTACAGCTATTATCAAGTAAACTTACAGTTTGTTGATACGTACTATCTTCTGAGTTACCATTTTCTGTGGTCCAATAGTGCTTATAGCCGTTATGGTATAGTTTACTTACACCATTTATGTATTTTTTTTCTACATTGCTTACTGCATAAATCCATAGTGCAATCTTGGTACCATCGAGAGGAGGTTGCTGAATTATGGATAATGTACTGTTGAGTAAGGGAGAAAGAATATTCTTTATTGTATCACTTTGATTGGCTGCATCGCTGACATGACATTTTGCCATAAAGCATTGGGTACCTTGAGGGACTAAGGATAGTAAGTCTTTTGCAGCCTTAGCCAACGACAGGAGTTGCTCTTGGAATGATAACAAACTGTTTGTGGCATGAAGATATGCATGATATTCTATAGTTTCAGTTCTACCTTTAAATTGGAATAGTTCTATTAATGTGTTGTTGGATTTAATTGTTCTTTCTATAATCATGATATTAATGAAATCTTTATATGAAAACGATATATTCTTATGTTTATTGCATGTAATTAATACCTTAATGTAGGTATATTTTATTGTAAATGATTGATTAATGGGTAAAAAGTACTACTTTTGCATTATGAAACAAACCATACATAATACTGCACAAATGCCACGCATCGCAATAATCGATCCGAACACACTTGCTGTTGTAGGATTAAGAGCTATATTGCAGGATGTTATGCCTATAATAGAGGTTGATACATTTGGTTCGTTTGCAGAACTTCAAGCAAACCATCCTGAGCATTATTTCCATTACTTCGTGGCTATGAATATAGTTATAGAAAACCGCGCATTCTTTGTTGATAAGAGAATGAAGACAATTGTTCTTACCTCTTCAAACGATTTTTCTGCGTTTTCGGAGTTTCATTGTCTTCAGGTTAATGTATCTGAAAGCGTTTTGCTGAAGTCTATTCTTACACTAGAGCAACATGCTCATGGCAGAGGTCAGAATCTTCCTTCCATGCCTTCGCAACAAATAGAGCATTTACTCTCTTCACGTGAAGTTGAGGTGCTGTCGCTTGTTGCTCAAGGCATGATTAATAAGGAGATTGCTGAGAAACTTAATATTAGTATTACCACTGTAATAAGCCATCGTAAGAATATCCAAGATAAACTTGGTGTAAAGAGTGTTTCTGCGTTGACTATATATGCTGTTATGCACGGTTTTGTTGATGTCAACAAGATATAATGCTTGCTAGCTAATATATATAAGTGTATTTTTTATATTACAGGCGCTAGTAAGTGAGCAAACCATCCCACGAAGCGTTGCCATGGTGTGCGGAATTTCTTCCACTTCACTGGTGTAAGCTTAAAGCTATCTGCCTTTTCACTATCGAAGAGATCATTTAGCTGTTTAGTCGTTTCTTTATCTATGATAACAGCATTCTCTTCGTAGTCAAAGTTTAGGCTTCGCGAATTTAGGTTTGCACTACCAACAGTGCAGAATTTTCCATCTACCATAATTATCTTGGTATGGTGGAAGCCTGGTGTATACATCCAAATAGTGCATCCCTTTTTCATGAGTTTGTGTACATTATAGAATACGCAATCTGGAGTAAGAGGAATATCGCTTTTAGTTGAAACCATTATCTCAACCTTTACTCCTCGTTGGACTGCAGCAACAATTTTGCGTTTTAGTTGACCATTGAGAGTAAAGTACGGATTTATAATCTTTATGCTATCTTTTGCTGCATCTATGGCATTATAATAGAATTCGCGAATAATCTCGTTGCTTGTTCGTGGTTCGCGATTGATTATTCCCACCATCTTTTGGTACGCTGTAGATGTAGTGTCAGGTTTCAGACCTTTGAAGTTTCCGCTTGGACGGAATGCATGGTAATACTTTGTGCCATGCAGATTTTGTTTCGTTACCTTATTCCATGTTTTGATAAATATTCGCTGAAGTTCTATAACTTCATGGCCTTCTATTCGGCAATGCATATCATGCCATTCACCTACAACATTTGTGCCGTTGATATAATAGTCAGCCACATTCATACCGCCAGTATAAGCAATCTCGCCATCTATGACAACAATCTTTCGGTGGTCGCGAGAGAACACATGGTTAATCCAAGGAAAGCGCAAAGGGTCGAACTCGTAAATCTCTATGCCACGTTTCCTTAATGCTTCGATATGACACTTCTTAAGCGGACGGTTGTTGCTTGAGTTACCAAATGCATCGAATAAAGCCCTAACCTCTACACCTTCTTTCACCTTCTCTGCCAATAAGTCAAACAACAACGATGCAATAGAATCATTGCGGAAGTTGAAATACTCAAGGTGCACAGAACTTCGAGCTTGTCGTATGGCTTTAAACATATCGTCAAACTTCTCTTGTCCTGTGCGGAGTAAGGTCACAGAATTATTAAGAGAGAATGTAATTCCACATTTTCTCATTTTCTCAACTAATATCGAATCGCTTGTCTGGCAATTTCCTGAAGTTGCCAGCAATAAAAATATAAAAACTAAAAAGTGTTTCAAATCATGCAACTGTAATGGTCGACGACACCGAGTAGATGTTTGTCGTTGTCGACAACGAGAACCGTATGAATTTTGTATTTGTGCATTATGCGCTGTATCTCAGTAATCTTGGTGGTTGGTGTAACCATCTTTGGAGATTTAGTCATGATGTCCGATACAGTATGATCAAAGAACTGTGCCTGCCAGTGTTCCATAGCACGACGGATGTCGCCATCAGTAATCAAGCCCTCAACCTTCTTTTCTTCGTTGAGTGAAACACCCAATCCCAACTTGCCCTTTGATACATGAATAATAGCTTCACCAAGATGCATTTCCTTTGGGATGATAGGCATATCTTCTGTTCGCATCACATCGGCAGCAGTTGTAAGCAATCTCTTTCCTAGTTCACCGCCAGGATGGAACTGTGCGAAGTCACGTGGCTTAAAGTCTCTGACCTTCATTAGTGCTATTGCCAGTGCATCGCCTAAAGCCAAAGCTGCTGTGGTAGAACTTGTTGGCGCAAGGTTCAGAGGGCAAGCCTCTTTGTTTACTTTGCATTTTAGGTGTATGTTAGAGTATTTTGCAAGCAGTGAATGTTCGTTACCCGACATAGCTATGATAGGTACATTCATATGTAGTACCATGGGAATAAATCTAAGCAACTCGTCAGTCTGTCCGCTATTGCTAAGAGCTAATACAACATCGTCAGGCGTCATCACTCCAAGGTCGCCATGGAATACATCAAGAGGATTTATATAGAAAGCTGGAGTTCCAGTTGAAGATAGTGTTGCAGCAATCTTAGCACCAATATGTCCGCTTTTGCCAACTCCTGTAACAATAATTTTTCCATGACAGTTGTACATCATCTTTACAGCTTCTTCGAAGTTGTCATCAATCTGCGGAATAAGTTCCATCAAGGCTTCAGCCTCGTCTTTTAGACATTGTATGGCATAGTCTTTCGTCTTGCCAAGTCTGGTGTTTATATCTTCCATGATTAGATAAGTTTCATTATTAAATCCTCAAGCTTATCGAGCTCAAGCATGTTGGCAGCATCCGACAATCCTTCGTCTGGGGTAGGGTGTACCTCAAAGAAGTAGCCTGTAGCACCAAAAGCTTTTGCTGCAAGCGCCATTGAAGGTACAAACTTACGGTCACCAATAGTCTTGCCGTTGCCAGCCGAAGGACGTTGTACGCTATGTGTGCAGTCCATGATAACGGTAGGTACAATTTCTTTCATATCAGCAATATTGCGGAAATCGACAACCAAGTTGTTGTAGCCAAAGCAGTTGCCACGCTCTGTAAGCCAAACATCCTTAGCTCCACTCTCGTGAGCCTTTTCAACAGGATATTTCATGTCAATACCACTAAGGAACTGAGCCTTCTTGATATTTACAATCTTTCCAGTCTTTGCTGCAGACGCGAGTAAGTCTGTTTGTCGACAAAGAAACGCAGGAATCTGCAATATGTCGCATACCTCGCCTGCTGCTTCAGCCTGATAGCTTTCGTGTATATCTGTAGTTATCTGCAGATTATATTTTGATTTAATATCTGCAAGCATTTGCAAACCTTTCTCCAAACCAGGGCCTCGGAATGAGTTTAAGCTTGTACGATTAGCTTTGTCAAACGATGCTTTGAAAATGATGTTGGTATTGAGTTTACTGTTTATCTCTACCAGCTTCTGTGCCACGGTGTCAAGCAGTTCCATCGATTCTATCACGCATGGACCTGCTATCAGCGTTGGCTTTGTATTATAGGCTATTGTCTGCATAGTTGGTTAAATAATTAACTTATTTATTATGTCTTTATTTCTGTGTTTAGTTTATGATATGAATATCTCTCTGTGGGAATGGTATCTCGATGTTGTTTTCATTCAAGCAGTTGTATATTGCTTCTTTGATTTCACCATCAGCATATGTGCGAGTCATAACAGGTACCCATACCAATACTTTGAAGTCGATAGAGTCGGCTCCGAAGTTAGAGAATACAACATTTACATCTTTCTTTTTGTCGCGGCAATCCAATTTGCTTACAGTCTCAGTGAGAAGCGCCTTCACCTGTGCGGCATTAGAACCATAGGCAACACCTATTACTATCACATCAAGCTCATAACCATGATTACGAGTTAAATTCTTGTAGTTTTTAGTAAAGAGTTGTGAGTTTTGAAATGCTATCACCGAACCATCCGTGGTGTTAACCATCGTTGATGTATAGTTGATAGAGCTTACAGAACCACGAATACCATCACACTCTATCAAGTCGCCCACTTTGATACGACCGGTCATAAGTGAGATACCATAGTAGATATTCTCGATGATATCTTTCATGGCAAAACCGATACCTGTAGACAAACCACCAGATACAACTACAAGCCATGTGTTGTTCACCTTGAATAGTCCTAAGACTATCAGTAACCATATACCCCACACAACAACCTGTATAACATTCTTTGCCATAACAAATCTTGTTGCAGCAGTTTTGTGGTCAGTATTCTCGAAATGAATATACAACAGCGCCATGATGGTCTTGTTGAGATATGCAAATAGAAAGTATAGAATTGCCGCTAATGCTATTGTGATGATACTTGCACGGAAACCATCTTCGTTGATATAGTAGTTGCTAAATATCTTCCAAGTTGTATCGCTGAGGTTGAATACATCAGCAGCCCAGTAGATGGAAATCATCACTGATAGCACTCCTAATACCGGCATTATTACCTTATATATGAAGTTGAATATCCATGTTTGGGTAATAGGCTTCTCATCCATCTTCTTGTTTTTAGAATATGTCTTCAGCCATCCTTGCATAAATGTAATGGTCAAGATACATGTGAGCTGCATAACCCACCATATCAGAATCTCTACAGCCAACAATGTGTAGCCTACCCATGAGCTAATTGTAGAGAAAATAAATACAGCCAACGATGCATAAGAATAGTAGCGGTCAGACATCTCTGTGTTTTGCTGATGCTTTCTTATAGCATTCCATTGCCAGAATATGCTCACTGCTAATATTGGAGGAAATACTAAGCTAACCAATGCGTTAGGAACCAAAGCTATGCGAAATGCTATAACCAAGAAACCTATCACCATGATAGGTGAATAAAGCTTGAATCCACTCTTTATTTTATCACCATCAAGACGCAGCATTATTGACAGCAATATTACTTCCATCAACCATGTATAGTTGATGAGCAATCCGCTCGCCATGATGATGAAGTTTTGCTCCACAATTATTCTAACCACACCGAGTATGATAGCAAATGTAGCTACCGACATAGCGAGGTTTATACATGTTATCTTCTCTTCGAGCCAATCTTTATATTTTTCGAAGCGAGAGTATCTTGTTAGTCTTCTTGCTATCCATCTAATGACTACAAAGTTGATGAGTAGCGAGATTCCTGTACCTATAGCCAATATGATGAGTAGTCCAAGCATTATTCGGCTATCCCAATCAGATTTCACTTTCTTCTGTGGCTTATATTTTTCAGAAACGGTTTCTGAGGTTTCAACAACATTATGCCCGATATTCTTTAATATGTTCACATAGTTGTCGCCTCGATTGCTGAAAATGCTTTGCTGTATATCCTTATACCTTGTGTTAGCATAGGTATTCAGATACTTCAGTCGCTCTTCAGTCTGGTTGTATATCTTTATATAGTCACGCATCTGTACTCTGTTGTCGTTCAGAGTGTGACGGATGTTGATAGCCAATGTGATACAAACATTGCGGTCTACCTTTGCTTTCTCTGATAGACCATATTTTCCCATTGTGCCAAGTTCGTTGATAAGACTATCATAACGCGATATTTCTACATCTGCAGTATTCAGATATTGCCTGAAAGGCTTCACGTTCTTTTGAAACTCCTGATATTGCTCAGTAGCTTCATGACAAGCGTATGTAAGGTCAAAAATAAACCCATTTTTCTGAGAATACAGCATAAGTGAATTCTGACGACTTCTGTTCATCACAGATATCATATTCATCATCACCTGTTCTTGCTGAGCCTTCATCAATCCAGATTGGCGCTCTAGTTCGGTTCTGTAGTTTGTAAGCTCCAGTCTGAGAAGCGATAAAGTGTTTTCAATATTCTTCTCCTTCAGTACGGCATGAGATGGCAAAACAATCATCAATGCCAATACTAACATTATATATATTCTTTTTTTCATTTGGATATTTATTCTAAATTTTCCCTTTGTTTTGGCTTTTGTATTATCTTAATATGCAAAATTACATAAAATGTGGGATATTTAGAAATATATTCCTTAAATTTGCACTAAAATACAGGAAAATGGTTATAATTGTAGATAGTGGAAGCACCAAAGCTGATTGGTGTATTGTTGAAGATGGCTTTGTGTTGAGTAATGTTACTACTCAAGGTATTAGTCCGGTTCATCAATCTTCTGATGTTATTGTAGAAATAGTTCGCAAGCAATTGTTTGTGGATACTACATTCTGTCAGACTCTGAGTCAGTGTTCGTCAGAAAAACATATTAATGCTTATTTCTATGGTAGCGGTTGTATTAAGGAACTTGTGCAACCTTTGAAAGCCATCCTTGAAGAAGCTTTTTCTGAATATAATGTTAACTTCCATGTTTACAACGATTTATTAGGGGCTGCTAGGGCTACTTGTGGTATAGAACCTGGCATTGCTTGTATTCTCGGTACAGGTGCTAATTCTTGCCTTTTTGATGGTAAGGAAATAGTTCAAAACACGCCTCCACTTGGCTATATTCTTGGCGACGAGGGTAGTGGTGCTGTGCTGGGTAAACATTTTCTAAATGGAATCTTTAAGAGTTGGCTTGATCATGGATTAAGAACAGAATATCTTGCATGGAGCGGACTAACATATTCTGAGATTATCGATAAAGTATATCGTCAACCTATGCCAAATCGCTATTTAGCCTCAATCGTTCCTTTTATCAGTCAGCGAGTATTAAGATATCCTGAATTAGAACAAATGGTTGTTGATTCATTCCGTGATTTTCTTCGTCTTAATGTAGTTCCTTATCGTCGTCCTGATCTTCCTGTTAACTTTGTTGGTGGTGTTGCCAATGCTTTTGCAGTACAACTTTATAAAGCAATCGATGCAGAAGGTTTGATGTTTGGCAAGATAGTGCATCGCCCAGTTCGTGGTTTGATGAAATTTCATTTGCAATAGTTGTTTTTTTTTAAATAGAATATATCAGAGTGTCATATTTATGGCACTCTGTTTCTTTATAGCTATATTTGATAAAAAAGAATCTCTTTTTAAAACTTAGTGTAATATGCATTTCGTATATTTTATCACTATGCTTTTGTATGTGTGGTTTGCTCCTTTAAATAGTTGTGAAAAAGGCAAGCTTTTTTTTGTTAATTGTTGTCTTTTAATTCAAAATATATTCGTACCTTTGCAACTGTTTTAAAACAAGCAGCCAGTAGGCTTATGAAAATAATCTAAATAACGTTATATTTTTTTATGTATTTCTATTTATTTGTCACCGTTTTGTTGACGGCTGTCGTCTTGGTTGTTGGCGCTTATGTCGTAGCCAAGTTGATAGGACCTCGTTCGTACAATCCGGTAAAGGGACAACCTTTTGAGTGTGGTATTCCTACACGTGGCTCATCATGGATGCACGTGCATATTGGCTACTACCTCTTTGCTATCCTTTTCCTGATTTTCGACATCGAGACTGTGTTCCTATATCCATGGGCAGTTGTTGTTAAGCAGTGTGGAGTAGCCGCTCTCGTTAGTGTAGGCTTCTTCCTGTTGGTATTGATTTTAGGCCTTGCTTATGCATGGCGGAAAGGAGCATTGGAATGGAAGTAAGAAAGCCAAGTATCAAAGCCTTTCCTTATGATGAATGGAAAGACAACGACACTCTTGAGAAGATGGCCAGTGATTTGAACGATGGTGGTGTAAACCTCGTTCTTGGTAATCTCGACCAGCTTATCAACTGGGGTCGCAGTAACTCACTTTGGTCATTGACCTTCGCTACCTCTTGTTGTGGTATCGAGTTTATGGCTGTTGGTTGCGCACGTTACGACTTTTCTCGCTTCGGTTTCGAGGTAACACGTAACTCTCCACGTCAGGCAGACCTTATCATGTGTGCCGGTACTATTACAAATAAGATGGCTCCAGCTTTGAAACGTCTTTATGATGAGATGGCTGAGCCTAAGTATGTTGTAGCCGTTGGTGGATGTGCTATTTCTGGTGGTCCATTCAAGAGTAGCTACCATGTTGTTAAGGGTATCGACGAAATTATCCCTGTTGATGTCTACATTCCAGGCTGTCCTCCACGTCCAGAGGCAATCCTCTATGGTATGATGCAGTTGCAGCGTAAGGTAAAGGTAGAGAAATTCTTCGGTGGTGTTAACCACAAGCAGAATGCTGAAGAACGCTTGCTCGGTAAGAGTAATGAGGAGTTGATATTCGAAGACAAACTCGGTATCTCTGTTAATGAGACAAAGGAGAAGCGTGCTGCTTCTTATCGTCCTACTCCTAAGCCTGTTGCTAAGCCAGCACCAGCTGCAAAGAAGGAAACTATTGTTGTAGATAAGGCTCCTACTGCTGAGCAGGTAGAGAATCTTGGTAAGGTTCTTGACCAGCTTAAAGCTCAAGAGACTAAAACTTCAACAGAAGACAATAATAATAAATAATAAGGTAGAAAATGAAATTAGAACATAAAGAATTCGGTTTTGATAACTTTGCCGCAGAGATGACTTCTCTTCATGATGAGAAGCATTTCGACTACCTTGTTACTATCATTGGCGAGGACTTCGGCGAAGAAGGACTTGGATGTATCTATATCCTTGAGAATACCAAGACTCACGAGCGCATCAGTGTAAAGCAGATGGCCAAGAAGGTGGGCGAGGAATATGTTATTCCTACAGTTTGCAACCTTTGGAAGATTGCAAACTTGCTTGAGCGTGAGGTTTACGATTTCTATGGCATCAAGTTCTTGGGTCATCCAGACATGCGTCGTCTTTATCTACGTAACGACTTCAAGGGTTATCCTTTCCGCAAGAACTACAATCCTGCAGATAATGTGTATACCACACAGGATGATGTTGAGGTTGACTTCGGTTATCAGTATTCACTTGATGCTAACGGTAAGCTCGTAGAGAAGAAGAATCCTCTCTTTGCAGATGATGACTATGTTGTAAACATTGGCCCTCAGCACCCTTCTACTCATGGTGTGCTTCGTCTTGAAACTGCTCTCAATGGTGAGATTATCAAGCGTATCTATCCACACCTCGGTTATATTCATCGCGGTATTGAGAAGATGTGTGAGGAGTATACATATCCTCAAACTCTCGCTCTTACCGATCGTATGGACTACCTCAGCGCTATGATGAACCGTCATGCTTTGGTTGGCGTTATCGAGGAAGCTTTGGGCGTAGAGCTCTCTGACCGTATTAAATATGTACGCACGATAATGGATGAGCTCCAGCGTATCGATTCTCACTTGTTGTATCTCGGTTGCTGTGCTCAGGACCTCGGTGCTTTGACAGCATTCCTCTACAGCATGCGCGATCGTGAGCACGTGTTGAACGTAATGGAGGAAACTACTGGTGGTCGTCTTATCCAAAACTATTATCGTATAGGTGGACTCCAGGCTGATATCGATCCTAACTTTGTAAAGAATGTTAAGGACCTCATCGCATACCTCCGTCCTATGGTACAGGAGTATATGGATGTATTTGGCGACAATGTTATCACTCGCAAGCGTTTCTGCAACATTGGAGTGATGGATGCTGAAAACATTATTAGCTATGGTGTTACAGGATGCTCTGGTCGTGCAAGCGGTTGGGAGAATGATGTCCGCAAGAACCATCCTTATGATGTTTATGATAAGGTTGAGTTTAAGCAGATTACTCGCAACTCTTGTGATAGCATGGCTCGCTACTTGAACCGTGTAGACGAAATCTATCAGAGTCTTAATATCATTGAGCAACTCATCGACAATATCCCAGAGGGAGAATTCTACATCAAGCAGAAGCCTATTATCAAGCTTCCTGAGGGACAGTGGTATTTCTCTTGCGAGGGTGCACGTGGTGAGATTGGTGCTTTCATCGACAGCAAGGGCGACAAGAGTCCTTACCGTTTGAAGCTCCGCCCAATGGGATTGAGCCATGTTGCATGTATGGATGAAATGTTGAGAGGTTCTAAGATAGCCGACCTTATCACTGTTGGTGCAGCTCTCGACTTCGTGATTCCAGACATCGACCGATAAGCGATAATATTTTTTATAATCATTAATTTAAGAATTAAACAAATGTTTGATTTCAGTATAGTTTCTAATTGGATTGACTGCTTGTTGCGTCAGACCTTAGGGCTGGGCGACTTCTGGACTATCCTGATAGAGTGCGTGCTCGTAGGTGTTGGCATTCTCGTTGCCTACGCTCTTATCGCTATCGTGCTTATCTTCATGGAACGTAAGGTTTGCGCCTATTTCCAGTGCCGTATCGGTCCTGTCCGCGTAGGTCCTTGGGGTACACTCCAGGTGTTTGCCGATGTATTGAAGATGCTCATCAAGGAGATCTTTACCGTCGACAAGGCAGACAAGTTCCTTTATTTCTTGGCTCCATTCCTCGTGATTGCAGCTTCTGTCGGAACATTCTCATTCCTTCCTTGGAACAAGGGCATGCACGTGCTCGACTTCAATGTTGGTGTGTTCCTTCTTACTGCCATCAGCTCTATCGGCGTGCTTGGAATCTTCCTTGCAGGATGGGGTTCTAACAACAAGTATTCTGTTGTCTCTGCTATGCGTGGTGCTGTACAGATGATTTCTTACGAGATGTCATTGTGCCTCTGCCTCATCTGCGTTGTTATCATGACAGGTTCTATGCAGCTGAGCGAAATCGTAACTGCACAGACTGGTCCTTGGAAATGGCTCATCATTCAGGGTCATGTTCCTGCCATCCTCGCTTTCTTGGCATTCCTCGTAGCTGGTAATGCTGAGGCTAACCGTGGTCCTTTCGACTTGGCTGAGGCTGAGAGTGAGCTTACCGCTGGTTATCATACCGAGTATTCTGGTATGGGTTTCGGCTTCTACTATTTGGCAGAATACCTCAATCTCTTTGTAATCTCTGGTATTGCAAGTGGCTTGTTCCTTGGTGGATGGGCTCCTTTGAATATCGGTATCGAGGCTTTCGACAACCTCATGAACCTTATCCCTGGTTTCATCTGGTTCTTCGGTAAGACCTTCTTCGTAGTATGGCTCCTCATGTGGGTACGCTGGACATTCCCACGTCTGCGCGTAGACCAGATCTTGAAGCTTGAGTGGAAGTACATCATGCCATTCATGCTCTGCGTATTGGTTCTCACATCTGTTTGTGTGGCTTTGGGCCTTACATTTTAATTATTAGCTATAATAAGACATAGTAATGGAAAATAAAGAATCATATTTCGGTGAAGTTGGTTCTGCTATCAAGACTCTTGCCGTTGGTTTGAAGACTACTCTTCGTGAGTACTTCACAGCAAAGAGCACTGAGCAGTACCCTGAAAACCGTAAGACAACTCTCCATGTTGCCCAGCGCCACCGCGGACGCCTTGTCTTCACTCGCAACGAAGATGAAAGCTACAAGTGTACTGCTTGTACTTTGTGCGAGAAGTCATGTCCTAATGGCTCTATCAAGATTTTGTCTCACATGGAGGAAGATCCAGAGACTGGACGTAAGAAGAAGAAACTCGACGACTATCAGTACGACCTTGGCGACTGCATGTTCTGCCAATTGTGTGTCAACGCATGTAACTTCGGTGCCATTGAGTTCGTTAATGATTTCGAGAATGCTGTCTTCGATCGCAGTAAATTGGTTCTGCATCTCGACAAAGAGGTTTACAAGGGTGGTTCGCTTCCTAACCTCATCGAGGGTGGTGCGCCAATAACAATCGGTAAGTTTAACACTAAAACCAGGTAATAACAGATTATGGCAAATTTAGTAATGTTTTGCATCTTGGCTGTAATCATCCTTGGTTCAGCCGTGATGTGCGTATTGACAAAGAGCATCATGCGTGCGGCAACATTCCTGTTGTTCGTACTCTTTGGTGTGGCTGGCATATACTTCCTCCTCGACTATACCTTCTTGGGTGCTGCTCAGATTAGTGTATATGCAGGTGGAATCACAATGATGTATGTCTTTGCCATCCAGCTCGTTTCAAAGAATGCTTTGCAGGGTATCACTGAGCGTATCAATGGTTCTCGCATAGTATCAGGCTTGCTACTTTCAGTAGTAGGTTTGGCTACTATAGCAGGCATATTCTTGAAGAATGTATTTGTAGAAAAGTATGCAAGCGATGGTGAGGTAAAGATTGAGGCTATTGGTACTCAGCTTCTCTCATCTGGTGTAGACGGATATGTATTGCCTTTCGAGTTCATATCTCTCTTCTTGCTTGCTTGCATTATTGGTGGTATCATGATAGCTAGAAAAGGAGGTAACGAATGATTCCTGTAAGTTGTTTGTTGGTGCTTAGCGCACTGCTGTTCTTTATCGGTGTGTTCGGTTTCGTTACACGTCGCAATTTGGTTGCCATGCTCATCTCTGTTGAGTTGGTACTCAATGCTGCCGACCTTAACTTCGCCGTCTTCAACCGCTTCCTTTATCCAGGACAGCTCGATGGTTTCTTCTTCACCTTATTCTCTATAGGTGTAAGTGCAGCCGAGACCGCTGTTGCCATCGCCATTATCATCAACGTCTATCGTCACTTCCATAGCGATAAGGTAGACAGTATCCAAAACATGAAATTCTAATAGACAATGGATTACAGTTATGCATTTCTGATACTTCTTCTGCCTATGCTCTCATTCCTTATCTTGGGATTGGCAGGCATGAAGATGTCACATAAGGTGGCTGGTCTCATCGGTACTACATCGTTGGGTATTGTCACTATCCTGTCGTATATTACAGCATTCGGATATTTCACTGCCGACCGCTGTGCCGACGGGGCATTTGCTACTATCGTGCCTTACAACTTCACATGGATGAAGTTTGGCGCATTGCATTTCGACCTTGGCATCATGCTCGATCCTATTTCGGTAATGATGCTCATAGTGATTTCTACAGTCAGCTTGATGGTACACATATATTCTTTCGGATATATGCACGGCGAGAAGGGCTTCCAGCGCTACTATGCTTTCCTTTCTCTCTTCACCATGTCAATGCTCGGTTTGGTTCTCGCAACCAACATCTTCCAGATGTATCTCTTCTGGGAGCTCGTGGGTGTAAGCTCATACCTGCTCATTGGTTTCTACTATCCTTTGCATGCAGCTGTTGCAGCTTCTAAGAAGGCGTTTATCGTAACCCGCTTTGCCGACTTGTTCTTCCTCATTGGTATCCTCATCTTTGGTTACTACACAGAGTCGTTCAGCTTCTCATTCGTAGACAACCTTCAGATGGCTGCAGGTACAGCTTCGTTCATCACAGTAGATGCTGCTAAGGCTGTTGCTGCAGGTGGCTTCATCATCCCTACCGCTTTGGTATTGATGTTCATTGGTGGTGCAGGTAAGAGTGCTATGTTCCCATTGCACATCTGGTTGCCAGATGCTATGGAAGGTCCTACTCCTGTCAGCGCCCTCATTCATGCTGCTACCATGGTTGTAGCTGGTGTGTTCCAGATTGCTCGCTTGTTCCCTTTGTGGATTGAGTATGCTCCTGGTCAGATGAGCATTGTTGTGTATATTGGTGTCTTCACCGCTTTCTATGCAGCTGCAGTAGCTTGTGCGCAGAGCGATATCAAGCGTGTGTTGGCATTCTCTACAATCTCTCAGATTGCTTTCATGATGGTAGCACTAGGAGTTTGTATGCCTGGTCACGAGGCTGTTATCGACAACCACGGTTCACTTGGCTACATGGCTTCTATGTTCCATCTCTTCACACACGCCATGTTCAAGGCTTGTTTGTTCCTCGGTGCTGGTTGTATCATCCATGCCGTTCACTCTAACGAGATGTCTGCAATGGGTGGCTTGCGCAAGTATATGCCTATCACACATGCCACATTCCTCATCTCTTGTCTTGCCATCGCTGGTATCCCATTCTTCTCAGGCTTCAGCTCTAAGGATGAGATTATCACAGCTTGCTTCGCTTATAGCCCAGTAGTAGGATGGATTATGACAGGTGTTGCTGCAATGACGGCTTTCTATATGTTCCGTTTGTACTACGGTATCTTCTGGGGTACAGAGAACAAGGAACTTCATGCTGCACACACTCCTCATGAGGCTCCATTGACAATGACTATTCCTTTGATAGTACTCTGTGTTATCACCGTTGGTGTTGGTATCTACACCACACTTGGTGGATTCCTTGGATGGGGTGGTAGCTTCGGTAGCTTTGTTACCGCTACTGGTACCGACTACACAATCCACTTCGATACACAGGTGGCTCTCACCAGCACTATCATCGCTATCATCAGCATCTGCTTGGCTACCTATATATATAAAGGTGAAAAGCAGCCTATCGCCGACAAGCTTTATAGCCTGATGCCACGTTTGCATCGTGCTGCTTACAAGCGTTTCTATATGGACGAGGTTTATATGTTCATCACACATAAGTTCATCTTCCGTTGCTTGTCTACTCCTATCGCATGGTTCGACCGTCATTGTGTTGACGGCACATTCAACTTCATGGCTTGGGGTGCTAACGAGGCTGGTGAATCTCTACGTCCATGGCAGAGTGGCGATGTAAGATCGTATGCTGTTTGGTTCCTTACTGGCACTGTAGCCCTAACGTTAATACTACTTTGTTTGATTTAAAAGAATAGACAACAATGACATATCTAACATTATTTGTAGTAATTCCCGTACTGATGCTCTTCGGCCTTTGGGTGGCCAAGAACGATAATCAGGTGCGTGGCGTGATGGTGGCAGGTGCTACAGCTTTGCTTGGCTTGTCCATTTATCTCGTATTCGATTTCGTTGCCACAAGAGAGGTTATGCCTGCTGATCAGTATCCAATGATTCTTGGCGACACCATCCCTTGGTTCCAACCTTTCCATATCAACTTCGCTACTGGCGTTGATGGTATCTCTGTTGTAATGATATTGCTTTCTGGCATCATCGTCTTCACAGGTACTTTTGCTTCTTGGCAGATGCAGCCTATGAAGAAGGAATACTTCCTTTGGTTCGTACTCCTTTCTACTGGTGTGTTCGGATTCTTTATCTCTAAGGACTTGTTCACTATGTTCATGTTCTATGAGGTTGCTCTTATACCAATGTACCTCTTGATTGGTGTATGGGGTAGTGGTGCTAAGGAATACTCAGCAATGAAGCTTACCTTGATGCTAATGGGAGGTTCTGCTTTGCTTATCATCGGTATCCTTGCAATCTATTTCTATAGCGGTGCTACCACTATGGATATCAATGAGATTGCTGCTATGCACAATATTCCTGTACAGGTTCAGAATGTGTTCTTCCCACTCATCTTCATCGGTTTCGGTGTTCTTGGTGCTTTGTTCCCATTCCATACATGGTCTCCTGATGGTCACGCAAGTGCGCCTACAGCAGTATCTATGCTCCACGCAGGTGTATTGATGAAGCTTGGTGGTTATGGTTGCTTCCGTATCGCTATGTATCTCATGCCAGATGCTCTCGATATGTGGGCTCCTGTATTCCTCATACTTACTACTATCTCTGTAGTATATGGTGCTTTGTCTGCATGTGTACAGACCGACCTTAAGTACATCAATGCTTACTCTTCAGTTTCTCACTGTGGTATGGTATTGTTCGCACTCTTGATGTCTACCCAGACTGCTATCACAGGTGCGGTTCTTCAGATGCTTTCTCACGGTTTGATGACAGCATTGTTCTTCGCCGTTATCGGTATGATCTATCATCGTGCTGGTACTCGCGACGTTCGCTACCTCGGTGGTTTGATGCAGATTATCCCATTCCTCTCTGTAGGTTATGTTATCGCAGGTCTTGCTAACCTTGGTTTGCCAGGCTTCTCTGGTTTCGTAGCCGAGATGAACATCTTCGTAGGTTCATTCGAGAATGGCGATACCTTCCGTCGTACTTGCACCATCATTGCTTGTACTTCAATCGTTATCACTGCTGTCTACATTCTCCGTGTAGTTGGTAAGATATTGTTTGAGAAGGTTGCTAATCCTAAGTACCTCAAACTTCACGATGCTACATGGGATGAGCGTGTTGCTGTAATCGGACTTATCGCTTGCGTAGCTGGTCTTGGTCTTGCTCCAATGTGGGCACAGAACATCATCACCAATGCAGTAGGTCCTATCATCAAGCATATAGGTCTTTATTCAACTTACGTATCACTTTAACGCTATAACATTATAGAAATCATGCAAATAGATTACAGTCAATTTTTGAATATGATACCAGAAGTTAGCCTCGTGCTTCTTATGGTAATAGTGTTTGTGGCTGACTTCATAACAGCAAACAAGCGTTATCGTGGTTGGTTGAACACACTTGTCTGCGCTTTGTTGCTTGCTCATGTAGCATTCACCATCAGCGTAGGTGTTAGCGACTCAGCGTTCGGAGGTATGTATCATACCACTCCTTCTATCAGCGTTATCAAGTCTATCCTTGCTTTCGGTACACTTATCGTTTGCCTTCAGGCTAAGGAATGGCTCAACGATGAAAACCGTAGTAAGTTCCAGGGTGAGTTCTATCTCTTGGTTCTTTCTACCTTGCTTGGTATGAATGTGATGGTTAGTGCCAACCACTTCCTTCTCTTCTTCCTTGGTTTGGAAATGGCAAGTGTGCCTATGGCATGCCTCGTTGCTTTCGACAAGTGGAAGAATGAATGTGCAGAGGCTGGTGCAAAGTTCATCCTCACAGCTACTTTCTCTAGCGGTGTAATGATCTATGGTTTGAGTATGCTCTATGGTGCTCTCGGCAACCTCTATTTCGATAATGTTGCCAACAACATCACAGCAACTCCTCTCACCATCGCAGGTTTGGTATTCTTCTTTAGCGGTTTGGCTTTCAAGCTTTCGCTTGTTCCTTTCCACTTCTGGACTGCCGATACATATCAGGGTGCTCCTTCTGTTGTTGCTGGTTACCTCAGTGTTATCTCTAAGGGTGCAGCTGCTTTTGCTGCTCTTACTATTCTCACAAAGGTTTTTGCCAACATCATCACATTCTGGCATCCAATGCTCTGCATCATCATCGTGTTGTCTATCACAGTAGCCAACCTCTTTGCCATCCGTCAGGAGAACATCAAGCGCTTCATGGCTTTCAGTTCTATCTCACAGGCTGGATACATCATGTTGGCTCTGCTCTCACCATCTGCTTATGCTACCACAGCTTTGTCTTACTATGTACTCATCTACATCGTAGCCAACCTCGCTGTTTTTGGTATCATCGCAGTTATCGAGAACCACGATGCTAAGGCTGTTAACATCAGCGACTACGACGGACTCTACAAGACAAATCCTCATTTGTCATTCCTTATGACATTGGCTTTGTTCTCTCTTGGTGGTATTCCTCCATTTGCAGGTATGTTCTCGAAGTTCTTCATCTTCATGGCATCCCTCAACGATTATACCATCGACACCACAATGGGTATCGTTACTTATGTTGTAGTGTTCATCGCATTGGTAAACACCGTGATAAGCCTCTACTACTACCTTCTCATTGTTAAGGCTATGTATATCAAGCCAAGTGAGAAGCCTATTGCTAAGTTCGTTTCTAAGCCAGAGACTAAGTTGGCTCTCGCTTTGTGTACACTTGGCGTAGTATTGTTCGGTATCGTAAGTGGCGTATATACATGGATTTATGCAGCAGCTTTGTACTAATAAGCTGATTGAATGAATAACAAAATAATAAGGGTTCACATCATCCAAGATGTGAACCCTTATTGTTTTTATTAGTTCTGCTATGATTATTTTACCATTACCTTTTTACCATTATGTATATATAGTCCATGTGATAATGATTGCGTTATTTTAATTCCTTGCAATGTATACCAAGCATTGTTGCCATATATATCGTTTACTGTTGTTTCTATACCGTCTGCGGATTGCTTTCTATGAGCAAACACCCAATCTAAACGTTCTGTGCTATAGCTTTGTATACATGTGGTTTCGTGTGTCCAGCCTTCTACGGTCTCATACTTGGTTTCGTCGCCAAGTTGTTGTACATATTCTGCATCTTCTCTACCAACTACGATGCGTCTGATGTGCCAATATATCTTATTGCCATATTTCTGCATCAATAGTCTGAAGCCTTGCTCCTTTTGCTGTTCGTTAAACAGCATTCGGAGCAGTTGTTGATTATCGAGGATGTTTATTTCCATTCTTCTTTATTTACTTTTTATCTTTTATAATTTTCCTTTTTTTACTTTACTACCTTTATAACAATGTATTGTATCCCTTTCTTTCCCATTGGTACTATATCGTACAACACATTGTCTGCCATCCAATATCTATGTTTGCCTATATAGTGGTACCTGCCTCCTCTTGGACGAGTGAGGAATACTGTGCCTCTTGTTGGTCTAAATGTTCTGTAAACATGATTGCGATGTGTATAGTGTGGACGACGACTTACACTATGTCTACCTCTTGCCATTGATGGTGTGAAGGAACCTATAAGCAACATAATGCACACGATGATGCTCTTCAACAATCCTGTTCCAATCAATCTTGTGATGTTCTTGGTTTTCATATTCTTCATTGTTTTTAATTGTGAATACTCTTGTTGTTGAAAGCTTTCATTTATATAGATGCAAAAATATGAAATAAGTTAAAAGTAATAGTGATTTTTTTTTGTTTTTATCTTGGTTTTACGTGATGAAGGTTATCGTGAGTGGCATTATAATTGATAATTACCGATAAATGAATGATTTTCCTACCTTTGATAGTTTTATTGTATTTATCTTTGTACCTGATATTCAATCAAATCTATAACATATTCTTTTTATAACTAAATGAACAAGAAAATAGCTACAATTGCTTGCCTATTGGCAATGGGTATTTCTACGTCTTTTGCTCAAGGTGTCGTTATTGATACAGATGCTACAACTGGAGCAATCTCTAAAATAGCTATCGATAATGATGCTAACAACATGAATTGGGTGCTGTCGCCCGATGGTAAACAATATGCTTGGGTAACGAGTAAATATGGTTGGGGACTCGGTTTCATTACCGTAAATGGTAATAAGTTGACATGGGAGAAACCTGTATCAACAGCCAAGAATCTTACTTATAAGGCTGGTGATATTCTAATTACAGTTGTAAGAACCATTAAGAATGGTCAACTCTTTGAGCAATATACATTCAAAAATACCGGTAAGAAACCTGCTAATATCACCGATTGCGGTATCTATACACCATGGAACGACAACTATCCAGCCTCTGCTACATGTATGACCAATCGCTGTAATGCCCATATTTGGGCAGGCGACAATGCTGCCTACACCTGTGCCGTACGTATGGGTGATAATGGAAAAAACATAGAAAAAGGACAAGGAAATGTTGGCTTGATGCTCACCAAAGGTTCTTTGCCTAACTACGAAGTTTGGGAAAGAAAGTCGGAAAATGCTAACTCCAACTTCCGCGGAGTGTTTGCTATGGACTTGCCTGATATGACATTGGCTCCTGGCAAATCTTATACCGTGGCTTGGAAAGTGTTTGAGCACGGCGGCACAGCTGACTTCTATAAGAAGGTTGTAGCTATGGGTGGAGCCATTGCCAAGAGCGATAAGTATGTTTATCAAAAGGGTGAACAGGTGAAAGTATATTTGAAGAAAAACAACCTAAAGTCGCTTTCTGCTACCATCACAGGCATCAAAATCAAAAATGGAGAAGTAACTTCTCCTGCTAAAACTGTCAAGACTGGAAAGGATGCCAATGGATATTATGCCACATTCACAGCCGACCAACTTGGAGAGCAGCGTATAGACCTTATATATAATAATAAGGTGGAGAAGACACATGCCGAAATATTGGTTGTTAGTAGCTACGATAACCTCATCTCTAACCGCATAAAGTTCATCTTGGATCATCAGCAGATGAACGATACTACAGATTCTCGTTATGGTGCATATATGGTTTACGACAATGAGAAGCAAGCCATATATAAAAATGATGACAATCGTCAGAGCTACGATTGTGACGAAGGTCGTGAGCGTGTGGGTATGGGAGTTCTGATGGCTAAATGGTATTTTAAGCATCCAAGCGAGTCACTTAAGACTTCGCTCGTTAGATATGCTAAGTTTATTCGTGAGAAACTTCAGAAAGACGACTATACCACATATTCGCGCGTAACGAAAACTGGTTGGAATCGTGGCTACAACTATGCTTGGGTTGCCGACTTCTACTTCCATATGTACGAGGTTACCAAAGATAAGCAATACGCTATTGATGGTTACCAAACTATGCAAGCACTATATCGCTATACTGGATATAAATTCTATTGCATCGACATCCCTGTAACAAGTGGACTGAAGGCTTTGCGTGATGCAGGACTTATGACAGAATACAACGACCTACTAATCGACTTTGCTCACACCGCTGACCTATTCATGAAGAATGGTTTGAACTTCCCTAAATCGGAGGTAATTTTCGAGCAGTCTATAGTAGCTCCAGCCACACAGTTCCTCCTCGAACTTTATCTTCAAACCAAGGATGCTAAATACCTCAATGCTGCGAAAGAGATGTTGCCGGTTGTCGAGAACTTTAGTGCCAATCAGCCTGCTTACCGATTAAATGAGATTCCTATCCGCCATTGGGACTGCTATTGGTTTGGCAAACGACGAGTGTTTGGTGACACCTTCCCTCATTATTGGAGCTGCCTTAATGGTACTGTTTATTACTACTATGCGTTGGCTACTGGTAGAGAGGAGTATATGAACAAGGCAAAGGAAGTGGTTCGCAACAATCTCTGCAATGTCTTCGAAGATGGCACCGGCAGTTGTGCCTTTGTCTATCCAAAGCGCATCAATGGCGAACAAGCTCATTTCGCAGATGCTTTTGCCAACGACCAAGACTGGGCTCTTGCATTCTATCTGATGATAAACGAATAAATTTCTTGTTAAAAACCATAGAGCACGATGCTGTATATTCTATTCAGCATCGTGCTTTTTAGTATTATTCTATTAGTATTGTGCTTCATAAAAATATGCTGAAAATATAATATTTCTTCAATAATTCAAATAAAAGTTTTATATTTGCAGGGAGTAATATAATAATGGTATGACTACAGACAAAGATTTAGCAGAAATGTTTAGAGCATCACAGAATGTTGATGTGCTGCATTTGTCAGACAACGAGATATTGCAAGGCTTCAAGGATGCAAACTCAAACATTGTGAGAGAGTATTTCTATGGCTATTGCCGTATAGCGTATTGCATCTACGATAAGCGATATGGATTGCGCACAAAGCCTGGCATGGACTTCTTTACTTTGGCTCATGAATACTATCTTTATCTCATAGAGCATGATTTCAAGCCTTTAGAAGATCGCAAATCTTCGATGTCGCTTAAAACATGGATGGTCAACGGATTCCGTTATTTGTTACTCGATAGACTGAAGGGTGTTGAAAAAGAGCATCTCTTTGATAGTTTCGAGGCTCATCAAGAGAAACCATCATCGCACATTGATGTTGCTAATGATGAATTTAAGCATGAGTTTATTAGTACTATCAACGAGATTTGCCATGAATACTATGGGCGCGATAATAGGAATTCCATTATCCTGAGGATGCTTTTTATTGAAGGCTTCAAGAGTAAAGAAGTTGCAGAGCAAATGGGTATGACTCCTTCTGCCATAACTCAGCGTTACAACAGGATGATGCACGATGTGGTAATACCGTATTTCAAGCGATATTTCGTGGCTTCAGAATACGAATCTTCTGTATATGCTACTATGGATGCTAAGAATTGCATGCCTTGTATGGCAAAGATGTCTATCGATGCCGACTTCGCAGAACCATCAGAGTATAATAATATGGATAATATGAAACAAGGAAGAATCACCCCAGAGTGGATAGACACTCTCATGGATAATGAAGTATTTGTTTTTGGTAGCAATCTTGCAGGTATGCACGGAGGCGGTGCTGCTCGTGTAGCTCATTTGCGTTTTGGTGCAGTATTGGGCAAAGGTGTTGGTTTGCAAGGGCAAAGCTATGCCATTCCAACCATGCAGGGTGGGGTAGAAACCATCCGACCTTATGTCAACGACTTTATAGCCTTTGCCAAAGCTAATCCGGAAAAGCATTTCTTGGTTACTCCAATAGGATGTGGCATTGCAGGCTTCGAGCCTGAAGATATTGCTCCATTATTTGAATCGGCAAAAACCATTAATAACATCAGCCTTCCAAAAAGCTTTTGGAAGGTGATAGAATAAAAAAACAACATTGGTGATATGGTAGTTCATCGTATCGCCAATGTTGTTTTTGTTTTGTAAGAAACCGTTGATGATGTTTTCTGCTATAGTTTCATATAAACCAAGTTTTCTTGTTATTTCTTTTTCGTAAACAGCAGCTTGCCTGGCAACTTCTGCCATTTGCGGTTTCGTGCTATCTTCATTGTGCTACCGTCATCTTGAGTAAGCTGCAAGGTGCTATCGTTTACAACCGTAAGCGTTGCCGTAAGGTCTTCGCTACCATAGTCGTTGATGATGCTGAGCGTAGCGTTGCCACTCTTGTTGAGTTTAGAACCTGTGATGAGCCATTTACGTGAATCCTTGTAGTCGCCAACAAATCCATCTACTTCGCCAAAAATCTCTTGCTGCGGCACAATGATATTCTTGTCGTAAAGGTTTATCTTCAAGTATATGTTGTATTCCTTGTTATCAAAAGTTCCCTTAAAGGTTTGCTCTGCTTGTGCATGGCATACCAAATGTGCACAAGCCAATAATGCTGTTATTATTGCTGTCCTCATATTCTATGGTCTATAATCTATTTTTGTATGCTGCAAATGTAAATATAATAATCTAATTGCCCAACATTTTTTATAAGATTTGATATTTCGCGAGGCTATTTAACTATTATCCTTAATTTTATAAGGCATATAAACTACTTGAAATAAGACTGCAATCGATAAACATTCTGTTTTATTCTCTGCATATAAATAATACTATGACTTACATAAGCTTAATGCTATTATCGTTCAGCCTGTGCTGAACGATAATAGAAGTTAACTTACTTTGCAAAGTAATATAGTTTCGTTTACCGTTCAGCCTAGGCTGAACGAAAGGGGAATGTAGCTATCCAAATTTAGTTATTCTCTTTCGTCCTTATTTACTCACCGAATACTTCGTAAGATATGTTCTCTTCTTTCCATTTGTCTTTAGGCTGCTGCGTTTCTTTTGGGTAGCCAATGACTATTGTTGAGAATGGAATGATGGAACTTGGAAGATTGAGAAGTTGGGATATTGCTTCGCAACGATTTTGGGCAGGGTAGGTGCCTGTCCATACAGCTCCTAATTCCATGGCGTGGGCTGCTAATAGGATGTTTTGGGTTGCTGCAGATGCATCTTGCACCCAGAATTCGCGAACTAGGTCGTTGCTTTCGTTGCGCATGTCGCCACAAACAACTATCGCTAAAGGCGCTTCTTTAGCCATTCTGGCGTTAGGTGTGATTTCTGCTATTTTCTGTAATGTAGCCTTGTTTTTCACAACAATGAAATGCCATGGCTGGATATTGACAGCTGATGGAGCAGCCATGCCTGCTCGTAGAAGTTTCTCGATTTTGCTGTCTTCTACAGGCTTGTCCTGATATGAGCGAACGGAAGTTCGGGTGATGATGTTGTGATAAACTATATCTGAATCGTTTTTAGTCTGTGTCATAATTGGTGTTGCTATCTACAAAAATCCCCCGATAAGGGATATGGAATAATCCATAAGCCTTGTCGGGAGACGACTGTTGAAAATATAATAATGCGTTTTAGTATGCGAACAAAGGATAATCCTTCATGGTCTCGTTGACCTTAGCACGTACGTTGGCAATTACCTTCTCGTCTTCTGGAGCATTCAATACTTCCTCGATGAGTTCTGCTATCAATACCATCATATCTTCCTTAGCACCACGTGTGGTCATGGCTGCTGTTCCGAGACGGATACCGCTGGTCTGGAATGCGCTACGCGAATCGAATGGCACCATGTTCTTGTTTACTGTGATGTCGGCAGCTACAAGTGCATTCTCTGCAACCTTACCTGTGAGGTCTGGATATTTGCTTCTGAGGTCTACGAGCATAGAGTGGTTATCGGTACCGCCACTAACGATAGAGAAACCGCGGTCTACCAAGTTCTGTGCCAATACGGCTGCATTCTTCTTAACCTGTGTAGCATATTCTTTCCATGATGGTTGGAGGTTTTCACCAAATCCTACTGCCTTAGCTGCGATGACATGCTCCAATGGACCGCCCTGTGTGCCAGGGAATACTGCTGAGTTCAACAACATGCTCATCATCTTAGGTTCACCCTTCTTTGTGGTGAGACCCCAAGGGTTCTCGAAGTCTTTACCCATGAGGATGATACCGCCACGAGGACCACGTAGAGTCTTGTGGGTTGTAGAAGTTACGATGTGTGCATATTTAACAGGGTTGTCGAGCAGGCCTGCTGCGATAAGACCTGCTGGGTGAGCCATGTCTATCATGAGCAATGCTCCTACCTCGTCGGCAATCTGACGCATTCTCTTATAGTCCCATTCACGGCTATATGCTGAACCGCCACCAATGATGAGTTTTGGCTTGTGTTCCAATGCCAGGCGCTCCATCTCGTCGTAGTCTACACGACCTGTCTCTTTGTTGAGGTTGTAGCCAACTGGCTTGTAGAGAATACCTGATGTGTTGACAAGGCTACCATGAGAGAGGTGGCCACCGTGATCAAGATTCAATCCCATGAAGGTGTCGCCTGGCTTGAGTACTGCGAGCAATACTGCAGCGTTGGCCTGGGCTCCAGAGTGTGGCTGCACGTTGGCAAATTCAGCACTAAATAGTTTCTTTACTCTTTCGCGAGCAAGGTCTTCTACTTGGTCTACTACTTGGCAACCACCATAATAACGTTTGCCAGGAAGACCTTCAGCATATTTGTTTGTCAAATAGCTGCCCATGGCTTGCATCACTTCATCACTAACAAAGTTTTCTGAAGCAATAAGCTCCATACCTTTGAGCTGTCGCTGATGTTCTCTTTCGATAAGATCGAAAATCTCTTGGTCTCTTTTCATTGTTGCGGTTGTATTTTTATTAAGTGAGGTTAATTGTTTTATTTAACTTCTTTGTCCGCTCTTGATGAGTGGGCTGGGGTGGAAATGCGGATGCAAAGGTAATAGAAAACTATGGATTGACAAAATAAAAGCGATAATTTGTAATCTGTATAGTCCTTATTCGTTGCAAAGTGTTAGTAACCCCCGCTGTGTAGATTGGTCTGTGTTAGCAGAGTTCTACCTTTGTGATGTCTTGCTCCTTGTCGCAGTAGTGGCATTTCACGATACCTTTTTCTTTGTCTACGAAGTTGAAGATTGTAGACATAGGCTCGTTGTTGGTGATGCATTTTGGATTGTTGCACTTCACGATGCCTTTGAGCTCGTTAGGGGTTTCAACCATCTTCTTCTCTACTACTTCGTAGTCTTGAATGATGTTTAGCACAACATTTGGGGCTACTACCGACAGACGGCTGATTTCTTCTTTGGTAAAGAATTTGTCGCTAACCTTGATGATACCTTTGTTTTTAACCTTCTTAGAAGCAAAGTTGTTTCCTATGGTGACTGGTGTTTCCAATTTGTCTAATCCTAAGAGTGTTGCCACCTGATATGTTTTGTCGGCAGGTATATGGTCGATAACGGTGCCGTTCTTAATGGCGGCAACCAAACGTTCTTTCTTGCTCATATTATTATAAAAACGTGTTAGAAAGGTTTATTCTATAATGGTTTTATCATTCTTGATGTCTTCGAGGCTTATGCCAAGGCAACGGCAGAATATGGCCTCGCGAGCATAGAGTCCGTTTTGGGCTTGCTGGATGTAGTAGGCATGTGGATTGTCGTCAACATCGTAGGCAATCTCATTTACTCGTGGCAGCGGATGGAGAATCTTCATGTTCTCTTTCACGTTGTCGAGCATATCATTCTTCAGAATATATACATTCTTCACACGTTCATATTCCATAAGGTCGCTGAAACGCTCTTTCTGTACGCGCGTCATATATATAATGTCGGCGTCGGCAATTACTTTCTCATTGAAAGCTGTGTGCTCCTGGAAGTTGATGTCGTGTTCCTTGCAATAGAGCTTATATTCGTTAGGCATTGCAAGCTCTTTTGGTGCCACGAAATGGAATGTTGGATTAAAGTGACGCATTGCCGTAATCAGAGAGTGAACGGTTCTACCATATTTAAGGTCGCCAACAAGATAGATGTTGAGGTTATCAAGTGTACCTTGGGTCTTGTAGATAGAGTAGAGGTCCAAGAGACATTGTGATGGATGCTCGTGAGCTCCATCGCCAGCATTAACAATAGGTATTGGCGCAACCTCGCTTGCGTATTGTGCTGCTCCTTCTATATAGTGGCGCATTGCTATGACATCAGCATAGTTGCTCACCATAAGGATGGTGTCCTTAAGGGTTTCACCTTTTGTGGTGCTCGAAGTCTTGGCATCAGAGAAACCGATGACTCTTGCACCAAGGCGGTTGGCGGCTGTTTGGAAACTTAACTGAGTACGGGTAGAAGGCTCAAAAAACAAAGTAGCTACTACCTTACCCTTTAATAACTCTCTGTTTGGATGCTTTTCAAACTCTTGCGCCATTTCAATGAGATGCATGATTTCTTCTCTTGAAAGGTCGGCAATAGTCACGAAATTATGTTTTTCCATATTGTATATTGGTTGATTGACTTAAAATCGGTGCTAAGTTACATATTATTTTCCAAAGTGTAGGTCTTTTCAAATAAAAAGTTGTATTTTTGCCCATAAATTGAATGGTGATGATGATTATTTGTCAAAACCTAATAACAAAGAAATAACCATAAAACGAATTTATGAGAAAGAAATTTATTCTCTTCCTTTGGATAGCATTGGCAACTTCGGTGGTGGTTGTTGGTGTTGTTTTTTGCTTGATATGGAACGGAGTAATAGGCTATATGCCAGATATGAAAGATCTCCAAAATCCTATTAGCAGGTTTGCTACGCAGATTTATTCTTCAGATGGCAAGGTGCTGGGAACTTGGAATATTAACAAATCAAACAGAATTCCTGTTGCTTACTCTAATCTTTCCCCACATCTCGTTCATGCACTTGTTGCTACTGAGGATGCTCGTTTCTATGAGCATTCTGGTATTGATTTCTATGCTGTTGGACGTGCCGTGGTGAAGAGAGGACTTTTAGGTCAGACAAGTGCTGGAGGTGGTAGTACAATCACGCAGCAGTTGGCTAAGCAGTTGTATTCGCATCCTGTGAAGTCAACAGCCGAACGCTTGTTCCAAAAACCTATAGAGTGGGTGATAGCAATAAAGCTTGAGCGATATTTCACTAAAGAGGAGATTATTGCTCTGTATCTTAACTATTTCGACTTCTTGCATGGAGCTGTTGGTATAAAAACAGCTGCTCAGACATATTTTAATAAGGAACCTAAGGATTTGACGATTCTTGAGTCGGCAACGCTTATTGGCTTGTGTAAGAATCCATCGTTGTTTAATCCTGTAAGATTCCCTGATCGTTGTAAGGATAGACGAAATGTCGTGCTTGCTCAGATGGAGAAGGCTGGATATTTGACTTCTGGTGAATGTGAGAAATTGCAGGGTGATTCGTTGAAGTTGGATTTCCATCGTACCGATCATAAGGATGGCTCTGCTGTTTATTTCAGAGAATTCTTGCGCCAATATCTTATGGCTAAACGTCCTGAGAAGGAAGACTATCCTGAGTGGAATAAACGTCAGTTTGTGCTCGACTCAATCTCTTGGGTATCAGATCCTTTATATGGATGGTGTAATAAGAACTTTAAGAAGAATGGACAGCCTTATAATATATACACCGATGGCTTGAAGGTGTATACAACTGTTGATTCGCGTATGCAGAAGTATGCCGAAGAAGCTGTCTATGGGCATGTAGCGAAATTCCTTCAGCCTGCTTTCGATAAGGAAAATAAGCGTAAGCCAAATGCTCCATTTACAGGACAGCTAACAAAGCAGCAGGTGACGCAGATTATGAAGCGTTCTATGGTGCAGAGCGATAGATATAGGGGTATGAAGGCGGCAGGTTTTGATGACGAGGATATCTTTGCTTCATTCAGAAAGCCTAAGGAAATGACAATCTTCACTTATCATGGTGATATAGATACCATCATGACTCCTTATGATTCTATTAGGTATTATAAGTCGTTCCTCAGAACAGGATTTATGAGTATGGAGCCACAAACTGGATATGTGAAGGCATATGTTGGTGGTATCAACTTCTCGCATTTCCAATACGATATGGCTATGGGGGGTAGACGTCAAGTTGGTTCTACTATAAAACCATTCCTATATTCTTTGGCTATGGAAAATGGATTCTCTCCATGTGATTTGGCACCTAATGTGCAGACTACGTATATGGTGGCAGGACAACCTTGGACTCCAAGAAATAGTAGTCGGAAGAGATATGGCGAAATGGTTACGCTGAAGTGGGGTCTTGCTAATTCTAATAACTGGATATCTGCTTATCTGATGAGTAAGCTCAATCCTAACCAGTTTGTGGAATTGCTTCATGGTTTTGGAATCAATAACCCAGAGATTCATCCTTCTCTGGCTTTGTGTCTCGGACCATGTGAGGTGTCGGTTGCTGAAATGGTGAGTGCATATACTGCATTTGCAAATAATGGTATTCGTTGTGCTCCGCTCTTCGTTACTCGCATCGAAGATAATGAAGGTAATGTTATAGCTAAGTTCCAACCTAGAATGAATGAGGTTATTAGTCCGGAAAGTGCATACAAGATGCTTGTTGAACTGATGGCGGTTATTGACGAGGGTACTGGTAGAAGAGTAAGATTCAAATATAATCTTCAGGGACAAATCGGAGGTAAGACAGGTACTACCAACCGCAACTCTGACGCATGGTTTATAGGATTTACTCCTCAGCTCGTTAGTGGATGCTGGGTTGGTGGAGAAGATCGTGATATCCATTTCGACTCTATGAATATGGGACAGGGTGCCACGATGGCTCTTCCTATCTGGGCGTATTATATGACGAAGGTGTATAGGGATACTTCGCTCGGATATTCTCCTTCCGATTTTAATATACCAGAAGACTTTAATGCTTGTCAAAAAGAGGATCCTTCGGATGGAAATGAAGAAATAGAAGATGTTTTTGAATAAAATAAGGAACATGTTAAACCCAAATCGGTATTTTTACTGATTTGGGTTTAATGTTTTATATAGTTTTTCTAAAAATGATGTATAGAAGATGTCTTTTTATAGGCCTCTGCAAATATATAATGTACGTATATGTATATATTTAATAATGTGTACGTAGTTTTGGTTGTTTACGAAAGTTAAACAATATACTTTTTGATACAAAAAGGCTAAGAAAGTTTTGGCGGTTTCGAAAATAGTTGTACCTTTGCAAACGCTTTCACCTCCTAACAACTACAATGTTAAGAGTTAGTTGAGTGTGTGGTGTAGGCAAAATAAGATAGAGATCTTTGAAAGGTTTACATAGACAGAGAAGTAGTACAAGAGCAAACTTCCACATTATTATATAGTGTAGAAGATTTGGGTAGAACAACCGTTCAATTCTTGGAAAAGAATATTTTCGGTAGCGTCCTGAAGACAGACAACAAACGGATAGAGTAATCTATCAAAAGATATTTTACAATGGAGAGTTTGATCCTGGCTCAGGATGAACGCTAGCTACAGGCTTAACACATGCAAGTCGCGGGGCAGCATGTCGGTTGCTTGCAACCGATGATGGCGACCGGCGCACGGGTGAGTAACGCGTATCCAACCTGCCCTTCACCACGGAATAATCCAGTGAAAATTGGTCTAATACCGTATGAGGTCATACGATGGCATCAGAATATGACGAAAGGTTTAGCGGTGAAGGATGGGGATGCGTCTGATTAGCTTGTTGGTGAGGTAACGGCTCACCAAGGCGACGATCAGTAGGGGTTCTGAGAGGAAGGTCCCCCACATTGGAACTGAGACACGGTCCAAACTCCTACGGGAGGCAGCAGTGAGGAATATTGGTCAATGGGCGAGAGCCTGAACCAGCCAAGTAGCGTGCAGGACGACGGCCCTATGGGTTGTAAACTGCTTTTATATGGGGATAAAGTGAGCTACGTGTAGCTTATTGCAGGTACCATATGAATAAGGACCGGCTAATTCCGTGCCAGCAGCCGCGGTAATACGGAAGGTCCAGGCGTTATCCGGATTTATTGGGTTTAAAGGGAGCGTAGGCCGCCCCTTAAGCGTGTTGTGAAATGCCGCGGCTCAACCGTGGCACTGCAGCGCGAACTGGGGGGCTTGAGTGCACGCAACGCAGGCGGAATTCGTGGTGTAGCGGTGAAATGCTTAGATATCACGAAGAACTCCGATTGCGAAGGCAGCTTGCGGGAGTGCGACTGACGCTGAAGCTCGAAGGTGCGGGTATCGAACAGGATTAGATACCCTGGTAGTCCGCACAGTAAACGATGGATGCCCGCTGTGTGTCTTAAAGGTACGCGGCCAAGCGAAAGCGTTAAGCATCCCACCTGGGGAGTACGCCGGCAACGGTGAAACTCAAAGGAATTGACGGGGGCCCG